>ERZ773057.297-NODE-297-length-22064-cov-44.616566_pt1 | contig 22064 bp, 13 predicted proteins | sample MGYA00580629_ERZ773057 | MGnify/ENA primary metagenome ERZ773057 (study PRJEB29015, sample SAMEA2738143) | human oral metagenome | biome: human oral; feature: human-associated habitat; material: saliva | place: China | collected 2163 ...
CCCGGCGAACCCTGGGAGCACCCGGCGAACCCTGGGAGCACCCGGCGAACCCTGGGAGCACCCGGCGAACCCTGGCAGCACCCGGCGAACCCTGGCAGCACCCGGCGAACCCTGGGAGCACCCGGCGAATGCGCGGCACACCCGCATGGTTCCCCACAAATGTCGCACGTAATTCCCCTCCCCGTTATTCAAACTTTGAAATCCAACCGTTGCAATTCCAACGTTTTCAGGGCATATCGAAAACTGACCAAGATAAATTACGTGCGACTTTTCTGGGAGTGGGGTTGTGCGCAAGTTGTTGACGGTTTGTTTATGCGGCTTTTGTCCAGGCCGCTTGGTGCAGTTCGTATTCGATGGGGGATTTGCCGCCGAGGCTGGTGTGCGTGCGGCTGCTCCGCTGGGGTGCGGCGGCGCGTGGGGTGGCCATGCTTCGTTGCTGGCCGCTCCCGCGGCGTCGCGTGTGCGGCGCTGCTGCGTGCCGGGCGTTCCCGTCGTTGGGGGCGCGTCGACGTGCCCCCAATCCTAGGACAAGGGGGTGGTGGCGTTCACTGTTCGGGTCGCTGTCGAACGAGGCCATGGTGGGTTTTTGGGGTGCGTGTGGGATGGTTTTGGGGGGATTTGTCAGACGTGTTCGGCCACAGTCCTCGCCACATTGAGACGAAGTGGATTAAATGATGGTTAACTGACACACGCGCCGCCCGACCCCTGCACGCCCGTTCAGTGATTCGTGTCATATGTGCACGTCTGGGCAGGTCGCTGTACGGCAGACTGCCGCTCCCACAACGCAAGCCTCTCCCATCCCTCGGGAGCGCCAGTTCGAGAAAAGGGGACAATGTCATTATGCGGGAACGTATCAAGCAGCTGAGGCAGGCGACTGGCGGGAGATAAATCGAGCTGGCGATGCAAGTATTGAATGAGCGACAACTGCCCAAAGGAACGATTTCTCACACCAGCCACCTCTTGCAGCCGCATATCATTACTGAACTTCGGCTTAATATCGAAAACACGATTAAACATACGCGCATGATGAGCGGCATAATTTCTTACAATATTCAGACACTTCAGCCACGATGCGAGCTGTGGAGCAGCAAGTTCACAGTCATCCGCAATGTCATGACGCACTTCCGTTGGAGAAAAGTCGTATAAGTACGACAACATCCCCCAGTCCATGATTTCAACGGCTGCCCAGATGGGCATGTCACCATGATAGTGTCGTCGATGATGCTCGACAAAGTCTTCTTTCGAAGAGTTTACAGCTCTTTCAAATTTCTCAACCCAAACCGCATGTCTACTACGACGACTCCCCTTATTCGATTGACGGGCATACGCACTTAGACGTGTCACATCTTGATAAATGAATGGGTCAACACTTCCCAGTCGATACCCAAGCATGGTACGGATCGCCATTTCAATACGATCCAATTCAGCAAATACGATATGACGCATGCGCTCGTCAAACTCGTATAGGTCGATGACCAAATCAAACGAAGCTCCATCGACAAACTCATCGTACGCCTGACCGGTATCTGGAGAAAAACGGCGCATGGGATACCAATACCCTGACAGTCGATAGTAGTTCAGTCGAGCAAGCTTCTCCTCTGCGCGCTCAACGTTATCGATACGCATCCCACGACTTCGTAGCAGCTCAACCTGTTCGGCGTAGGTTTTAAACACTTTCACGCGAGTCACGACACAGATCGCCTCTCCCGAATAGCAAGGACCGGCCCTGGACTCCCGCCGTGAGGCGGGTAGCGGAACCGGTCATGTTGCGTACAACAATACTCCTAAACAACGCGGGCACCACAACAAGTGCTAGTGACGCTCACCACTAGCTGCAAGCAAGTGGCCTGACTTTACTGTATTGACGGTGCACTCAGCGGCCAACATCGCCTCGCAACTAGACGATTGACACGCGGGGAGTTTCCTCCCTGCTGACGTTGATCGTGATCTCCTTCGTCCGCCGCAGGTGCGGGATCGCGTAACGGGGGTCGAATTGTGATAGCGGCGTGTACGCCTCATAGACGTCCAGCCCGCGACCAAGATCGATCACCCAGCCGGTATCGGTCACGATGCTACGGTCGTGGAAGTAATCAACGATGCCCCAATCGATGACGATTCCGAACTGTCCCCACGACTGCTGCAGCTGTTCGAACGTCGCTTCCTGCCTCGCGCGATAGTCATCCTCATCGCTCGCGCAGGTCTCGATAACAACGCGCGGCAGCCGAGCGGCGTCAGCGTGCTGGATCAGCTGCAGCAGAATTTCGTGCACGTTTCGGATTTGGTGAGGCTTGCGTAAGTATGGGTCACGGATCCGAATCTCAGCCGCATCGAACAGGTACGGGAGCAGGATGTCCGCCATGGAATGACCCATGCTCGGTTCGATCTTGTAGCGCCTGGGGACGGCACGCGCTTTCAACACGGCTCTACGGTCGAAGACCGGAGAAGCCGAGCTCCTGTCTCCGCGTGCATCCACAATATCGTCCGACTTCGGAAGACCGTCGGAAACCTCTCCAATACCCCGTTGACCGCTCCGCTCATCAGCATCGCTGCGCGACGTGAAGTACTGCGGATAGTCCAGCTCCTCCTGGGTGGGGACGGACCGGGCGCTCGAGGCGTCGTAGCGGTCCTGGTCTACGCGTCCCAGCATGTACGTGAAGTGAGAGCCGGAAGCAGCCATGGTGTCGTCGAGTCGGATGATCTGATCCTTGACGCGCTTGCGCCCCTCGATCGCGAATCGGAGCAGTTCCTCAAGCTCCTCAGGCGCACCATCGCGCGCCGGGAAGATGAGTTTCGCCAGGCCCGAGAACGTCTTGCGCACGGCGTCCTGATCGCGCTTGGACATCGCCGGATCGAGCGTCGCGAGGGTATCCAGGTCACCCGAGTAGTCGAGGGTGCGCAGGTGCCGCAGCGCCTCCGCCAGGTAATCGACGATGAGCCCGTACCCACGCGAGAACAGCTCGGGCCGCACAATGTCCACTTCCCATCCGGGCAGGTAGTAGTGGATGCGGTCCATGTACGCGGTGTCGTGATACGCCTCGGGCAGGGCCTCGAAGAGGTCGGCGGTGGCCAGCATCGCGGGCACGGTTCGTGTCGTGTTGCCGACGAAGACCATCGAGGCCTCGGCCGTGATCGTGCTGTCGCCGCGCGAGAACGACTTGTTCGCGAGGTAGTTCTTGAGCGTGTCGACCAGGCTGCGTTCCACGCGCTTGTGTCCGGCAAATTCATCGAAGGAGACGACATCCCAGTAGCCGACCAGGCCGATGCGTCGGGTCGCATTGTTAACGAAGAGTTTTGCCAGCGTCACCTCGCCGCCCGACACGAGGATGCCGTGGGGCGAGAATTCGGAGTAGATATGCGATTTTCCGGTGCCTTTGGGGCCCAGCTCGACGAGGTTGTAGTTTCGTTCGACGTAGGGAATGAGGCGGGTCAGCTGGAAGAGTTTCGAGCGCCGACTGAGCTTCGCAGGGTCGAGGCCGACCGAGGCGACGAGCAGGTCGATCCACTGGTCGGCGCTGAACGAGGCGCGCCCCCGGCAGTAGCGTTCGAAATCGAAGCGCGGCAGCTGGATGGCTTGAAGGCGGGAGACGATCCACGGGCTGGATGCCTTCGCGCCGGTGTCTCCCGTCGACACGTATGAGACGTCGGCCATGCACCAGACGCCGCCAGTGAGGAGGCGATCGTTCTCGCGAACGGTCGCGTCGGATACCTGCGCGTTGGTGACCCCGAGATTTTCGAAGGAGGCGTTGTATCGGTCGCGCGTGTCGTCGAGGCTGACGGAGACCTTGTCGATGATTCGGTATTGTCCGGCTTCGTAGATGCGGGACTTGATGAGCTCGGAATCTCCGCGGTTGACGTAGTGCTTGGCGAGGATGCGACGGACGCTCTCGATTCCCTCGACAATGGCCGCTTCGCTCGTGGTCGCGCAGTACTGAGCAAGCAGGAATTCGAGCACGTAGGAGGGGACGATCGCGTTGCCCTTGACCTGGCCGACCAGGTCCTTGCGGACGACGAAGCCATCGTATGCGTGCGCGGCGATCTCCTCGTACTCCGCGAGCTTTCCTCCCTCGCTGCCCCCGATCAGGGACGAGGCCGGGGAATCCTCGCGCTCAAGCGCGTCTTCGGGCGAGATGCTCATAGGTCGAATCCTCCGAATGCTCCGAACCCGTTGTCGTTGAGGGTCAGCTCGTGGGTGGCGACGGGCTCACCGACGACCTGTCCGTGAACGGTCTTGTAGGCGACGATCCTGACGGCTTCACCGGAATGCCTCTCCAGCACCCCGTCGAAAAGGATAAGTTCGCTGCTCTGCTTGAGCGACACCTCGGAGCGCTCGCCCGCGTCCAAGGTGATGACGCGAGTGCTCGACAGCTGCTCACCCGACATGCTCTCGAGGCCGATCGTGACGGTGAGCGGTCGCCGCGTGGGGCTGATGGGCTCCTGTTGGATGACGCGGGGGCTGAATCGGTTGACCTTGAGGGACGTGTCGTCATAGTGCAGGGCGATACCGACGTCGCGGACCTCCTCGGTGCCCCCGCTGCCCACCGACACCTCGATGACGGGGGTGGTGATTTCCTGGAGGGAGGCACCGCCGTGAACGAAGCGGTTTCCTCGGCCCTGGATGCGGATGCGGCGGGTGCCGTAGGGCAGGACAATGCTCGGCCCGTCTGTCAGGCCGACGCTCGTTGCATTGAAGGCGACGAAGTCGTCCGTCGACTCAAGGTCCTTGCCGAGAACATAGCGGCGCTTCTTCACGGAGACGGAACGCCCGCGCGGGACGCCGCCCTGCTTCGCGGTGTCGTCGTTGGCAGGTTCGCTGTCCTGGAAGAGGAAGCCGTGGTCGGCGGTCACGAGGATGCGGGTAATGTCCGCGGAAATGAGCTTGCCGACGAGGCCGGAGAGCTCGTCAATCGCGCGGTTAACCGCATCAGGGGTGCCGCTTTCCGATGCCGCGTGGTCACCGGTCGCGTCGATGACATCGTGGTAGATATAGACGGCCGAGGCGCCCTTGAACTTCGAGCGCATCGACTTGACGGAGTCGCTCGCGAGCTCCTGATAGGTGAACGCACGCCCGTCGGCATCTTCGAGGATTGCACGACGCGCATCGATTCCCGACGTCGGTCGGCCGTCGGCCTCAACGATCACTTGGTCTTTGCCGCGTACGTTAAGGGTCAGCTCTCGATGCGGGAGCAGCGCAGCCATTCCGAGGGCGGTGATCGACGGCAGCATCGTGTACCAGGGGTTCACGGCGACCGCGCCGCGTCCAAGGGAGCGCAGGTGGTCGGCGAGCTCGATGCCGGCCTCATATCGGAGAGCGTCGGAGATGATGACGACGGTTCGCCTGTGGGAGCCGGCGACGAGGAGGCGGTGGAACGAGTCGATGCGCCCACTGGACGAGGGCACAGCGATATCCCATGTGCGCATGCCGCGCAGGGCGTCATCCCACGTGCGCGAGAGGGGGCGCAGGTAGTCGTCGCGGTAGGCGTTTTCGACGTGCCGGTCGAGGTCGGTGAGGACGTCGTCGACGTGAACGGCTCGGGAGGCACACACGTAGTGACGGTACTCCTGGTCAATGGTCCACAGACCGCCGTCTGGGTCCGTGTAGCGGGCAAAGCCCTCGGCTGCGTCCGAGAAGGCGATGCCCGGGAGGGCACGCAGGTGGGTGAGCAGACGCGCCCCCGCGCGGGCGGCATCCCACAGCGCCTCCGTGTCGTCGAACCAGAGGCCTTCGCGGCGCCTTCCGCGCTGTTCTTCGACCTGAGCGACGCCGGCTGATCCGTCGATGATTCCGCGGACGAGGCGGGAGATGAGTTCTCGGTCCACGCCGGGTGTGGTCGTGTCAATGAGGAGGGCGTCGGTGGCCGCATCGTGCAGGGCGGCGCTGGCACTGGTTGCCTCGTCGACCCGCTTGGCCCACCGGCGGGCGTCGTCTCGCGTGGCCACGTCGCGGGTCCACATGCTGAAGTCGCGCTGGGCGGAGTTGTGCCGGTGGTCCCAGCCGTTCGCGTTCATGACGAAGAGCCAGGTCATGAGCGCGTCGAAGGTGTGGTCGCCGTCGTACCCCCAGATGGCGCGGGCGCCTTCCCAGAAGTACGCGTCGAGGCCCCACTTGAGGGCGTCGAGCGGGTTGTCCTGCGTCATGGAGGCGAGCTTCGCGAAGAGCACGGAGAAGGAACGCTGCTGGGTCTTGAGCAGGACGGCACTCATCGCGGCGAGGAAGGTCTTACGGTCGGATCGCTTGTCGGCGTCGCCGATGGCTCCGAGGTGTTTCTTGAGGTCGGCGACGCGGGCGGTAGAGTTGAAGAAGGGGGCGTATTGGTCGATGACTGCGGCCAGCGCGGGGTCGACGCCGAGTTCGCGCACGAGGAGGGTCGAGGCGTCAGCCTTGAATGTGGGGTATCCGCATCGCACGTCGGCGAGGAGGTCTTCTTCGAGGGGCGGGAGCTCGCCTCCGCGGTAGAGAACGTAGCGGGACTTGGTGTCTTCGGCGAAGATGCGGAGTTTGGTTTCGAAGAGGTTGGCGCTGACGGTGATGAGGGTGGCGCCGTCGAGCAGTTCTCGGACGGCGTCGAGGTCCTCGGCGTATTCGCCGTTGCGGTCCAACCATGTGACGATGCGACCCTGCTCAAGCAGGGCATTCAGTTCCTCCGCCAGCCGAGAGGCATCGATTCCGCTCATTGTGCACCTCCTCCAAGTCGATCATGCAGGTCCGTCAGGCGCTTCAAGGCCCGCCTGAGGCTATCGCTTTCGGCGGCGGCACGCTCGATACTCCAATGGTGTGTCATGAGGCGCTGTAGGTGTAGCTCGTAGGCGGGACCAAATACCAACTTCCCACCTTCATGAAGTACAGCATCCTTGAATTGAGCCTTTTGGAACAGTCGCAGCAGATGGTCTTTAGGCCGGGAATCGCACGGCCTGACACTCGCTATGGGCAGCTCGCAGAATTCTGCGACTCCCTGCCGGTCCGCCAGAATCCACGACTCGATGCACTGGTCGACGATCCTGATGAGCAGATCGGGCGACTCACCCGGAGTTTTCGAGGAGAGCATCGAACGCACCGCCACAGGACAACCACCCTCGTCACGGTCAAGATCGCGGAAGATAACATACGGAATAGACCGAGCGGCCTCCCAGTACTTCTTGATGTCCCTGTCGATCACACCCTTGCCGTTAGCCCTCGTAAAAGCGAATTCACCCTTGACCCATCCCGCCGCATACATCAGCGCGGTGACAACCGGTATGTCAGTCGGACCCTCGACGATGACCTGGGCGTAGACGTAGCCCTCCATCGCTTACCAGGTTCCCAGGGGAATCGTGCGACCGTTGACAGCATCGATGCCCTGCGATTTGGGCAGGCCCGCACCGACAACGGCCCTAATGCGAGGGTCGTTAGACTGCGAGAGCAGTTCGCCAGTCGTCGCGTCGTTCTTCGAACGAAGCATCAGGACCTGGCTGGGGAGCACCAGCTCGGAGTCGATAAGCTCCGGCGAGTGGGTGCTGATGACCATCTGTATGTCGCGGTTCATGGCGACCTCCGCCAGGAGCGAGGGCAGGGAGCGGACGACGGAGGCCTGCAGGAAGGTCTCGGGTTCTTCGATGAGGACGACGCTCGTGTCGCGCGGTAGCGTCGCCAGGTCGAAGAGCAGGCCGAGAAGGCGCAGTGTTCCCTCGGAGAATTGCTCGTGCGAGTAGACGCCGCTCGCACCGCGCACGGGGGTATCGCTGTAGAAGACGAGCTCCGTGCCGAGTCCCATGCGTTGGTAGGACAGGTTCGGGATTTCCGGGACCACCGCGGCCATGATCGGCCGAATTCGGTCGACCACAGCATCCAGCTGCTGATCCGAGAAGCGCCCCGCGTACTGGAAGAAGCCGGTCCCATGATCCGGGTCGTAGCGATCCGCACGCTCGAGCATCTTCTTGGGATTCGGGTGAATGTACCGGATGCCTGCGAGCATCTTACGAATGTACGATGCGGTTCTCGTTACTTGCTTTGCTCCACAATCGGCCGATACTTCTTCGCCATCTAGCAATAGCTTTTCATCTTTAACGAAAGCGCAGTCCACCACCGGGTATCCTGTCTCATCCTCCACTCCGTATTCAGAAGGAGGAGGAGCTACCTCCATCTTCGCTATGCTCTCCCAGGAAAACGAATCCCGTCTCGCCACACCGTGAGACTGGAGTACCCAAGGTTCTTCAAGCCGCATCAGCTCCGGAGGGAAGCCTGAATCCAACGGGTGCGTCAGCATCTCTTCATCGAAGAAGTCCCCAATCGGTATCGCCCTCCAAAGTGACAGATTGTAGGCAATCTGGTGTGTATCAACATCCACTGTCACACCGAAAGACGCTTCCTCCTTCCCCGAACGGAAGTATCGTTCCGTGCCACCCCACCGCTCCGAGGTGGCTGCCAAGCCGAACCGCGCGACATCGCTCAGAAAGCGCAAGGCGGCCAGCAGGTTGGTCTTACCCGAGGAGTTGGGACCGACGACGAAGAGACGCGAGGATAGGTCGAACTCGATGTGGGCGAAGTTGCGCCAGTTCGTGATGGCGATATGCGTCAGCTTCACGTCGCGTCCTTTCGTTGTCATCCCGGGTATCTGTCCAGTGTCCCACGGCGCGGGAACCCTGTCACGACCACCACACGTTGTTCTTCTTGATTTCCCCGCGAGCCCACTTCAGGTCGGACGCGATTCCCCTCTTGACATCCGGCGTGGCGGCACCGATTGCCGGCTGCGGGAGGTCCTTCAGGTCCGTGCGCCAGCCGTAGGCGAGCTTGAGGCGGTTGATGCGCACGCCGTCGTCCAGGTCCAGGCGAATGCGGCGCTGGGCGAGGGGCTGCAAGACCGAGTCGATGTAGCCCTGAACCTCCGCGATCGTCGCGTCGATCTCCGCGCGCTTCTTGTCGAAGCGGGCACGCTCGCGGTCAGCCTTCCTGTCGTTGCCCTTCACGGCGTCGCGGTCACGTCCGATAGCCTCCGATTCGGCCTTGAGTCGATCGACGAAGGGGGCCGTGTACTTGGTGAGCACCTGGCCGACCGTGTCGGGCGTGTAACGGTGCAGGTAGATGAGCGCTCGGAACGTACCCTTCGGGGACTCGAGGGACCAGTACACGGGGCGGCCGCTGTAGTCCTTCTGGTGGTCGGCGGCGAAGGACTTCGCCATGTAGTCCTCGAGGGCCCGCTCGGGGTCGGGGGGGATCACCGGCGGGACGAACTCCGCGGTCGAGCTGCCGGGCTTGACGGCCAGGCAGCGGGTGAGGAACTCGATGTTGTCGCCGAGGTCGGAGGCGCCGAAGACAACGCGCAGCACAGCCTTGACGCGGCGCGAAGCGTCGTCGTCGAAGGCGCCACCGGTGACGGGAATGATGCCGTCGTCGTCGGGTTCGAAGCGCGACTCGGCGACGCGGGCGCGGAAGTCGTCGAGGGACGAGGCCTGATCGGCCAGCACGAGGCCGGGCACGTCGACGCTGTAGCGGCCCATCGTGACGCCAATGGCCCAAGAGATGAGTTCGCGCGCGCTGCGCTGGTAGTGCAGCCAGCGATATTCCTCCTCGCTGCGCTCGGGTGCACCCTTCGTGGGAGCGAAGGCGAATCGTGGGTTGTAGGTGAGGGAGACGCGCGAGAGGGGGACGTCGATCTCCACCTCGTCCGTGAGGCCGTAGACGTCGGCCCAGAAGCGGTTGTTCTCCGTCTCCAAGCGTCGCGCTTCCTCGGCTGTCTCGCAGCTGCGACGGTACCAGTCGGCGAAGGCTTCCTGGAGCAGGGAGTACCCGCCGCGCAGGTAGGGTGGCCGGGCGAAGTCCCACGAGGTCTCCCGAGCATCCCAGTCGGAGCGGAAGATGTTGATCAAGCGCTCAACACCCGTCGAATCAAAGGACTCGGGTTCGACCCAGGGGATTGTCTTCACCTGACCAACCTCAAAATGAGTACCTGGAGCAATTGTCTCGAGGATTCTCCCAACCACGCAAGAGTTAGCGAAGCCAAGAATCTTCAGCCGCTCATCTTCACTCGGAAATAGTGCCTGCCCAACATGGCTAAAGATGGAAGACGAATCGTATAGGCGGAACGATGGCTCTCCACTGGAAACGTTCGACCAGGAGACGCAGGGCTGGAAATAGTAGTTTGATCCCTGAACGCGCGTCCCACACCCCGGATGCTCGTCAACATAGCGCGCATAGTCGGCTCCGTCATTGGACCAATTCACCACAAGGCGCTGGTTCCCAAACCAGCGCCGATATTCACCGCCCTTATTGTATGGAAACCACTTTGCACCAGAATTTACAGCATCTTGACGCCCTTGTGCCACGAGATAAGACCTACCGCATCCAACCTCAAACCACTGTCGAACAAATAGAGAGTTATTACCCGTACACAGCCCCGCGTGTGGATCCACAATCTCCCCCAGCGGAGTTCCCACCGCAAAGGCGTTGAGCATCTCTGTGCTGGCCCAATACACGACGGGTCGCCCCGGGATGACCGCGAGAGTCGCCGCGGACGTCTCGAAGCGCAAATCGTGAGCGCTGTTCGTAGCTGTCTCGCAGAGTAACTGTGCTTTCTCCGCCTCATTGCGCCCGTCCACCAGGCGCAGGTACACGCCCACACGGTCAGCGTTACAGGCAACATTCGTCGTCGCAAAAGCAGTGGTCTGGACAACCTCGCCGCCGATCGAGTCGAAAGCACGAGCACCCAGATGCGCCATCGAGTCGATGCTCATGGCGGAGAGCATCCATGGCCGCAGGTCGCGATAAGAGGACAGGAACATCCACGCGTGCATCGTAATCATGCCGACCGCTCCACGACGTTGCACGAGGGAGGTACCGCGCTCAACAAAAGCCGTACACAAATCCTTTGAACCACGCTTGTATAACCGATTTACGAAACGCTTAAGAACGTCATTTTGCTTATCTTTACTCAAGTACGGCGGGTTCGCGATCAGGGTCGTGTAGCGGCCGTCCTCGAGGATCTCGCACATGTCGGCGGCGCGCAGCCAGTCGTCGCGGTCCGCGCCGCCCAGCAGCTGCTGTCGCTCCCCCACCCCGATACGGTGCGCGATCTCGCGGAACAGGGCTGACGCTCCCATGGGCACACGGATGAGCGATCCGTAGGTGTCGGCGTCGCGTAGCTGCTCGATCAGCTGGGAGATACCGAGGGAGACTCCGTCTCCAAAGGCATCCGCGATCTCTGCGGGGCTCAGCTCATCGAGTGTCACGGACTGAACATGAACGATCCTGGGCCCCCACCACAAGTTCTCACCGCCCCGCTGGCTCTCGCGTTCGATGCGCTCCAGGAACCGAGCATCATGCTCGACAGCCTTCATCGTCAGGGCAAAGGAGGCAAGCTGCGCCGCACGTCCATCCACGTCCGCGCCGTGCAGGTTCTTCTCCAGGATCAGGCGTGCGATCCGCCTGGTCGGATACCCGGCCTCGACGTACATCTCCCACAGGACGTCGAACGCATAGGTGAGCATGTGCCCCGAGCCGCAGGCTGGGTCGATGACGCGGAAGTCCTCGGGGTTAGCGATCGCCAAACCCTGGTCCTCTTGCCCCTCGGCAGGGGTCACCAGGTACTCGAATTGCTCCCGGAGCGCCGAGTCCGGGTGGGCGCGGAGCCACTGCATCCCCAGAGTGTTCTCCACGAGGTAGCGCACCACCCAGTGCGGGGTGAAGAGCTGCGTGACGGGAGCCAACGTGTCCTTATCGATCTTGACCCCCAAGTCGTTGATCTCCTGCTTACGCGCGGAAATGTAGAACTGGTAGAGCCAGCCGATGACCTCGACGTCCATACGCCCGTACTCGTTCGGGCCGATCGCCGCCACGATGTCGGCACGTACGGACTCACCCGCCGACAGGAGGTCTGCGGGTGGAACCAGGTTCGTCCAATCGTCCGCCTCGGGGAAGACACCCGGCATGACCATGTGCCAGGCGGCGCAGTATTCGCGGAGCAGCAGGACGTAGGCGTCCAGGTCCCTGTTCTCGAAGAGCAACTGCGTTGCCCGCGCTCGCGCGTCCTCTCTGATGCGCCGGTCGAAGTCGCCTCCACGCGCGCGTTGCACGCACTCGGGAACACCCGTGCCCGATCCCTCGGCCGGGGTGACGACTCCGTAGTCGCCCGAGATCCCCATCGCGTCCATGTAACGCAGGGCTGTCAAGCGGTTGAACCACGAGTAGGCGACCACCTTCGCGGCGCCCAGCACCCGGTTTCCACCGGCTTCGGCGTGATCGCTGACAGCCTGGGTGAGGCGCGAGCGGTCGGCATCGCTCAGAAGAGGATCGGCCATCTTGCGCTTGATCGCCGCCACGGACATCTCGATGAAGCGCTCGCGCGACGCGGTCGCCAGGGATTCCAACGCTGAGGTGTTCATGACCTACTCCTTCAGGGGCGCAGCTGCTTGCCGTCGTTCACAGCCGCGAGCATCTGCTCGCGGATGCGTTCGACGTATTCGTTGACCTGGTCTGGCGTCGACAGGAGGCCGTTCGTCTTCGGCAGCAGATCCGCCAGGCGCACGATCGTCGGCCTCGGGGCCGGCTCCGTCGCCTCGTCCGCGTCCGCTTGCTCCGTCGCCGTCGCCGACGCGATCAATGCGGCGTAGAGGTCGTCCATACACTGCTCAAGCTGACGGCCGATTTCCTCCGCGTGACCGGGCTTCGACACCCGATTTACCGCGTCGCAGAGCTGCTCCATCGCAGCATCAACCCTCTGCCGAGCCCTCTCCGACGCAGCCTTGAACTCGTCGGACCCGCGAATACCCGCCACTGCCTCGTCGATGCGTCGCAGCACCTTGTCGCGCTGCGCCTGCACCAGCGCGCTCCGCGCCGCGTCGATACGCCTAACCAGCGGCGTGATCTCCTGCGTGCGGACGTACAGTGTCGGGCTCTCCGCGAGCGCCCGCAAATCGTCAATTGCTCGGCGACCGTCCTCTGTCAGCTCGAAAAACGACAGGCTGTCCGCCTCTGCCAACGCGTCGCGAAGCTCCTGCTCGTGCCCCTCCACGAATTCTCGGTAGGGCATGAGGAAGTCGTCGACGATCTCCATTAGCTCGTCGAATCCGCCGCGGATCTGTGGGGCGAGCATCTCCTCTTCGGTGTGCTGCGTGGTCGTGAGCGGCGTCAGCAGGTCGAGGGCCTCGGCGACCTCGTCGTCGAAGTTGTACCTGTCGGACTTATATCCCTTAAGCAGGCTCGCCCACTCGGCCGCCTTGACCTCAACCGCGCGAACGCGCGAGGGGCCATCCTGCGGGGACTCCCCCGGGACAAACTGGCCGACAAAACGCTGGAAATCCGCGAGCGCGGCGCGATCCAGGTGCTTCTTTTTCTGCAGCAGCACCCGCCCCTGGCGGTTCACATCGCGCAAAGCCCCCTCCAGCTCCGTACGAGCGAGAGGCCTGTCGTTCTCGAGGGCCTCGAGCAGCTCCAGGCGAAGGGCCGTCGCCACGATGGCCAGCACCGCATTCTTGTCCCAGCCAAAGGGGGCCTGACCGTAATACTCGATCGCGTTCTTCACGAACACGTTTTGGCCGTTGAGCACGCGCGCCTGCTCCACCCACTGGGCGCACTCACTCGCCAGACGCTGCGCGATATCCACGCCCGGGTCGACGTCCAGCGTCGCGTCCTCCTGATCGCGCAGGAAGGATGCGATCTGCCCGTCCTTGACGGTCGCCAACGGCTTTGCATCCTCGATACGGGGGTAGACCTGCTGGGCCAGGCGAGTCAAACCTAGTTCAATCACGTCCTTTGGCTCATCAGCCGTCCCCGTCTTCACTTCCTGCCCATCGACGAACAGTGACGCGCGCATGAGCGCGTCTTTCACTGCCTCACCAATCACTCGACGGCGCTGCTCGTTGTCTTCCTTGTGCGTCAGGATGATGCGCTTACGTAAACCTGAGGCCGCGCCCGCCTGGCGCTTCACATACTCCTCCGTCTGGCAGAAGACACGCACGTCTTCGAGGATCTCGGAGCTGACATCGAGCCCCAACGAAAGGGTGTCACGACGAACAACACTCTCGTGGCGGATACCCTCCTCGTCGAGAGAGGACTGCGGCGTAAACACCGAGATCACCAGCGGCTCGGCCTGTTCTCGACGCCCATCGACGAACAGGGACACGCCCATGCGACGGTTCGTTCCGGGATAGACGAAGCTCGCCACCGAGGTGCCGGCGTGCCTACGGATGTCCGCGCGCAGCAGATCCGTAACATCCCGCGGCTCCACGATGATTTGGCTGATCTCGCGGCGAACTTCTTTTTCTTCGTTCGTCATGTACGCGTAGGTTCCGTCCGCCTGACGCTGCACGTATACCTGATCCGCCAGGGTGTGAAGCGCACGCCCAACGCGCTCCTCCAGATCCGTCGCGTCCTGATCCAAGGAACGCCGCAGCAGGACCGCAATATTGCGCGGATATGCGTGGAAGGAGTCCACGTAGCGAACGAGCAGGAGAACCTTCAGCACGCTCATCGTGAAGGGGTCGCGCGTGTGTGAGTCCTGGGCGGCGCGCCCGATATTGTCCTTCACGTCCGACTTCAGCATCGCCGCGATGCCGTCGTAGAAGCGATCAAAAGACGCAACCGTGCCCAGCTCGTCATCCGTCAGCTCCTGCGCGATCTGCTGACACACACCCAGCAGCGAACGCGCGCCCACCGACGAGTGACGGCCCGTGAACAGGTCGTTGTCGGACAGGCCTCGCATCGCCTGCGTGAACATCTCGAACTGGTAGTCCACAAACGGGTACTTGGCGACGAAGCTATCCCTGGTGAGGTAGTTGTCGTACTTCTTCGTCCCCTCCGGGAAACGGAACATCGACGGGAAACCCGCGCCAAGACGCTGCCACATCGCATCCAGCTCTTCCGTCCCTTGCTCGCTCTTCGTCAGCAGTCGGCGAGCGATCACGTCTGTGACCTCCTCCGTCGACAGACTCACCTTGATCGCGAAGCGCCCCTGAATCTTCGAGAAGTCAGTGCTGCGGCGCTCGTTCATCTGCGCCGTGATACCGCTCAGCTCCTCCTGCGAGGTCACGAAGACCCAGGCGCGACCGGGGCAATGCGTCGCCAGCTGCTCGGTGATGGTCTGCAGGTTGAGCATCAGCTGCGAGTCATCGCCGATGAACTGGCCGACCTCATCGACGAAGAAGGCGATGCGCTGGTGAGGACCCTGACGATCCAGCCACGAGGCCACGTCCTGCGCGAAGGCCTCGGCCGACAGGTTGAGCTGCTCCCGATAGCTGCGGAAGGGCTGATCCACCTGGTGTCCCAGGCGGGCCAGTGCCTTCGAGACGAGCGCCTCCGAGAATACGGTGTTGACGCGACCGACCTCCCAGGTGTGCCCAGCTTCCTCCTGGTAGGCCTCGCGGAAACGCGCCAGCTCTCCCCGATCCTCCAGGTCACGTTCGAGCGCTCCGACTCCCAGATCCTTCGAGTACAGGCCGCGCGCCTCAAAGTAGACCTTGTAGAAGACCTCGATCATTGCCGATCCGCGCTCACGCGTCGACTTATCATCCTTGGCGTCGATATTGAAGAGCACAGCGCGCGTGGGCGTATGCAGGCTCCTCTTCAGGTCCGCGATAAGCGTCTCGTCGCCTGCAACCTTCTGCTCGAAGGCGCGTTCGACATCTTCGCGGGTCACCGGCTGGTTGCCCGCCTGCTCACCGAGCAGATAGGACAGCATCTTTAGCAGGTGCGACTTACCCGAACCGAAGAAACCCGCGATCCACACGCCGTTCGACGGAGCATCGACCTGGTTCCACGCATCGACGATGCGCGACAGACCGCTGCGGATCTCGCTGGTCATGACGTATTCGTCGACCTCGGAAGCAACTTTGGAGACGTCGTCAGCCTTGATGACACCGTCGATCGACCGGAAAATATCCTTCGCGTACAGACCCTTCATGTCCATGTGTCACACCTTTGTCTTTCAGTTCACAGACGGTTCTAGAGTAAGTGAGAAGTCCACCAAATCAAAAGCGCGGTAGTAGTTGTCCTGGGATATTTGATCGAAGAGGACGAGCGCTGAATGAGTGGACGGCGACTGGTGGTACGACCCCGGGAAAGTCACGACCAGCGGCACGCGCCCGAGCAGGGGCTGGAGGCAGTTCAACAGCAAATGCGTGCGCACGAGCGGGAACAGATGGTGCACCCCGGAGAGCAGGACGGCATCAACGCTGTCCTCTCCCCCGGCCTCGTCCACGGCCTCCTTAATAGCGGGCGCGAGCAAACCCTCGACGTCAATTACCTTGCTCAGCGCATCCCGGAAAGTCTCCGGAGGTAACGTCTTTTCCATCGCCAGCATCTGATCGAAGAACGGCGATGCCTTCCACATGTCCACAGCGAGCGCAAACACGTCAACATCGGCCAGGCGGTAGCGCTCCTCGCGCAGGCGGCGACGTAGCCGCGAGAGTTCCTCGTCGACAGTCGGCTCCCACTCCGGCTTATAGCGCAGGACGAAGAAAGGAACCTCGTTGCCCAGGCCCTCCATCTTTCTGAAGCGCTCCGACGTGAGCACCCGGAAGGCGCAATCAAAGGTCTCCCTGAGCGAATCCAGATACGCTCCACGCTTCGACACCGACCGTACCTTCCTCTCGCGCAGCACCCCTTACCGGGCTTCTCATACCGTACCGCAGGCCGCCCACAATTCGAGCTCAATCATGGCTCCTGCGTCACAATTTCCCGAATAACTGTCAGCCGAGGACATCAAACTGGAACTGCGCGACCGGGAACGACTCCCGCATCGGCCAGCCCCACGGCTGGGGAGCCGCATTCACCAAGCGGGCAACCCCCACGGGAACCACCACCGGCAAACCAACCCCAGCCTCGTCGATGAATCCCACGTCGCGCATGCAGCGCAGAAAGACCGAGCGTACTTTCTGCCCACTCTTCACCGTCAGCGTCGACATCGCGGGATCCACCCTGCGCTGGCGCTCCACGAAGTCGTCGATGTCCGACGAGGTCAGTGGGGCCTCATCGACGACCAGGCGCGGCCACGCAACCTCGCGCGCGCACGCAGCGAACACGTAGGACTCCGTTACGAGAGCCAGCCACATGACAAGCTCCCAGCCATACTCGCGGCTGGCAACAAATCGGAGAGCGTCATCCTCGAGGAACGACAGATGCTTCGTCGTCGCGCTCGCCAAGCGGCGCCGCGTCGACTCTGAGCCCGCGACCACCAGGTTCTGCTCGAACAACACGTCGCTCGCCTCGCGCGCGCTCATGCCGGCAGCCATCAGCTCGGCCGCCTCAAACGTTCCCGCGTTCGTCGCGCCGCCCACTGTGATAGTCGAGGCCAGCCTCCGATCCGACACGACGCCACCTCTCACGGTCTACCTCAATCAACGCGGCGGTTATCCCGCCAAGAACCCCACTATCATCGCACACGGTTGTCCCCGCGCGGACAGCCGCGCGGGGACAACACCATGATCGTTGCTGACACTAGCTGAGCCAGGTCGGCTGAACGTTGCGGAAGAGCACGACGATCAGAGCTGGCACGCATGCAAGCAGCAGAACACCCAGGATGTAGCGCCAGCCCGGAACGGGAAGATGGTCGGGTCGATAAGCCAGCCACTTACGCTGCCCGCACGGTGCGCGGCGACTCGCCGCTCACAGAACTCCCGAATCATCATTCCAAGAGCAAAGAAGCAGAGCACGGCCGTCACGAGCATCGCCATGAAGACCACTGAGACATAGGGGAAGGCGCGTTCAGCACTGAGTAGATCGAGAGCCTCGGCGAACGGTACCAGCTTGTCGTCGCTGGTTGCTTGAGACAGCATTCGACTGAGATCCGGGATCGACAGGCTGGACTTTCCTGTAGACAGGATGAAACACGACCAGTAGGTCGCGTAGGTGGCCGTCACCGCCAGAAAGCTCGCGACGATGGAGGAGCGAAGAGGCTTAGACACGCGCCTACTCCGCAAGGATAGGCCTGCAGTCAGCAATGACATCGTCATCAAGAACACGGAAGTGATCACGAGGAGACCCACCAGAATCTCGTAGTACCTCATGAGGAAGATAGCAATGACGACGAAGGCAGCAAAGCCAAGCCCAATCATCAGCCACATATCCCCATCACTGTCGGCCCCTCTTGAGCCGCTCTCACCGGCGACAGTCACGTGTGTCGAGTTGTCGTCACCAATATGCGTATAGTTTCGATCGCCGGCAACCATGGCGACATCACCATTCGCTGCCATCACCTGTTGGGTCACGGCACCTCCTCCTGATGCTGTAGGTTCCGGGGCCATTGAGCCATCCGGGACCAGTTTCGCAAGAATGATCCCAGAGACAACGCCGGACACAATGCCAATCACAAGTTCAACAATCCAGGACATGATCTTTCCTTTCTTATCGATCACGGTCTTCATCGACAGCATCTGACTGTCAAGCAGAGCGTAAGGTCAGCCATATACATCTGCGTACGGGCGTCAAACTGATTTTCATAGTTTGATGTGGGGGAGGCGTCTAGGCCTGCGGTGATGAGAAGCATTCGGCGTCTGTAGTTGGTCGGGTCGCGTTAACCTCTGGCATCGCATCTGCCCAGTTCGATGATTCCGTTGATGGCTTCGGTGCGGTACATCGCTGGCGCCACCTATGTCGAAGTAGGCATCGAACGAGTCCTTCCAATTGCACAGGGTCCGGCCCAGTCGAGCAATCGCAAGGATGGGACACATTGGTAGGCGCGCGACGAGACAAGCGGCCAGACTTCGGCCTTGAGCGGGTGTGTCTTCATGGAAGACTCACGCACCTGCTGGGCACAGTGGTAGGCGACAACGACGCTGATATGCGCCTCATCTGCCACGAAGGCCTCACGGAAGCATTCTTGTTTGGTGGGGAAAGCCTGGGTCGTGAGGCGCGCAAAAGAATGCAGACCAAGTAGAGGGGATCACCCCTGCGCCCGCGGCGACCGGCCGTGTCTTGCTGGACGCGGCAACGTAGAGCAGCAGGTAGGGTGAGACACCGCCCGAGATCCTTGAAGACGGCGGGGGCAGAAGTCCACTCATCATCCAGGACCTTGACCTCTACCCGCCCCCGACCAACAACCGATCACCCACGCTCAACTCGGAGGAGCCACTCATCGGCGCTAACACACCGAATATGCACCGACCCTAATGAGAAGCACATCAGGGTCTACAGGCATCTCAGCTCTTCTCGAACCCAATCTGCCAAAACCCCATATCCAGCAGCTTCATCTGCGGATACACCAGGTCATCTCCCTCGAAGCCTCGCCGCGCTTCCTCGAGGCGGTCGTTGTGCTCCTCGTAAAAGTCCACGAGCTTGAGGACGGACTTCGGGCTGTATTCCCGCGTCGTCACCTTGTATGTTGCAACGCCATCCTGAAAGAACCTGTCGTACGCGGGCACGCATCCGAGCGTTCCCATGAGGATTTTCGTGATGAGGACCGGCGACACAGGAGTCGTAACTTCACGCCCTGCAACCTCGTCGCGGATCGGATGGAAATACTTGGCGATGTGGTCGTACACGTTCGCGAGCCTCGCCTGAACCTCAGGCTCCCGCAGCCTCACGCAGGCGATCCCAAACAGGCAGTCGTAGTCGGGCTTCAGGACCTCCTCGACGACGGGCACGAGCACCTTGTAGTCCTTCTGAAGCAGGAAGGACGAGCCCCGGTACATCCCCCAGCTCGCCAGGTAGAAGGCGAGGTGCAGGCTCAAATGGTCGCAGTCCGGGGAGGGGTCGGTCCGCGCATCTCGAAAGACGCGATAGCAATGCTCCCACGAGCGCGAACGCCCATTCTCATCCCTGCGCGCATCCGCGTAGAAGGTCTGCGCAGCGTCAATCAACTCATCGATGGCGTCCATGTGCTCCCTCGCTCATCTGACCTTCAACATTGAAACCAGGCCCCGAGCGATGAACTCCGAACCACGCTTCTCTGTCGAATCATAGTCACAGCTAATATTCCTGCCGAGAATACCCACGACGTGTCGCACCGCATCCTCATAACGGGCGAATTCCCCTGGGACGCCGTCACAACTGGCGGAATGCATCTCGGCGGGCCTAGTACCCTCTCCCCCACTCTCGGAGCGCTGCTTCGACGACCTCGGACGGATTGTCGTAGCCGTCGTAGGTTGCGCGCAGCATCGCGGCCTCGTACACGTCCTCGTCGATGCGCACCGTGACCTCGACGACCGGCGCTCGAGGAGCGACTCGCTCCACCGCGTCCCGCTGCTCACCGAATATCGCCCCGACCGTCAGGCCGTTCGCCTCCGCCCACCGCCGGATTTCGGCATTCTGTTCCGCAAAGCTCTCATCATCGCGCTTCGTCATAGTCACATGTGTACACGAGAGCGGGGCTCCTGTCCTCGCGGCACACCCATCTGCCCACACGACGTCCGTGACCCGAGAACGTGCCACGGCCTCGTCAATTCCCGCGCCCCTCCGGCGGAGGCTCGATGACAGTCACCCACTCACCCGCCGCGGCGCGGAGAAGAAATACAAGCCCTCTAAGTTCTCCGGATTCTGAGATTCAACGCCGAAGTCCACCCTTCAGCTTTCCGCCAGTTCGGCGAACATGATTCATATACGGACACTCACCTACGACCCACTCAGACGAGACCGCGATCCAGTCCCAACCAACCGTGGGCCCACGGGATGTTTCACGTGAAACAGTCTCGGAGGTGTCCGCCGACTCCACGAAGCAGCCCATTTTGCATACCCATTCCCTGCATCACCTAACACCATCATGTCCACATACCGTCCCACAGAATTACCTGTAACAGGACCCTTCTTCCTCTAACGTGTCAACTATTTGCCGCGGTCAGGGACGAGGCCGACTGAAGCAGCGCACATCCGTTCAGATTGGGGATGACTCGTGAGACGATATGCATCATAGTTACCTTACATTCTCATTGTTCCGTCTTTATCTTGCGCGTACTCTTGCGTGATAACAAGGCGCGCCTCCGACGATGGTGGTACGCCAGAGGACACCTCGTCGTGGAGGTTGAGAGAGCATGATGGTCCCACCCCTATCCGAACGCCCCGTCACCGACGAAGACGAGGAGCAATTCCGCCGCGAGTCGACGCCACGCAAGTACACGCTGCGCCAAAGGTGGGCCAACCACCGGGCGCAGGCACGACGCAATCGGCCTGCGGGAGTGAAGGCTCGGGTGCGAGCGTGGATGGACGCCGACATCGTGGACTGGGGCATCCGTGCCTCCATCACCCTGCTCATCCTCGCAGGCTTGTACGCCATCTACACCAACGGGGTCACCAACGGCTGGTGGCCGGCCTGGGGCGACAAACCCACCACAGCAGCCACGCCCACCCCGCCCATCAACCCCACACCCAGTGCCTCGGCCACAGCCCCCACCGAGGCGGCGATGTCTGGCGGCTACCAAATCGGCCCCGACGGCGTCCTCGTTCGCCCGGCCGAACACGCAGCATCCACCTACACCAAACCAGAACTACCCGAAGAAGCCAAGGAGAACACCGAACGAGGAGCAGAACTCGCAGCCGAGCACTACCACGCGCTCCTAATCTACGCATTCAACACAGGTGACACTAAGCCATTTGCTGACATGTCATCACCGACGTCAAAATTTGCATCAGACTACATTAACGATGTGAATGAGCAATACTCCGACGGGTGGAATTATGGAATGGAATCAAACATCACGTATGTCCTCCGTGTCGAGCCGGTTGAGGCAAATGGGAACGATGTCCCTCAAGATTCCATCCTCGTTAAGTTCCGTACCGAAACATATGAGGGAACATCCTGCACAAGGACAAAAGTAGAAACACCAGCATCAAAATATAAGTCGACTGTTACGTTTATCATGACATGGCAAGATGGCAAATGGAAAGAAATTCAGGGAAGGACCGTTAGTGACAATGAGGACTAGGTTACCAATATTCAGCATTGTCGCGCTCCCATTTCTTACTCTCCCGACTCTGTTTCAACCCGTTGCTACAGCCGCTCTCGAACAACCCACTCCAAGAATAGGAGGACATATCGAAAATGGAGACGCGCTAGTTAACGGCGAGATGGGTAAAGGTGTGTCTGATCCCGCATCTCCGCCGAATGATCATCGTCCCGCTGATGACATTCCTGCCCTCACTGCTAACGAGGAGGCTGATCCCGTGTCAG
>ERZ773057.304-NODE-304-length-21611-cov-3.823761_pt1 | contig 21611 bp, 19 predicted proteins | sample MGYA00580629_ERZ773057 | MGnify/ENA primary metagenome ERZ773057 (study PRJEB29015, sample SAMEA2738143) | human oral metagenome | biome: human oral; feature: human-associated habitat; material: saliva | place: China | collected 2163 ...
ATTTTAGCTTTGCTTTGTGCTCTATTTCTATTACAGTATTTACTAATTGGCTTGGTTGATAAGATTCACCACTACCTTTACCATTATATCCTTTTCTTCTGTTTTACTCTCAGCTATCATTAGGGTGAGGGCAACGAGTGTGTTGTCAGCAATTCGTTTGGTGCCATCGGGACGATAGAGGATAGCATTGTTGTTCATAAACCATAGGAATAGCGTTGCAGCAATGCGTTTATTGCCATCGCTGAACGAGTGGTTCTTGGTGACAAGATAAAGTAGCATAGCCGCTTTCTCCTCCACACTCGGATAAAGTTCCGTACCATCGAAGGTCTGATAGATTTGCCCAATAGAGCTTTTGAAGGAGTCGTCTTTTTCGTTACCAAAGAGTACAGAACCGCCAAACTTCTGTCGAAGCATATCTATCTCGGGCATAGCATTCTCGTATGTGGCATGGAAAGGTTCTTCTTTGGTAGTCTTGGCGATATGGAGTCTCTGATAATCATAGTTATCGAGTGTGTCGAGAGCGTAGGTATAGTCCACTACAACATCAAAGAGTACATTGCTTTCATCTGTTGTCTTTGTGGGTTGTTGCTGAATAGCTCTGCCTAAGACTTGTATTAGTTGGCGCAGTTCCGCAATCTGATGTTTACGTATGTTCTCGTTAATAGCGTAGCCTTTGACAAGATATTGCTTAAGAACAGAGTTTGCCCATTGACGGAAACGGATACCACGCTTTGTATTTACACGATATCCCACGGATATTATCATATCAAGATTGTAATAAGCGACTATACGAGAAACTTGCCGTTTGCCCTCTTGTTGAACTGTTCGGAATTTCCGAACAGTTGAGTTAGCATCGAGTTCATCATCTTCTATGATGTGCTTAATATGTTCGCTTATTGTAGCTTTGCTGGATTGAAATAGTTCTACCATCTGTGCCTGTGTAAGCCACACGGTCTCTCCTTCCAACTTTACGTCAAGTTGGGTCTTACCATCTTCACTTTGATAGATGATAATTTTGTCATTTAGATTCTCGGTCCTGTTGTTTAGGTTTATAGTTGTTAGTCGATAGGCGAGAGGTATCCTATTCCTTCGTGAACTTGCGGCTCATATATCTTACTGGATACCATACGGAAAGCCAACCAACAAGAATGACAGTGATGAAGATTACGATAATATCTTCTGGGTGAACGCTGATAGGATAAGCGTTGACAACGAAGTTTCCTGCTTGATCTCCAAGCTGAACAAGTCCATATGTCTGCTGTAGCCAGCAGAGTAGAAGTCCGAGAGCAATGCCTATTATAGCCCCGGCAACTGATATCATTCTGCCTTCAAAGAGGAAGATACGACGTATTTGTCCATCGGTAGCACCAAGATTGCGCAGAGTTATAACGTCATTCTTCTTATCGATGATGAGCATAGAGAGTGATCCTATGATGTTGAAGCAGGCAACCATGAGAATAAACGTCAGGAAGATATAAGCGAAAAGCTTCTCAATGCGCATGATGTTAAACGTGTCAGCCTGTTGCTCATATCGGTCTAATACCTTATATTTATCACCCAATAGGTTCTGTATTTCCTTCTTTGTATTGTCGATATCTACACCAGGTTTCATACGTAACTCAAGCGAAGTAATCTCTCCTTGTCGGTTGAATATATGGCGAGCGAAAGCTAATGACGTTATGATATAGCCTTTATCATACTTCATTTGCTTTACTTGGAATAATGCCCCCGGCGACACTAATGAGTCTTTTACGAAAGCATTTGTTGGATCTGAAGCGTCATATTGCCCCTCTCTTTGTGGTGCATATATCTGTAAATAATCAGGCCATGTCACTCCAGTTCCAAGGTCTTGTGCCAGTCGGATACCAAGAATGCCATACTGTAGATTGGCTACTTGTAGTGTGAAATCCCCATCTCCATAAAGGATATTACTGATATGTGTCAGTGAATCGAAGTTCTCTTGTACACCTTTTACGGTCACCATAGCTTGTTTATCGTGATAAACCGCCAGTGCTTGGTCCTCTATACACTCTGTAGCTACTTCTATTTCCTGCAGATGTTTCACCTTAATTAGTAAAGGATCGTTAGCCTTCATGGCTTTCCCTTTTGCTGCTTCAATCTTCAGTTGTGGGTCGAAGTTAGTGAAGAAGGATGCAACAAGATCAGAGAACCCATTGAATCCACTCAATACAACGACTAATGCCATTGTCGCTACAGCCACTCCGAGGACAGAGATCAGACTAATAACATTAATGGCATGTGTACTCTTCTTTGAGAAGAGATAGCGTCGGGCAATGAAAAAGGGGAAGTTCATTTCAGCTGGTTATACGATGATAAGAGAGTTATTACTTCTTCAGAAGTTCATCAATATGCTCTAAATAGTCGAGTGAGTCGTCAATGAAGAAGCGCAGTTCTGGGATGATACGTACTTGATTACGTATGCGTTGTCCCAGTTCATAACGTATTGTCTTTTCGTTTGCGTTGATATTCTTTAGCAGTTCCTCACCTTTTTCTGAAGGGAATATGCTAAGGTAAGCCGTACAGATACTGAGGTCTGGGCTAACTTTTACGTTTGTCACACTGACCAGAACACCATGCATAAGGCGTGTTTGTGTCTGGAATATACTTGCCAACTCTTTCTGTAGGAGTCGTGATATACGGTGTTGTCTTGTTTCTTGCATCGTTGTTATTTATGTTATATTTACTGCAAAGGTACTGAAAGTTTGATTATTCAGCAAACTTTAAATAGTAATAAGCATTGGCAGTGATATGCTGATGTGTTGCAAATTACCTCTTTTTATATTCGTTAGAATATGTAAAAACACCAGGTTTCTTACGTATTAATGTAAGTCCATCACGTAGAGGAAGGATAACTTTCTCAACCCGTTTGTCCTTTGCAATAAGGTCATTGAATTGTCGGATACCAATAGTTTGATGGTCATGATTGTATGATGGGTCAATAACATGCCAGTCCCAAAGCGTGTTATCAGCAAGAATATATCCACCAGGACGTATGATAGGCAACAGTTTCTCATACATTTCAGCGTATGTCCGTTTGTCTCCGTCTACGAAAGCCATATCAAACAGAATACCCAGCTTAGGTGCTTCTTCGGCAGCATCACCAATTCTGAAGTCTATTTTATCGGCTACTGGCGATCCTTCTATCCACGGACGTGTGAAGTCTTCCATCTCATCATTGATCTCAAAGGTGTATAGTTTCCCACCTTCCTCCAAGCCTTCAGCCATGCAAATGGCAGAGTAGCCACTGAAAGTTCCTACCTCCAGAATGTTCTTTGGGCGTATCATGTGTACCAACATCTTCAGAAGTCGACCCTGAAGATGCCCACTTGCCATGCGTCCATGTATCGTATGAATGTTCGTAGCACGGTAAAGTCGGTACAGATAGTCACCTTCCGGATCTATATGTGATGCAAGATATTCATCTGCCCCAGCTTCTTCTTCGAGTGGAGTGTATGTGTTGAGAGTAGTCATATCGTGTTGTTTCCTTTTAGGGAATAAGCTCTATGGGTTAAGAGTCAAGAGTGCTTCGATAGCCAATCGGTAACTGTCCAGTCCGAATCCTTGTATAGTTCCCTTGCATCCTGGACCTATTATGGAGTGTCGGCGGAACTCTTCTCGATCGTTTACATTGCTTATGTGTACTTCAATAATAGGTGTCTGGAGGGATCGGATACAGTCAAGTAATGCAATACTTGTATGAGTATAAGCCCCAGCATTTAGTATAATACCATCATAAGAGAAACCAACCTCCTGCATTTTATTGATGAGTTCCCCCTCAATATTGCTTTGATAGTATTTAATTTCTACACTTGGATAACGTTTCCTTAGTGTTGTCAGATATGATTCCATGGTCTCTGTTCCATATATCCCTGGCTCACGAGTACCAAGTAAGTTAAGATTTGGACCATTGATAATGATTACTTTCATGTCTCTTTCTTCTGAAATATTGTTTTTCTGATGTACCTTTGCATCAAGCCACATTGGGTTTGTGATGCTTTTTTGTGTTATACAACAGTATGCAAAAATAAGAAATTAAATGGAAACAGGCAAGGATTCGAAGGATATTGTCAGTCGTTACAGGCGCTATCTCAAGTTGGAAAAAGGTTATTCCGTCAACACTTTAGATGCCTATATGCGTGATCTGGATAAGCTCGTACGCTATCTTGCTGCAGAACAGGTTCATGTAACAGAAGTGAAGTTGGAGCAGTTGGAGCATTTTGCAGCTTCCATCTCCGATCTTGGTATTGGACCTCGTTCGTTAGCACGCATACTGAGTGGGGTGCGACAGTTCTATCGTTTCTTAGTTCTTGATGGTTATATGGAAGACGATCCCACCGAACTCTTGGAGTCACCTAAGCAACCCAACCATCTACCAGAGGTCTTGTCGACAGCAGAAGTTGACCTTTTAGAACAGGCCATTGACCTTTCTAAATGGGAAGGGCACCGCAATCGTGCTATTATCGAGGTTCTTTTCTCATGTGGACTGCGTGTTTCTGAGCTCATAAACCTAAAGCTTTCCAATCTTTATGTTGATGAACAGTTCATTCGTGTCATGGGAAAAGGGTCTAAAGAACGCCTTGTTCCGATATCTCCACGTGCTTTGGAAGAATTAAATTATTGGTTTTCCATGCGTAATGAGATGTCTATAAAACCTGGGGAAGAGGATTATGTCTTCCTTAATCGGCGTGGTCATCACCTCACACGTACGATGATTCTCATCATGATCAAGCGTTATGCAGCTGAAGCAGGTATTAAAAAGACCATCTCTCCACACACTCTTCGACACTCCTTTGCCACTTCTTTGCTTGAGGGAGGGGCTGATTTGCGTGCTATACAGGCTATGTTAGGTCATGAAAGCATTGGTACTACAGAGATTTATACCCATATAGACACCTCTACTCTTCGTCAGGAGATACTGGAACATCATCCTCGCAACATCCAATACAAGCTTGAACATGAAGAGGGGGCAGAATAGACCTATTCCTAAAGGGTGTTCCGTTACTTTAAGCATAGGGTCATTACGGGGCAGACAGGCTATATTCTCTCCCTTTGTTCTTGCCAAATTGTTTAGAATAAATAATCTATTTTCAAATAATATTGTGCTTCATTTATTGTAAAATAGCTATCCTGAGTAAGTATTTATGGAACTCTTTCGTTGGAGTTAGACAGATCTTAGGATAGCATACATCATCTTGTATTCCGTCTTTTTAGTTATTCATGTGTGTCATTTGATCTTCATTCTATGATCTAAGAGTTTATGTTTGTGACATTCAAGCTGCACGAATTGGTGTCCTTATCACGTTAAAGTTACGTTGTGGACAGCCTATGTTGGTGCTATTAAAAAACCATTTCAATTAGGAAAAGCAATACATAAAAACCATGAAAAACGAATGAGCGTAATATTTTTTTATGTATCTTTGCGCCACAATAATTAATATTCAATATCAAATTAAGAATTAAAATGAAACTGAGAAAGTTACTTTTTATCGTCTTACTATTTGTTGTTGGTATGGCATATGCCCAGCAGATGGGGCCAATACCAGTCAATAAGAACGTAAGACAGGGTAAGCTTAGCAACGGCTTGACTTACTACATCCTTCACAATGACTGGCCTGAGCATGTAGCAAACTTCTATATAGCTCAGCGTGTGGGCTCTATTCAAGAGAATGACAGGCAACGCGGCTTGGCTCATTTCCTAGAACACATGGCATTTAATGGTTCTGAGCATTTCCCAGACTCTACTATTTTGGAGTATACACGCTCCTTAGGCGTTGGGTTTGGTAATAACTTGAATGCTTATACCAGCATTGATCAGACCGTTTATCGCATCTGTGACGTGCCAACAAAGCGTCAGACAGCTCTTGATTCATGCTTGTTGATTTTGAAAGACTGGTCAAACGGCCTTACACTTGCCGACAAGGAGATTGACAAGGAACGTGGTGTGATTCACCAAGAGTGGCAGTTGAGCCGTTCACCTATCATGCGTATCTACGAAGAAGTACTCCCAAAGCTCTATCCTGGCTCTAAGTATGGTTACCGAATGCCTATCGGCTTGATGAGTATTGTGGACCATTTCCCTTATCAAGACCTACGTGACTACTACAAGAAGTGGTATCGTCCAGACAATCAGTGTATCATTGTTGTAGGTGACGTGGATGTTGACCATGTTGAAAAGGAGATAAAGAAGCTTTGGAATGGTGTTGTCGTACCAGCCAATGCAGCACAGGTAGTTGATGAAAAGGTGCCAGACACCAAGGATGCTATCTACGTTTTCGGAAAAGACAAGGAGATGCCATATAGCTATGTAGGCTTCGCTATGAAGCATGACGTCTTCCCTGACGAGATGAAGAACGATCAAAGTTACTTCATAGATTCGTATGCGAAGAACATTATAGCCATGATGCTGAACCAGCGATTGAAGGAATTGGCACAGAAAGCAGACTGTCCATTCGTCAATGCATCAGCTGATGATGGTACATACCTGCTCTCTAAGACTAAAGATGCCTTCTCTATGGATGCAACAGCTAAGGAAGGTAAGGCTATAGAAGCACTGGCTGCCATCTATCGTGAGGCTCAGCGCGTACGTCAATACGGCTTTACTGCTGGAGAGTTTGCCCGTATGAAGGCTGAATACTTGTCTCAATTGGAAGCTAATTACGTCAATCGTAACAAGATAAAGAACAGTCAGTATGGTGATGAACTGCGTGATCACTATCTCTCCAATGAGCCTATTCCAAGTAAGGAGGATGAGTATCAGATCATGAAACAGCTCGTTGAGATGCCTGCACTGAATGTGAACGTCATCAATAACTACGCAAAGGAGTTGATAACAGACCATGACAGCAACTTTGTTGCATTTATCTTTGAGCAGGAGAAAGCAGGAAAGACTTATCCTACAGAGGCTCAGATGGCGCAAGCTATCAAGGCTGTTCGGGCAGAGAAGATAACACCTTATGTTGACAACGTGAAGCAAGAGCCACTGTTGGATGAGAAGAAACTCCCTAAAGCAGGTAAGATTGTTGGCGTAAAAGAGAACAATACACTCGGTTATAAGGAACTGACATTAAGCAATGGTGCACGTGTTATCCTTAAAAAGACTAACTTCAAGGACAATGAAGTGCTGTTCCAAGCTATATCAAAGGGCGGTAAGAGTCTTTACGGAAAGGTTGATTATGATAATCTACAGTTGTTTGATGGTGTCTTGGGATATAGCGGATTGGGTGACTTCTCACACCAAGACCTTCAGAAAGCACTGTCAGGAAAGCAGGCTTCTGTCAACTGTGCAATGTCAAACTTCTATCAGATGCTGTCCGGTTCATGTGTTCCAAAGGATATTGAGACGATGATGCAGCTTCTCTATCTTAACTTTACAGCTATCTCAAAGGATGAAGATTCTTATAAAGCAATGATGTCTCAGTTGGAATTAGCACTGAAGAATAAGGATCTTTCACCAGAGAGTGTCTTCTCAGACTCACTTACCAACACTATCTATGGGCATGAAGCACGTTACGCACCGATGTCTTTGAATACGTTGAAAGGCGTGAATTATGACCGTATCCTGCAGATATGGAAGGAGAGATATGCAAGTCCTGGTCAGTTTGTTTACTACTTTATTGGTAACTTTGATGAGGCTACACTTCGTCCTTTGATTGAGAAATACATTGGATGTCTGCCTAAGGGGAAGGCTGAGAACTGGAAAGAGACGCCTGCTTATGCAACAGGTAAGCTCGAAAACAAGTTCACTCGTAAGTCAGAAACACCAAAGGCAATAGCTTTCGAACAGTGGTTTGCACCAATGCCTTACACTGTTGAGAATGATGTTCTCACTGATGCAGCTGGTCAAGTGCTCTCAATGGTTTACTTAAAGAACATTCGTGAGGATGCAAGTGCAGCTTATTCTGTGAGTGCGGGTGGTCTTTTGCAGCGTCGTGGAGACAAGGCTTATGCTTTGATTCAGACTTTCTGCCCGATGGATCCTAATAAATCAGACTTAGCTTTGAAGCTTCTTGCTGAAGGAATGAAGGAGAACTGTGAGAAGATGGATGCTGATAAGGTTCAGAAAGTGAAGGACTTCATGTTGAAACAGGCTGAGCTTTCTGCAAAGAGCAACAGCCATTGGATGGATGTTATTGACGAGTATGTGTGGACAGGTGTAGACTTCCAGAGTGGTTATAAGGCTGCTGTTGAGGCGCTGACACCAGCAAAGATCGCTGCTTATCTTAAGAAACTTGTCAGTGCAGGCAACCACGCTGAGGTTGTTATGACGCCAGCGAAGTAAGCTATATCACATGGAATGATTGCTAATAGCAACGATATTCTTTGATAAAAACGTAGGTTAAGGCTGAATTCCTCATAGGGAATTCAGCCTTAATTCGTATCATTCAGAATGGCTTTAAGTATCTCTTAATGTCAAATAAAATCACAAGTGGTTTTTAATCTATGCTCTTTTGCATTGTAAAAGGGCATATATTGCATTGCAAAAGGGCATCTTTTACACATCAAAAGGGCGTCTTTTGCAACGTAAAAGGGCGTCTTTTACGAGCCTCTTTGTAACTGTTTGATAATCTATGTGTTACAAAATGCATTTTCAATGATTATGGTTCGTTTTAGAGGTAACAGCCTTTTTGCTTTTGTAAGATTATTTCGTGGTATCGTCAATGACAGGAAATCTTTTATTGAGGCTGAGACTTTACTTTGCATCATTGATGTTGAATGCGTCAAAAAAAGTATAGATACAGTTTGTAGAGAGTTCCTAATGACTTTTATTCTACACTTGTTTTTGCTGACAAAATAAGTAATTCCTGCAAATAAACTGTATTACTAATTGAGGTGGAATGACCTTATTGATGAAAAAATGCTTATGAAGAAGAAATTATTTTTCGTGTTTTGGCTCTTCATGATGACGTTGACGGCTCTGGCAGGGAGCAAAGTCAAGGTGGCATGTGTGGGCAATAGTGTGACGTGGGGACTGACAATAGAAAACCGTGAGACGGCTTGTTACCCTGCTCAGTTGCAACATCTGTTGGGGAAAGGATATGAGGTGCGCAACTTTGGACACTCTGGAGCAACACTGCTAAGGCACGGGCATCGTCCTTATGTGGAACAGAAAGAATATAAGGAAGCGTTGGATTTCAAGGCTGATGTCGTTGTTATACACCTCGGACTGAATGATACTGACCCTCGTAACTGGCCTGAATACGCAGAAGAGTTCAATCAAGATTATATCAATCTTATCCATTCTTTCCGAAAAGCAAGCCCAAAAGCAAAGATTTACGTGTGCTTATTGACACCAATCTTCGACCGACATGCTCGTTTTGAGAGTGGTACGCGTGATTGGCAGGAGCTGATTCAGGAACATGTCAAGCAGATAGCAAAGGCTGAGAGCGTAGGATTGATAGATCTTCATACACCCCTTTACAGTCGTCCCGACCTCTTTGCAGATGCTATTCATCCCAATGCAGAAGGTGCAGGGATAATAGCCCAGACCGTGTTTGAGGCTATTACGGGAAACTATGGTGGGCTGAGTCTGATGCCATTGTATACTGACGGAATGGTCCTTCAGCGTGGTGAGCCCATCCTTTTTCATGGGAAAGCCAATGGAAAGGAGCAGGTGAAGGTGATGTTTGCGGGCAAGACAGCTACTGTGGAGTATTCTGGTATGGGGCGTTGGACTGCCACTTTGCCGAAGATGGAGGCGGGAGGACCGTATGAAGCAGTGATAACAGCTGGGGGAAAGACCATTAAACTGAAGGGTATCTATGTGGGGGAGGTGTGGCTTTGCTCAGGACAATCGAATATGGAGATGCCTGTTTCTGCAACACAAAACGCTAAAGAAGATTTGGCAGAGGCGGATAATCAGCCGTTGTTACATCTCTTTCAGATGTCAGCTCTCTATCCTACGAATGACATACAGTGGTCGGCTGCAGTCTGTGATTCGATGAATCGTCATCAATCCATGCGCATTGGACCATGGGAACGCTGCTCTCGTGAGTCTTTATCGGGCTTTTCTGCTGTGGCTTATCACTTTGGAAAGGTGCTGGCAGACAGTCTAAAAGTACCAATAGGAGTCATCTGTAATGCTGTAGGAGGAACGACTACAGAGTCATGGATAGACCGTCATACACTTGAATGGGACTTTCCTGCCATCCTACGTGATTGGTATCATGGTGATTTCGGTATGAAATGGGCTCGTGAAAGGGCATTGCGGAATATTAGTGCAAGTACCAATCCGTTGCAACGTCACCCTTATGCACCAGCCTATATGTTTGAAACGGCAATGCAACCATTGGCAGGTTACACCGTTAAGGGTGTTGTCTGGTATCAAGGAGAGTCGAATGCACATAACGAAGAGCTACATAAACGGCTCTTCTCATTGCTTGAAAAGAGTTGGAGACAGTTCCTTTCTGCAGATGTCCCCTTCTATTTTGCACAGCTGTCAAGTCTGAATCGTAGGTCATGGCCACGTTTCCGACAGTCACAAATGGTTTTATCTCAGACGCAACCACGAACGTGGATGGCTGTAACGAGTGACTTAGGAGACTCACTGGATGTCCATTACATCAATAAAGCACCTGTGGGAGAACGTCTCGCGCTGCAGGCTTTGAATCATACTTATGGTCATTCTGTAGAGTCGGAAGGTCCATTCTTAGTTCAGATGTCGAAAATTCCCGGTGGGCTTAGACTCCAATTCTCGCATGCGAAAGCCCTTTCTGCACGGAAAGGAGCGTTGTGTGGGTTTGAAATAGCAGGCGCAGACGGTATCTTCTATCCTGCACAAGCTGTGATAAGTGGACCTGATACGGTGGATGTTAGTTGTACCTACAAGGTGAAAGAGCCCGTCAATGTCCGTTATGGTTGGCAACCTTTCACACGGGCTAACCTTATTAACGAGCAAGGTCTTCCTTGTGGCACATTCACAACAGAAGGATTCATGCTTGTAAAATAGGCTTGGGAGCGTTAGAAATTTGCTGTTATAGGAGAAAAGGAGTGTTAATCGGGTAACAAATCACTCCTTTTTCTCTCTTGATAAAGCTCTTATGCGCCCTTGATAGTGGCTTATAATCCCCTTTATAATAATGTATAAATCTTAAGTTCTTATTTTGTTATCCCGTTAATTTGCAGTAACTTTGCACCCTTAAACTAAATGTGGATAATTAAATAAGGAATAATATATGGCATATTTGTTTTCATCGGAATCTGTATCAGAGGGACATCCTGATAAGGTTGCCGACCAGGTAAGTGATGCTTTGCTCGACCAATTCTTGGCTTATGACGAGCATGCGCGTTGCGCTATAGAGACTTTTAATACGACAGGGCAGGTTATCATCATGGGCGAAGTACGCTCTGAAGAATATGTTGATCTGCAAACCATAGCACGTAAGACCATCAATGACATCGGTTATACCAAGGCTGAATATCAGTTTGATGGTAATAGCTGTGGTGTTCTTTCGGCTATTCATGAGCAAAGTGATGATATAAACCGTGGCGTTGATAATGGTGATGATGAGAATCAGGGCGCTGGTGACCAGGGTATGATGTTCGGTTATGCTTGTAATGAGACGGACAATTACATGCCTGTTACGCTCGATTTGGCACATCTGATTATGCGAACGTTGGCTGATATACGTAAGGAAGGGAAGCAAATGACTTACCTTCGTCCTGATTCAAAGAGTCAGGTAACTGTGGAATACAGTGATGATAATATCCCACAGCGCATAGATACGATAGTCGTCTCTACCCAACATGATGACTTTATACAGCCAAAAGATGACTCACGTGAGGCACAATTGAAGGCTGATGCTGAAATGTTGGAGCAGATTCGTAAGGATGTGATTGAGATTCTCATGCCAAGAGTGAAGGCACAGATAGCTTCTGAGAAGGTATTGGCACTGTTTAAGGATGGTATTAAGTACCTTGTTAACCCTACAGGTAAGTTCGTTATTGGCGGACCACATGGTGATACAGGTCTGACAGGACGTAAGATCATCGTGGATACCTACGGAGGTAAAGGTGGACATGGTGGTGGTGCTTTCTCTGGAAAGGACTCTAGTAAGGTTGACCGTTCGGCTGCTTACGCTACACGTTACATAGCAAAGAACATGGTTGCAGCTGGTGTGAGTGACGAAATCCTCGTACAGTTGGCTTATGCCATTGGTGTTGCGGAGCCAGTTAGCGTCTATGTAAACACTTATGGACGTTCAAAGGTGAACTTATCTGATGGAGAAATTGCAGAGAAAGTAAAGCAACTCTTTGATCTTCGACCAAAGGCTATTGAACGAACCCTCAAACTTCGTCAGCCAATGTACCTTGAGACGGCAGCTTATGGACACATGGGACGTACGAATGAAGTGGTGAAGAAGACCTTTACAAGCCGTTATCATACGACAAAAACGGTTGATGTTGACCTCTTTACTTGGGAGAAACTCGACCGAGTTGAGGATATAAAGAAGGCTTTCGGGCTCTGATTTAACGCATGTCAGCAACCGATACCATAGTTCGTCCTTCTCTTTTGTTGAGGTCAACACTCACGAAAGGGCAGAAGACGACAGTTGATTCTGTGGCGAAGACAAGTCAGAAACCTGACTCGTTAGGGTTGCTGCGTCCGAAAAAGCAGAAGACTTTTCGGCTTACGGATGTTCATTTTGAAGAAGAAGGATACTTTAAAGGGAGTAAATACTTCAAGATGAGTCCTGGAAATAGGCATACTGATGGAGTCTTAGGGACTCCATCTCCTTATGCCGTGAGTAATGATAACACCGTGACAGCCTTGCTTTTGGGGTGCTTTGTGATGGCAATGATAGCGTTTTCGGTATCGAGAAACTTCATCATTAAGCAGATAAAGAGCTTCTTCCATGTCTCACGAAGCAATGCAAATGTCACAGAAACAACGTATGAAGTGCGTTTTCATCTGTTCTTGGTCATGCAGACTTCATTGCTGTTGAGTATTATTTATTACTTCTTTACACGTGGAGGAGAACGCGGAAGATTAGATTCTGATTCCCAGTTACTGACGATTGGAGTATTTTTTACAGCTTTTATAGCTTACTTCATACTGAAAAATATCATCTATGGTATTGTTAATTGGGTGTTCTTTAGTCGGAAAGATAGGGGGAAATGGTCGAAGACATGGCTTTTCCTAACCTCTCTGGAAGGTGTTCTACTATTCCCTTTGGTACTGTTGCAGGTTTACTTTTCCCTTTCACTACAGGCTGCATTGATTTATACATTATTTGTAATAATCTTTATTAAAATGCTTTCCTTTTATAAGTGTTACGCCATCTTTTTCAAGAGATCAGGGGCAAGTCTGCAAATATTTTTGTACTTTTGTGCGCTCGAAGTGATGCCGGCGTTGGCATTATGGGGTGTTTTGATGATTACAGATAACTATTTGATAAAAAACTTTTAGGACAACGATGATAAAAAAGATATTGGTTTCACAGCCAAAACCATCAAGTGATAAGTCGCCCTATTACGATATCGAGAAGGATTTAGGGGTAAAAATGGTGTTCAGACCATTCTTTAAGGTAGAAGGACTATCTGCAAAAGAGTTCCGTCAGCAGAAGATTAACCTGTTAGACTATACTGCAGTGGTATTCACTTCACGTCATGCTGTTGACAATTACTTTAACCTTGCCAAGGAAATGCGTATCACTATTCCTGAAGATATGAAGTATTTCTGTGTCATTGAAACGATAGCACTGTATATTCAGAAGTATGTTCAGTATCGTAAACGCAAAGTGTTTTTCGGTACAACGGGCAAGATTGACAGTTTGATACCAACCATGTTGAAGCATAAAGGAGAGAAGTTCCTCGTCCCTCAAAGCTCTGTTCATACTGATGCAGTATCCTCTTTGTTGGATGCAAACAAGCTAAAGCACAGAGAATGTGTGATGTATCGTACGGTAAGCAATGATCTTACAGAGGAGGAAGTAAAGGAATTTGATTATGATATGCTTGTTTTCTTTAGCCCAACAGGCGTTAAAGCACTGAAAGAGAACATCCCTGACTTCACTCAAGGGGACGTAAAGATAGCTGCTTTTGGCCCAGCTACAGCCAAAGAGGTTGAGGCTCAGGGGCTGAAACTCGACTTACAGGCACCTTCTAAGGAGTATCCTTCGATGACAGGTGCGCTTCGTGCTTATTTAGAAAAGTAAGGTTTAACCATCATAATGGTAACTCTACCTTCGTAATAGAGGGATGAGTAATAGTCTGACGTTGGCAACATAACAGTATGGAGGCACAGGATCAAGGACTGAAAAAGGAAGAACGGTTGTGTAGCAAGAAGCTAATCGACACGCTCTTCAGTACTGGTGGAAGTCGTGCTGTCACTGTTTTCCCACTTAAAGTGGTCTATCGTTTGGTCGATGTCGTGGCTACAGAGGGTGAGGAAGGGGTATCACGGCAATCCGTTCCTTTAGATAGTCAGATGTTAATCAGTGTTCCTAAGAAATGTTTCAAGCGTGCTGTAAAGCGCAATAGGGTGAAACGTCAGGTGCGTGAAGCCTACAGGAAACATAAAAACATCCTGACAAAGAAGGCTGAAAGACTATCTGGTAAGCAACTCCTGATGGCATTCATATGGCTTTCTGATGAACTATCAGATTCCATAATCGTAGAACAAAGGGTCTCAAACTTGCTTCATCGCATAGAAGAACGTATATGAGTAAGATGCAAAAGGAGAAGAACAGAGGCATTAAGGATGTGCTTTTAGCTGTTATACATGGTATATCACGTGGGTTATCATGGTTGTTGATACTTCCAATATTGTTCTATCGCCAGTTCATCTCACCTTTCACCCCACCTTCATGCCGCTTTACTCCAACTTGTTCGGAGTATGCGCGACAGGCAATTCTTAAACATGGACCTATTAAAGGATTAGCTCTTGCTATCTGGCGTATACTTAGATGCAATCCATGGGGTGGTAGTGGATATGATCCAGTGCCATAATAATATTGAATATAAATATTGAGTTCAGGGTTTAAAGATGATGGTGTACGAACCAATCTCTTGCAAATCCTTTAACTTTCAAATATAAAGACATAAATGAAGAACTTTGTAGAAGAACTCCGTTGGCGTGGTATGCTGGCACAGATAATGCCAGGTACAGAAGAATTACTTCAAAAAGAGATGGTCTCAGCATACCTGGGAACAGATCCAACGGCTGACTCTTTGCACATCGGACACCTCTGTGGTATCATGATGTTGCGCCATTTACAACGTTGTGGGCACAAGCCTTACCTCCTTGTTGGTGGTGCTACAGGTATGATTGGAGACCCTTCTGGCAAGAGTCAGGAGCGTAATTTGCTGGATGCAGAGACGCTTTATCATAACCAGGAAGCTATCAAGAAGCAGGTAAGTAAGTTCCTTGACTTTGATGGGAATGAGCCTAATAAGGCGGAGATGGTCAATAACTATGATTGGATGAAGGACTTTACCTTCCTCGACTTCGCCCGTGTGGTTGGTAAACACATCACTGTCAACTATATGATGGCTAAGGATAGCGTACAGAAACGCCTGAATGGTGAGGCTCGTGATGGGCTTAGCTTTACGGAGTTTACCTACCAGTTGCTACAAGGTTACGACTTCTTGTATCAGTATCAGAAGTATGGTGTCAAGTTACAGTTGGGTGGTAACGATCAATGGGGTAACATGACGACAGGTACAGAGCTTATTCGTCGTACCTTAGGAAGCGAAGCTGAGGCTTATTGTCTTACTTGTCCACTCATTACAAAGGCTGATGGTAAGAAGTTTGGAAAGACAGAAAGTGGCAATATATGGCTTGATCGTAACCGTACAACACCATATGCTTTCTATCAGTTCTGGCTGAATGTTAGTGATGATGATGCTGAAAAGTATATCAAGATCTTCACTTCTTTGGAGAAAGACGTCATTGATGGTCTCATTGAAGAGCATCGTCAGGACCCAGGACGACGCACTTTACAGCGTCGATTGGCTGAGGAAGTGACACGAATGGTACACTCTCAAGAAGATCTTGACATGGCTATTGCTGCTTCAAATATCCTCTTTGGCAAGAGTACAAAGGATGATTTACTTCAGTTAGATGAGCAAACTTTTGCTGATGTGTTCAAGGATGTACCACATTATGAGGTATCAAGAGACGTGTTAGGTCAGCCTGCAGTGGATGTCTTTAACCAAGAAGGAATGCAGATTTTCCCAAGTAAGAGCGAGATGCGAAAGCTCGTTAAGGGTGGAGGAGTCTCTCTTAATAAAGAAAAACTTGCTGCTTTTGACCAGCCGGTTACTGCTGATGACCTTATAGATGGCAAGTATCTGCTTGTTCAGAAGGGCAAAAAGAACTATTCATTGATTATTGTGAAGTAGGCAACAGCCTATCTCTCATAACCATAAAAAGCCTTACTGTGCTGTTGTGGTGCGGTAAGGCTTTTTCTCTTTAATAATCTTTTGGATAGAAATCGGTTTATTTTTAAAATTCATTCCGTTTGATATTACAGTATATGAAGAAACTATTTTTTATCTTACAGCTCATGTCACTCTTTGTGTTTGCAGCCTGTAGCAGTGATGATGATGTACCTCGTCCGTATGTAGATCCTAATGGACAGATGACGGAGAATACCATTTTCGTGTATATGCCATGGTCGGGTTACTCTGATAGCAACAGTGGTTTATATAATGATTTCCAAACAAATCTCAAGGATATAAAGAAGGCTATCGTTGCACAAGGTGGACTCCATAACACGAAATTGCTTGTCTTTGTTTCTGAAAAAGTAGATAAAGGCAATCTTATCAACGTACAATATAAGAACGGTGCATGTGTAGATGACACGTTGGAAGTATTCAATAATACATTATCTGATAAGAAATTAAACTCTCAACAATGGATAACCACCATCCTTAAGCGTGTCAAGAAAGAGGCTCCAGCACGTACTTATTCAATGATTGTGGGCTGTCATGGCAAGGGATGGATACCAGCAAGCTCTGAAAGTTCTTATGCTTCAGCCAGATCAAGAGCCTTTAATTTCGGTGAAAACAAAGGGTTTATTGGTCCTCGCACACGTTGGTTCGGTGGCAGTGCCTATATGTTGGATATCTCCGACTTTGCCAAAGGAATAGCTAATTCGGGTATTGGTAAGCTCCAATACATCATGTTTGACGACTGTAATATGACAGGTGTTGAGGTAGCTTATGAACTTCGGAACAATGCACATTATATTATTGGCAGTCCAACGGAGATCATGGCTTACGGTATGCCTTATGAATTATTGTGGAGAGAACTGTCAAAGACGCAGCCAGACTACAACCATATCTGTACAGAATTCATCAATTTCTATAATGATTATAAGTATGATGGCATTCCTTATCCTTACGGAACCATCAGTGTTATTGATTGTTCTCAGGCTGAAGGGATGGCAAATGTTATGAAAGAGATATACTCTACAAACTCATTAGCTACTGTTTCGGAGGATAGTATTCAGAGTATGGATGGTTATGTCCCATCGATGTTCTATGATATGGGCGACTATGTACACCGTCTTCTGCCATCTAATCCGCAGCTTCTTGCGAAGTTTGACCAGCAACTCAGCAAGCTTGTTCCTTTCAAAGGACATACAGAATCTTATTATACATCGTTGCGGAGCGCATGGTCAGGTACCGTTCTGCCTATCAAAACTTACTCTGGAATCACCATTTCAGACCCATCAACAAATAGCTTGGTAACAAGCTCTTTAAACAGAGACGCCTTTTACCAAGCTACACATTAAGATTCTAAAAAAGGAAATCCTATAGATAAAGGACAGAAGCATCAAATGAACGAGTATCTTTCACGCAGGTGTACATCATCAGCTCCGAAAGTTGCTCGTTCATTTTTTGTATCTTTTCCTTAACACCTGCGCTCCCTTGCTGCAGTAAAGGCTTCAGAATTCCTCTCCCAACAGCCACAGCGTCAGCGCCCAATGCCAATGCTTTGTATGCATCATATCCTGAATCAATACCACAATCAACAAAGATTGATATGCCACTTCCCTTTAATGCTTCCTTAATCCTTGGGAGAACCATTAGTGGAGCAACACCAAACGGGATGCGTCCATGGTGATGTGAGACGATGATGGCTTGGCATCCGGCTTCCTTACACTTTACAGCATCCTGTACAGACAGTACTCCTTTGGCTACGAAAGGCACTGTTCCTGCAGCTTTAACAAATGCTTTCAGGTCGGAAAGCATAACAGGACCAAGTGGAATACCATCCACAACGTCATATTTACCATCTGTTCCAGGAACGTGATCAATGTCTACGCCAACAGCTATTGCGCCTTGTTCGATAGCGAAACGTATCTGATTCAGGATAATACTGTGGTCAGCAAATGGTTTTATTATCCTCACAGTCCGAGCTCCTTCGGCTGCAATCTCTGCATATTCTTTATCAGGTTCCATGCCAACCCAGTTCAAAGTATTTAATTCTTTGGCTGTACGAGCATATTCCTGCATAGGCTTACGCCCGTCTTTCCCCACTTTATTCAAGTGTGAGAAGGCTGGCATCATGATGGGTGAAGCGAACTCTTCACCGAAAATAGTCGTCTTTAGCGATGGCTCAACAGCGTCAATGACACGCATCTCAACGTGGATAGCGTCAAGATAACTGCGGTTAAAGACATTGGCATCATCAGCACGTCCGCTTGTTACGGGTATCAGTCCTGCCGGTCCCGGCCATGGACTCTGTACGTTATCATTCATATTCTCTCTTGTTTTAATGTTTTCTTTATTGCAAGTTAAGGGAGATTGGAGAGTTAAAGGGGATGACTTTACGCCTGTTGTTACTTATGTTATAGGTGTAAATGCCCCTGTATCTTCTTCTGTTCTCTTATGTTCTCATTACGTCCAATGTGATAAATGTGTATACTACCATTGCCAATACGATGAAGATTGAGATGAAAGCCGAAATGAAACTCTTGTCATCTTCATCTTTACAGAGTGCTCCTATCTGTAGCGGAACAGGGAAACCTGTAGGGCAAGCAAAGTAGAGTAGTACACCAGCAAGGAACACTTTCACCGCCATAAGCCCAGGGAAGAACAGGAAGAAGCTCCCAACAATGGCACCGCACAGTATGATTCTCACAAGACTCAGTGCTAAAAGTGGTTTAAGTTGTGATAAGTGCAGGTGGAAACCATAGCCTAAGGTGAAGAGAATGACACTTGCAATGGGTGTTGTTGCCATTGCCATTGTATTGCTGAAGATGGTATTGAGATGCCCCAATATCAACCAATGCTGTACGTTCATCACGTTAGCAACAATCCCAAGGATAACGGCAACGATGAAAGGTGCCGTCAAAATGCGTTTGGTAAGTGGGAAGAAAGCAACCTCACGGCTTGTCTGTTTGGTGATGAGTGCAGGTACAAGACCGAAGTTTATGAGTATTCCTGCAACGTCAAAGGTGATGATGTTCACTGCATGTTCGGCTCCCACGAGTGCAATGTATAATGGTAAGGCAACGCTGCCGCCCTCGCAGGTCATCAGTAAGAAGGGGGCTAAGCGTGCATATCGCCCACTGACAGGACCTGCTATGCGCTTCCCAATCAGATAGATGATGACCCATGCAACGTCTAAGAAAATTATTTCATACAGAAAATTGGCGGAGAGTTCAGCCTCCATGAGGACATGAAAGACCAATAACGGGAACAGAATGTTAAACACCAATGACTTTGCTCCTTCGTTTTGCGCTGTTGTTATCCATCCTTTTTTCCTGCTTAGCCACCCGAGAAGCATCATAAAAAAGACAGGAAATAGTATTTCTATTGCTTTCATTGCTTGTTTTTTTTGCTTTATATAGTACGATGTATCGTCTATATTAGTAAATATTCCAATTACAAATATAGACAAAAGGAGAGAAATGACCAAATGATGAACTGTTTTTCTTCAGGAAATGAAAGTGGGTTGAATAGTGTTTTCATGGGTAAAGGTGGGTACTTTATTTGTGGGTTAATTTCTACTTATGTAAAACTTTTTAGTCTTCTCAAAAGTAATAGGTGGCATATTGCATGGTAAAAGATGCCCTTTTGCATTGCAAAAGACGCCCTTTTGATGTGTAAAAGGTGCCCTTTTACAATGCAAAAGGGCACCTTTTACGAGCCTGTTTGTAACTCTTTGATTATCTGGTAGGTACAAAGCTGGAAATAAATGGATATTCCTTATTTCGCACGTGAGGATCGTTCTCTTTTTGTTATGTTATTTCAAAAAGTCCTCATTACCCTTCCCCAGTTCTTATAATCTAAGTCATCTGGTTGTTATTTATGGTGCTTTAACAATGAAAACCTTTGTTTCATGGGGCTGAAGCGTACCTTTCCAGGTTTTCAGAGGGCGTGTTGTTGTGTGCTCCCATACGTCTTTGAGGGTGTACTGTGCCTCTTTACCGATTATGGAAAGTGGGAATTGAAGGCGTTGAGGCTTATCAGAAGGATTCATAATAGCCAGTGCCTGACGGTTACCACTTAGTTTGCGCAGATAAATTCGGCATGTTCCAGGGTGATTAATCCGTCGTGCTACATCACCAAGTGTATCTTGATTGATGGCAATAATCTCCTTATTGAGTAGGATACGACGTGTTGCTTCGTTCTCATTCAGAATGTCATGACTCATAGCCAACGGTGAAGCGAACATGCACCACATAGACATCTGTGTCTGATATTCCGTATAAGAGCAGCCAATGCCACCCAAATCACTCGAAGGACCCCCTTTCCCGTCGAGCCCGACGATCAGCATGTCCATGTCAAGCCAGTGCCCCGGACCAGCATAAGTATAGAGTGGCTCGGCGATATTGATGATGTCTAGGATTCCCATACCGCCTTGTTTGACTATGTCTTTCCACATGTCACGTACGTCATAGCTGATGCGCCAAAGCGAACCACCAGCCTGACGTGCCCATTTCTCAGGGTTCAGTTGTCCCCATTCGCAGATGCCTAAAGCTATTTTTCGTTCTGAATTTTGCAGTGCATCACCCATTTTCTTGTAGCGTTTGTGGGCAACAGCACTGTCGGAAGGTGCATGACAATAATCATATTTCAGATAATCAATACCCCATTCTGCAAAAGTTTTGGCGTCTTGTTCTTCAAAATCATAGCTTCCAGTATAGCCTGCACAAGTGAGTTGAGCGGCATCTGAGTAGATTCCCAATAGTAATCCTCGTGAGTGAACATAATCAGCAAGGGCTTTCATGCCGCTTGGGAATTTCTTAGGGTCAGGTATAATATTGTTGCGTTTGTCGCGTCCTCCCTGCCATGCATCGTCAATAAAGATGTATTTATATCCAGCTGCAGCATATCCATCAGTAGCCATCTTGTCTGCAATCTGTCGTATAAGTTGTTCGTTAATGTTCTCTTCATACTTGTTCCAGGTCATGAAACCCATGGGAGGAGTTGGTGCCAGAGAGTCGCGAGGGATAGCTTTCGTGTTCAATGCGATAGCTAATAACACCATGATAAATAGGATTCTATTTTGGATTTTAGGTACTTGGTAAAGCATAAATACTGTAATTTAGGTTTTCTTTCATAAACAAAAAATCCGCAGACTCAGTATGAATCTGCGGAATTCTGTGTTGTCCCAGGCGGATTCGAACCACCAC
>ERZ773057.308-NODE-308-length-21408-cov-46.119234_pt1 | contig 21408 bp, 20 predicted proteins | sample MGYA00580629_ERZ773057 | MGnify/ENA primary metagenome ERZ773057 (study PRJEB29015, sample SAMEA2738143) | human oral metagenome | biome: human oral; feature: human-associated habitat; material: saliva | place: China | collected 2163 ...
GCGCCGCGAGGGTCGCCGGGCCCGTGACTGCGAGTGCGCAGGCACCGACGAGCGCCAGGAGGACAGCTGGTTTCTTCATTGACATAAGCCTTCTCCAATGAGTGTCACAGACAGCTGCCGACAGTGTGGTTGCTCCCACGTTGCAGCCGCCAGGGACAACGCTACCGGAAAAGAGGCAACTGACAATCACCAGAGCGCTAACGAAACTATTAAGACAATCTAACGTGTCAATGGGCGGGACCCGGAAACACGCTCATGCTGCATTTCCGAGCCCCGCCCGTTCACCGTGTGTTGACAGTGGTTACTTGACCCACACGCCGTTGGCGTCCAGGTAATACCAGGTGCCGCCCAGGTTGATCCAACCCGTCGCCATCGCACCCGAGGAGTTCAGGTAGAACCACCGACCATCGAGGTCAAGCCAACCCGTCACCATCGCGCCCGAACCGTTCAGGTAGTACCAGGTGCCACCCAGGTTGAGCCAACCCGTCGCCATCGCGCCGTTGGCGTCCAGGTAGTACCAGGTGCCGCCCAGGTTGAGCCAACCCGTCGCCATCGCGCCGTTGGCGTCCAGGTAGTACCAGGTGCCACCCAGGTTGATCCAACCCGTGACCATCGCGCCGTTGGCGTCCAGGTAGTACCAGGTGCTACCCAGCTTGAGCCAACCCGTCGCCATTACGCCGTTCGCGTCGTGGTAGTACCAGGCGCCAGCTTCATTGATCCAACCGGTGCGCATGTAGCCGTTGGCATCGAAGCGGAAAACACGTCCGCCGATCGTGGCCACAGTGTCCTTCGGGTAGGAACCGTCAGCGTTCACGTACCACCAGCCGGTCGAGTTCTGCATCCAGGTGCCCTCGGGCGAGGGCTGAGGCTGGGGATCCGGCTGGGGTTGCGGATCCGGCTGAGGCTGGGGATCCGGCTGAGGTTGCGGATCCGGCTGGGGCTGGGGGTCCGGCTGAGGCTGGGGATCCGGCTGGGGCTGGGGATCCGGCTGAGGCTCAACCCATGGCGCAGGCGCCTTCGCGTCCTGCTTCACGGACTTCACCGTGGCAATTGTCGTCGTCGTCACCTCGGTTCCGTCGGCTAGGGTGGCGGTCAGGTTCACCTGATCCCAGTCGATAGCGTTACCGCCGGTAATCGTGACACTCTTTCCGTCCTCTGCCACGTTCAAAATGACCGCGCCACCGTACTCCAGGCCCCAGGACAGGGTCGCGTCCTTGAACTTCTTGGGCAGCATCGGCGTCAGGGTGACAGACTCGCCCTCGTCAAGATCCACACGAAGGCGATTGAGAGCAATCTCGTCCTCGCCCAGCTCGGTGGCGCACACCTGTACGCTCGCCATCACCGGATCAAAAACCATCGGATCCAAGTAGTCGGCGACAGCACGAACGTCCGTGCAGCCTTCCTTCTCCGCCGTCACGAGGCCTGATGCATCATCGACAGTCAGGATGTCAATATCATCGGCGGTCCAGTTGATCACCGTCTTGTTTGCGCTGTCAGGCTTGTGGGTGACGCCAATGTTCGTCTGCTGACCGACAGTCATGTTGAGCTGACCGGACTCGATACCAAAGTCGAGGGAGGTCATCGCGATGGGTTCAATCGCGATGTCAGCGCGCTTCGAAGGCTTTCCGTCGCTCCCCCACGCGACGAGCTTAACGGTCGCAGGTAGGGCCTCCGTGTGGCCTGCCTTGGTCCAGGCCGCCTGAATGTCGGAGAACTTGATTTCAAAGCTGTAGTGATGGACCCCATCGTCAGTGACGTTGCCGGGGAAGTCGACAACTCGATGATAAAAGATCGCGTCGGTCGACGGATCGCGCAGATCGATGCTGGACAGGCCAGGGTTGTCATCGACCTTGAATGTCACGGAGCCGCCGAGACCCTCACCGATGGTCTTGACCTGAGAAACGGTGGGGCCATACATGTCGGGGGCGGGCGCCGCGTGCGCGGGTACGCCGAAAGCGCCGGACGCCACTACCGCGCCGGTCGCCAGGATCGCTAGGAACGCCCTGTGAATTAACTGGGTCATACTCACTCCAATGTTGATCCAACGAACTATTCCAGCTGGTTAGGCTTGGGGTTCGTAGTGTGAACCGTACTGCGCAAATGAATACCTAGCAATGTATCACTCACTTACCATCGTATACTTACAAGCATATTTGCGGAGTTGATGCGCACACTATCGCGGTATTCTCTACCGCATGCAGCCATATTCCTTACCGCTGCACATATGTTTATGTTTACACACACATTTTCTCAGTACGCGATACATGCAAAACACGATTATTCCGACACTACACTCACCAGACCATCTGGTTAGTATGCTCATGCATCGACACGTACTGACACCACTTGAATCCACGACCACACCCACACGACGCCTACAAGTCTCGACCCGCGCACCCCACCGCGACGAAGACACACGCAGCGCGCAGCTACTGCCGGTCCGACAACTCCAGGTTCGCACGCACGACAACGCCGATCCGTTCAACCATCGAGTCATCAACCCAGGACCCATCGAGCCCGTCCAACCGAGGATGCACCCCATCTTCGCCAGGAAGACGATCAAAACCGAGAATTGCCCGCCACAGAGGGATGAGTTCCTCGTGGTAAGTGTGCCCGTGTCCGCCGGGGGCAGTACCGGCGACCGGCAGGTCAGCAAGCACCTGAATGTAGGTGACGAAGCGCGTGAATTCGACGGAACGGGAGACGTCACGCCCCGCGCGTTCGCGCAGCCAGTCAGGCTGCGTCCAGATGAGCTTGTTGTTCCACCACACGACAGGGTCCGAGGGATGCTGGGCATAGACGATGCGCGGGAACCCCCACAACCCAAGCTCGCGCCCATACAGATCGGTACGCAGATCGGAAGGCTCGTTAACGAAGCGCACTCGGCGAGCGTTATGAACGACGGGGGCAACCTCGGGGCTGCCCTTGTGACGAGCATTCGTGAGTTCCTTGTGCATCGGCGTGAAAGCGGGGGTACCCACCCACAGGGCACCATCAACGCGGGTGAGCACGTCCTCAACGGACGCAAACACAGACTGCGACGCGAAAGCGCCGAGGGACTCACCGCACACAAACAGCGCAGGACGGTCGGCCTCGTCCATGAGATCCAGCTCGGCGCGAACCGCCCGGAACAGTGCGGCGGAAGCCTCCTTAGCAGGTTCGAGGCCGGTAAGCCAGTTCAGGGCAGAAGGCACGTACGAGTATTGCAACGAGGCCGTGGCGCAGTTGCCGCGCGTGAGGAACTCGAGGGGTTGGACCTGCCACTCGTCGACCCAGCCCGAACCAGTGGAAGCAGCGATGAGGATAACCGCGCGCGTGAATGCTCCCGTGCGGCGCAGCTCAGCGACGACAGCGGAGACAGCCTGTTCGATGCCGTTCCCACCCGTGGGCAAACCGGCGTAGACGCGGATAGGTTCCATGGCCTCGCCTCCGCTCACCTGCGCGATGTCGAGACGCGAGGGGCCTCGCCCGAGGAAGACGCGCCCCTGCCCGCCCACCGACTCCCAGGTGACGGGCGAGGCCGGGGAGGCGGAGCGCTCGGGGACGAATGGCTTGTAGATGCCGCGCGCGGTACGCATGTTCATCTGTTCGGCCTTGTGTCGGAAGAAACCGATGCCGCCACGCAGGATGACTTTCGACGTCAGGAAAAACATGATGACAAACAGGATGGCGACGCCGACCACGAAGGCGGCGGGGCGAGGCATGTAATCGCCCAGGGCCTCGATCAGCAGGCGCCCCACGCGGTTGAGCCCGCCGAGGATCGCCAGGAGCGTCCAGGACACGACGACCGTGCCCGCGGTTCCCAGGATGTACTCCCCGAAGGTCTCCCCCGGCATGTTGACGAGGGCCGCGGCCTTGCGCGCGCGCCGATAGGACTGGATGACGGCGTAGAGCCACCAGACGGCGAAGAGGGCGCCGGCGGCCGCGCGGAAGCCGATCTCGACGGGTTCAGAGGCCCGAATCGTCAAGCCCGTGGCGGTGAAAATGCGCGCGCCGACGTTCTGCACGACGACGCCGGCGACGTAGCCACCGGCGACGAGGATACCCGAGGCAACCGCGTGCCACGCCCATGAGCGTGCCATGAGTGAGGGTGACACACTCACCGCGTACATGGCGAACGCCGCGATCACTCCCAGAAACGACAAACCCATGACGCCCATTGTGCCAGGCACTGACGATGTGTTCAGGAGAGGTACCAGCCCCAGGTTCCCATCAGCGAACGCGTGTCCCAACGCGGAAAGTTACCGATCGGACCCTCCCGTGTGTGATGCCGCGGGAGATGCGAGCGATGCTGAGCAGGAGAAATGCGGCGCAGAGGTGACCAACCCTGCCGTATTCTTGCCACCAGGTTAACGGTTCACGTAGAATAGTTGATGTCTATGTGTGGGAGGTGACGATGCCGCTGTTCGAGGATGATCCCGACCTGATCCGCCGCCAGGAGCGTCAGGTTCGCGAGCAGGCCGAGCGTGCCCGCGTCATGCGCCAGCAGATCGAGGCCGTCCAAGGAGTGGGCAACTCTCCAGACAACAGCGTCGAGGTGGTCGTCGACTCCGGCGGAACGCTCCTCGGCATCGGCATCGAAAGCGTGTCCAACGAGGTGTGCGAGGCGATCATGGCCGCCTACGCGGCCGCCCGACGCGACGCCGGCGAGCAGGTCATCAGCGCCTCGCAGGCCGCCTTCGGCGAGAACTACGCGGGCATTGAGCGCATGCGCTCGCTGTATGGGGTGCCCGACCCGGAGGAGCCGGAGGACGAAGCCCCGCACCCGTGGACTGATGCACGGAGGCCCTGAGTGTCGGATACGTTCTCAGCTGATCCCGCGGCCCTGACCGCACACGCCAGGCGACTCGCCTCCTACCAGAGCGACCTCGAGCAGGCCTCCGACGCGCTGCGCCAGGCCTCCGCCTCCAACGGCGCCTTCGGGATGATGGTCGGCCCCATTATTGCCTCCCTTTTCCAGCTCGTCGAGGCCGGTGAGCACCTCGCGATCAGCGGAGCAGGCCTCGCCCTGGACAAGCTCTCGCAGTCCCTGATCGCGAGCGCGCGCAGCTTCGAGACAAGCGAAGCCTCGTCGTCGAGTTCCGTAAATCAGGCGGGAGCAGGCTTACAGGGAGGCGGCAGTGGCGACTGACGGCACCAATCCCCTGGTCGCACAGCGTCAGGACACCACGTCGACCCTGTCGGGGGCCGGCGTCTTCGACGACATCCAACAGCTCAGCGAGGCGATCGACAACAAGTCGTGGGTCAGCGGCGCGCTGGCTGGCGTCGCGCTGGGCGTCGACACGATCGCCTACGTATCCGATCCTCTGGGCACACTGATGGCCTGGGGCATCGGGTGGGTCTTCGACCATATCCAGCCCTTCAAGGATTGGCTGCTCCAGCTCGCCGGTGACGCGGATCAGCTGCGCGCGAACGGGCAGACATGGAAGAACGTATCCGCGACCCTGAAGGCCGCGGCGGATAACATCGAGAAGGATGTTCGTTCGTCCTTCCCCGAAGGGTCCTTCACGGGAAGCACCGCGACCGCGTACTTCGCCGCGTCGGGTGCCACCACGAAGGGCATAGCTATGACGGGGGCGCTCTCGGGAGCGGTCGGCACCGCCTACGACGTGTGCGCGGTCATCATTCAATTCGTCCACGACTTCGTCCGTGACGCGATTAGTCAGGTCGTTGGTTCGATCCTGTCCTACGCGGCGGAGTTGGTCGCTTCCTTTGGGACCGCGTTCCCCCTTGTGATGGAACAGATCTCCACCAAGGTCGCGTCCCTGATGGGCAGCGTCTCCAAACGCGTCACTGCCCTGAAGGAATCGCTGTCGAACCTGGGCACCAAGCTGACAAAGGGCGACGAGCTACTCAAGACCTTGAAAGAGTGGCTTCACAAGCTCACTCACGGGGACGCGTCCACTTCTCACGGCGACCTTCCTGCTGATAGCGCGCCTCGTCGTTCCTCATCACACCCAACTGTCACCGCCGCTGATCTTGATGCTCTGCCCCAGGCACCAACGAACCCCGGAGTTAACTCTGAGGCACTGAATAAGTGGGCTGATGAGGTCGCCGCCGCCCACCCAGCGTTATCGAGAGACGAAGTGTTAGCAGCCTACGATTACTCCACTTCCAACTACCGCAACATCAACGGTTGGCTCCGTGATTCGTCGCACCCCGTCTCTCCCCAAATCCCCAAAACTGTCGACAACCTCAATAGCCTGCTCGACAAGTTACCCTCACACGAGGGAACGGTTTACCGCGGAACACAAGTCCCCACGGAAACACTTGAGCAAGCACTCAGATCAGGGGTGTACAGCGATCCGGCTTTCTTGTCGAGCAGTACTGACGGTGGAGTAGCGCGAAGCTTCATGCAAAGCGGTTACCCCGATCCCGGCAGCACTAAAGTCCTCTTTGAGATCGATGGCCATTCGGGGTCTTCCATCCAGCGCATGTCTCAAATCCAACATGAAGCGGAAGTGCTCTTTAAGAGCGGAACAAAGTTCGATATTCTGGACTATCGAATCGATCCATACACCGGCTATTACTTCATTAGAATGGCGGAGCAGTAACAGGACGTCTCACTATGCCCATCGCTTATAACGGAAACGTTGACGGCGTTCAGCTGTGGATACCAGACCATCACTGGTGGGACAGCCCCAGCATATGGCGCCTTCCCAAGCGCCCAGAGGACGGCGAGCTTGACTGGAGTCGCCTCTTCCAACACCAACGTGACATCATTCGACGTTTCACAGCCACACTCCGTTCGTTATGCGGCTTGTCTACGACGCTGCCCCCGGTCCCCTTCCAGCCCTTCGGCAAGCCCAGCCCAAAGGGGTGGGTCATGCCTATTGGTACTGACACGAACGGCATCCTCACCTGCAATAACCGCACGTATCACGGCTCAATTCGCTCGCATCATCCAATTAAGGGCACAAACACTTTTGCCCTCCTCGTCGATATACCGCCCTGCGAACCATGGTTCATCGTCCGTGCTGATGGATACGGCTGGCACACGAACCCACGGGCATGCAACACACGAGTCACATCAATCTGGGTGGACGTACTCGTCTGGCGACACACCTCTCAGTTTGTCCTCCCGATGAGCGAGATCACGATGCCTCCCGAGGTATCCAAGGCCTCGTTTCGTACGATTTATCCCGACCGTTACCCAGACGATTCTCAACTCTATGGAACCGCCCCACTCATCAGTCTGCCCTCGGACGAACGCATCGAGGTAACCAGTGTTCCCACGTGGTGGCAAGACCGACTCCTGTGGCAGCAGTTCCTAACACCCGCCGCATCTGACCCGGACTCCTACCGCGCAGCCACCAAGTCTATTGACGAGCGCCTCGCATACGAGTGCCTCACCCACTATGCACACCTTGTGCGCGACTGGACCAGCCCCTACGCTCCTTCACCCCGCATGATCGAACACTCTCATCGCCGGCAGGACAACCGATGATCAACGACAGCGCTAAGAATCTACTGGCACTTCTCAATTCTTTGCCACCCGCTCCCTCGGTGACTTTCCGCGGCCACATCGATACGTCCGTCACCAAGCCTCGGGCGATAGTTTCCCCAACACTGACGGCCACCTCGCACAGCATCGCCATTGCAACGAACAACCTGGCAAGGCCACAGGTCGCCGTCTTTGTGGGCGCGAACGGGCGCGACCTGTCACCCGTCATGGCGGGCGCGCCTGGCTGTAATCTCCAAGAAGTTACCTACCTGCCGGGCACGTACTTCTTACAGCACACATGCCAAGAGTTTTCGGGCATTACAATCCAGGTCTTTGAAGAAATGCAGCTCGCCTCGGGCGGTGACGCCCTTAGGCCAGCACGAAGCCTCGATTCGTGGGATCCGATCCTCATCGTCCTTGAACCCGCACTGCGTGCCGCCCGCGCCCACCGCCTCGCTTTGCCCAAGGGGGCCTCGGATCGATTTTTGAGTCCCATCCAGTGACGCCGGGCTGCGGTCGTACACATCAACGACTCCCTCCGCGCCGGGAGCGCGGAACGCACAGAGGAACACGCATGACTACATTCATTGACCACGCTGGCGCGGCCATCGTCTCGCGCAAAGTTGTCGAGCGGACAGGCAACATCAAGTGGCTGACCCGCGAGACGCCCATCGCCCCGCCAGATACCGGCTGGCGCGTCCTATCCGACCGCGACACTGATGAATACCTGTCGAATCCCGCGAACATGACCGTGGTCGACTTCAACGAGCTGTGCGAGCTCGAACCCGCCTGCATCGGCATCTACAACCTCCCGGTCGGCTCCGACATTCAGCTCGTCGTCGAACCCGACGGTCGTCGCCGCTGGTTCGACAACAAGACGCAGCGCGAGATCACCTTCGGGTAGCGAACCGCGACCCTCACTCGCCCTCGCGCTCCCCAACCCACACCAGCGTCGTGTATGGGATCGTAACCTCCTGCCCAGGCGCGTACCCCAAATGCCGATAGAGGTACCAGCGCAGGTTCGCTTGCATCCGATCCCGCCCAGCCTCGGAGGAACGAATATACGAGGAGCGCGTCGTCCCCAGCGTCAGGATCTGCTCCGGCGTCATGACATCCTCCCACACGACCTGGGTGAGGCGCATGGGCGCGAATCCGCCGCCCGGCATCGGCGGGCGATCGGCCCGGTGCACGTCCCCAGAGCGCATGATGCGCGTCAGGCGATGAACCCAGGGAACACTCACGTCCATCTGGTTCCAGACGATGCCCAGCACACCCCCGGGCGCCAGAATTCTTGCCGCTTCAATACCCGCGCGCTCACTGTCCACCCAATGCCACGACTGGGCAAACACGACGATGTCGAACGATGCGTCCGGCAATCCGGTCGCTTCCGCAACACCCTCGTGCCACGTCACACCCGGCATTGACGAGGCCTGGGCGCGCATCGCCTCCGAGGGCTCGACCGCGTCCACGACGGCCCCCGCACGCGCCAGGAGTTCGCTCATCTTGCCTGTGCCCGCCCCGATGTCGGCGACCCGCAGGCGACCAGCTAACGGGATGCCGCCGGCTCCCTCACCCTGCGCGGGCGCATCATCTGCCTGGCCACTCACCACCCCACCCAGTGCGGGCACGGCGCCTAAGAGCGCGGCCACGGCCTCGTCCGGGTAGGCGGGGCGCACAGCGTCGTAGGCGCCTCCCTCACCGACGAACGGGTTCTCATCAAGCGAAGCGGACACTGCGTTCGGCATCGTCTCGTGATCCCCGTTTTGCTGCCACGCAGGAGTGGTGTGCGCGCGCCCGGCCACGGCCTCGTCCCCCGACGCGCTCACAGGAGCGAGCTCCACAGTCGGCACACGTTGTCGACGTAGTGCACGTGCCACGGCTGGTCCCGCCACTCCTCGTAGGTCAGCTCGCGCGAACGCGCACGGTTGCGCTCGTCGTTACCGTGCAGCAGCTCGACCAGGCGCGCGTCGTCGGCGACGAGCGTGATCTCGTAGTTGAGGCCGAAGGAACGCACATCCATGTTCGACGATCCGATGGCGCACAGGCTGCCGTCGACGACCACGTACTTGGAGTGCAGCATCGTGGGCTTGCGGTACAGGTGGATACGCACGCCCGCCGCGAGGAGCATCCCGTAATACGAACGCTGTGCGTGCCCGACCAGGAATTGGTCGAATTGCTCGGAAAGGAAGAGTTCGACCTCGACGCCGGACAGGGCGGCGTTCGTCAGTGCGGCGATGAGCGCTTCGTCGGGGATGAAGTAGGGGCTCGCGATGGACACGTGGGTGCGCGCCGAAGACACCATGTGCACGAAGGCCCGCAGGTTGGGTTCGTCTCGGAACGCCGGGCCCGAGGGGATGATCTGCATCGACGAGGCCGGGGCCTCGTCAGCTGCCTCCTTCTCGCGCGTGTCCTTCTCGCGCGTGTCCTTCTCGCGCGTGGTGGGCGGGGTGAGGTCGGCGGGGGTGAGGACCTCCCTGCTGGCGTAGTACCAGTCGAGGGCAAAAACGGCCTCGATCTGGGTGACGATCGACCCGGTGAGGCTCACGCTGGTGTCGTCGTAGGTGATGCCGGCTTTCTGGAAGGAGGGCGTGTCGTAGTCGGGGGCCACCAGGTTGTGGGATCCGATGTAGGCCTCGCGCCCGTCGACGACCAGGATTTTGCGGTGGTTGCGCAGGTCGGGGCGGCGGATGTGCCCGCGCAGGGGCGCGAAGGGCAGCATCTTGTGCCAGAGGATCCCCATGTCGTCGAGGCGACGCCGAAAGGCCTTGTGGCCGGGGATCGTGCGCAGCCCGTGGTGGTCGACGAGGAGGCGCACGGTGACACCGCGGGCCTTCGCTCGTTCGAGGGCCTCGTAGAAGGGGGCGGTGTACTCGTCCCACGACGTCTGGAAGTAGAGCGCGTTGACGTGGTGGGTCGCCCGGTCGATGCTGGCGGCCATCTGCCGGAAGGTCTCGGCCGTGTCGTTGTGAAGAGCGACGACGCGCCCACTGGAGGCGGGGAAGCCAGTGAGGGAACCGGTCAGGCGCATGAGCGCGGCCGCGTCGTCGACGCCGGGCGCGTCGTGGGCGGTCGGCTCGGGCGTGGCGGAGCCTGCGAGGATTGTGTTGACGAGGGCACTGGCCTCAGGGTCACGGTCGAGGCGGCGCCCCATGGCCCACCAGGAGCCGAAGATGATGTAGAGGGGGACGCCGAGGAGGGGCCACAGGAAGATGAGGAGCAGCCACGCGGTGGAGGTGGAGGCTCGGCGGCGTTTCGGGACGACGCCAAGCGCCACGATACGGATGGCGAAATCGACGGCCCCGAACAGGAGCCACGCCCACATCGGAGGTTCGGGGGGCGGCGTAAACATGTGCCTAGTTTATCGAGCGTCCCAGATCCTGCGTGGCCCAGCGCTGCCAGTGTGGCGCGTAGGTCGCCCCGTCGCGCGCGAGCGCCCGCCTGCGCCGCTCGGCCTCGCCGGGGTCTGCGATCCACACCGACAGGTCGGCTTCGGCGTCACATGCGCCGCAGCCCTCGATGATCGTGGGGGCCAGGGGGACCTCGACGGCGCGACCGCTTGTGTTGGTCTCCCAGTCCCAGGTGACGTAGGACGAGGTTCTGCCTTCCCGCAGGTCGGCGGCGATTCGACGGGCGACCTCGGCACCCTGGGCGAGGCCGTCCCACCCCGGGTACCAGTCGTCGAGGTGGAGGACCTGCCAGCCGGGCAGGAGGCGCGCGAGGGCGGCGGCCAGCGTGGACTTGCCGGAGCCGGAGTAGCCGTCGATGGTGACGACGGGGACCCGGCGGGGCGCGCGTTCGTCGGGCGCGCCGACGCTATCCGCGTGCCTATCGATCGACGAGGCCGGGGCGCCCTGATGCGCACGCTCGGTCCCCGCGTTTGTCCCCACGCGCTGTGACGAGGCTGGGGCCGCCTCCCCAGCAAGCGCGCGCAGCCGGGGAGCAAGGTCGCGCGCGGCCTTCTCGGGTCCTGTGGTCATGGGGACGGTGACCCTCACTCCCCTGCCCGGTGCCGCCGCGTGGGGCCTCGCCTGACCGTTCACCGACACTTCAGCCGACGACATGGGTGGTTGGCTCGTACGGGGTTGCGTCCCACGTGCGAGCGCTGACCGCAATGACGGCGACCGGGCACGTGCCGGCCTCGCCTCGATCAACACGCGGAATCGCCTTGTCGAGGCTCGTCACGGTCGTCGTGGTCAGGTCGAGTGGCAGGGCCAATTCCCACTGTCGCGGGGTCCTCTTCTTCGCTGGGCAACGCGTCGCGCAATACACCTCATCCACGCAGACGTTGCGATAGTCTGCCCATAAGTCGCACGCAAGATCAAGAAGTGATGGGCGGTCTTTCGTGATGATGACTGCGCCGTCGATGAGGCCGTCCTCGTACCAGGCACGGTAGGCTGCGAGATCGCGGTCGAGATTCCCGTCTTTCGCATTCCATTCCACGTCGACTAGGACGCGTCCTTTGCGATTATCGACCCAATAGGAAGGAGTCTCACTGTGGGGTAGCACCTCAATTGCGCGCCATCTCTCGCGATATTCGATGTACCCTTCACGCTTGACGACGTATTTACATTCCGCCCATCCGCGTTCCCGAAGCTCCCCATTGAGACGGTCGGCCATTGCGGAGTTATTCCCACCAGCTCGAAGTAGGAGGTTCGCCGAAAAGCTAAAATCATCCAATACGTCGATAATATCCATCCACTCATCGCGGGCGACAGCGGCGAGAACGCCACACGCATTTCTCACTTCAAAGAATGAAAACCTATCACGGACGCTCGGTGGAACAATATCCGGGTTATCATACGACGCTGTCTGGATCATTTCGTCATCGTAACACGGCCATCGGAGGCGACTGCCGCATGGGTGGCGCCACGCAACACGCCTCAATTTAGATCTATATTTAGATCTAAATGGTACTACCATGGGGGCATGACAGATGAGCCCTACGCCCCCCTCCCCACCATCGCGGGCGGATTTTCGACGGTCCTGTCCGACCCGCCGTGGAGATTCCAGAACCGGACGGGCAAGGTCGCGCCCGAACACAAGCGCCTCGGCCGCTACGGCACGATGCCCCTCGACGCCATCAAGGACCTGCCCGTCGCCGACGTCGCAGCACCCAACGCACACCTGTACCTGTGGGTCCCTAACGCCCTCCTCCCGGAGGGCCTCGACGTCATGACCGCATGGGGATTCCGCTACGTCTCCAACATCGTCTGGGCGAAACGACGCAAGGACGGCGGCCCCGACGGTCGCGGCGTCGGCTTCTATTTCCGTAACGTCACGGAGCTGCTCCTGTTCGGCGTGCGCGGCAGGATGCGCACGCTCGCACCCGGGCGCCGCCAGGTCAACATGATCGAGACACGCAAGCGCGAACACTCCCGAAAGCCAGATGAACAGTACGACCTCATCGAGGCCTGCTCACCCGGCCCCTACCTCGAGATGTTCGCCCGCTACCCCCGAGCCGGCTGGTCCGTGTGGGGAAACGAAGCAGACGAGAGCATCGAACCGCAGGGCCGTGTCTACAGCGGCTACGCCGGCGGGAAGATCGAGCGTCCCCTCGCTCCCCTCCCGATGCTCGACTCCCACCAGCGCCTGCCCCACGATTCAGAAATCGCAGTCAGCGCGCAGCTGCGACGCCAGTACGAGGAAGGCGCATCGATCAGCGATCTCGCCGCCCGCTACGACTACTCGATCGCCCGCGTACGCCGCTACCTCACCCTGGCCAACACCCCGTTGAGGCAGCGCGGAGCACGCCCCCAGGCGGCGACCTCAGGCGACTAGGTCGCGGGCCACCCATCGCCGTTCATCGGCCCACCAGCGCGAAAGTCCCGGCTATCACGCTGACCGCCAACGCAATCGAAGGCAGCGCGATCGCCACGAGTAAGAGGACTGCGTCCGCGGCGCGCAGGCGCGAAGGGCGCGCCCACGTGCGTCGGCCTGCAGCGCCGAAGCCCCTCGCCTCCATCGTGGTCGCGAGCTTGCCGGAGCGACGCAGCGCGAAGACGAGCAGCGAGAAGGAGCCGCGCAGGAAGGAACGGATGCGCGACGCGTCGCCCACGCCTCGGGCGCGTCGGGCCCGCTCCAGGGCTTTCCAGTCGGCGGCCATCAACGAGGTCATGCGCGCGCCCGCGAGCGCGGCCAGGACCGGCCGGGCGGGCAGGTGCAGGATCTGCGCGAGGCCGTCGCCCATGTCGGTCGGGTCGATGCGGTCGAGCAGGGCGATCGCGGGGACGACGAGCGCGCACATGCGCAAGCCGATTCCCAGGGCCAGCCACATCGAGTGGTCGGAGATCGCCGCAGGCCCGAAAGACCAGTAGACGTGGCCGCCGGGTGAGGCGTAGAGCAGCATCGAGAGGGCGCCGAGCGGCGCGGCCACAAGCAGCGGCGTGGCCTTCAGGAAGAAGCTGCGCGCCGACACGCCCGACAGGGGCACGAGGGCCAGCTCGAGGGCGAGGGCCACGCCCGCGCTCACGGGGTCGATGGTGATGAGCAGCGGCGTGGTCGCCACCAGGAGGGCAAGCACGCGGGCGACGGGGTTGGTGCGGGCCAGGAGGCCACGCCGGGGCGCTCGGGCGGAGGTGGGCGCACACATCCGCGCGGCACCCGCAGTCGCCGCACTGGCAGGCGCCTCGCCCGCAGGCGCGTGAGCACCCGTCGCATCGCCGATTATCGTCGCGTCCGCGCTATCGCCAGATTCCGACCCGACACTCGTGCGGGACGCGCAACCAGAGGAGGCCTCGTCAAGTGGGGAGGCGAGCGCGGACTCGGCGGAGTCGCGCGGCTCTCCCTCGCCTCGGATCCCAACCAATCCCAGGTCGACGACGCGCTGGCCCATCGCGGCCACGAACGCGGGGTCGTGCGTGATCGACACCAGGGTGACGCCGCGCTCGAGGGCGGCGCGCAGGAGGCGCACGAGGCCCAGCCACGTGCCGCGGTCCTGGCCGAAGGTCGGCTCGTCGAGGATGAGCAGCTCGGGGGCGCTGATGAGCGCGGTCGCCACCGACAGGCGGCGCTTCTCTCCGCCCGACAGCGTCATGGGGTTGGCGCGAGCGAGCCTGGTCAGGCCCAGGGCCTCCATGTGTTCCTCGACGAGGGGGGTGATCTCCTCCTCGCTCATGCCGACGGCGCGCGGGCCGATGGCGAGTTCCTCGGCGACGGTGGAGGCCAGGAACTGGTACTCGGGCTCCTGGAAGACCATGGACATGCGGCCGAGCAACTGCTTGCTGCTCCACTCGTGCGGGTCGCCGCGCGTGCCGTCGGAGGTCTCGACCTCGACGGTGCCCGCGAGGGGCGGCAGGAGGCCCGCCAACGTCAGCGCGAAGGTCGACTTTCCGGCGCCGTTAGCACCAACGATGCAGGTGGACACGCCGCGCTCGAGCGTCAGGTCGATGCCGGACCGCACGGGGGCATCCTGGTCATAGCCGATCGACAGGTCGGTGACGCGGGCGATGGGGGTGGCGCCTCGCGCGCCCTCTTCCTCTTCCGCGCCCTCGGACGAGGCCGGGGCGACCTCGGGCGCAGGGCCGACCTCCGCTGCAACGTCGTCGCCGGGCAGCCACATACCGCGCTCGCGCAGGGCGTCGCCCTGCTGGTCAAGAACCTCTCTCAGGGGGCCGTCGGCGGCGATACGACCGTCGGCCACCACGATGACGCGATCCACGAGGGATGCCCACACGTCCACGCGATGCTCGACGACCACCATCGTCGCGCCCGTGCGCTCGACGACGGCCTCGACGGCGGCGCGCACCTCGGCGACGCCGCTCGGATCCAGGTTCGCGGTCGGCTCGTCCAGGAGCAGCAGGCCCGGGCCCATCGCGAGAATCGACGCGAGCGCCAGGCGCTGCTTCTGCCCGCCCGACAGCTCCGTCGTCGAATGATGCAGGGGCACGTCCAGGCCCACCGCGCTCAGAGACTCCTCCACGCGAGGCCAGATCGCCTCACGCGGGATCCCCAGGTTCTCCATGCCGAAAGCCACGTCGTCGCCCACGCGGGCCAGGACCACCTGAGCCTCGGGGTCCTGCATGAGCAGGCCCACGCGGCCCCTGGCATCCGCCGGGGCAACGCCGTCGACGGTGAGCGTGCCGGTGGCCTCGCCCTCCTCGGCGCCGCCCAGCAGGCCCGCCAGGCCACCCATCAGCGTCGACTTACCCGACCCGGACGGCCCGAGCACCAGCACGCGCTCACCCGGCGCAATATCGAGATCAACGCCCGACAGCGCGGCGTTCTTACGCCCAGCGTGACGCCATCCCCAGCCGCGCGCGCGCACGCGCGCGCCCGCCCCCTCACCCAGCGGCACCTGGCCATCCGGGGAGGACACGGGGCGGGGGAAGGCGGAGGAGGCCTCGTTCATGGAGCGGGAATCAGACAAGCTCACGCGCTCCTCGGCCCGAGGCAAAACGGTCCAACGCGCCCGTCTTTGCCAGCGCGTTCGTCAGCGCCCAGGCGAGGATGCCAGCCAGGACGATGCCGGACGCCACGCCGGACACCAGGTAGACAACGTTGTAAGCGACGCCCTTCCCGAGGTTCCCCTCCGTGAAGAGCTCAAGGAACCACTCGCAGGCGAAGGACAGCCCACCAGCGGCGGCAGCGACCCACACGTTGAAGCGACGGTAAGCAAGAAGCGCAAACACGATCTCGGCGCCGATGCCCTGCGCGAGGCCCGAGTACAGCGTCTTCACCGCCCACTGCGAACCCAAGCCCATGGAGACGGTCGCCGCCAGCAACTCGACGAAGAGCGCGGCGCCCGGCTTGCGAATGACGTAGCCGCCGAGCGTGCCACCCAGCAGCCAGACGCCCGTCACCAGGCCGTTGAGGCCCGGCAGGATCGCTTTGAAGGCCTCGTAGCCCGCGTAACCCACCTGGTTCCAGGCGACGAAAATCAGTCCACACGCGACGCCCAGGACGGCGGCGGTGACGATGTCGATGACCCTCCAGCGGAGGGACCGAGCGGTGGTAGCCATGCGAAAATACTCCCTTCGTGATGCACGGCGGCCACGAGGGAAGAGCCTTCCTACGCCGGTATGACCCGGATCAGGTTCTACGGTCGGGGTTCGTCCCCTCTCAGCTCGCGTCGAGCTCCCGTGGCACAGTGGTGAGCATAGTCACCTGGTATTTGTCGCGCTACTCGTGCAGGTGAGGACCCTGATGCGGCCCCTCGCCCGTCCCGCCGTCACCCAGGACGCCGCGCGCCGCGCGACGCAGCAGGAAATGCCGGTTCGCGAAGGCCGCGCCCACGATGAACGCGATCCACACCAAGGAATAAACGAGGCCGGGGCGCGTATCGTCCCACATCGCCAGGATGACGCCCATGGCGCCCATAAACGCCAGAACCACCCACGCGCCGACGGCCCCGCCGGGGGACTTGAAGTGCGAAGCCTTGTGCAGCTGCGGGCGCTTGCGCAGGTACACCAGGTAGGACACAACGATGACGACCCACACGCCCATGAACAGCGTCGCTGACACCGAGGTCACCAGCGTGAAGGCCGCGGAGATCGAGCCGCCCGTCGCCATGATGACGATGGCCGTCAACAGGCACACACAGGACAGAAACAGGGCGTTGAGGGGCACGTGATGCTTCGACAGGCGCGCGAAGATGCGGGGAGCCTGCTCCTGGCGGGCCAGACCGTAGAGCATACGCGACGTCGAGTAGATACCCGAGTTCGCGCTAGACGCCGCCGAGGAGAGCACCACCAGGTTGACGATCGTGGCCGCAGCACCCAAGCCGGTCAGCGAGAACATAGTGACGAAGGGGGAGCGATCGGGACTCACCTGGTCCCAGGGGGTCACCATCATGATGGCCGCGAGCGCCGCCACGTAGAAGAGCATGATGCGCACGGGGATCGAGTTGACGGCCTTGGGGAGAGTGGTGTCCGGGTCGTCGGTCTCGGCGACCGTCGTGCCGACCATTTCGATGCCGATGAAGGCGAAGAGCGCGATCTGGAAGCCGCCCAGGAAGCCAGTGAATCCGTTCGGGAGGAAGCCTCCGTGGCTCCACAGGTTCGAGACGGCTGCGACCGTCCCTTCCTCGTCGACCGTGCCCATGGCGACCATGCCGAAACCGACGACGACCAGGGCGATAATCGCGATGATCTTGATGAGTGCGAACCAAAACTCCGTCTCACCGAAAGCCTTGACCGTCATCGCGTTCAGGGCGAAGAGCAGCAGGGTCGTCGCGCCGATGGGAACCCACGCAGGCAAGTCCGGCCACCAGAAGTGCGTGTAGCCGGTGATAGCGATCATGTCCGCGACGCCGGTGACGACCCAACACGCCCAGTACGTCCACCCCGTCACAAAGCCCGCCCACGGGCCGATCAGGTCGCGCGCAATGTCCGCGAAGGTCGCGTACTTGCGATCCGACAGGAGCAGCTCGCCGAGCGTGCGCATGAACAGAAACAGGACAGCGCCGATGATCATGTAGACCAGCAGGATCGACGGACCCGCGACGGAGATCGTCTTGCCCGAACCCATGAACAGGCCCGTCCCGATCGCGCCGCCGATCGCAATCAGCTGAATATGGCGATTCTTCAGGTTTCGCTGGAGCTTTTCGCCACCCCCTTGCCGGGGCTCGTCATGAACGGCTGGCTCACTGCTCATTCGTTTTCCTTTCCGCCGGATGCCGCCCGCGGGCGGCGTTTTGCGCGGTCTTTGCGTGCGCGCGGAGCACGCTTGACCCTCTAACGCTACCGCAACGGCCCAGTAGCGTCCGAATCCAGGTGTCACACAGCACGCCCCGAGCGCTTCCAAGCCGCCACCGCACACGTGGCAACCAAGCAAGTTAGGTTAGGCTCATGAATCTTTCTGCGACGTCCGCTCCCCATTCCTCGAACGAGGCCCCGGCAGCCTGCGGCGGTCCGGGCGGCTCCACGCTCCCTTCCCCCTCTGGCGAGACCACCACGGTCGCCTCCGCCCCGGCCTCGTCCCCTGCCAGCTCGCCGGGGACGACCGCGTCGCACTCCCCCGCCCAGACCTCGACCCCCGCCAGCTCGCCGGGGACGACCGCTCCACACTCCCCCGCCCAGACCTCGACCCCCGCCAGCTCGCCGGGGACGACCGCTCCACACTCCCCCGCCCAGACCTCGTTCCCCCTGACCTCCACGGCGAGCGTGCCCACTCAGCGCGCGGCGCGTTACGGCAAGCAGCTCGTGAGCCACATGGCGCGATCACGGGTTTCTGGGACGAGGACGCGGGCATCGGCTACCTGCTGTTCGACCGCGAGGGGCCGGTTCTGGGGCGCTTCGACGTGATCGCGTCACCGTCGGACCTTCGGCTTGAGCTGCGCACGACCCCCGAGCGGGCCGCTCACCTCGAGCATGTCGCGGGCATTCACCTGGCGCGATTCGGCGCGCGCGACGGCCTGACCATCGCGTGGCGGCGATCCGATGGCAGTGCGGGCTCGACGCAGGGCCCGCTCACCCCCGACGAGGTCGAGGCGCGCGCCCGCGAGCGCGCCAAGAAGGCAGCCCGCGAGGCAGCGGAGCGCGAGGCAGCAGAACGAGAGGCCGGGCACGCAGAGTAGGCCCGGCAGGCACGCGGAGTAGCCGCAGCGCTCACGGAGGACTAGGGCCGGCGGGACACCCGAGCACGGCACGCGCGGCACAGTAGGCGAGACACTGTGCTCAACATCCAGGTGCGCGACATCCGGGCACGCAGCCGCATAGGCCCGGCAGGTCCATCAATTCCGCACGTAATTCCCTGACGACCGGACGCATCAACACCGCAAAAACCGCGGAATTCCAACGTTCTGACTTAAAACATTGAAACAGTCACAGGGGAATTACGTGCGAAATTTGGGAGCACTGACGCCCACTCCCAGCACATGTCGATGCAGCTCCCACAGCATTCGGCGCCGGGAGGCATTGCACTACTTAGCAGGGCATTGCACTAGCTACTATCCAGTGCAATGCTCCCCATCTAGTGCATTGCTCCTTCAACTAGTGCAACGCTTCGGAGCCACAAGCTCCGCCACGGTTCGCACAGCAACTCCCACACTGGGCATTACACCTCTTACGGGACGCTGCACCTCTTACGGGACGCTGCACCTCTTACGGGACGCTGCACCTCTTACGGGACGCTGCACCCCTTACGGGGCGCTGCACCCGATCAGAACGGGTGCACTGCCTACGGATCGGGTGCATTACCTACGGATCGGGTGCACCGCCCACACTCACAAGCCCAACCGCGGCGAGCATCCGGCAGCCCGCAGCCTACGCCCCGCCACCGTCCGCACATTCACCAATTCCGCACGTAATTCCCTGACGGCCACACGCAACAACACCCCAAAAACCGCAGGATTTCAACGTTCTGACTTCAAAAGTTGAAACACGCGCAGGGGAATTACGTGCGAAATTTGGGGGACACACCCGGACGGACACTCAGCTCACCATCCGTGAACCACACCGCCAACAGACACCCCCCGCAGCCGTGAGGCCGCGGGGGTGCACAGTCTGGCAACGCGCTCACTACAAGTCATTCGCCGACGAAATGCTGCGACGACGGGACATCAACGACACCCGCACAGGCCAAAACGACGGAACATCAACAACGCCAGCGGATACCTAAACGGCGAAACCTCAACGACATCAGCAGATGCCGGCTCGGAAGCGAAGGAGTTCAGCGGCCCTCGAGGTGGCTCTTGGCCGCGACCAGGACCTGCTCCCACATGCCGATCGCGTCCTCGTACGCCTGGCGGGCCTCGGCCTCGTCGTCGGAGACAGAGGCCAAGCCCGACTCCTCGACGTGGATGGCGACGCCGCTGCGCTCCTCGGAGAGGGAGACCTCGACGCGGGTCGCGTACTCGTCAGGCAGTTCGTCGTCGGCGAGCGGGTACCAGCGGAAGGCCACGACGTCCATGGGGTCTTCGTCGGCCTTCTCGATCAGCCAGTCGCCGGCGTCCGGGTCGCTCACGCGGTAGAGGCCGTCGTCGCCGAGGCTCACCTCGTGATCGCCCAGCGGGCCGTCGTTGACCCACCAGCCAGGTTCGGACACGAGCGCCCACGCGGCCTCAATGTCGCAGTTCACGACCACGTCTGTGGAGACGCGATCCAGATCATCCTCGACGTCAGTGTCGGAAGTCGTATCAAAGAAGCTCATACCTCAACGGTACCGTTTCACGCGCGCCCCGGCATGTGATCGGGACAGCAAACAAATCCGTTGGTGAGGGTGTGGTCACAGTGTCGTCCCATGTTGCTCGTCCTTGGCACACGATGGCACGCGACGAGGCCGTGGCAGACCCACCGGAGATGGCGGGGCCGGCCACGGCCTCGTGCGTGGAGGGGCGCTCAGGCGAGGCGCGTGATGCGGTAGCGCCAGTCCACGGGGCCTGCCTGAAGGGTTTCGACGCGGTAGTGCTGCGTCGAGTCCTGCAGGTGCGCGAACAGCGGCTCGGGCTGGTGGGGCGCACAGATCTGGAGGTTTTCGCCGACGGGCAGGTTGTCGACGGCGGCGAAGAGGACCGCGTGGCGCACGACGCGGGGGATGGAGTGGATGACGAGCTCGTCCGCGCCTGGGCGGTGGATGACGCCGGCGCCGCCCGCGTGGACCTTGCCGTGTCCGCCGCCGTGTCCGCCGCAACCGCAGCCCCCCGCCGTGGAGGTGATGGGCTCGGCGGCCATCTCGCGGGGGCGCTCGGCGGGGGCCTCAGGGGCCTGGGCGCCGTGGCCTCCGCAACCGCAGCCGCCGTGCTCGGCGGGGGCCTGCGCGGCGGGAGCGGGGGCCTGCTCAGCTGCCGCCTGCTCGGCGCGCGCCTTCTTGCCGTTGCCGCCGCAGCCGCACCCACAGCCGCCGTCCGTGGCGGGGACAGTGTTTGCGTCGACCAGCTGGAACATCTGACGGTCAGTCATGTGTCTTCCTTACATTCTTAGGCCCGCGACGAGCCTTTGGGTGAACCTCATTCAGTGTAGGCGCGCCTCAGCCACGCCCGCGCGTTCACTTAATGAGGAACTCGGCCTCGACCTCGACGCTGACGTTGA
>ERZ773057.312-NODE-312-length-21190-cov-6.276839_pt1 | contig 21190 bp, 20 predicted proteins | sample MGYA00580629_ERZ773057 | MGnify/ENA primary metagenome ERZ773057 (study PRJEB29015, sample SAMEA2738143) | human oral metagenome | biome: human oral; feature: human-associated habitat; material: saliva | place: China | collected 2163 ...
CTAACAAACTGGTGGGTAGGCTTAAAGGTTGGCGCTGGAGTAAAGTCCCAAGTGCCGACAAAGTGAGCGTCCGCTCCATTGATAGTTTCTTCAGCCTTATCGTAAGACTTGAAGATCCAAGTACCATCTGCCGTCTTCACTTCCGTCTTAGTTGGCTGGGTTGGAGTGGCCTTAGTGCCATCTGCTAAATCAGGCTTGTCGGATGGAAGCAAATCCTTCACTGCTTGTGGCAGTTCTTTACCTGCTGTTCCACTGACGAACTCGTGTGTCGCCTTATAGGTTGGCGCTGGAGTAAAGGTCCAAGTGCCGACAAAGTGTGCATCCGCTCCGTTGATTGTCTCTTCCGTCTTATCGTAAGACTTAAAGCTCCAGGTGCCGTCGGCGGTCTTAACTTCTGTCTTCGATGGTTGCGTTGGAGTGGTCTTAGTGCCATCTGCTAAATCAGGCTTGTCGGATGGAAGCAAGGATTTCACTTCTTGTGGCAATTCCTTACCTGCTGTACCACTAACGAACTCGTGTGTCGCCTTATAAGTTGGATTTGGGGTGAAGTCCCATGTACCAACAAAGTGCGCATCTGCTCCGTTAATCGTCTCTTCTGCCTTGTCGTAAGACTTAAAGGTCCAAGTACCATCAGCGGTCTTCACTTCTGTCTTAGTTGGCTGTGTCGGGGTGGTCTTAGTACCATTCTCCAGATTCTTTTCTGTTTCTGGTGTTAGGTCTTTGATTTCCTGCGGGAGTTCCTTACCAGCAGTGCCACTGACAAATTCGTGTTTCTTTTCATAGAGCAAGTCAGTAGTAACTTGATTAGACGGTGCTGAAAGATTATCTACTTTCAAAGTCACTGTATTTTCAATCGTTGCAGCACCCTTTTCTGCTACCTTTTGATTGGTTGCAGTCTTGTAGGTAATGACAATATCCTGAGAAGAATTTGCTTTAACATACTCCGGTGTCATCTTGACCGTAACGGTATGGCCTTTCTTTTCAATCGTGTAATCACGACCTTCCTGCAAGGCATTACCGACAGCCTCAACCTTGAGCTCCTTGTAATCCAGACGCTCGTTAAAGGTTTCAGTCATCTCAATAGTAGTCGGGGTAGCCAAAATATCCTTACCAGGAACTGGAATCTTGAAGGTTCCCTTATAAGTCACCTCTTGACCTTCCTTAGCTGGAATCTTAACTGGATCCACTTCTAAGACTGGCTTGGGATCAACTTTTTCAATATAAAGACCAAAGACTGCCGAGCAAGCTTCTGTTGATAAATAACCGAAATTCAACGTGTTATCTGCAGAACGAACGGCCAAACCAGAGATGTTGTTTTCATTAGCAGCACCGCTAGTTGAAGTCGTTGCTTCCCAAATTGTCCGACCGCTCTGATCTGTTTGATTCAAAGCATTGGCATTGTTCATCAAGCGCTTATCAACAGCATTTTTATAATCATTAATATAGAAAGACTCTTTTAAACCAAAGCCGTCAACTACATCAATGTCAGTCGGTTTCATAACCAATTTTAAATCTGTATCCGAACCATCCGCATAGCGTAGCTCTGCTGTAACATCAGCCTCCACCCAGAAAGCCTTGTTCATAATGTTATTATGGGCAGCATCCACATATGGGATATTCCCAATCTCAAAAGCGCTTCTTTCCCACAACTCTGAAATAGAGAAAAATTCAACTGCATTTTTTTGAGCATCATTCATCTGAGCTTCTGCTGTAGATGAGCTCAGATAGTGGAGTGTTACCTTATTAAAAGTCAGATAGGCATCTACTTGTTTTCCATAAGCCGTTCCCACATTAGAAAACTTAAGAGAAAGCGGCTTATTAAAGACCTGATCTGCTTTTTGAGACTTGTCTACCTTGATGGTGAAATTTTCCATTTCTCCAGGATAAACTGCTCCCAGATACTCATAGTTTGGATTAGTCAGATGAACCTGTTCAATCGCCTCTGACTTAGAAAGAACACTGACATTGTTAACATTCAAGTCAAACTTATGAATATTCAACTTGGACAAATCCGTTCCATCCTTCAGCTCCTCCAAGGCAGACAATGTCTGCATGGGGAGTAGAAAGATTGAAAAAAGCACGACAAACAATCCCATCAGCAGGCGAAATTTGCTGCCATAAGGATTAACAGGGCGCAGTGAGCCCTGAAGTAGTTTCCATTTCATTTCTTACCTCCTAAACTTTTTCAATGATCTCGCAATCATTACACAAAAAGAAATGCTCCCTTCATTTTATCATAAAGACCTATGATTTAAAAGCACTTTTGCTAAAATTTTAAACTTTTTATTTTAAGTCTTTAAAAATGTTTGTCCTTTATCATTCTCTTTTGATTAGAGACAATTTCCTTCACTTTACTGCAAAATAAAAACTCCAAGAAAGTTCAGCAATCAACTTTCTCGAAGCACCTAAATCTTTTATTGAGCTCAAGAACTGAAAGCAAAAAGAAAAACCTGACATACTCGCCAGAGGCAAGTGTATCAGGCTTTATTAATCAAAATTATTTTACAGCGTCTTTAAGAGCTTTACCTGCTTTGAAAGCTGGTACTTTAGAAGCTGCGATTTTGATTTCTTTACCAGTTTGTGGGTTGCGACCTTTACGTGCTGCACGCTCACGAACTTCAAAGTTACCAAAACCGATAAGTTGAACTTTTTCACCTTTTGAAAGGTACTCAGTTACAGCTGCGAATACAGCGTCAACTGCTGCTGCTGAATCTTTTTTAGTCAATTCTGTAGCTTCTGCCACTTTTGCGATCAAATCTTGTTTGTTAGCCATTTAACAAATCCTCCAAATTTTTTCTGGGTTAATAACCCTAACAAATATTATCATATCTAAAAAAAGCATTCAGGTCAAGTACTAAACCGCTATTTTCTAAATTATTATGGTTTTATTCGTAACGAATCAGCACAGCCCAAGCATTTTCCCCAGTATGCGTCTGAATAATGGACCCTGTTTCCAGCACTGAAATAGGTTTCTTGACATATGGCTGTAAACTTTCCTTCATTTCCTGGGCCAATTCTGGACCGCCAGCATAGGAAATTCCAATCTCAGCCACTTGCTTATTTTGAAGACTTGCTGTCAAATCATCCAGCCATTTCTTAAAGGTCTTAGCGCCCCTCCCCTTGACAATGGGCTCTAGCTGATGGTCCTTCATTTGCATGATAACCCGGATATTAAGCAAGGAGCTAATCAGACCGGAAACTCGACCTATACGGCCTCCTTTAACCAGATTTTCTAAGGTGGAGAGACCGATGTAGAGCTCTGTCTTTTCCTTCACTTCCTCGATTTTAGCCAGAATCTCCTCCAAGCTAGCTCCTTCTTTGGCCATTTTAGCTGCTTCAGTGACCTGGAACTTCATAGCCTGATCAGTGAAAGAGCTGTCAACAACCGTCACATCAGCATTAGCCAGAGTCGCTCCCTGACGGGCCGCTTCAACGGTTCCTGACAAGGCATGAGACATGTGAATGGAGATAATCTGTGCTCCATCCTCTGCCAAGCGCTCAAAAACATCAGCAAAGACTCCGACAGGCGGCTGGCTGGTTTTAGGAAGATTGCGACTAGACTGCATAAGACGAAGGAACTCCCCTTCCTCTAGGTCTGCATCCGAATAGACCACCCCGTCCACCATAACAGAGAGAGGCACAATTGTAATGTCTAATTCCTTAGCAACCTCCGGTTCAATGGTTACGGATGAGTCAGTTACGATTTTTATTTTTGTCATAGATTTCCCACTCTGTATCTAAAATTTAACTTGTTATTACACTACATTATACCAAATTTTTATGGTTTTGTGGGGGAATATTCGCTAAAATCACAGCTCAGGCCAAGCGTTTCCTAAATTTAATCTGCTTGTTTTAGTTTTTTAATCTTTTTGCGCTTCTTTAAAATTAGATGAAAAAGTGTTTACATGCCGCTTTTTTTAGCTTTATTAGAAAAAAATTGAGAAAAAGCTGGTTTTCAGAGAGAATCTCAACAAAAAAAGATTGGGGAAATCCAATCTTTTTCAGTCTTCGGCTACCAAACCATCATTTTTTATGGCATACCGCTCTATGATGCCATTATGACCAAAGAGAACTCCGTGGAGGACTCCTCCATAGACAGCTCCGCCATCCATTCCAATCTTGCCATCCTCAGTCATCCATAGTTGCTTAGTACCTGGCGCTTCATGCAAGAGGTAAAATGTCGGTGTATGGCCAAAGACAATCGTTTTGCCAGTCTGATTGCTGCCTTCGTGAAAAGGCGCGCGAATCCAAACTTTTTGATAATCACTGGTTTCTCGCCAGTCTTTCAGCTCCAAATCTAGACCAGCATGAACAAAAATGTACTGTTCCGTCTCCAATAGGAAAGGCATCTGGCGAATAAAATCTACTAAATTGGCCGCCTCCGTCTTGACACGTTCCGCGTCTGCTACTCCATCTACAGGAGCATTGAGAGGTCGACCTAAAAGCGAATTAATCGTCGTATCTCCGCCATTGCGTCGGTAGTGGTCATAAGACTTTTCAGGATTGTCCAGCCAGGTCAGAAACATATACTCATGATTGCCAGACAGACAAACAGCTCCTTTCTGATCTACTAAATTCTTGACCCGCTCCAAAACTGCTCGGCTGTCCTCGCCACGATCTATCAAGTCCCCTAGAAAGACTAGTTGGCTGCGACCGTCCCAGTGCTGGAGCAGCTCATCTAGCATACTAGCCTTGCCATGGACATCACCAATTGCAAAATATTCTGTCATATGCGCCACCTTCTAAAGGAGACCGAAACACTAGTGTCTCAGCCTCGCTTGTTTATTTTTTTAATAATTCTCTAGCCTGAGTCAAGGCAGCCTCTGTCACATCTTCGCCAGCCAGCATCTTAGCGACTTCCTGAACACGCTCATCAGCCGTCAGCAGGCGAACCGTTGAGACGGTCGAATTCTCATCCGAAATCTTCTCAATAAAGAACTGATAATCGGCAATCGCAATGACCTGCGGCAGATGGGAAATAGCCAAGACTTGGCCATTGGAGCCAATCTTGTGAATCTTCTGAGCAATAGCCTGGGCCACTCGGCCAGAAACGCCCGTATCCACTTCGTCAAAGACAATGCTGGTCTTGCCTTCCTTACGAGAAAAGGCAGACTTGATAGCCAACATGAGACGGGAGAGCTCCCCGCCAGACGCAACCTTCACCAAAGGTTTGAAATCCTCGCCTGGATTGGTTGAGATGTAAAACTCTACTTGTTCATTGCCTTCACGGTTGAACTTGCCCTTACTGAACTGCACTTTAAAGCGCGCCTTCTCCATGTAGAGGTCCTGCAGCTCTTGCTTGATTTCTGCTTCCAGCTGGGCTGCTAGTCCGTGACGAGCCTGACTAAGCTCCTGGGCCAGCTCTACCAGCTCTCTCTCCAAGGCCTTCAGCTCTCGGTCCATATCCTCTGAGGACAAGTTACTTCCAGTTAAAAGGCTGTATTCTTTGGAAATCTGAGCAAAGTAATCCAGCACATCATCTACTTGGCCGCCGTATTTACGTGTGATGCTGTTAATCAAGTCTAGGCGACTCTCCACCTGCAGCAGCCGATCTCCGTCAAAGTCCAGTCCATCTAAAATATCCTCTAGGCGCTTGCTGACATCTTCTAAGACATAATAAGTCTCTGACAAGCTGCCTGAAAGCTCCTTGTAGGCTGGATCGTAATCCTCGATAGACTCAAGGTCATTCATAGCTGAGCGGACATTAGTCAGACTGGAAAAATCTTCATTATCCAGCATGGTATAGGCGTTCGTCAGCGTATCGGCAATGAGCTTGTGGTTGAGCAAGCGATCCCGCTCCTGATGTAGGGCAGTATCTTCACCGCTTTTGAGGGCGGCGCTTTCAATCTCCGCCATCTGGAACTCCAGCATCTCAATTCTGGCCTTATGCTCCTGCTGATTTTTCTGCAAAGTCAGGACTTGCTTGCGCAGACTTCGATAGCGGTCAAAGGTTTCCTGATAGCGGCCTTTGAGATGCAAAAAGTCTGCTGTTCCAAACTCATCTAGCATGGCGATATGAAGCTGGGGTCTCATCAGTTCTTCCTGATCATGCTGACCATGGATATCTACCAAGTGCTGGCCAACAGCCTTTAGAACAGACAAATTAACCATCTGACCATTGATACGGCTGACACTGCGGCCGTTTTGCAGAATTTCCCGACGGATAATCAGCTCATCGGTCAGCTCCCAGCCCTGCTCCTCAAAAATCTCTCGCAAAGCTCTGCTATTTTCCAGCGAAAAAAGTCCCTCTATCTCAGCTTTGGGTGCCCCATGACGAATAACATCCGTCGTAGCACGGCTGCCCAGCATCATGTTCATCGCATCAATAATAATAGACTTACCGGCTCCGGTTTCTCCGGTCAAAACCGTCATACCTTGCTCAAAATTAAGGGAAATCTCCTCAATAATGGCAAAATTTTTAATCGAAATTTCTAATAACATAGGCTTTCCTACCAATGGTGAATGATGCTTGCAATCCTTGCAGCTGCTTCCTCTGTCATCATAACCATCAAAATACTGTCGTTGTCTGCCAAGATACTGAAAATATCCTCAGCAAATTCATTTCTAAGATGACGCTTGACCAGTGCTGTGCTCCCCGGTACCAGACTGAGATTGATCATATTTCCCAAAACCTGACAGGACAGGATATTATTTTCAGCCAAGCCCAGACTGCTAGTCATGGTCTTAGGCAGCTCGTAGATATAGGTGTTGTCCTTGAGCGGTATCTTGACAATCCCCAGCTCTTTGATATCCCTAGAGACCGTAGCCTGGGTCGCTGTAATCCCAGACTCCCTGAGATGTTCTACAATTTCCTCCTGTGTGCCAATGTCATAGTCACTGACAAAGCGTCTAATCTTTTCTAATCTATCCTTCTTATTCATCTTTAAATTCCTTATGTGCTGCCTCTACGACAGCTGTCATCATTGCTGAATCAAGTGGCTGTGGCTCTATGCTCTTTTCTAAATAGGCCAGAAATTCTACATTGCCCTGACCGCCCTGAATAGGCGAAAAATCCAGTCCCCTGACAGAAAAGCCAGCCTCCATCATAAATGCTGTGACCTTTTCCAGAACTGCCAAATGGACCTTTTTATCCTTGACAATCCCTTTTTTCCCAATCTGCTCGCGGCCTGCTTCAAACTGAGGCTTGATCAAGGCGACCACTTGGCCATCCCGAGCCAAAATCTCATGCAGAGCTGGCAAAATCAAACTCAGCGATATAAAGCTGACGTCAATACTGGCAAAGCTCGGCTCCTGCTCAAAGTCAGTCCTTTGGGCATAGCGAAAATTAAACTGCTCCATGCTGACAACCCGCTCATCCTGTCTGAGCTTCCAAGCCAGTTGATTAGTACCGACATCTACTGCATAGACCAGCTTAGCTCCGTTCTGCAGCATGACATCTGTAAAACCGCCGGTCGAAGCTCCGATATCCAAGGTCACTCGGTCAGCGACTGAAATATCAAAGACTTGCAAAGCCTTTTCTAGCTTGAGGCCTCCTCGGCTGACATATCTGAGTTTCTCACCTTTTAAGCGTAGCTCTGTTCCTGTGTCAATCTTTTCACCAGGCTTGTCAAAGCGCTGGCCACTAGCTGCAGCAATAACCAGCCCAGCCATTACACCACGCTTAGCCTGCTCTCTGGTCTCAAAGAGCCCTTGTCTGTAGGCCAGCACATCTACTCTTTCCTTAGCCATTCAATCTCAAACTTTCTATTATCTTTTGAATTTCTTCGCCTGAAAACTCTGTCTTTTCTTCCAAGTCTTTCAGAATGTCCACAGCTTCATCAAGGGTCTGATTGAAAAAGTTCTTAGCTCCATCCAGTCCTAGAAAAGCTGGATAAGTCGACTTGGCTGCAGCTAAATCTTTCTGCGGGGTTTTACCCAGCTCTTCAAAGCTGGCTGTCACATCCAAAATATCATCCCGCACTTGAAAGGCCAAGCCCAAGAGCTCTCCAATCCTACGAAGCTTCTCTTGAACAGACTGCTGAGCCTGAACAATCAAACCAGCTGCGACAAAGGGATACGCCAGAAGTTTTCCAGTCTTATTGGCATGGATGGTTTTTAAATCTTCTAAACTAATTGCTTGACCTTCGCCTTGCATGTCCAGAACTTGTCCCGCGACCATACCAAAGCTCCCTGCTGCCAGAGACAACTCAGAAATCAAGTCCACCTTGACCTGACTAGGCAGCTCGGCCCTTGCCAATAGTCCATAGGGGTCCAAAAAGAGAGAATCACCCGCCAAAATAGCCATATCCTCTCCAAACTTCTTATGGCTAGTCAAGCGGCCTCGACGATAGTCATCATCATCCATAGCCGGTAAATCATCATGGATAAGGCTGCCAGTGTGAATCATCTCAAGAGCCGCCGCGACCTGATAGTGGGCCTCAGCCAGCTCTAGGCCAAAGGCTTGAATCAACTCCAATAGCAGTAAGGGACGAATTCGCTTGCCTCCAGCCTGCACCGAGTACAAAATAACTTCTGATAAATCTGACGAAACTTGCTGAGATTTATAAAAATCCTCAATCGTCAGACCAATCTTTTCCAGTTTCTCGTTTCTTGTCATTCCATTTCCGTTTCTGTGCCGTCTGTCTGCATGACCTTAACCAAGGTCTTTTCTGCCTTGTCTAGACTAGCCTGGAGTTCCTTTGAAAGCTTCATTCCCTTTTGAAATTCCGCAATCGCCTCTTCCAGCGCTACATCACCATTTTCCAGCTTTTGGACAATGACTTCCAAGTCTGCTAAGTTTTCTTCAAATTTCTTTTCTTTGGACATGTTTTACCTCTACTTCCAGCTGCCCATCCCGCATAAGCAGGGTCAGCTCATCTTTTTCTTCAATGCCTGTACTTGACTCGACAACCTTTTGATTCTTTTGGACAATAGCATAGCCACGCGCCACGATTCGACTGGTATCCAGCATAAGCAAGGCCTCGGATAATCTCCTGACTTGAGCCACCTTGTTATCATAAATGACCGCCATATTGCTGCGCAGCAAGCGCTCCAGCTGAGCAGTCTGCTCTTGAAGACGCTGAACGCGACTAAGCGGATTCAATGCCTCCAAACGATGCTGCAAGATTTTGACCCGCTGTTGCTCTTCACTATAATATTCGCGAATTTTTTGCTTGAGTCGCAGGTTGAGCTGATCCAACTTCTGCAGATGGCCAGCATAGAGCCTCTCTGGCTGGCGAAAGATAACCGACTGGGTTAGCTTATTCAATCTCTCTCGATAATAGCTCAGGCGATTGGAAATCGCTCGTGACATGCGGTTTTCCTGCTGCTGCAAATGTCCCAGCAGGTCTAGCTTGGTGACCGGTGTGGCTAGCTCAGCCGCAGCCGTCGGAGTCGCAGCCCTGCGATCTGCTACAAAGTCCGCCAAAGTCGTATCAGTCTCATGGCCGATACTAGAAATAATAGGAATCCGAGACTCAAAAATAGCCCGAACTGTTTCCTCTTCGTTGAAAGCCCAGAGATCTTCGATAGAACCGCCGCCTCGACCAATAATCAGCACATCCAAATCCGACCGCTCATTGGCCAGTCTGATGTGGTCAGCAACCTGAGCTGCAGCCCCATCTCCCTGCACTTTTGTCGGATAAAGGACAATCTCCACTCCCGGAAAGCGACGGCTGACCGTCGTGATAATATCCCGAATGACCGCTCCGCTGGGACTGGTTACGACGCCGATTTTCTTAGGAAATTGGGGCAAGGCTTGCTTGAATTTATCTTGAAAAAGCCCTTCTTCTCCCAGTTTTTTCTTGAGCTGTTCAAACTGGATAGCCAAGGCACCGATACCATCCGGCTCTGCCTTTTCAATGATAATAGAATAGGAACCGCTCGGCTCATAGAGCTGCACCCGGCCGATGACATTGATTTTCATGCCTTCTTCCAGCTCAAAGCCTAGCTTCTGGTAGACACCAGACCAAATCGTGACCTGAATGACGGCCTTCTCATCTTTCAATGAAAAATACTGATGATTAGGACGCCGGCGGAAATTGGACACTTGGCCAGTCAGATAGACCCGCTCCAAATAAGGATCCCGCTCAAACTTCATCTTCAGATACTTGGTCAAGGTCGAAACCGACAAATACTCTGGCATGTCTTTTTCCTTTCTTTTCTAGTTTTTCCGTAACTTTTATTATAACAAAAAACTGCATAAAAAACCGATTACAAAGTCTAAAAATCCCCTAAAAAGCAAGAAAAAACTGGGCTTCCACAAAAGAAACCCAGCTGACTTAAAACCCAAGAAAAAGTCTACTGACTCATCTCCTTCATCCACCTTGGAATGGCTCTACTGATTGCCGTTGGCAGGACGACATAAGCTTCCTGACTCAGTTCATCAGCGATAAGGGAGTGAAGAAGGGTTGCAGCCGCCACTCGCTCAAAGAGACTGCTTGACTTGAACTGTCCAGCAAATGCGGCAATCATACCAGCCAGCGTATCCCCCATTCCGCCAGTTGCCTGATAAGGTCCGCCTACTGTCAGCTCAAAGACCTGCTCTTGCCCACTTTGATAGATGGTCGTTCCATGCTTTTTCTGCACGACAATACTGCCTAGAGGCAGCTGATTGACCGCCGCCTGATTGGCTGCTGCTGTCTGATCTGACAAGCTCAAACCCGATAAGCCTTCCCACTCCTTTTGGTGAGGAGTAAAAACTGTTTGGGATTTTGGAAATGGCAAAGCTGCTTTGCTAAAGAGAGAAATGGCTCCGCCATCCATGATGAGTATCTGCTGTTCTGCCACAGTCTGTACTACCTTTTGTAGGATATCTAGACCTAGTTGATTCTCTGCTAGGCCTGGACCAATCAAAACTAGATCTGATTTAGCCAGCTGCTCTGTCAATCGGTCTTGCTCTTCTAGGTCAAAGGCCATGGCCTCCGGTAAATGACTGTGCAGAGGGGCGATATTGTCTTTATCTGTAGCAACAGTCACCAGACCGGCCCCACTATTGACTGCTGCTAAAGCTGCCATGATAATGGCGCCCCCATAAGGATAGGTCCCCCCAATCAATAAGAGACGTCCATAATCGCCCTTGTGACTTTCTAGGGGGCGTTCTCTAATGACTTTTTTTAAAATATTTTCAGCGTTTTCTAACATGATATTCTCCTAGACCAACTTCATCCTGCACTGGTCTCAAGATGACCAAACCTATCTTTATTATACACCAAAAGGCACCTAAACAGGTGCCTCGTATCGCAAGACAGTTATTTTCTTCGGAAATCTGCAAATTTCTGTAAGATTCTTGCTGCGACTGCCTTGGGTAAATTTTCCTGAAAGGCGACCTGCTCATCCGCATAATCGCTCAAGCCTGGGAAATCACCAACCTGCACAGCGTAGAGAGAATTCTTAAAGAGCTGGATATCATTTTGATCATTACCAAAAGCTACATAATCCGAACCGCAGAGTTCCTTTACAGTTGAAGCTTTATTGGTTTCAGCAGGATTGATATAAAAACATTTCTCATGTTCATGATAGTCTAGACTTAGATTGGGCAAGTTTGCAAAACGAGCCTGTAAATCGTCTAAGAGTTGCTCATGATTCCCCATGTAAATAACAACCTTAATAGGGTGCTGGAGATCAGCCAGTTCCAGCCGTCTTGCCCGCTTGAGAGGATCTACACTGGCAATAAAAGGGATTTTTTCTAAAATCTGGCCGCTGTAGTCAAAAGTATTATCAACGAAAAAAGGCAAATTATAGGTCAAACAAGTATCTAGAATGGCTTGATAACTCGACTGATGCAGCTGGCGCTCAAACATCAGCTGTCCCTTCTGATAAGCTACTCCGCCGTTCAGGCCAATCACTATCTGCTGGCTCAATTCCGGACCTAATAGTCCCAGACAATCTCGATAGGAGCGCGCCGAAGCAAACAGAACTTCATGCCCAAACTGAGGAGCCGTCAGCAGAACCTGCTTAATCTCCTCATCAATCGTCATATAATCAAAGGACAAGGTCCCATCCAAATCAAAAACAAATTTCATGATTCAAGACTCCGTTTAAAGGCTTGGTAGGTCTGCTCCATCAGCATGGTAATGGTCATAGGCCCAACACCTCCAGGTACAGGGGTAATCAAACTAGCAATTTCAGACACTTCATCAAACTTAACATCGCCAATCAGCTTGCCATTTTCATCTCGGTTCATACCGACATCAATGACAACGGCCCCCTCCTTGACAAAGTCCTTGGTCACAAAATGTCCACGTCCAATAGCCACCACCAAAATATCTGCCCGCTTAGCAGTCTTTGCTAGATTGTGGGTCCGCGAATGCGTCAGTGTCACAGTCGCATTCTTAGCTAAAAGGAGCTGAGCCATGGGCTTACCAACAATATTACTCCGCCCGATGACGACCGCTCGCTTGCCTTCCAGTTCAACGCCATATTCATGGAACATTGCCATAATGCCTGCAGGAGTAGCCGGAATCATAACCGGATGGCCGCTCCATAGCTTGCCCATATTAAGCGGATGAAAGCCATCAACATCCTTGTCTGGATCAATAGCCAGCAGCACAGCTTCATCATCAATATGCTCAGGCAAGGGCAGCTGAACCAAAATCCCATGCCAGTCAGGATTTTGATTATAGGTTTCAATCAAGCTCAAGAGCTCTTCCTGGCTAGTTTCTTCTGGCAGACGTTCTACCTTACTCCGAAAGCCAGCAGCCAAGGCTGAGCGCTCTTTATTACGCACGTAGATTTGACTGGCTGGATTATTTCCCACCACAATCACTACCAAGCCCGGTACCTGACCTGTCTTTTCTTTGAGGCGAGCCGTTTTTTCGGCTAATTTTTTCTGAAGCTTCTCTGCCAAACCTCTACCATCAATAATCTGCGCCATGTCATTCTCATTTCTTTTTCATTATCTTTTTCATTATACCAAAAAAATCTGGGCCCAGCCTATAACTTTTTCTTATACAAGGTTATAAGACGAGGATTCATTGGCAGCTAGCTGTAAATTTTTCAGACCTACTAAATCTTTTTCAAAATAAGATAAAAAGGGTAAAAATAAAAAGCAACGACGTGCTTTTTAGTAGAGTAATTCATAAATTTCCATTGCAATCAAATCGATGCTGTCGAAAGTATAGGTCTCACGCGCTGCAACATCACGCAAGGTGAAGACAGAGCCGTTTTCTTCGTCGTAACTGTAAGCTACTTCTGCTACAACCACTCCTTCACGCTCAAAATTACGTTTTAAATTTCCGCCATCCTTAGCCATAGCTTCTAAGCGGTTAATAATTCTAACTAAATGTGATTCCATTTTGTTTCTCCTATTTACTTAGTTCCCTCTTATTTTACCATAAATAGCGACCGAAATACCACTAAAAGCCTATTTTTTGTAATTTTTCAAGAATTTGTTTTCATTCTGCTCGGTCTAAGGGAGGATTTTGTAGTAAATTCTTGCAAAGTTCGAGAATACTGATATAATGAAACTATAAAACTTTGACTATTTTTGACCTTTAATTATTTCTATAAATAGCTTGCACACTAAAAGAAAAGAGGTATCTGCATGCTTTGCCAAAATTGTAAAATCAATGAATCTACGATTCACCTTTATACCAATGTAAATGGCCATAAACAGCAGGTGGATTTGTGCCAAAACTGCTACCAAATCATGAAAACAGACCCCGAACATTCCTTGTTCGGTGGAATTGCTAATGCCAACAATCACGGAACAGATCCTATCGATGACTTCTTCAACAGTCTCAGCAATTTCCAACAGCCTCAGGAACCAACTACTCCTCCTACCCAATCTGGTGGAGCCTATGGAGGCGGTGGCGGCTACGGTTCCAATCCTAGCAAGGGTGGTCAGCCTCAGCCAAGTCCGCAAAAGCCAAAAGGCCTGCTGGAAGAGTTTGGTATCAACGTGACTGAGTTGGCTCGCCGAGGCGAGATTGATCCTGTTATTGGCCGTGATGAAGAAATCGTCCGTGTCATTGAAATCCTCAACCGCCGCACCAAAAACAATCCTGTTCTCATAGGAGAGCCGGGAGTCGGAAAAACTGCCGTGGTGGAAGGTCTTGCCCAGAAAATTGTTGATGGTGATGTGCCTCATAAACTCCAAGGCAAGGAAGTTATCCGCCTAGACGTTGTCAGCTTAGTACAGGGAACTGGTATCCGTGGCCAATTTGAGGAGAGAATGCAGAAGCTTATAGATGAGATTCGTTCTCGCCAGGATGTCATTCTCTTTATTGATGAAATCCATGAAATTGTGGGAGCAGGCTCTGCTGGTGATGGCAATATGGACGCTGGGAACATCCTCAAACCAGCTCTGGCTCGCGGTGAGCTCCAGATGGTCGGAGCAACCACCCTCAATGAATACCGTATCATCGAGAAGGATGCTGCACTGGAGCGCCGTATGCAGCCCGTTAAGGTAGATGAGCCGACGGTAGAGGAAACCATTACCATCCTCAAAGGAATTCAGAAAAAATACGAAGACTACCATCACGTCAAGTACACAGATGCGGCCATTGAAGCTGCTGCCCTTCTCTCCAACCGCTACATCCAAGATCGCTTCTTGCCAGACAAGGCTATTGACCTCTTGGATGAGGCTGGATCCAAGATGAATCTGACCCTCAACTTTGTTGATCCCAAGGTCATTGACCAGCGTCTGATTGAGGCCGAAAACCTCAAGGCTCAGGCAACCCGCGACGAAGATTTCGAGAAAGCAGCTTACTTCCGTGACCAGATTGCCAAGTACAAGGAACTCCAGCAGACAAGTGTACTAGACAAGGATACTCCGATTATCAGCGAGAAAACGATTGAGCACATTGTAGAGCAAAAGACCAATATCCCAGTTGGCGACCTCAAAGAAAAGGAACAGTCTCAGCTGGTCAATCTCGCCAGCGACCTAAAGGCCCATGTCATCGGCCAAGACGATGCTGTGGATAAGATTGCCAAGGCCATCCGCCGCAACCGGGTCGGACTGGGAAGTCCTAATCGCCCAATCGGCAGCTTCCTCTTTGTCGGACCAACTGGTGTCGGTAAGACTGAGCTGTCTAAGCAACTAGCCATTGAGCTCTTTGGCTCGGCTGACAGCATGATTCGCTTTGATATGAGTGAATACATGGAAAAACACAGCGTGGCCAAGCTGGTCGGTGCCCCTCCGGGCTATGTCGGCTATGATGAAGCTGGTCAATTGACTGAGCGCGTCCGCCGCAATCCCTACTCACTCATTCTGCTTGATGAGGTAGAAAAGGCCCATCCTGATGTTATGCACATGTTCCTGCAGGTTCTAGATGATGGCCGCCTGACTGATGGCCAAGGCCGGACTGTCAGCTTCAAGGACACCATTATCATCATGACATCCAATGCCGGAACTGGCAAAGCTGAAGCCAGCGTTGGCTTTGGAGCAGCGCGTGAAGGCCGCACCAACTCCGTTTTAGGTGAGCTGGGGAACTTCTTCAGTCCTGAGTTTATGAACCGTTTTGACGGCATTATCGAATTCCAGGCGCTCAGCAAGGACAATCTGCTGCAAATCGTCAACCTTATGCTGGACGATGTTAATCAACGTTTGGCAACCAATGGCATTCATCTGGATGTTACGGAAAAGGTCAAGGAAAAATTGGTTGACCTGGGCTACGATCCAAAAATGGGCGCTCGCCCACTGCGCCGTACCATTCAGGACCATATCGAAGATGCTATTACTGACTTTTATCTGGAAAATCCAAGCGAAAAAGAGCTCAAAGCTATCATGACCAGCAATGGCAAGATTCTCATCAAGTCAGCAAAGAAAACTGAAAGCACAGAGCCCGTTAATTCATCTCAAGAAGAAAAATGAATTTCGACAAAATAGAGCAGAAAACAGTTAGTTTTCTGCTCTATTTCTTTATTTATCCTTCTGAACCTTGTAGCGCAGAATTGTTTTCAGCTTGCTAGGTTCTGCCCGATTCAGATTATTGAGATAGATTTCCCTATGAATATTTGAAATCCGTGTCAGCTGGTGACTCTGGCAAAAAGCATCCATTTTAGCGAAAGATTGAGGTTCTTCGTCAAAAGGACCCAGATGCAGCATGGCGACACACTCTCCTTCCGTCATTTCTTCAAAACGAATCTCGTCATAGAGAGGATTAGGCTTTTTGACACGGACTTGTTCCAGGGCCTTTTTCACCATCTCTCCAGTGATAAAGTCCGGCTGCCCAATCATAATGGTATAAATCAATTCTTCTTTAATGAGTTCTCCTGCTTGCTCTTGCTGCCAAAGTCCTTCCAAGGGATAGACTGTAAAATCAGTAAATTCTTGCTCGGCCGCTGTCTTTTTGTAGTTCATCTTGATAGCATAGGCTAAACTGTACAGAGCACCAACTCGTTCCGAAAAGTCAGCAGCATTAGGATTGCCCTTGCCGTCAATCATGATAAAAGACTGGGCAGGAACATCTATAAGACAGGGTTTAGACTTAATTTGATATAATTCACGATTGGCTTTTCTCCATTCATATTTCATGAGAGAGCCCTCCTTTCTTTACTACAAACAGTATAGCAAAGAAAAGCTGACAACCTCTGTCAGCTTTTATAAATATCGGCAATAGCTTTTAACTTTTCTTTGAATTCTTCCCGTAACCGAGACGGCTCCAAGATTTCAACTCCATCCAAAAAGGATAGCAAGTAGGTATAAAGACTATCGTGACTCGGCAAATGCGTCTCGACATAAATGCCCCCATCAGTCTCCTCTATCTCTGCTTCTGAAAACTCCTCGTACACTCGAAAGGCATGTTTCTTGTCAAATTTCAAAATGACTTTTACAGTATCTCCTAGCCGCTCCTCGGGGCTAAATTTCTCATCCAAGACTCTCTGCCTAAATCGTTCCTCTAACATCTGACAGTCTCTCATTCTGCTGAGTTTAAAAAAGCGCGGAGCTTGTCTTAAGCGACAAAAGCCAGCTACATACCAGTTTTGGCTTTTAAATACTAACTTCAGCGCCTCTATCTTGCGCTGCTCTCTTTCTCCACGCCCATTCAAATAAGAAAAAGACAAGACTCTTCTTTGCAAGATTGCCTGCTTAATAGTATCAAACAGTTCTTTCTGATCTGCTTTTTTGCGCCAGTCAGTGAAATCCACCTCCAGCCAGGAAGTTGCCTGAACTTGAAACAAGGACTGTAGCTTAGACAGGGTCTCTACTTGCTCGCCATCTGTTAAAATCTGGAAGCCTTGAAGAGCAGCTAATAGCTCATCCCTCTCAGACTCTGAAAACAAAGCCTTGTCTAAGACAAAATCCTTCATCAGAAAAATACCCCCGCCCTTGCCTGGGCTGCAATAGATAGGGATTCCTGCCAAACTCAGCTTGTCTACATCTCGATAGATGGTCCGAATAGATACTTCAAATAGTGAGGCCAATTCGGGAGCTGTTGCGCGGCCCTGCTCTAAAAGAAGATATAAGATTTTAAAAAGTCTGCTTTCTGTCATAAAACCACCTCGCTCCTATTATAACAATTTCTCCTATAAATGTTTTACTATTCCCATAAAGAAGAGTTTTTTTAAACGGTCGGAGGAAGGAATTTATTATTTTAAGGAGATTTCTTTCAAGGACTATCATTCTTTTTCTGTCCAATAAACCGAGTAAATTCTTGACAGCTGGCCCTTAGTCCATTATGATAGATAGTAAACTGACTAGAGATTGAGGATATTAGAATGACAAATCCAACCTTTGGTGAAAAGGAAGCAAATGTAGAATATGTGACCCGATACGGAGTCTATGCCGTTATCCCAGACGAAAAAAAAGAAAAGATTATTTTGGTCCAGGCGCCTAATGGGGCTTGGTTTCTGCCCGGTGGAGAGATTGAAGAAGGGGAAAACCATCAGACTGCGCTTGAACGCGAGCTGATGGAAGAACTTGGATTCACGGCCCAGCTTGGACGCTATCTTGGACAAGCTGATGAATATTTTTACTCCCGCCATCGCGACACCCATTTCTACAACCCGGCCTACCTGTATGAGGTCACCTCTTTCCAAGAAGTCCAAAAACCGCTGGAAGATTTCAACCAGCTTGCCTGGTTCCCAGTCGAAGAAGCTATTGAAACACTCAAACGCGGCAGCCATAAATGGGGTATCCAAGCCTGGAAAAATACACTTAAAGCTTAAAGAAATCATTCACAATTCATAGCAAACATGTTATAATAATAGCAGGTATAAAGCAGGAGGAAATCGTATGAAGCTTATTAATACAACAAACAGTCATGCTGACCTTGTCAAAAGCCAATTGGAAAGCACCGATGCGATATTAGTCGAAGTTTATTCTGCTGGAAACAGCGATGTTGTTTTTACACAAGCTCCTCTTCACTATGAAATTTTGATTTCAAACATGCACCGTGCTGTACGCGAACAGGAAATCGAAAAAATCAGAGAGTTTTTCTTGAAGAGAAAAATTGATGCAAATGCTATTGATAGAGCTGCTATCCGCACGATTTACGCTAATAATCTAATCGAAATTTCCATTCCTGTGAAACAGTAAAAACTAAGGCCATTGCCTTAGTTTTTTTATTGTTTATAGATCATGGTAATGTGAGGTGTCGATTCAAAAATAAAGGGTTGGCCAACTGATTTGAAGCCATACTTTTCATAGAGAGTAGCCACCTGAACCTGAGCCTCTATTTCAATTTCCTTTCCTGGCCATTTTTCAGCACATAATTGCAAGATTTCTCTGATAAGCTGTCCACCTAAGCCCTGTCCTCGTGCAGACTGGGCTGTGACTACTCGACCAAAGACCAAATGCTCTCCCTCTTTAAAGACCCGAGCATAAGCATCAATTTCCCCCTGTTCATTAGCATGGTAAACATGCACTGCTTCTAGGTCCTTCTCATCCAGTTCATGATAGATGCGCTCCTGCTCCACCACAAAGGTGTCAATGCGAAGTTTTAAGATTTGATAAAATTCTATCGGGTTCAGCTCTGTTAATTTTTTCCTAGACCACATACTTGTTTCCTCTAACTTTTTAATGTATAATAAGTGCAAATGCAACTATTAAGGAGTTCCTATGGATTATCGTCAACTTTTCCGTCAAATGGGATTTATTTCCAGACAAGCCATGATGAAAATGAATCAGAAAGCCAGTAACTACGGCCTAGACAATAATTTGTTTCTACTGCTCATTCGCATCGTCGAAAATGAAGGTCTCAGCCAATCACAACTGGCAGAGCTGGTGCAGATTGACAAGACTACTCTCAGCCGTTCTCTAGGAAAACTGGAAGATAGAGGCTTGATTATTAAAAAGACCAAAGCTCAAAATAAGAAGTTCAAAGAGCTCTATCCTAGCAGTCAGGCTCTCAAACTCTACGACCAGCTGATTGGCTTTGAAAATACCTACGCCAGTCAGGCTCTGCAGCAACTGACTTCCTCTGAGCTCTTTCAGCTCCAAAACATTTTGGCTAAAATATGCACTCCTAAGTTATGACTAGTATAACAGAAAACAGTTGCAAATGCAACTGTTTGTTTTTGCTAATTTGGTTTTAAATTAACAAATTTTCAAATCAATCTATCTAAAAAATGGCTTACCTCTAAAGGGCAAAGCCATTTTTTATTTTAAAACTTACTTGACCTCAAAGCCTTCTGAGACAGCTTGAGCAAAGTTTTCTTCTAAAATTTCTGCACAGTGGTCACAGACAAGGGCTTGATAGCTGCGCTCTTGAACTGTTGTATCAATGCGACGGCAGCGATCACAGACTTGTCCCTGCGCATGCTCTACGACAAAAGCTACATCTTCAAAGACTAGAGCGCCTTCTGGAGCAGGTCCTTCAGCAATCGTTAATTGAGAAACGATGAGGAGCTGGGCCACATCGCTGTTAACTGCTTCCAGCAAGGTCTTGATGACTTCATTCGGATAGACAGTCAGGTGCGCTTCCAGCGATTTTCCGATAACCTTTTCATTGCGGGCTTCTTCCAAGGCTTTCTGAGCCTGACTGCGGAAGTCCATAAAGGCAGACCAAGTGTCCAAGATTTCTTCTTGATTTGGGAAAGTCTGAGCTTCTGGCAATTCAGATAACTGAACAAATTCTTCCTCTTCATGCTCTAGGTAAGACCAAATCTCTTCTGCTGTGTGAGGCAGGATTGGTGTCAACAGCTTGGTAATCTTGACCAAAATATCATAGAAAACAGTCTGCATCTGACGACGTTCCAATGATTTAGCGGCTTCGATATAGACGATATCTTTGGCAAAGTCCAGATAGAAAGCAGACAAGTCAACAGTCACAAAGTTGACAATCGCTTTATAAATAGTCAGAAACTCAAAGTCTGCGTAAGCCTTGCGAATAGTCTCTACTAATTGATTGAAGCGGATAGTCATGTATTTATCAACGGAGCGAAGTTCTTCGTAAGCTACGGCATCCTCAGCTGGATTAAAGTCAGAGGTATTGGCAATCAAGAAACGAAGCGTATTCCGAATCTTACGGTAGGTTTCAGAAACTTGACCCAAGATATCCATAGAGATGCGAACGTCGTTGCTGGAGTCTACACTGGTTACCCAGAGACGCAAGATTTCCGCACCAAATTGTTTTTCCACGTCACTTGGAGCAATTGTATTTCCAAGGGATTTAGACATTTTTTCACCCTTACCATCTAGGGCAAAACCTTGTGACAAGATTTGTTTGTAAGGAGCCACGCCATGATTAGCAACTGATGTGATAAGGGATGAGTTGAACCAACCACGGTATTGGTCTGAACCTTCTAGATAAAGATCAGCCGGGTAAGTTAACTCAGGACGGTTGACCACTACCCCATTCCATGATGAACCAGAGTCAAACCAAACGTCCATGATGTCCGTTTCCTTGGTAAATTCGCCGTTTGGAGAACCTGGATGAGTAAATCCTTCTGGTAAAAGGTCTTTTGCTTCACGCTTCCACCAGACGATAGAGCCGTGCTCCTCAAAGAGCTGAGCTACGTGTTCGATGGTTTCAGCCGTCATGATTGGTGTGCCGTCTTCGGCATAGAAGATTGGCAATGGCACACCCCAAGCCCGCTGACGAGAGATAACCCAGTCACCACGGTCACGAATCATGTTATAGAGACGTACTTTACCCCATTCAGAATGGAATTTAACCTTCTCAATTTCATCCAAAATTTCTTGACGGAATTTAGAAACAGATGCAAACCACTGTGGTACTGCACGCCAGATAATTGGCTTCTTGGTCCGCCAGTCAAATGGGTATGAGTGAGAGATTTCTTCCTGAGCAAGGAGCAAGTCACCAAGCTTTTCAATAACTGTTGGCGCAACTTTGTCATAGAACTG
>ERZ773057.313-NODE-313-length-21096-cov-49.269331_pt1 | contig 21096 bp, 20 predicted proteins | sample MGYA00580629_ERZ773057 | MGnify/ENA primary metagenome ERZ773057 (study PRJEB29015, sample SAMEA2738143) | human oral metagenome | biome: human oral; feature: human-associated habitat; material: saliva | place: China | collected 2163 ...
TGACGCGGGCGACGAGGGTGCCGTTTTCGATGGCGGGGCCCAGGTCGAAGTGGCCGTCGGTGGCGTTGCCGGAGGCGCCCTCACCGACGCTGACGGTCAGCGTGGTGCGCGCGGTGTTCGCGGGTGCTTGGGACGAGGCCAGGGTGGCGGCCTCGGCTTCGGTGGCCTCGCGGGTGATGCGGGTGGCGACGCAGCGCTCACCGCCGGTCGTGCCGGTGGTGGTGCGCGCGCCCGAGGCGGGGGCGGGGTTCGCGCCGGTCGTCGTGCCGGTGGTTCCGGTCGTTCCCGTCGCGCCGGGGGCCGGGGCGCTGGGCGTTCCCGTGGCACCGCCCTCGCCCTGGTCCTGCGCGGCCTGATTGTTCGTGGAGTTCACGGAGCCGGGGCCCACGCCGGGGGCGGGCTGCGCCTGGTCGGTGGAGGGGGCCGCTCCGGCCTCGGCGAGGCACGAGGCTTCGTCGGCGACGTCGATCGTGTAGGTGCGGGCGGGGGCGACGGCGTTGGCTTCGCCGGTGTTTCCGGGGGTCCAGGCGCTGGCTTGGACGGTCAGCGTGTAGCGCCCGGCGCGGGTGAAGAGCCAGTTGACGTGCTTGTGGGCGGCGTAGGGCTGGTCGATGTCGTCGCCACCGGGTGCCAGGTCGAAGCTTCCGTCGGCGCTGACCGCCTTGGTGCCCTCGGTGAAGCTGGAGGTGAAGGCGTAGATGCGCCCATCGGCCGGGCCCGTGTAGGAGATGTGGAAGCGCGCGGCGTCGTATCCGCCTGCCGCGATGCCGAGGGTGTCCCATCCGGGCCACAGGACGCTCGCCTGGTTGTCGCCGGTCTGGCCGAGCAGGTAGGCGGCGGCGGGCGCGCCGGTCGCCTGGCTGACGGCGGCTGGGATCTGGGTGAGAGTGGACTTGTTGACGGCGAGGAGGGTCTGCTCGGGCTCGCGCATGACGCCGGAGCCCGTGGCGTCCTCCTTGATGCGCAGGGTGAGGGCACCGGACGCGTCGGAGGTCAGGTCGAAGATGTCGGCGTGGCCGCGGTCCAGGGTCGCCGTAGTGCCGGCGGGGGCGGTGCGCATGAGCGCGCAGGTGCTCGCGCCCTCCTCGGACGAGGTCGTGGCCGCGTCGGCGGTGCCTGTTGTTTCTGCGCGTGTTGTGTCGCTACCTGAGGTCGCGGCGTCTGCTGTGGCGTCGGCGGCGTCGGAGGTCGAGGCCTCGGCGGTCATGTTGGTGGCCGTGTTGGTGGCCTCGGTTCCTGCGGTGGCCTCGTCGGCGTGTGCCGCTCCGGGCGCGAGGAAGGAGGTGGCCGCGAGGGCCATTGCGGCGAAAGCCCGGGCTGCGCGGCCCGGGTTCCGGTGTGTCGTGGGGTTCATGGAGGGGGTCCTCTAGGGGCACATGAATGAGAATCGTTATCATTCTAATAGCGTGGCGCACACCGCGCAACGTTCCGCGACCCGCAGGCAATAGCTCCAACGAAGCCAAGAAACCCCGGGGAATACCTGTCCCCCACTCCAATTTCGCACGTAATTCCCCCTCCACTCTTTCAAACTTTGAAGTCATATCGTTGAAATTCCGCGGTTTTCGCGACATTGCGAATTTGTCTGACTACCGAATTACGTGCGAAATTAATGATGAACGGCTGAAGGGATCGATCCCAGAGCTTCGCCGGGTACCACGCAGATCCCAATGCCCACGCTTCCACTTCCCCAATGCCCACCGCCGAGCAACCCCAACTCATGCAGGCCGACACGCACACCCGATAGACGAACACGCACGAACCATCATCAGATTTACTGAAATTTCGCGATCTGTAGACGAACGCAGCCGACACAACGGGCGAATTGTGACGGCCTGCGCACACATGTGATAACCGTGTGCAGGCCACTTTGCTTTGCAATTGCTTGGTTTTCGATGCGAGCTATCTAACTGTCCGAACGGTTGATTAAGCGTTTTTGCAGGGATAAGCTATAACTATTAAGCGCCTGACACAGCTGCCAAGCTCGTCCGGCGCTTTTCTTGTTTGACACGCAGGGTCGCGCCGACGCCACCCGCGTTGGCACGCTCCTCGCGCGAGACCCGCCGGGCGATCCCCTACCTCGCCAAGCAGGAACACACGATTGAATACACGATCCCACGAGGAGTCCCCTATGTTCTCCACCATCGACGTCATGGTTGCCCAGGCCCACATCGACCAGCTCAACGAACTCGCCGACGCGAAGCGTTCGCGCAAGGCCGACCGCCACTGATCGAATTCCGGCGCCGCCGGAGTTCCACGCAAGTCCGCAGACCCGCATGGGCTGCGGACTTTTTGCATGCCGTCGCGGCCTGGCCGCGGTGCCGGTGGTCGCGACAGTTACATGGGTGGAAAATGCCTAGTCTTTTGGGTGGAAAATGTATACCAAGATTGGTGGAAAATGTATAATGCTCTACATATTCGCTGATCATAGGAGGTTCAGATGCAGGCTGTACGTCCGGAGAACTACCGCCCTCGAGCAATCGACCGGCGTATCGACCAACTGCTGCGATCCTTCGGCGCTGTTGAAATAGCCGGGCCCAAATGGTGCGGAAAGACCTGGACCTCACTTGCGCATGCTGGCAGTGCTGACTTGCTCACTGACCCATCAACGCTTCTAGCCGCCCAGTCCTCCCCCGATCTCGTACTCTCTGGCGAGCGCCCACACCTCATTGACGAGTGGCAGGAGGTGCCTCAGATCTGGGATATGATTCGTTCTCGTATCGATTCGTCCGCTGGTGAACGAGGACAGTTCATCCTCACAGGGTCCTCCGCACCACACGATATTGAGACACTCAGGCACAGCGGCGCAGGGCGTATTGCTCGCGTTCACATGCGGCCAATGACCTCATACGAGGCCGGAGCGACTCCAGGAGGCGTAAGCCTGCGCGGTCTTTTTGACGGCAAGGGGATCACTTCGCAACGATGCGAAAGCTCTATCGAAAGCGTTGCGCGTTGGTGTTGCCGAGGAGGATGGCCGTCGATTCTTGATCTCGATGACGAAGATGCGTTGGAAACTCCGGCACAGTACCTGCGCAACCTTATTGAGGTAAACATGCCTCAGCTGCGCCGATCTCCAGACACAACACGGTCGCTCTTACGCGCTCTCAGCATGAATCTTGCGCAAGCTCCGACAATGAGCACACTGTCAAAGGATATGGGCAGCGAAGGTGAAGAGAAATCGCGTCACACGATTAGGGCCTACCTCGACGACCTCCGCACGATGTACCTACTCGAAGATGTGCCCGGATGGGAACCCGCAGCTCGCGGAAAGAAACGTGTTCGCATCAAGCCCAAGCGCTACTTCGTCGATCCCTCCCTACCTGCAGCCATGCTCGGCCTATCCCCCAGCAAGTTGCTACGCGATACTCAGACTCTCGGCGGATTGTTTGAGACTCTCGTCTGCCGTGATCTCCTCACGTTCACCGACACGCTTCCTGGTGTCGGAAACTCCATCGCCTACTACCGTGATGACAAAGGTCTCGAGGTCGACTTCATCATCGAACTCGCTGACGGGCGCTGGGGTGCGTTCGAGGTCAAACTATCATCGATGGGAATTACTGATCGTGCCGTGGAACGCCTTCACAGGTTTCACGCACTCATGACCGGTAACCCTATGGCCAGGACCTCCGAACCTTCCTTCCTTGGTTTCATCGTGGGCCACGGGGAGTTCGCCTACCAGCGCGACGACGGTCTGCTCGTCCTTCCCTATGCATGTATCGAGCCCTAATGTTTCACGTGAAACATCTGCCCAACCACCGGCCTCGTTACCCCGTGAGCCGCGGAAAGTGGCACACTTGACCTATACGTTGAACGTGACTTCATGCAAAGGATGGCATGCCTTGACTCAGCCTTCGACCAACGGCGCGACCCCGGCCTCGTCCGGGCTCACGCCCGCGCAAGGAAACCGCCTCGACCCCTGGTTCGACGCCTACGCGGAACGCGCCCACAATCTGCGCGAATCGGAAATCCGCGCGCTCTTCTCCGTGGTCTCGCGCCCCGAGGTCGTCTCCCTCGCCGGCGGCATGCCGAACCTCAAGGACCTACCCCTCGACAAGCTCGCCGCGTCCGCGGAGAAACTCGTGCGCAACCACGGCGCGCAGGCCATGCAGTACGGCAGCGGCCAGGGCTGGGAGGTCCTGCGCGAGCGGATCACCGAGGTCATGACATACGACGGCATCATCGGCGCCGACCCCGACGACGTGGTCGTCACGACGGGCAGCCAGCAGGCCCTCGACCTCGTCACCGAGCTCTTCGTGAACCCGGGCGACGTGATCCTCGCCGAGGCCCCCTCCTACGTGGGCGCCCTGGGCGTGTTCCGCGCGCGCCAGGCGGACGTCGTGCACGTCCCCATGGACGAGCACGGCATCATTCCCGAGGCCCTGGTCGAGACGATCCGCGACGTGCGCGCCTCGGGCCGCACCATCAAGTTCATCTACATCATCCCGAACTACCACAACCCCGCGGGCGTGACCCTCTCCGCGGAGCGCCGACCCATCATCGCGGAGATCTGCCTGCGCGAGCACGTCCTGATCGTCGAGGACAACCCCTACGGCCTGCTCGGCTTCCATAACGACCCCCTGCCGGCCATCGCCTCGTACAGCCCTGAGGGCGTCGTCTACCTGGGTTCCTTCTCGAAGATGTTTGCGCCCGGCTTCCGTATCGGTTGGGCGTACGCGCCGCACGCGATCCGCGCGAAGCTGGTGCTGGCGCTCGAGTCCGCGATCTTGTGCCCGTCGATGGTGGGCCAGATGGCGATCGCCGACTACCTGGGCAGCTACGACTGGTACGGGCAGGTCAAGTCCTTCCGTTCAATGTACGCGGAGCGTGCTCGCGCGATGCTGACGGCGCTCGAGGAGTACATGCCGTCGTGCTCGTGGACGGTGCCGGACGGTGGATTCTACACGTGGGTGACGCTCCCCGAGGGCCTCAACGCGAAGTCGATGCTGCCGCGCGCGGTGCGCGCCCAGGTCGCCTACGTGTCGGGGACGGCGTTCTTCTACGACGGCCAGGGGTCGAATCACATGCGCCTGTCCTTCTGCTACCCGACCCCCGAGGACATTCGCGAGGGCGTGCGTCGCCTGTCGACGGTCGTGAACGCTGAGAAGGAAATGGTCGACATGTTCGGCACCGCTTCGATCGACGAGGCCGGGGCTGAGTCCGCCCGTTAAGGTTCCCTAGGAGTAACACATTATGGCTACGAAAGTTCTCATTATCTCTGGCGGCCTGACGCACGAGCGTGACGTGTCGGTTCGTTCGGGTCGTCGTGTCGCGAACATCCTGACGCAGGCGGGCTACGACGTCGTCATTTCGGATGTGGATGCGTCCCTGGCGGGCGCGATCGAGTCCTTCTCCCCGGACGTCGTGTGGCCCCTCGTGCACGGTTCGATTGGCGAGGATGGGTCGTTGCAGTCGTTCCTGGAGTCCGTGGGCGTGCCTTTCGTGGGGTCGTCGGCGGTGCAGGCGATGCTCGCGTCGAACAAGCCGACGGCGAAGGCGCTGCTGGGTTCCGCGGGGTTGGCGACGCCGGGCTGGGTGACGCTGCCGCAGGCGATTTTCCGCCAGTTGGGCGCGTCGAATGTGCTGTCGGCGTTGGAGGGTTCCGTGTCGTTCCCGGTTGTCATTAAGCCGACGGATGGGGGTTCGGCGTTGGGTATTTCGACGGCGCATAACGCGAAGGAGCTGCGTCGCTCGATGGTTGATGCGTTCGCGTATGGGCAGCGTCTGATGGTCGAGCAGCGCATTGAGGGTCGTGACGTGGCCGTGTCGGTCGTGGATTTGGAGGGTGGGCCTGTGGCGCTGCCTCCGGTTGAGGTTGCGACGGACGATGGTCGTTACGATTACGATGCGCGTTACACGACGGACGAGGCCGTGTATTTTGTGCCCGCTCGTCTCTCTTCGGAGACGCTCGCGGATCTGCAGGCGGCGGCTGTCGAGGCACACACGACTCTTGGCCTGCGTGACCTGTCGCGCATGGATTTCGTGGTTGACGACGAGGGCACGTGCTGGTTTATTGACGCGAATGTTGCTCCCGGCATGACGGACACGTCGCTGCTGCCCCAGGCCGCGGATGCGCTGGAGGATTCGTCGTTTGCGCGGCTGTGCGCGGACATCGTTGATTTCGTGGCTGGTGGCCGCGTGGCCGCCGTGCGCGATGCTGGTGGCGTGACTGGCGTTGGTGGCGCCGCCGATACCCCCGCGGACGCGCCTGTCGAAGGCGACTAGGGGCCATTTGCCTGCGAGACGCACCGGGCCCGGGAGGACTGTCGTCCTCCCGGGCCCACATATTTCACGTGAAACATTCGCGCTTCCGCCACGCAATGCAACGATGAACGGGAGATAACATCAACCGATCGTAGCGCCCACGGTCGGTGAATTTCAGACATATAAAGTGAGTACATCCCGGCTGCCCGATGGGGCTGCCTAATGTCCTCACTGTAGGGCGCTGCGGCTGTCCGGTGCAGAGCACATAGGGTGGACTGCCTTCTTGACCCCTACTGGTGCCAGTGTAGCACTTCTTGGCGCTGCCGGGCACCAACATCACGGGCGGTCTGCGTGGCGGGTGCCGTAGGGCCCGGAGGGCACGGGCGGGCTTCGAGATCGATTATTCCAAGCCGCAGGCTCGCGTAGGGCGGAAGGCGTTCGGGCATGCTGTCATGCTCCGGCTCGAAGAAGTAAGAAAATAGTAAAGATTAAGCTCCGTCGCACTCGAAGAGAAGGCCCCTCTCGGGGGAGGGCCCCTCTCGGGGAAGGGGCCCTCTCGGGGAAGGGGCCCTCTCGGGGAAGGGGCCCTCTCGGGGAAGGGGCCCTCTCGGGGGAGGGGTCTTCAGAAGAGGAAACCGAAGTCCTTCAAACGGGCTTCGGCCTCGTCGGCACCCGTCCATAGAATGCCTTTGACACCCAACAGTTCGGCGGCACGAACGTTGTCACGACGGTCATCGATGAACGCAACATCCGTAACGGGGACGCCCAGGCGTTGCAAGACATCACGGTAGATGCCGCGCGCGGGCTTACAGATGCCGTAGTCGCAGGAGAATGCAAAAAAGTCGAAGAGGCTGCCCCACTTGGAGCGACGGATGGCCTTCGCGATGGGGTACGGGGCGTTGGAGAGAATGCCGACACGCACGCCCTGGTGGCGTAGGAGGCGCACGAGAGTAAGCGTATGTTCATTCGCATTCGCCATGCGCGATGAATCGAGTGCGACGAGTTCCTTCAGGAGTTCGCGTGAAGGCTCTGGCTGACCACAGTCTCCTGCGATACGATCCCAAAATACTCGATCAGGTAGGCCAGCATCGTACTCGGCGCGATGCGTCCACATCGCCTGGTCAACGAGAGTGGTCAGACCCCGCGATTCGTCACCGAACATACGGGCGATCACGGCGGGGTCCGGGTGGGAATCCACGAGGACGCCACCGACATCGAAAAGCACGGTGCGCGAACTGCCTTGGGCGTTCATGCCTTTCGCTCCTTCTGGTACTGCATGGGGCCTACACCGGACCCTTTAGAGTAGTTTAAACGTAATTTCAGCCACAGATGAGCGCGGAAAGTGTATGATTGGAAACATACTCCACGTGATCTGCGGAAACACGCACGAAGTTAACTCAGTGAAGAATAAGATCTGCGATGCGCTGGAGATCATCCTCCCCCGCAAATTCGATGACGATTCGACCCTTCTTCCGGCCCTCCGTAATAGATACACGTGTGTCATATGCGTCAGACAATGCGGTGACGACGCTCTCACCCAGTGGCGACAGGGTTCGCTGCTGACGGGTACGCGGACGAGGCGTGGCCTTTGCTTTTCCCAGCCGGACAAGCTCCTCGGTGGTACGCACGGAAAGTCCTTCCGCGACGATGCGCTCTGCGAGGCGTTCCATTTCTTGGGCTGTCGAAAGTGACAGTAATGCGCGGGCATGGCCCGCTGTAATGACCTGTGCAGCTACCTTCTTTTGAACGGAGGGGGGAAGCTTCAGCAGGCGCAGGGTGTTGGCGATCTGTGGGCGCGAGCGGGCGATTCTCTTGGCGAGTTCTTCCTGAGTCGCACCGAAATCCGCCATGAGCTGTTGATATGCGCTCGCCTCCTCCAGCGGGTTGAGCTGGGCGCGGTGGAGGTTTTCCAGGAGGGCGTCTCGGAGCAGGTCTCCGTCGTCGGTCTCACGAACAATTGCCGGGATCGTTGTCTCGCCTGCAAGTTCGGAGGCGCGCAGGCGGCGCTCGCCCATGATCAGCTCGTAGCGCGCGTCGGGCTTCTCCTGGAGGAACTCCTGGAGCTTCTCGGAACGCCCCGTCGCGGGGATACTGCGAACGACGACGGGCTGGAGAACGCCGACTTCCTTGATGGAGGCCGACAGTTCTTTAAGATCATCCTCGTCGAAGACCTCACGCGGTTGCTTCGAGTTAGGGACGATCTGGTCGATAGGAATCTCAGCGAAAGAAGCACCCGGCACCGGAAGCAGCTCGTGATCACTCGATGTTTCACGTGAAACATTAGACGAGGAGGCGGGGTTCACCGATGCATCGGCAGCTGTATTGCCGACAGTTGCCCCTCCGAACCCGGTTCCGAGCGAGCTGGACGCCGCCTGAGTCCGCGCGCTGGAGGGACCCAGTGCAGGCATTGCGGGTCGCTTGTGTTTTGACGAGGCCGTGACCCGTTTCGGTTGAAGAAGATCCTTCGCGGAACCTCCACGACCGCGTGCTGCGGGGCCTTCAGGAAAGAAAACGTCGAGCGGGCGCGAAGGAACGGTGGGCGTCGCCTGGGGCGTCTGTTCACCTGCCTGAGGGATAAGAGCTCCAAGTCCACGGCCAAGGCCAGAGTGCTTGCGAGCGCCTTTGCGGCCCTCAGACTTCGGTGCTACATCCGCCATTGCATAACTCCTTCGATTGCGTGCGTTCATTGTTTCACGTGAAACAATGTCATGTGCCCAGCTGTTGAGCGTGTTTCATCACTATATTGCACAAATGATCACATGTTCTAAAGTCAACGTTCTAACCCGCGTAAGCCGACTGTTCAGTTGATTGTTTCACGTGAAACAATCACCTCACTCTCCCGCGGACAGCCGTTGACACAGTTCGAGGGCCGCCTTACGATAGGCGATCGCACCGACATTACGAGGATCATATGTGATGACTGTTTGAGCGTAGCTCGGTGCTTCAGAAATACGCACCGATCGGGGAATCACCGTGGTAAAGGTCTGTTCAGGGAAATGCGAACGGACCTCACCCTCGACTTCCTCAGACAGTCGAGTCCGTTTGTCCGCCATCGTCAACAACATACCGGATACACGCAGGCCGGGATTCAAGTCCACCCCGATACGTTCAACTGTGTTCCATAGCTGACTAAGGCCTTCAAGCGCGTAGTACTCGGCCTGGATCGGAATCATAACCTCGTCAGCGGCCACCATGACGTTGAGGGTAACGAGGCCGAGGGACGGTGGGCAATCGATAAGGACAATATCAATGTTGTCGTGAGTCTCAACGTACTCGCGCAGAGCATCACGGAGACGATATTCGCGACGTGGGACCGCAACGAGTTCGATCTCGGCACCCGACAGGTCAATTGTCGCGGGACACACGAGAACTCCGTCGATGTCGGGGCAGGACTGCACGACATCGCCAAGGTCGGCTCCCCCGATGATAACGTCGTACGTTGAGGGTGTTCCGACAGGATGCTCGACTCCTAATGCGCTCGACGCATTGCCCTGCGCATCGGCATCGATGACAAGGACAGATAGACCCCCGAGGGCCAAGCCGACTGCGATGTTCACCGTCGACGTTGTCTTTCCGACACCGCCCTTCTGGTTCGCGACGGCGATGATGCGCGTAGAAGCGGGCTTGGGAAAGTTAGCGCGCTCAAGCATGGCCAAGTCGCGCAAGTTCCGTTCGATCTGAGTGGACAGAGGGGTGTTGTTTGTATCCACGTGACACCTTCCTAGCTACTGCCTCTAGTCTACGGGGCACCGGGAACACTTCTGGCATCGAAAGTCCGTGATGCATGAATAGACACATGATTGGCATCGTTTGACGATGAACGACCGTTGAGTCGTTCTGCAGAATCGATTCTCCTGGCCAATACGGCTACCGAGAATAGTGACGGAATGACACGATGCCTCCAGGAAAACACAACGAATATGTTCTACATCACCTTCGAGAGATTTCATGAAATACTTCCCTCCGCGCATGATAAAAGGGGTACCACACTTAAGTGTGGTACCCCTTACTAAAGAGCGTTGACTCTACCGTACGCGCGTACAGACCACGACGTAGGTCGACTCGTCCTCCATGATGGAGGGCACTTCGTGAATCTCGGCGCGCAGGTGATGGCGCCGAAGCTCCGCCGATGCTTCCTCAACTTCAATAGGCGCGCGACGACCTTTCAGAGCAACGAGTGATCCGCCTGGTGCGATGAGCTTAGAGGTCATTCGTACAAGCTTGCTCATGTTAGCCACAGCCCGAGCGGTGACTGCGTCGGCTTTGCCTTTACCACGGAGTTCCTCGGCGCGTGCCTGGTGAATGGTCACGTTATCCAGGCCCAGGTTATCGACGACGTCCTCGAGCCACTCGACGCGTCGCGCCATGGGCTCGGCCAGGTGTACGTGCAGGTCGGGACGGCATGCAGCGATTACGATGCCAGGCAATCCCGAGCCAGAACCGACGTCGAGGACCTCTCGCCCTTCACGACGAGGCATGAAGTCGAGGACGGCTGCGGAATTGACGATGTGACGCGACCAAATGCGTTCCATGTCGCGGGGGCCGAGTAGACCGCGCAATTCGCCCTCATCCTCAAGCATGCGCGCGTATTCAGCGACATCGGAAAAAGCGGGACCGAAAAAGTCGCGGACCGCCTGAGTTGGTTCTTCTGGGACGAAGGGGTCGCCAACCTGGCGACCCCTCCCCTTCCCGTTCGGGCTCTCACTCACCGTCGGATTCCTCGGGAAGGATAACGACGCAGCGGTGTGGCTCGGTTCCCTCCGACTCGGAGGTCAGACCTTCGTCGGCGACTACGTCGTGACACACCTTGCGCTCGAAGGGGTTCATGGCATCGAGCTTGACGGGCTGCCCGGAGGCGCGCACGCGGGCGATGGCCTCGCGAGTGATGTCTTGCAGTTCTTCCTTTCGTTCGGCGCGGAAGCCGGCGATGTCAAGCATGAGGCGCGAGCGCTCGCCGGTCTCGGTCTGAACGGCCAGGCGGGTGAGCTCCTGGAGGGCGTCCAGGACTTCGCCGTCCTCGCCGACGAGGCGGTCCAGGGCCTCGGCGTCGTCGGCGACGATTTCGACCGAGGCGCGACCGTTCTCGACGTCGATCTCGATGTCGCCGTCGAGATCGGCAATGTCGAGCAGTTCTTCCAGGTAGTCGGCGGCGAGCTCGCCTTCTTCTTCGAGGCGTGTGAGCTTGCCTGCGTTGTCGTCACTCATGACGTGTCCTCCGTGGTGGGGAATGGGGTCTTGTTGGGGTCCAGGGTACCCGCTTGGGTCACTGGACCGGGAATCTGTCGCCGTCAGCGCTTTTTACTGGAGCGGCGGCGGGCCTTGCGGCGTTCAACGCGGCGGCGCTCAATCTCCTCGGCGCTCAGCGCGCCGTTTGCGCCGTCCTGGTTGCCGTTTGTTTTCTGGGACGAGGCCTTGGTGGCTTGACGCTCGTTTGCGCGGCGTTCGCGCTGCTTCTTTTGCAGCTCGGAGCGCTGGGCGGATGCTTCCTGTTTTGCGACGCGCTGTTCGACGGCGTGAGTTAGGCTTCGCATCCACTGCTCGTCGGGCAGGGTGGTCCACTTCTGGCTGGCGAGGTTGCGGTAGACGGTGATGATTTCGCCGGGGGTCATGGAGGCGGGGAAGTCGGAGGCGACGCGCTGCTTCTTGGCCTTAGCGCGAACCTCGGCGAGGGTACGTTCGTTGAGTTCGCTGACGCGAGGATCGGTGCCGGGGGTACCCAGGGCGGCGCGCTCACGGTCGTAGTTCTGGAAGAAGGGTTTGGCCCATTCCTGGTAGGCGGACTCGCGCGAGGACAGCAGCTCGGCGTAGGCCGGTGAGCCGGGGGTGGGCATGACCTTGATGGTCCAGAGGGACTGGCCGAGAGCCCAGAAGGACGCGGTCACGGTGTAGATGACGACGCCCATCTGGAAGAACGCGCCGGAGAAGATGAACATCAGCGGCATCACGTACATCATGGAGCGCTGCGACTGGGCCATCGGGTTGTCGCCCATGTCGGGCATGTTGCGCGAGAAGGACAGGCGCATGGAGAAGAACTGCAGGGCGACCATGAGGACGATCGCGGCAACGAAGACGGTGACAACGCCGGGCTGGTCGAAAGAATCGCGCAGCGTGTGAGAGAGGCGGACGCCGAAGACGGTGGAGTTAACGATTTCTTCGGATACGGAGGCGGTCAGGGGGCCGAGGTGGTCGGTGGGCTCGCCGCGGTAGATGTAGGTGCCGACGGAGATGGAGGAGACTGCGATGATGGCGCGATACATGCCGAAGAGGACGGGCATCTGCACGAGCATCGGCAGGCAGGAGGCGAAGGGCGAGACCTTGTGCTTGCGCTGGAGGGCCTGGGTCTCTTCCATCATCTTCTGACGGCTGACCTGGTCCTTCTTGCCCTTGTACTTCTCCTGGATCTTGCGCATTTCGGGCTGGATGGCCTGCATGGCGCGCGAGGAGCGGATCTGCTTGAGGAACAGCGGGATGATGGCGATGCGCACCAGGATGGTGAGCAGCACGATGGACAGGACCCACGCCATGCCGGAGCCGGAGGACATTCCGAGCAGCACGAGGAGGTCGTGGATCCAGACCCACACGTAGGAGATCGCCCACGCGAAGGGGTGGAGGATTGCGTCGAACATAGTTTTCGCTTTCGCCGTGGCGCCGAAGCGCCGCTGTTTCGTTGTTCCTTGGGGTCCGAGGCCGCCCCGGTTTCTCGGGGAGGTCTCAGGTGGGGCCGAGTCCCATCGGGGCGGGACGCTCCCAGTTGTCATGGCCGGCCCAGTCTTCGGGAGGTACCCACGGGTCGGGTTTCCAGCGCCCACGCTCGGGCACGTGGTCCACTCCCCCGTGGCTCCACGGGTTGCATCGCAGCAGGCGCCAGGCCGCGAGGATTAGTCCCTTGATGGGGCCGTGGATGCTGATGGCTTGGAGTGCGTAGGTGGAGCAGCTGGGCGCGTAGCGGCACCTGGGACCCAGCGCCGGGGAGATGTAGCGCTGATATGCGACGATGGGGGCGGATAGGAGTGCACGTAGCACGCGACTCGCGACGTTCAACGTGCGTCCCATTTTCGCCATGCTCGTTCCATGACGCGATCAAGGTGGTCTGCTAGTTCTTTGGAGGGGATGTCGAGCGCCTTGCGTGAGGCTCGGATGACGATCCTGGTTCCTGATGGCAGATCCGCGATTCTCTCGCGCATGAGGTGTCGCAGCTGCCGCTTGACGCGGTTGCGTCCGTTGGCGCGCTTGATTTCCCGCTTGGGTACGACGAAACCGACGAGGCGGCTGTTGCGTTCCTCGTCGGCTCGGACGTGGACGACGACCAGCGGATCTCCTGCGCGCGCTCCGTGTCGGATCGCGGCGGTGAAGTCCGCTGGGTCAACCATGCGGTGCGCGCGTGGCAGCACCGGTGTGTCTCAGGCGGACAGCTTGGCGCGGCCCTTGCGACGGCGGGCAGCCAGAATGGCGCGGCCGGCGCGGGTCGACATGCGCAGACGGAAGCCGTGCGTCTTGGAACGACGACGGTTGTTGGGCTGGAAGGTCCGCTTGGTGGTCACGGCAATTCTCCTCGGCGGGGAGTGGTTTCCCACTCGTTTTCGGTTGGGCTATCGGCCCACCTGGGCGCGGTAGCGGGGACACGCGCCCGAAATGGGCGCAAACAAGTTTCAAGACTAAGCGGATGGGCGCTGCTAGTCAACGCGGAGGGTTACTCACCGCGTCACACACAGTATCCACAGCTGTGCAAATCGCTGTTGAAGAATGTCGTCCACCGTTGTGGACGACGACGGTTATCCACAGGCTGTGTGTCATTTTTCTTTCCGCGGCCTGCCGCCGACCCACACTTGTAACTACAAAGGTGTGATTCTGTGATAGTTCTCCACAGGTTCATCCCCAGTCTGTGCATAAGCATGTGTGCGGGCTACACTGCTGGGATGTACGAGCGTCACGCACATCACCAGCATGTCGTGACCAAACTCACCGTTATATTGTCCGGAGGTTACCGTGGAGTCGGATTCCCTCACACGTGCGTGGGCTGCCGCCCTCGAAGCAGTCCCCACAGACGAGCTGGGTCCCGTCGCCACATCGATGCTGCGCTCGGCGCGCCCCCTCGGCGACATTGAGGGAACGATTCTCCTGGCCGTTCCCAACGGCTTCACGAAGCAGTGGATCGAAGATAAGGCTCAGTCCAAACTCACCGCTGCGCTCTCAGTTAACCTGGGGCGCGCCGTGAGGATTGCCATCACGGTCGACCCCTCCCTCGAACTCGTCACCGCACAAGAGGAACAAGAAGAGCCGACCGCTCCCACAGCCGCCGCGCGCGCCCCGGCCTCGTCCCCAAAGAAAAAAGAGGCCAGCTCACCCGCCCCCGTGGCGTCCACAGTGGACGTGGGACCCACGCACTTGAACCCGAAGTTTACCTTCGACACATTCGTTATCGGCCCCTCGAACCGTTTCGCGCACGCCGCTGCACTAGCGGCATCGGAAAGCCCGGGAACGGCGTTCAATCCCCTCTTTATCTACGGGGACTCCGGACTTGGCAAGACCCACCTTCTCCAGGCAATCGGACATAACGCACTGTCGATGATGCCTCACCTGAAGGTCCGCTACGTCAACTCTGAGGAGTTCACCAACGAGTTCATCAACGCGATTCGCCTGAACAAGACAGATAATTCGCAGGTCGAAGCCTTCCATCGCCGCTACCGCGAACTCGACATACTCCTCATCGATGACATCCAATTCATCGGCAACAAGGAACAGACGGTTGAAGGTTTCTTCCACACCTTCAACGCGCTGCACAGCGCCAACAAGCAGATCGTTTTAACCTCAGACCTGCCTCCCGCCCAGCTCACAGGTTTCGAGGACCGCATGCGTTCACGCTTTTCCTCCGGCCTGCTCGTGGACGTTCAGCCGCCGGATCTGGAAACACGCATCGCGATCCTGCACAAGAAAGCTGACGCCGAGGGCCTCGAAGTAACCCCCGAGGTCTTCGAGTACGTCGCCTCACGCATTTCCTCCAACATCCGTGAGCTGGAGGGCGCGCTCGTACGCATCGGTGCATGGGCCTCCCTCTATAAGGAACGTATCGACTTAAATCTCGCGCAGATGATGCTCAAGGACTTCGTATCTAACCCCGACGACAACGAGATCACCGTCAGCCTCATCATGAGCCAATGTGCCGTCTACTTCGGCGTGACCATCGAACAGATGGGTTCCTCCGAGCGTAGCCACAACGTGGTCGAAGCACGCCAGATCGCTATGTACCTGTGTCGCGAACTCACCGACCTGTCACTACCCAAGATTGGTCAGGCCTTCGGACGTGACCACACGACGGTCATGCACGCGAACAAGAAGATCTCCAAGCTCATGAAAGAAAAACGCGAGACCTTCAACCACGTGTCGGAGCTTACAAACCGTATCAAACAGAAGGCGCGAGAGTCATAAAATACGCGTGATTGCTGGCAAAAGTTGACGCCCGCGCGGGATCCACAGGAACTGTGCACAACACGTGTACGACGGGTCCATCGCTGTGGAGAAAACGAGGCCATCTGTGGATGTTGAAAACTTGTCCTTCGATTCGTCCACATGTCCACGTGGGCGATCCACAGTTTCGTCCCAGAGTTACAGCACAGTAATTTCCTTGAAGTAGCAACGAAAAATCAAGTTATTCACAGAATTCACAGCCCTTATGATGGAGGGAGGAACGAATAACAAAATTTTTTTCACAAACCTCCGCACAACAACGCCGCGTTAGCGCCACGGCGAAGGCGAGTTCCGCGCCTAAGTCGTACCCCACATGGGCACACTTGTGGGTAAAGTAGTGTTCGTTCCGTTATGTGTTTTGGAGGCAGCAATGAAGTTCACCGTCGCCCGCGATGTTCTGGCCGAAGCCGTGTCGTGGACCGCACGAGCGCTCCCCGTGCGCCCGGCGTCACCGATTCTGGCTGGCGTACGCATCAAGGCTGAGGGCGACGAGCTGACCCTGTCCTCTTTCGACTACGAGGTCTCCGCTAATTCACAAATCCCCGCCACCGTTGACGAAGCCGGCGAGGTCCTGGTCTCCGGTCGCCTCCTGGCAGATATTTCTAAGTCGCTGCCCTCCAAGCCTGTGTCCGTCGAGCTTGACGGGCAGAAAGTCACCCTGGTGTGTGGCTCCTCACATTTCACGCTCGCCGTCATGCCGCTCGACGAATATCCACTGCTGCCCGCTCAGCCGACGGGCATCGGCGCGATCGATTCCTCCACGCTCTCACAGGCGGTCTCTCAGGTGTCGATTGCCGCGTCGCGCGACGACACCCTGCCCCTGCTGACAGGTGTCCGCATCGAAATCAACGGCCCTGCCATTACGCTGCTGGCAACCGACCGCTACCGTCTGGCCATGCGTGAGCTCGACTGGGAGCCCACCGACACCTCCATCGAAGAGGTCGCCCTTGTCAAGGCCCGCATCCTTCAGGACGTCGCCAAGTCCATGACCTCGGGTGCCAAGGTCGAGGTCGGCCTGTCCAGCGAATCTCAGCCCGGCGCCTCGTCCCTCATCGGCTTCACTGCCCAGGGACGGCGCACCACCTCGACCCTCATGGACGGCGACTACCCCGCCGTGCGTCGCCTCTTCCCCGAATCCACGCCGATCCAGGCCGTCGTCGACCGCCACGCCCTGCTCGAGGCCGTCAAGCGCATGTCGCTGGTCGCCGAGCGCAAGACCTCCGTGCGCCTGGCCTTCACCGACGGTCAGCTGGTGCTCGAAGCCGGCCAGGGCGACAACGCTCAGGCCTCCGAAGCCATCGAGGCGACCCTGCACGGCGACGACATCTCCACGGCGTTTAATCCGCAGTTCCTCATCGACGGCCTGCAGGTCCTGGACACCGACTACGTGCGCTTCGGCTTCACGCACCCCACGAAGCCGGCCGTCATCACCGGCCAGAAGAAGGCCGACGAGGGCGAGGTCACGCAGTTCCGCTACCTGCTGATGCCCATCCGCTTCGGCATCTGACGTGCGCGTCTCCCACCTGGCCCTCGACGACTTCCGCTCCTGGAAGCACGGGGTCGTCGAGCTGCCCGAGGGCCCCACGGTCCTCGTGGGCGCGAACGGCCAGGGAAAGACGAACCTCGTCGAGGCGCTCGCCTACCTGTCCACGTTTTCGTCGCACAGGGTCGGCGCGGAGGGCGCGCTCGTGCGCATCCCCATCGACGAGGCCGAGGCCGCCCCGGGCGGCGCCGTCATCCGCGCGCGGGTAGTGGCCTCGGGCCGTGAGCAGGTCATCGAGCTGGAGATAGTACGCGGCAAAGCTAATCGCGCGCGCATCAACCGCGCGCAGGTCAGGCCCCGCGACATCCTAGGTATCGTGCGCACGGTCGTGTTCGCACCCGAGGACCTCTCCCTCGTGCGCGGAGACCCGTCGGTGCGCCGTTCTTTCCTGGACGATCTGGCCACGCAGCTGTTTCCCATTCACGCGTCCACTCGAGCGGATTTCGACCGCGTCGCCCGACAGCGCGCGGCCCTCATGAAGGCCGCCCAGGCCTCGATCCGGCGCGGCCTCTCCCCCGACCTGTCAACGCTGGAGGTGTGGGACCAGCAATTTGCTGCGCTCTCCGCCCGCATCACGGCCACGCGCGCGACCATCGCTCAATCACTGATGGAGCCGGCAGCGCGCTCCTATGACGACGTCGCCGACTCGCCTCGTCGCTTGCGCCTCGCTTTCGATGCTTCTGTCGACCGCGTCATCGGCACCGATCCCGAGCGCCCCGCCAGCTCCGACCTCACCGACGTGGATGCACAGACGCAGCGCATGCACGCCGCGTTGAGGGCCGTACGCGAAAAGGAAACCGAGCGTGGCATCAACCTGGTGGGTGCCCATCGAGACGATCTCACCCTCGGTCTCGGTGCGATGCCCGTCAAGGGATACGCCTCCCATGGTGAATCCTGGTCCGTGGCCCTCGCCTTGCGCCTCGGGGCCTTCGAGCTCCTCGGCGAGGACGGCGACACCCCAATCCTCATCCTCGACGACGTCTTCGCCGAGCTAGACTCCTCGCGCCGGGCGGGACTGGCCGCCCTGGCCTCTAAGGCAGAACAGATCATCGTCACCTGCGCGGTCGCCGAAGACCTGCCGCCTTCCCTCGACCACCATGCCCTCCACGTGCGCCTCGACCCGAAACGCGGCACTTTCATTGACGAGGCGGACCATGAGTGAGCGCAACAATACGCCCGTCGCGTCGCTTACACCCGCCGGCGCCGGGCGCCCCGACAATGAGGACGTCTATTCTCGACCACCAGGCGAGGAGGCCGACGCCGACGAGTTCGCTGTCCGTGCCCTCGAACGCGCCCAACGCGTCGCCCGCAACCACGGTTTTATTCGCTCTACCCTACCCTCGTGGGGTCTCGACGAGACGCGCCCCAGGCGCAGCCTCGACGGATCCAGTGAATATGCGGCCATCGAAATCGACGGACTCGGTCGCCTCGCAGGAGACTCACACGACGCTCAGGAGCGCGCAGCCACGCGATCCACTGCCTATCGTCGCTACGCAGGACCGACCCCGGCCTCATCCACTGACGGGGACCCCGACGGTGACCTCACGGCGCTGCGCCAAGCCCTCGAGGACACCGGTACCTCATGGAGCCGCTCCCCCGGCATGGCCGCCATGCGCCCACGCTACCAGCGGGCCAACTCGCTGGGAGCGATCCTCGCGCGTACCATCAGCGCTCGATCGTGGGATACACCCACCAAAATGGGTTCCGTCATGGCGAAATGGCGAGACATCGTGGGACCCTATAACGCCGATCATACGCATGTCGAAACCTTCGAAGGCCACAAGCTCGTCGTGCGCGCTGAAACAACCGGTTGGGCCAAACAGCTCCAGCTACTGCTTCCTACCATCGAGCGGCGTATCGCCGAGGAAGTCGGCGCCGGCGTCGTCGAACAGGTCATCATCCTCGGTCCTGTCGCGCCCTCGTGGAAGAAGGGACCCTACGTCGTGAGAGGACGAGGTCCTCGCGAGGACTACGGTTAGGCACCCAGGGGCAGTGTCCTCAACGTATTTAGCCATATTGGTCAGGTTTTGTTAGTCTTCAATCTGTAATCTGAGGACGAGGAGTAACGATGACGAATCCCTACGGTCCGCCAGTGCAGCGCACGAGCGGGGCACGCGTGGGTGGCGACACCACTAAGCCGACGCAGGCCGATAGCATGCCCCAAGGACGCGGTCGCGGCCGCCAGGCGGCGGCTTTTAAAGCCGAACAGGCCGGGTCCGGGTGGATCGCCCCGGCCTCGTCCAATGACTCTGAGACGACTCAACTGAAGCGCGCAGTCAGTGCCATCGTCGCCGTTGTAGTCGTCGCCTTGCTCGTCTCCTGCGGTTTTGCGACGTTCGGTCCCGGAGGACTCCTTGCCGACGGCACTCACCCGTCCTCGACCACGCCGACACCCCTGGCAACCGGCAACGGCGATCAATACTCGACTCAGTACCTCGACGGAAAGTTCACTATCACGACGACGACAATCAAGCAGGGACCAGTCGATAAAAAAGGCTCAGAAACCCTCCTCGTGACCTACACTCTCGTCAACAACACCGCGATCACGCAGCGTGTCCGACTCGCTCTTCCCAAATTAATCCAGAAGGGGACGGAGCTTCCCGATGCAGAGTTCGAATCGGATCAGGAACCCGAGGGAGTGAACGATTGGAAATACGAGATTGAGTCCGGTGAAACGATGACCTTGACGTATGCATACAGATACGCATACCCTGGCGAACCAGTCACCTTCGAGCGGTGGTACACCATGAAGGAGGACCCGAACGCACCACTGTGGCAGGCCTCGCCCGACGACGAGAATGAGGAAGCAGACAACGAAACGTGGGTCTGGCACCCGTACTGATCCGGCAATCCAGTGCAACAACGAAGGAAACAACGTGAGCTATCCAGTCACCAATCCGAGTGCTCCTCGGCAGGGACGAAAAAACTCCATCCTGGCCGTCGTCTTGATCATCCCCCTCGTGCTCGCCCTTGCCGTGGGAATTGGTGTTGGGGTCCTGATGAATCGACCTGGCGGTAATTTAGGGTCGTCAAGCGAGCCATGGGAAGAGAAGACAATTCAGGCGGACCACTACTCAGCTGACGTACTGGATGGTAAGTTCCATATTGAGTCGACCTCACTCACACGTGGACCCGTCGATCAAGACGGGGCGGACACCCTGTTGGTCACCCTAACAATGACCAACAATACCGACGACCCTGAATTTGTCATGCTCCATATTCCACGACTGTTCCAAAACGGAATCGACCTTGATCTAGCTAACCTCGACCCCAACGAGCACCCCGACATCGTCTCGGAAATGAACGATGACATGATCAGGCCTGGCGACACCACGACGATCGTGGTCGGCTACAAGTACCTAAAGGTCGGTGAGCCAGTTGTTTTCGCCACGGAACTTTCCGAAGGCGAACACTACTACGACTTCCCGAACATCGTCGTCCAACCGTCCTGATCGCGCGCCTTCCCTCTGACCTTCACGAACGCGTCTTCGTTGCCTTCTCATGACCAACGAGCGACGCTCGACGCGAGGCGAGACAGAGGAACGGGTGAAGGCTCATCATCTTCTTGACCGGTCAAATAATGTCACAACCACTCCACATTTCGATCTTGTTTTGCTACGCTTCCAGATACCATCCCGCACAACAGTGCGTTTTCTATGAGGAGTCATAATGAGTAACCCTTACGCTCCCGAGGGCCAGGATTCCTGGAACCCGGGAAATGACCAGGGCGGCCAACCCGATCCAACGCAGCCCTACGGCCAGGGTGACCCTAACGCTGCCAACGCGCAGACCCAGCAGTTCTCGGCTGGTTATGGGGATCAGACCCAGCAGTTCTCGGCTGGTTATGGGGATCAGACCCAGCAGTTCTCGGCTGGTTATGGGGATCAGAC
>ERZ773057.317-NODE-317-length-20992-cov-17.650284_pt1 | contig 20992 bp, 17 predicted proteins | sample MGYA00580629_ERZ773057 | MGnify/ENA primary metagenome ERZ773057 (study PRJEB29015, sample SAMEA2738143) | human oral metagenome | biome: human oral; feature: human-associated habitat; material: saliva | place: China | collected 2163 ...
GCTGGGTGTGCTGGCGTGTGGCTGGGCGCGTCGTCTCGAAGCCCGGCCAGGCCCCACCACCGCCCACCGGCACCGCGACCATGCCCCGCCACCGCCCACGGGCGCTGCAGCCAGGCCTCCTCTTCCGCGCCTAGGCCCCACCCAGAATTCGTTCCCGCTGGGCGAGTTTTATTGCGCCGACGGGAGCCACAGACGCCCCACAACACCTGTCGACCGCCTCGCCTGAAACCGATGACACCAATGCGGGTGGATCACTGACACGAAATGAAACCGCTGACACCTCTGCTCGCACAAAACAGCCAATTTCAGGCCATTTTCCGCCCGCAAAGGCGTCGCCGGTTACATGCACCCCTCGCCGAACAACCGCAAAGGCGTCGCCGGTTTCATCAGACGTCGAATCAGGGCTTCTGGTTCTCAGCAAGGTACTCAGATGCTCATGCTTGCTGCCTCCGTCACAATCCTGGTAGCGTCGGAGCATGAACAACGAGCCTTTCCGCGCCCTTCGGAGGCAGGTCACCTGCGCCCAGGTGGGGTGGTAGCCGCGGCTCGCCCTTCCTCATTTTTGGCAAGAAGACCCCGACAGTTCTCCTCGAGGCGTGGACCTGGCTGCGCGAGACTTGTGGAAGCTCACTGCGATCACCATTGTCGTTAACGCCGTCTTGGCGGTGAGTGCCTACTGGGTTTTCTCATTCATTCGCATCGGCCCGCTACAGCTGCTTTTTATCTGGTTCCCCCTGTATCTGTGCGCAGCACTTCCCCACCTCGTCGAAATGAGTGTGCGTCCGTTCTAGCCATCGCGCCCCCATTACGAGGACGGTTCCATCGTCATTCCGGGCAACCATCAATCCATCGCGCTCATCACAACCGGATTCCTGCTCTACGCCTTCGCGGGCGGGACGATGGCCGCGGGTTTCACGACCGGACAGCCCTTCCACGCCGCGATGTATGTGTTCGCCGTTGCGTCCATGGCCTATCTCGAGTGCACACGTAACCCCGGCAAGGATCTCGTCATCGCCCTGACTGACAAGCAAAAGACAACTCTGACCCCTGAGGGAATATCCTTCCACTTCCCGGAGCTACTGTCCGTCGAGGAAGACTCCAACGACCGGGACGTCACCATCCTGTGGAAGGATAACGTCACCATCCACATCGTCAACAGTCCAACAATTATTCTTAACGCGGACCCCGACACGTATGACGGACCGTGGAGCATCTCCTCCTAGCGCATCGGCATCCCCTTCACCGGCCTCGACGCCCTCATGCGACACTTCAACGAGCACCCCGAGGACCGTCCACTCCTGGCCACGCCGCAGGGCGTCGACCTCGTCAACGACATCCTCGCGCAGGCCCACGCAGCACTCACAACCCCACAAAGGAGCCACGCATGAGCACCAAGAAACGCATCCTCGTGACGCTGATCGTCGCGGTCCTCACCCACCCGCTGTACTACCTGGGCTTGGGCAACTGGTGAGCACTCCGATAGAACGCGCTTAACCCAGGAAGGCGGCGGGATCGTCCACGAGTGCATCCAGCACTCGGAATGCCGCGCCCCGAACCGTCAGCGACACAGAATCCGGCAATACCTCAACGATCGGCGAGGACCACGGGGCCTGCAGCGTGCGCGTCTCAATCTCCTCGCGCGCCGGATCCAGCAGGGCGCCACTCAGCTCCGCGACGGCACCGCCCAGCACGACATGCGGGATATCCATCGCGTTGATGACGCCCGACAACACGCGCCCGAGGGCCGCTCCGGCCTCCGCCAGAACGGCTCGGGCACACTCCCGCTCGGCACCCATTGCAAGAGTCGCCCCAGCTTCGTCTACGAGGCCCGCGCAACGCAGAATCCCGCGCGCCCCAGACCCCGTGGGGGCGCCCACATGCTCAGCGAGGGCGCGCACACCCAGGTAGGCCTCGAGGCATCCACGCGCCCCGCAACGGCACAGCGGCCCATTGGGATCCGCGCACATGTGCCCGATTTCGCCGGACCAGGCGCGCGCTCCGCTCATCGGCCGATGATCGACGATAACTCCAGCGCCGACGCCCACCTCGCCCGACACGTACACGAAGGTCGACGGCCCACCGGCCACACCCGGTCGCGTGTACGCAACCGCGTAGGCCGCCAGGTCCGCTTCGTTCGCGACGACCACCGGGTTCAGGTCGACGAGTGGGGCAAGTAGCTGCTCGTGCGGGATGTCGCGCCACCCCAGGTTCGGGGCAAGCGCCAGCCTGGTCGGCGACACCAGGCCCGGCAGCCCAATGCCCGTCCCCAGGAACAGGGCGCCATCGGGCAGGGTGTCCTCTAACAGAGTGTAGGCCTCTCGGGCCGCGAGCGCCATCGTCTCCTCAGGCGCGCTGTCGGCAAAATCGCGCTCAATCCGGCGGTGCCCGAGCTCCCGTCCGGCGAGGTCGACGAGCATGACGTCGAGGCTCGCGACGTCGACTTCGACGCCGAGCGCGACGGCGCTGCCCTCCGCGGGGGTGAGACGGTTGGCCGGGCGGCCACGGCCGCCGCCGTCGCCGGGTTCGAGTTCTCGCACGAGTCCGGCACCCACCAGGTCGTCCACGAGGCGCGAAATCGTCGCGCGCGTCATTCCGGTGCGCTGCGAGAGGCCTGCTCGCGTGACCTCGCCCGGCAAGGTGAGGATGTTGCGCAACACCGTCGACATGTTGGAAGCGCGCACGTTTTCAGACTTCACGCCGCGGTTGCCACCGCCGATCCCGCGCTCGGAGGCGCGCGACGGTGCAACCGGGCCGCGACTGATGCGGCCGGCGTCGTTGGCGCTGTCGGAACGGGTCGGCATGGACCCAGGCTACCGTGTTGGGGCGACTGTTCCGCGAGTTCGGGGCATCGGCAGATGCCAACTGTTACAAACGTCGTCAATCCGAAGCATTTTCAATCGGTCTCGCGGGCTGCATGTTACAAACGTCGTCAATCCGACGCCAAAAACACCGAAATTAGCCAATTTTCGCCCTCGATTGACGACGTTTGCAACACCGTCCGAGAAAGCCGTGCTGACATCTCTGCGGATTGACGACGTTTGTAACACCGACGCAGGGCTGCGCCTCAACAAACGCCTTTCACAAGAGGGCGCATCGGCTCTTCGAGTTATCCACAGGCAATCGCACACTAGTTGCACCAGTTGACATGAAATAAGACAGTCAGATCATCGCGACAAATCCAACCCTGGGAGCACATCATGACTGACAACGAAGTACCGTCACTCCGGGCCATCCGAGATTGTCTCATCACCCCAAGGGAAAACCCGAATCGGATGCGCATCAGCCGGGCAGTCCACAAGGGAACGCTCATCAGGATCTCGCGAGGGATCTACCTCCCCGCTTCGACTCTTGAAGGCCACCCCCTCTGGCTCCAAAAAACGATCGTTCGCGGGTCACGCATCTGTGCCCTGACCATGCGAAGGCGCGATTACGTTCTGGCTGGCGAATGTGCGGGATGGATCCTAGGCCTTCCTATCAATACCGACAGGGGGCCGATTACAGCCTATTCGCCGAACAACCGCGGAGAACGGACACTCTCCTTCGATGCGGTTCACGTCGGTTCGAAGCTGGTTATGCCGGCGGGACAAGCCTCCATCATCCGAACGTCTCTCCCTGCACACCAGGTCGCAGACGGGTTCGCCATCCCCTTTGCCCCGCGCATCGTGGTCGACTGCGCGCGCCTAGCCGCAGAGGAGCAAGCCTTCGCTCTGACTTGCGCGGGCATGGCACGTTTGGCGAGCTACTCACGCTTCGACCAGCTCGCCTCTCGCGAACGAGCCGAACAGGCACGTCACGATCTTCTGCAGGAACTCGCTTCACTCCCCCGTTCGAGCCGCGGCAGGCGTCAGGCTCGATGGATTATTTCCCACGCAGATGCCGGATGTGAGTCCCCCGGAGAATCTCGAGTTCTCCACGCGCTGATACTGGCCGGAATCAAGGGAATCACCACTCAGGAGGAAGTCCGCTGCAACGGGCGCACCTTCTTCATCGACATCGCAATCCCCGGTCTGAAAATCGCCATCGAGTTCGATGGACGCATCAAGTATGGCGACAGCGTTCAGGAAGTACACGACAACATCGAGGCTGAACAACGCCGAGCTCGCCTCCTCCAACTCGCCGGGTGGCGCATCATCCGAATTCGCTGGTCTGATCTGCAACGTATCGACGAGGTTGTCGCGCAGGTTCTCGTTGCAATCCGACAGCGCGCCGGCCACTGAGCACCACGTCGACACACCCGTCGCACGAACTTGTCGGAGGGCCTTGACGAACGCGCACACAGGTATTAAGTTTTACCCCACAACAAATAAATTGTGACGACGCGAACACGGCGCGCAACGACGGCGCGACCATACAGGCGGGCACTGCACACGCATCAGCATCCGCCTCCACACAACCATACGCAGCGCCACCGACGACGCAGCACCATCCCCCCCAACTGAACACCGACGTTCGAAAGGACACCACCATGACACCCACCCCCGACAACAAGTTCTCCTTCGGCCTGTGGACGGTCGGCTGGAATGCGGTCGACCCCTTTGGCACGGGGACCCGCCCGGTGCTGGACCCGTGGGAATACACAGAAAAGCTCGCGGAGGTCGGGGCATGGGGCATTACCTTCCACGACAATGACGTGTTCGACTTCGACGCGTCGGATCAGGAGCGTCACGACCGCGTCATGAAGGTGAAGGAGGCGGCCGATGCGGCTGGCCTCGTCATCGAGATGGTCACGACGAATACCTTCACTCACCCGGTCTTCAAGGATGGCGGCCTGACGAACAACGACCGTTCGATCCGCCGTTTCGGCCTGCGTAAGATCCTGCGCAACGTGGATCTGGCTGCGGAGATGGGGGCAACGACGTTCGTCATGTGGGGCGGACGCGAGGGCGCGGAGTACGACTCGTCGAAGGATCTGAATGCGGCGTTCGACCGCTACAAGGAGGGCCTGGACACGGTCGCCGCCTACATTAAGTCACGCGGCTACGACCTCAAGATTGGCCTGGAGCCGAAGCCGAATGAGCCTCGCGGCGACATTTTCCTGCCGACGGTCGGCCACGCGCTGGCCCTCATCGCGCAGCTGGAGCACGGTGACATCGTGGGCCTGAACCCGGAGACGGGCCACGAGCAGATGGCGGGCCTGAACTACACGCATGCACTCGCGCAGGCGCTGAACGCAGGCAAGCTCTTCCACATCGACCTCAACGGCCAGTCGGGCATCAAGTACGACCAGGACAAGGCGTTCGGCCACGGCGATCTGGCCAGCGCGTTCTTCACGGTCGATCTGCTGGAGAACGGCTTCCCGTGCGGCGGCCCGCGCTACGAGGGTCCACGCCACTTCGACTACAAGCCGAGCCGCACGGAGGGCATGGAGGGCGTGTGGGAGTCCGCGCGCGCGAACATCGAGATGTACCTGACTCTCGCCCAGAAGGCCCGCGCGTTCCGCGAGGATCCGGTCACCCGCGAGCTGCTCGAGGCTGCGTCGGTTCCCGAGCTGGGCGAATCCACGCTGGCTGCGGGCGAGTCCCTCGAGGACTTCCTGGCGGATCGCAGCTCCTACGAGGAGTTCGACGCGCAGGCCGCCGGCGAGCGCGAGTACCACTTCGTGGAGCTGTACCAGCAGGCGATGCGTCACCTGATCGGCTGATCGTCTCGTCGACGAGGAGTTGTGTGATGGGCGAGAGGCCTTTCGTTGCGGGCGTCGATTCGTCGACGCAGTCGTGCAAAGTGGTCGTGTGGGATCCGGTGGCGGGCGCGGTGGTGCGCGAAGGGCGTGCGCCGCACCCGGAGGGCACCGAGGTTGATCCGCGCGCCTGGTGGGATGCGTTTGTCGAGGCCGTGGATGTGGCCGGCGGGCTGGATGACGTGCGGGCACTCAGTGTGGGCGGCCAGCAGCACGGCATGGTTGTGCTGGATGAGCGCGGCGAGGTAATTCGGCCGGCCCTGCTGTGGAATGACACGAGGAGCGCGGGCGCGGCTCGGGATTTGATCGCGGAGCGCGCGGGCGATTCGTCGGGTGAAGCCTGGTGGGCCGATACCACAGGGTCGGTTCCGGTCGCGTCGTTAACGGTGACGAAGCTGCGGTGGCTGGCGGATCACGAGCCTGAGGCGGCCCAGCGCGTGGCTGCTGTGTGCTTGCCGCACGACTACTTGACGTGGCGGATCGCGGGCGGTTTCGAGAGCTTGGGCCTGGAGGGGTTGGCGACGGATCGGTCGGATGCCTCTGGGACGGGTTACGTGGATCGGTCAGGGTCGGCGTATCGGCGCGATATTCTCGCCCAGGCGCTGCGTTGCGACGAGGAGCGGGCCGAGCGCATCGTACTGCCATGGATCGCGGAACCGTACGAGGTCGTGGCTCACGGGGACGTGGCGCGCGGCTGGGGCGAGGTCGTCCTGGGGCCGGGCGCGGGTGATAATGCGGCGGCGGCCCTCGGTGTGGATTTGGGTCCGGGCGCGGCGATGCTGAGCCTGGGGACATCGGGCGTGGTCGCGGCGGTCTCGGAGTCTGCCGTGTCGGATCCGTCCGGCCTGGTCACGGGTTTTTCGGACGCGTCGGGTCGGTGGTTGCCGCTGGCGTGCACGCTGAACGCGTCGCGGATTATCGACGCGATGAGGCGGGTGACGGGCCTGGGGTACGAGGAGTTCGACGAGGCCGCCCTGTCAGTTCCGGATGCGGGTGGGCTGCGGCTGATCCCGTACTTCGAGGGAGAGCGCACCCCGAATCTGCCGGATGCGACGGCGACGTTGGAGGGCATGACGCTGGCGAATTGCGACCCCGCGCACGTGGCTCGCGCGGCGGTCGAGGGGCTGCTGACGCTCATGCGCGGGGCCCTGGACGCGGTGCGCACGCAGGGCGTGCCCATCGAGCGGGTGGTCATGGTCGGCGGCGGGGCGCGCTCGAGAGCGGTGCGGGCCCTGGCCTCGGGCATCCTGGGGGCCGAGGTGGAGGTCCCCTCCCCCGCCGAGTACGTCGCCCTGGGGGCGGCGAAGCAGGCGGCAGCCCTGAACGCGACGGACCTGGGGGCAGGCGGCTCCGATGTTTGACGAGACCATCACCCGCTGGGGGACGCACAGCGCGAAGTGGGACTTGCTGGCCGCGCACCTGGGCGAGGATGCGCTGTCCCTGTCGGTCGCGGACATGGAGTTCGCGACGTGCCCGGAGGTGTCGCGCGCGATCGTAGACGCGTGTGCGGAGGGGATTTTCGGCTACACGGAGGTCTTCGATGACTTTCGCGAGGCCGCGGCCCGCTGGCAGGATCGCCGCCACGGATGGGAGTTCGATCCGGGTGACGTGCATTTCTTCCCGCGCATCGTGCAGTGCGTGTCGGCCCTGTGCTCGATCGTCTTGCCGAGGTCGCTGGGGCGGCCTCCTCGGGTCGTGACGTTGGATCCGGCGTACGGGCCGATCATCGAGGTCGTGGAGCGCGCCGGGTGCGAGCTGCGCCGTGTGCCCCTCGACCTGTCGGGCGAGACGCCTCGGATTCCTGACGATTTGTTCGCCCGCGCGATGGAGGGAGCGGACCTGCTGCTCTGGTGCAGCCCGCACAACCCGACGGGGCGCGTGTGGAGTGAGCGCGAGATGGACATGGTTGCTTCCCTCGCGCTTCAGGGGGACGTGCTGGTGCTGTCCGACGACATTCATGCGGATTTTCAGCGGCCGGGCAGGAACCGGTACCGGCCACTCGCGGCCGTCGCGCCGCGCCTGTGGGAGTCGGGGGGCCTCATTCAGTGCGCGTCCCCCGGGAAGACGTTTAACAGCGCGGGGTTGGAGGCCTCGGCAATTGTGGTGCGCGGCGAGCTCGGGGAGCGCCTCGAGGAGGCCAAGCGCCTCATGGGCCTGCACAACCCGAATTTCTTCGCGATTCCCGCGACGATCGCCGCGTGGAGCCTCGGCGAGGAGTGGGTGGACCAGCTGCAGCAGCGCATCGACGCAAACCTCCGCGTGACCGTCGAGTACTTGCGCCGCGCGCTGCCTCGGGCCCGCGTCGTCGACCCCGACGGCACGTACCTGGTATGGGTGGATGCCCGCTCGTACCTGGCCTCGTCCGCTTCTCTCGACGAGGCCGTGGTCGCCTCCCGGGTCGCGGTGTCCCCGGGCGAGGACTTCGGGGCCGACTATGAAGGCTTTTTCCGCATCAACGTGGCGCTTCCTGAGCGCGACCTGGTGCGGGCTCTGGGGCGCTTGTGCAAGGCAATCGCGGCGCTCGCATCGAACTAAGCGGACGCGCACTGGCGCGCGGACGCAATGAAAAAGAAAGGATTGACGATGTCAGTCACCTCCTCGGAGAAGCGGGCTCACCGCACTCCATCCCTCCTGGTCGCGGCGATTCCCGCGGTCACGCTGATCGTCCTGTTGGGCGGCGGCTACATTGCGGCGAGCCTCCCGGTGGAGCCGCTGCTCATCGCTTCGGCCGTGGTCGCAGGCATTGTCGCCATGACCTTGGGCTACACGTGGGACGAGATCATCGGCGCGATCGCCGAGAAGATCGCAAAGACCATGCCGGCTGTTCTGATCCTCATCGTCGTCGGCGCCTTGATCGGCACGTGGATGGCGGGAGGCACGATCCCGATGCTGATCTACTACGGCTTGAAGATCATTAACCCGCAGTTCCTGGCGCTCATCGCGCTGGTCGTGACGGCGATCGTGTCGCTGTGCACGGGTACCTCGTGGGGTTCCGCGGGCACGATCGGCGTCGCCTTCATGGGCGTTGCCGTCGGCATGGACGCGAACCTGCCGATGGTGGCGGGCGCGATCGTGGCGGGCGCCTACTTCGGCGACAAGCTCTCTCCCCTGTCGGACACGACGAACATCGCGTCTCTGGCGACGGGCGTGAACCTGTTTACGCACATCCGCCACCTCCTGTGGACGACCGTTCCGGCGTTCCTGACCTCGGCGGTCGTGTACCTGATCTTCGGCCTGCAGTCGTCGGGCGGGACCGTGCCCGAGAAGGTTGGCACGATCCTCGCGACCCTCGATTCGGCGTTCAACTGGAACCTGCTCCTCCTGGTGCCCGTGCTGGTTGTCTTGGTTGGCTCGGTGATGAAGCTGCCGACCGTTCCGGTCATGCTGGTGTCGTGCGCAACCGCCATGTTCAACGCGGTCGTGTTCCAGGGAGTGTCCTTCTCGAACTCGGTCGTGGCCTCCGTGAACGGCTTTAAGGTCGACATGGTCGGTAAGAGCGGCTTCCAGGCCGACTCCGTCATCGAAGACGTGACGCGTCTGCTGGAGCGCGGCGGCATGAACTCGATGATGAGCGTCCTGCTGATTTGTTTCTGTGCGATCGCCTTCGCGGGCACCGTGTCCGTGTCGGGGTCGCTGGACGTGCTGATTTCGAGCCTGCTGGCTCCCGTGAAGTCGACCTTCGCGCTGATCGCGTCGACGATCGTCACGGGCCTGGCAGTCATCGGCATCACGTCAAACGGCCAGGTGTCCCTGCTGATCCCGGGCGAGATGCTGCGCGGCGAGTACATCAAACGAGGCCTGGACCCGAAGAACCTGTCGCGAACCATCGAGGACGCGGCCACCGTGTGGGAGCCCATCCTCCCCTGGACGTCTGCAGGCGCCTACATGGCCGGCACCCTCGGCGTCGCCACCCTGGCCTACATGCCCTGGGCAATCTCCAACTGGATCGCCATCTTCTTCGCCCTCGTGTGGGCGGCCACGGGCATCGGCATCGCCAAGCTCACGCCCGAGGAGCAGAAAGCCCTCGAAGCGGAGGGCTGAGAGTTTGTTGTTGAGGTGGGGGACCCCCGGGTGGGGGTCCCCCACCTTGTTGTGTGGACAGTGCACCGAGCATATTGCTGTAGTTGCGCATGCGCCCGGTCTTGACATTCAGACCCCGTCTCAATATCCTTAAATGAAACGTTTCATCCTCATTGTGGAGGACCAATGACTACTTCATCTCAAGACCTCGTCAACCAACTCATCGAGCTGTCCAACCAGATCGGTTCAGACACCGAATACACGCGCTCGGGGGGCGGCAACTCATCCACAAAAACAGGCGACACTCTCCTCATCAAGCCCAGCGGTGTTCCGCTCGCAACCCTGCGCGAGGAAGACCTGGTCCCGCTCGACATTCCCACCCTCCTGCATGCTTTCGAACATCCTGAAGAGCTCCCCAGCAGTGAAGACCCCGTTCGCGCGGCCGCGCAGCTCGCACAGCGTGGCGCATTCGAGCGTCGCCCCAGCGTCGAAATTCTGTTTCACGCGCTTATTCCCGACCCGCTTGTCATTCACCTGCACCCTCTGACAGCCAACGCAATCACGTGCAACACGCGCGGCGAGGAGCTCTGTGAGCAGATCCTGGGTAACCAGGCACTGTGGGTCAACTACACGGACCCAGGTATTCCTCTCGCGCGTCTTATCGATGAGCGTCGCCGCGCGTTCACGGCCACGCACAACACTCCCCCGCCCGCGATCACGCTCCTCGGCAATCACGGCATCATCGTTTCAGGCCCGACAAAGGATGCGATTCTCGAGCGGATCGACTTCCTGACATCCTCAATCCGTGCAGCAATCGACGAGGCCGGCACCGCTTTGTCCGGTTCGCCATCCCGGGTGGCGGAAGCCTTCCGTCGCGCAGTAGACGCGCCGAGTGTCGCGCTGTCGACAGAGGGACTATCGGCGGCTGCTTCAGCTCCTGGCGGTCCGTTGATCCCCGATCAGATCGTGTACGCGGGTTCATTCCCCGTTGTTCTGGAAGCAACCGACACCGAGGACATCGTGGCCGCGAAAGTGTCGCTGCACCGCGCCCAGCACGGGCGCGCACCCATCGTCGCTGTCATTCCCAGACTTGCCGTCGCGGCGGTAGGTAGCACTAATGAGGCCTCGGACAACGCGTTGCATACATTCCTGGACGCTATGCGTGTTGCTCGGGATGCGAACCTGCTCGGTCGCGTGCGCGTCATGGACGATCGAGAGCGCGGCTTCATCGAGAACTGGGAAGCTGAGTCCTATCGCCAGAAGGTGGCTGCATCTCAGGGGTCCTGACCCATCGAGGAAAACCGGACGCACCGTTCGTTATCAAAGTGTTTGGGGTATGTCATTCAGCATGCCCCAAACACTTTTCCTTATGTGCGTATGGGAGATCCACCAGATGTGAGTGGGCCGCGGCTCGAACTAGTCGAGTCGCGGCCCACGTCAGCACACGTCAGCTAAGACCGAGCATCAAGGAGGGCATCAGCCTCATCCCAGAGGCGCGCATGAGAAGCGCGCGGCTCGTAGGTCACGAGCGCCGACGACGCCCGTGAAATGGCACGAAGGTCCATCAGCGTTCCGCTGGCCACGCCGATGGCCCGCAGGGAGACGAGCATGTTCCCGAGGGCCGTAGCCTCAACGGGTCCCGCAATGACCGGGATTCCTGTCGCATCTGCGGTCTCCTGCGCCAGCAGACGATTCTTTGAGCCGCCTCCAACGAGGTGAATCGCTTCAGGGCGGGTACCGCTCAGCTCAAATATCCGTCGGATCGCCCTGCGGTATGCCAACGCCAACGAGTCCGTGATCGCCCGCAGCACGGTTGCCCGCTCACGGGAATCGACACCCGATTCCTGCGGATCACCAACGCTCACCCCTGCCTCGTCCGCGGAAGACGATTCGTCATCCACAGAAGGGGACGAAGAGACGCCCGGGCCCGGGATCCACAGTGAACGCACTCGCTCTACCATGCCGCCCGGAGCCATGAGCTCGGGCGAGGACATGTCGAGCAGGTAGCGCACGGGCTGGGCTGCCTCAGTCTGCGCGTCGAGGAGCGGCCAGTCGACCCGACCTCCAGCGCCCGACGCATTATCCCCAAGGGACGCCCACTCGCGCAGGCATTCCTGCTGCACCCACATACCCATGATGTTGGCGAGGAAACGGACCGTGCCATCGACCCCCAGCTCGTTCGTAAAATTGGCCGCCCGAGCCTCCTCGGAGAGCACGGGGGCGCTCAGCTCGGTACCGACGAGCGACCAGGTGCCGCTCGAGATGTAGGCGAATGACCCGGCCTGCGCGGGAACCCCCGCGACCGCCGACGCGGTGTCGTGCGACCCAACGGCGACAACAGGGGTGGGCTCGCCCGTCGAGGTGCGCAGCTCGAGCCCCTCAACGCGCGCTTCACCGAGAATCTGCCCCGGCTCAATGATCGGCGGGAAGAGGTGCTCCACCCCGAAGTTGTCGCATAGCCGGTCAAGAATCTCGGGATCCCAGTCGCGCAGCGCGGCATTGACGAGGCCGGTCGTCGACGCGTTCGTCAGCTCGCTTCGAGCTTCTCCCGTGAGCCAGTACGCCAGCAGGTCGGGAATCAGGAGCGCCGTGCGCGCACAGTCCGCGCGCCGCTCCCCCCGGTCGGCTACACGCTGGAACAGCGTATTGAAAGGCTGGAATTGCAATCCGTTGTGCTCATAGAGCCAGGAGGAATCCCATCGGTTGAGTACCTCGGATGCGCCAACACCACAGCGCGCGGAACGGTAGGACGCAGGGTTGCCGATCAATCGGCTATCCTCATCCAGCAGCCCGTAGTCCACGGCCCACGTGTCGATTCCAATAGCGTCCACGGCACCGCGCAGGCTGGCCTCGCGCAGGCCCTCGAGGATGCCTCGCCACAGCGCGAGGATGTCCCACTCGTAGGCCACCTGGGCCTCGCCCCCCGATTGAGAACCGTCGGAACGACGAGGCCCGGGAACAGCGACCGGCCCGTTCGGGAAGCGGGAGCACTCCTCGATGGCGAGACGTTCGCCGTCGAACACGCCCCGTAGGACGCGCCCCGAGGAGGCCCCCAGGTCGATAGCGACAACGGTCGTCATCATGCGCCCCAGGAGGCCTGCTGACCACCCACTCGCTCCGCACTGATGCGCTCGAAGTAGCCCGAGGCGGCGTAGGCCGCAAGCGGGTTGGGGTCGAGGCCCTGCTCTTCGCGCAGCTCGCCCAGGAGCGGGCGCACATCAGAGGAGAAAGCGTCCATGAGCACCTGGTTGGCAGTCAGCACGTCGTGCTCGGCCTGCGCCTTCGCCAGCGCGGCACGGTCGACAAGGAGTGCCTTCGCGGTTGCCTCCTGGACGTTCATCGCGGACAGGATTTCTCCGGGAATCTTTTCTTCGAGGTTATGGCACTGGTCGAGCATGAAGTTCACGCCGGAGGTGGGCGCGAGGGCGCCGAAGGAGACGATCTCGTGCATGATGCGGAAAAGTTGGAAGGGATCTGCGGATCCCACGATCAGGTCGTCGTCGGCGTAGAACCGCGAGTTGAAGTCGAAAGCTCCAAGGCGGCCGGCGCGCAGCAGCTGAACGACGATGAATTCGATGTTGGTACCGGGCGCGTGGTGGCCGGTGTCGAGGCAGACAACAGCTCGGTCGCCCAGGGCCATCACGTGCGCCAGGGCCGTGCCCCAGTCCGGAACGTCGGTGTGGTAGAAGGCGGGTTCAAAGAACTTGTACTCAAGGAGCAGGCGCTGGTCTGGAGCCAGTTTCTCGTAGATAACGGACAGCGAGTCAGCGAGCTTTTCCTGCCGCGCAGCGATCGAGTCCTGTCCCGGGTAGTTCGTTCCGTCGCCCAGCCAGATCTTGAGCGTGTCGGAACCGGTAGCGTTCATGACGTCGATGCAGCGCAGGTGCGCGTCGATGGCCTTACGCCGCACTACCTCGTCGGAGTTCGTCAGGGAGCCGAACTTGTAGTCGTCATCCTGGAAGACGTTCGAGTTGATAGTGCCCAGTGTGATGCCCTGCGAGCGTGCGTGCTCCGCGAGGTCCGAGAAGTCATCGACCACGTCCCACGGGATATGTAGCGACACCCGTGGGGTAATGCCAGTGAACCGATGGACCTGCGCCACGTCATCGATCTTCTCGTAAGCGTTGCGCGGAGTACCGGGGCTCGAGAATACCTTGAAGCGGGTTCCGGAGTTACCGAACGCCCAGCTCGGGAGCTCGATTGTCTGTTCGTGCAGGAGGGTGCGAGCACTTTCGGGCAGGTCGGACAGGTGGATGGTCATGGCGTCTCCTTCGACGTGTGTGGGTAGATTGACGAGGCCGGGGCGGATCCTTAGGGGTCGGCCTCGGTGGGAAATTAGGCGAGGTAGAAGTATTGGCTCAGGAAGTGGGCGGTTCCGCCTCCATCCGACTGGAAGTACTGGGCCATCGCGGCTTGCCAGCGCGTGTTGACCTCGAGATCCTCCATGGCTGCGGCGGCCGCGCGAGCATCGTCGGCCTCGTAGTAGCCGACAACGAGGCCGGAGTCCGGGTCGAGGAACAGGGAGTAGTGTCGCCACCCGGCGTCGCTAAGGGCCTGACGCATCTCGTCCCAGACACGCTGGTGTACGTCGGCGTATTCGGCGAGTTTTTCGGGGCGGACGCGCAGGAAGAAGCAGGCCCGATGGGGGCTGGACTGACTCGTCGTGGCGAGCGTGTGGGCCAGTGATGGGGTATCGCTCATGGGAAATCCCTTCATCGTTGAACGGGAATTGGTTATGTCTATTTTATCGTGAATCGTTTCATACATCAAGCAGGGTACCGCACACGGCAGGCGATTCACGGCATGAAGGCGGGGTTGGTGGGCACAACGAGTGCGCTCACCAACCCCGTCAGAGACGATGTCAGAAGTCGTACTTGTCGATGTTATCCGCGTTGAAGCGCACGGGGTCACCGACGACGACGGTCTTGTTCTCGCCGATCGTGCGCTCACCGAGGTCTCCGGCGGTGAACGTCTCCCCGACCTCGCCCTTGATCGCGCCGCTATCGAGCGCGGCACCCGCGTAGGCCGCCACGTATCCCAGCTGGGCGGGATCCCACAGGGCGAACTCCTTGACGGTCCCGTCCTTCACGAAGGAACGCATTTCGTTGGGCAGGCCCAGGCCGGTCAGAACAACCTTGCCCTTGTAGTCGGAGGTTGACAGGTAGCGAGCGGTGGCAGCGATACCAACGGTGGTCGGGGAGACGATCGCGTTGAGGTCGGGGTGTGCCTGGAGCAGGCCCTGTGCCTCCTGGAACGACTTCGTATCATCGTCGTCGCCATAGACCTTCGCGACGATCTCAATGCCCTTGTACTTGTCGTTCGAGGCGATCTCATCCTCCATGAACTTGATCCACGTGTTCTGGTTGGCGGCGTTTGCCGTCGCAGAGAGGATGGCTACCTTCCCGGAACCACCAATCTGGTCGATGACCATGTCGAGCATGGTGATCGCAACCTGCTTGGATTCAACCTGGTTGATGAACAGGTCTCGGCAATCGGCCGCGCTGTCGGAGTCAAAGGTGACGACCTTTGTACCGGCCTTGCGCGCATCCTGAAGCGCTGGGCATACGGCATCGGGGTCGTTCGCTGCAATCACGAGGACATTCGTGCCCGCCTGCACCTCGGAGTTAATGAAGGAGACCTGCGAGGAGGAGGACGCCTCGAGCGGACCGACGACGTTAACCTCGGCGAAACCGATCTCGCCCGCTGCGTTCTTGCCGCCGCCGAGCATGACGTCGGAGAAGGGGTTGTTCAGCTGCTTGGGGATGAACGTGATCGACTGGGACGACACATCGTACGAACCGGAGGTATCGCCGCCAGAGCTGGACTCACTGCCCTGCGTTGACGTTCCACCGCCGCAGGCGGACATCAGGAGGGCCGAGGCAAGCGAGAGTGCGCCGAGAACGGCCGCACCTTTCTTCATGTGAGACATCGTTGTCTTTTCCTTTCGGGCGCACGCGCCCTGTTGCGGGGGCGTGGTGCCCCTCGTTGTGGGATTGTTAGGCGCTCGCCGCGCCCGGTGCGACACTGACGCGAGGGGTACGCGCATCAGCTCGATGAGCCAGACGTTGGCGGACGGCATCCACCAGCGATGGCGCGACGACGGAACCGATCAGGAGCAAGCCCGTGACCAGAACCAAGATGACTTCGGGAATTCGGTTGAGGCGCAGCGCGTAGTTGAGAACACCGATCGTCAGGACACCGCACACGCTGCCCCAGATCGAGCCTCGACCACCGAAGACGCTGACCCCACCGAAGACGACTGCCGCGATCACGACGAGCTCGAGGCCCTCGACGTTATCGGCTTTTGCCGCAGAGTAGCGCAGCGTCCAGTAGATGCCTGCCAGCGCTGCCATAAGCCCCGACAGCGTCAGGGCGATGACGCGAGAACGCTTCGTGTCGATACCGACGAACTCGGCGGCCTGCTTGGAGTAGCCCAGCGCGAAGAGGCCTCGACCGTACGGGGTCTTGTGCAACAGGAGCCAGAAGAGAATGACGAACAGGATGACGGGGATTGTCACGAAGGGGATGCCCGTGGACCCGAAGGATCCGGTGACCGCGGAGGTTGCCCACTCCGGGAAGTCGGAGATCGACTGGTCACCGATGACGACGAGGGCGAGGCCTCGATACAGCGCGAGCGTACCGATCGTGACCGCGAGCGCCGGCAGCCCCACGTAGGCGGTCATGAATGCATTGACGAGGCCGCATGCCAGTCCGATGAGGAGGCAGATCGCGATGCTCGCCCAGAATCCGACGCCCGACTGCACGAGAACTCCGAAGGATGAGCTGACGAGGCCCGCGGTCGAGGCGACGGACAGGTCGATGTCGGCGTTAATCATGACGAGGGTCATGGGCAGGGCCATGAGGAGCGTCGCCGTCACGTCCAGGGTGAGGAACGTGAGCGTGCGAGGCTGGCTGAACCTCGGGATGAGAAGGGTCGCGACAGCAATGGCGAGGATGAGGATGAGAGTCATGTGCGAGTCTCGCGAGGAGAACACGCGTCGAATCGAGGCCATAAGGTCACGTGACGAGGTCTGAGTAGGGGTGCTCATCAGCGATCCACTCCCTTCTTGCGCAGCGCCTCGTGGCGGCGCATTGCGCTGACTCGGTCGACGACGATCGCAATGAGGATGAGCGCACCAACGACGGCCTTTTGCCAGAATTTGTCGACGCCAACGGCTGTAAGCGCGGACGTCATGGTGGTGAGGAGGAGCGCGCCAATGGCGGCTCCGTAGGCAGTTCCAACGCCGCCGGTCATTGCAACACCGCCGACGACGCACGCGGCAACGATGTCGAGTTCCATGCCTGCGCCCGTCGTTGCGCCAACGGAGTTAAAACGCGAAGCGTAGAGGACGCCGCCGAGTCCAACGAGCGCTCCGTTGGCTACGAATGCCGCGAAGACACGCTTGGCGACGGGGATACCGTAGACGGCTGCGGCTGCACGGTCGGAACCAATCGCGTAGAGGTCGCGTCCAGATCGGGCATAGCGCTGATAGAGCGAGACGATCACGATAACGATGACCGCCATGAGGGTGAGCAGCGGGAAGCCGCCAATCGTCGCGACGCCCAGGTCACCGAAGGCTTGGGGGCGGTCACCGGCGAAGTACTGGGTAGATCCTGCCCACCAGTTCAGTCCTCCTCGGAAGACGTAGAGAGTGCCCAGGGTAATGACCATTGCGGGGACTTTCGCCTGCGTGACGAGCAGTCCGTTGAGTGCTCCGAGTAGTGCTCCCAGAACAGTGCCCGCGATGAAGACGACGACGATGGGCAGTCCGGGGTTAGCCGCAAACAGGAAGCCCGTGGCGAAGGCAGTGCACCCGAGGATGGAGCCGACCGAGAGATCGACGCCTTCGGATTGGATGATGAGGGACTGTCCGGCGGCCATCAGCATGGCGATCGTCGCGTTGAGGAAGAGGTCGCGCACTCCCTGGGCGGACAGGAAGCGCGGGTTCATCACCCACGTCAACAGGACCAGGGCGATGAGAGCCGCAATAACCGGGAGCTCACGCATGGACAGGAGAGACCGCAGCTTCGATGCGGCGTGCACCTTGGTTACAGACGAGGAGCTGGCTGGCTCTCGGCTCACCGGCGCGGATCCGTGGATGCGGGAGGGAGGTGTCAGTGTCGTGGTCATGATGCGGCCTTTTCGTGGTCGGTTGCCGCCGTCATAATGGCGTCAGCTGTGGCTTCTTCTCTGGTGAATTCGCCGGTGATGCGGCCTTCGCACATGACGAGGACGCGGTCTGCCATGCCGAGTACCTCGGGCAGTTCCGAAGAGATCATGATGACGGCGACTCCCCTGGTGGCGAGGGTGGAGATCAGGCGGTGCACCTCGGACTTGGTTCCGACATCGATGCCGCGTGTCGGCTCATCGACGATGAGAATCTTGGGATCGGTAGCGAGCCATTTCGCCAAGACGACCTTCTGCTGGTTACCGCCCGACAGGGCGGAGACAGGGGTGTCCTGGGTGGCCGTCTTCACTTCGAGGTTTGTGGACCATTCCTGTGCGACCGCTCGCTCGGTCCGGGAGTTGATGAGTCCGCAGCGAGCGAGTTTGCTGCGCAACGTGAGTGCCGTATTGCGGGCGACGGACAGGTCCATGACGAGGCCCTGCTTGCGCCTGTCTTCGGGGACGAAGGCGAGGCCGGCTCGGATCGCACCCACCGTGTCGCCGAGCTTCAGGGGCTTGCCGAAGGCGGTCACTGTGCCACCATCCGCTTTGTCGATGCCCATGATCGTGCGCACGACCTCGGAGCGGCCGGCACCGACCAGGCCCGCCAGTCCCAGGATTTCCCCGCTGCGGACCTCGAAGCTCACGTCTTCGAAGGCGCCGTATCGGGTGAGTCCTTCGACTTTCAGGACCGGGTCGCCAATCTGCGCGTCCATCTTGGGGAAGAGCTGATCGACGTCGCGGCCGACCATGTCTCGCACGAGCTGAGCCTTCGTGGTTCCCTCTAGGTCACGGGTCGACACGTAGGCGCCGTCGCGCATGATCGTCACATCGTCACACAGATCGAAGATTTCTTCCATCCTGTGCGAGATGAACATGAGGGAGGCTCCCTTATCGCGCAGTGAGCGCGCGACGGAGAAGAGACGGTCAACCTCGTGCCCGGACAGAGCGGCCGTCGGTTCATCCATGATAAGAACCTTGGCGTCCAGCGAGATCGCCTTTGCGATTTCAATGATCTGCTGGTCCGCAATCGACAGTCCGTCGGCCAACTGAGAGGGGTCAATCGGCACTTCGAGGCGATCAAAGAGCTCTTGGGCGTCGCGCTTCATCGCCGCGTGATCGATGAGGCCGAGGCGTCCCCTGGGCTGTCGGCCCACGTAGATGTTCTCGGCGACCGTCAGGTCGGGGAACAGCGTGGGTTCCTGGTAGATCACCGAGATTCCGGCAGCCTTCGATTCGGCGGGCGTCTTGAAGCGCACCGGCTGACCATCAACCAGGAACTCTCCGGAGTTTGGCTGGTGAATACCAGCGAGCACCTTCACGAGCGTCGACTTGCCCGCGCCGTTTTCGCCGGCCAGGGCGTGGATGCGGTGCGGATACAGCTCGATGCACCCATCGGACATCGCGGTGAAGGAGCCGAACTTCTTCACCGCGTGTTGAAGCGAGACGACTGGCCTGTCAGCTTCTCGTGTCATGTGGTCACCTCTTCATCGAGGAATGAAACGATTCAGATAGATAGAAAGTGTGCCACACGACAATATGCATGTCAACTCTATCGGGAAGCCCCGAACTGCCAGGAAAATTGAAGCGGAAACCTGCTCAGAGATGCCACAATATGAACGTTTCATCACTCGAGTTCCTGAAAGAGCTACCATGACGCCGCCCCGCCACACCCCAGAGGGCACAAGTCCCCAGGACGTATCCACTGCCTCGTCCCCCTCAACCCCCCGCAAAGCCCCCGGCGTCAAAGACGTCGCCGCTCTTGCGGGCGTGAGCGTCGGCTCCGTGTCTAACGTCATTAACCGGCGCGACAGCGTGCGTCCCGACGTGCGCGAGCGCGTCGAGGCGGCAATCGCACAGCTCGGCTACAAGCCCAATCCGACCGCGCAAGCCCTGCGACGGGGGACCTCACCGCTCGTGGGTGTTGCGGTCTTCGACCTGACGAACCCCTTCTTCATGGAGGCTGCTGCTGCCATGGAGCGCGTGCTATCGCGCGAGGGATACATCATGACGCTGTCTTCCACGCACGCCTCCGTGCAGGAGGAGCGCGACCTGCTCGAAGTGCTGGGGCGCCAGGCGGTGCGCGGAGTTCTTCTCACCCCCGCAGACTCCACGCACGAGGCCGCTACGCGTTTGGTCGAGGAAGGGACGCCGGTCGTCCTCTTCGACGCGGCCGAGGCGCCCGAGGGTCTGCCGTCCGTGTCGATCGACGACCGCGCGGGCGCCGCGCTAGCGATCGAACACCTTCTGGCACTCGGGCATGAACGGATCTGTTTCCTCAACGGCCCCGCCGACATGCGCCAATCCGTGCAGCGCCTCGCGGGCGTGCGGGACGCGATCGAGCACTGGCAGCGCCTCACGGGGTCGGACAGCATCCAGTTGACCGTGTACAACGCGCAGGCGTACACCGCCCAGGCAGGGTATGCGGCCACCAAAGACACCATCGCCGAGGCCCGCGCAACCTCTGACGAAACGAACCCCACCGCGGTCTTCTGCGCGAACGATCTGTTGGCCGTGGGCGTCATGTCCGCGCTGCGCGTCGCTGGGGTCTCCATTCCCGACGACGTATCCGTCATCGGCTTCGACGACATTCCCCTGGCCGCACAGATGCCCGTTCCGCTCACGACAATCCGCCAGCCCATGGATGAACTAGGAGCGGCAGCCGCAGAACTCCTGTTGTCCGGATCTGATGCGCCCGCGCAGCACCAGACCTTCAGCCCCGTCCTCACCATCCGTGAATCGACGGCAAAGCCGAGGGAGTAGGAGGAGGACACCGAGCAACACTCGCTCACAGTCAACCAATCCAGAACACACAGGTGGGGGCTCCCAAACGGGAGCCCCCACCCCTGTCACAGCATCACAACCTCAGTACGCCAGCCCCTTGGGCTGCTCCGCCAAAACAGCAAACCCCGGGGCAACAACCTCAAACCCGTTGGCTTTGTAGGCCTCGTAGTCGAAGTTTTCGCATTCGTCGTACCCGATGCGATGGTACTCGTAGAAGCCGTCCCAGTCCTCGTACCCGGACCCGAGCGACGACTCGAGGAATGCGTCGGCCATGGCCATCCCGGTGCGTGGGGCGACGTAGAAGGCGCCCATGGCGAGCAGGTTCGCGTTGTTGGCGGCGGCGC
>ERZ773057.330-NODE-330-length-20347-cov-67.791888_pt1 | contig 20347 bp, 15 predicted proteins | sample MGYA00580629_ERZ773057 | MGnify/ENA primary metagenome ERZ773057 (study PRJEB29015, sample SAMEA2738143) | human oral metagenome | biome: human oral; feature: human-associated habitat; material: saliva | place: China | collected 2163 ...
AGTTGTGCTCCTCGGCGTCCAGGCCGTCGCGGCGCAGCTCGTTCCACGAGGTCACCGACCACACGGCGGCGTCCACGCCCCAGTCGCGGGCCAGCAGCTCGCGGGCCGCGCGCGCCCACGGTACGCCCACGCCGGAGGCGAGCAGCTGAGCCTTGGGGCCGCCGAAGTTCTGGTGCTCATCGAGGTTGTAGATGCCCTTGACGATGCCCTCGACGTCCACGTTCTCCGGCTCAGCCGGCTGGTGGATCGGCTCGTTGTAGACGGTGATGTAGTACATGACGTTCGGGTCGCGACCGCCCGCGTCGCCGTACATGCGCTCCAGGCCGTCCGCCATGATGTGGCGGATTTCGTAGGCGTAGGCCGGGTCGTAGGAGACGAACGCGTGGTTCGTGGCAGCCAGGACGTGTGAGTGGCCGTCCATGTGCTGCAGGCCCTCGCCCGCGAGCGTCGTGCGGCCGGCGGTCGCGCCGATGACGAAGCCCTTGGTCAGCTGGTCGCCGGCCGCCCAGAACTGGTCGCCCGTGCGCTGGAAGCCGAACATCGAGTAGAAGATGTAGATCGGTACCATCGGCAGGTCGTGCGTGGCGTACGCCGTGCCGACGACCTGGAAGGCGGCCGAGGAGCCGGCCTCGGTGATGCCCGTGTGCAGGATGCGGCCCTGCTCGGACTCGCGGTAGGACAGCATCATGTCCGCGTCGACGGGCGTGTAGGACTGGCCGGTCGTGTTGAAGATCTTCGCCGAGGGGAAGATCGCGTCCAGGCCGAAGGTACGGGCCTCGTCGGGGATGATCGGCACGAAGTACTTGCCGACCTGCTTGTCCTTCATGAGGTCCTTGATCAGACGCACGAGGGCCATGGTCGTGGCGACCTCGAGCTTGCCCGAACCCTTGGACAGCGCCTCGAAGGGACGGGTCGGCAGGGCGGGGAGCTTGGGCGCACGGTCGGCGCGGCGCTCGGGCACCCAGCCGCCGAGGATCTCGCGGCGTTCCTTCATGTACTGCAGGGCCGGGTGATCGGCCGGGGGCATGTAGTACGGGGGCTTGTAGGGATCGCGTTCCAGCTCCTCGTCCGTGATCGGGATCTGCAGGCGATCGCGCAGCTGCTTGGCGTCCTCGAGCGTCAGCTTCTTCATCTGGTGCGTCGAGTTACGGCCGGCGAAGTGCGTGCCCAGGGCGTAGCCCTTGATGGTGTGGGCGAGGACGACGGTCGGCTGGCCGGTGTGGTCCATGGCCGCCTTGTAGGCGGCGTAGACCTTGCGGTAGTCGTGGCCGCCGCGCTTGAGCGCCCAGAGCTGCTCGTCGGTCCAGTTCTTGACCATTTCCTTGGTGCGCGGGTCGCGGCCAAAGAAGTGCTCACGCACGTAGGCGCCGTCGTTCGCGCGGAAGGTCTGGTAGTCGCCGTCCAGGGTCTCGTTCATGACGTGGACGAGCGCGTCGTCCTTGTCGGCGGCGAGGAGCTGGTCCCAGCCTCGGCCCCAGATGACCTTGATGACGTTCCAGCCGGCGCCCTTGAAGAAGGCTTCGAGCTCCTGGATGATCTTGCCGTTGCCACGCACCGGGCCGTCGAGGCGCTGCAGGTTGCAGTTGATGACGAAGGTCAGGTTGTCCAGGCGCTGCTGGGCGGCGAGCTGGAGCATACCGCGGGACTCGGGCTCGTCCATCTCACCGTCGCCGATGAAGGCCCAGGTGTGCTGCTGGGAGGTGTCCTTGATGCCGTTCATGTGCAGGTAGCGGTCGAACCACGCCTGGTAGATGGCTTCGGCGGGACCCAGGCCCAGCGACACGGTCGGGTACTCCCAGAACTCTTCGAGCTGGCGCGGGTGCGGGTAGGAGGGCAGGCCGTGAGCGGTGGACACCTGCTGGCGGAAGCCGTCCATCTGCTCTTCGGACAGGCGGCCTTCGAGGAACGCGCGCGCGTAGGGGCCGGGGGAGGCGTGGCCCTGGAAGAAGACGTGGTCGCCGCCGCCGGGGTGGTCCTTGCCGCGGAAGAAGTGGTTGAGGCCGACCTCGTAGAGGGTGGCGACGGAGGCGTAGGACGAGATGTGTCCGCCGACCTTGACGCCGGGGCGCTGGGCGCGCGTCACCTGGACGGCGGCGTTCCAACGGATCCAGCGGCGGTATTCACGCTCCATGGCTTCATCGCCGGGGAAGTACGGCTCCTGGTCAACGGGAATGGTGTTGACGTAGGGGGTCGTGTATTCCTGGGGGAGCTGCACGCCGTTGCGGCGCGCTTCGCTGAGCATGTGCAGCAGGATGTAGCGTGCGCGGGGGCCGCCCTTTTCGTTGATGAGTCCGGTCAGGGACTCGACCCATTCGGCGGTTTCCTGGGGGTCGTTGTCGGGGACCTGGGGGATCAGCCCGTTGACGACGACGGGGCGTGACTCGTGGAGTTGGCTCACGGTGTACCTTCTCGCTTGACTCGGAGCTGCGACGTGCAGCGTTCGTGGGCGGTGTCTTCGGTCGACATCGCACATATCGGGACTATTGTCCCACTAATGGTGTGGCTTTGCGAGTGTTTGGTGGCTCGTGCGTGTATGAGGTGCGTATCACCGCCAGGAGGGATGGGTGGTGCGCGTAAATCCACTGGTCAGAGGGGTGATGCCGTGCGGGGCTGTTTCGACAGGTGTTATCCCTTGCATTCGACGTGGTTTCATGCCCTAGGATAAATACGTGAACGTTGATATGACACTGAGCGGCAGCTCGTTGAAGGGCGGTGCTGCGTGATGGCAGTGAGCCTGGGTTTTGCGTCCGATGCGATCGTGCAGGAGTTCTACGTCGATGACGACGTCGATCAGGGTGTGCGTGACGCGATTGAAGGGGAGACGGGGCATCCGCTCGTGGACGTCGATTACGCGGACGTCGTGGATGGCGCAATCGTCTGGTGGCGCGCGGATGACGCCGAGGAGGAGGACCTTGCGGATGTCCTCGTGGATGCCATGTCGAACCTGGACGATGGTGGCCTGATCTGGGTCCTGATCCCCAAGCCGGGACGCCCGAATTCGGTGCGCGTGGGCGACGTGGAGGAGGCCGCGGAGATCGCGGGCCTGCACGCGACGACGTCGACGGCGCTGGGGGCGAACTGGGCGGGCGTGCGCCTGACCGCGCGTCCTCGTTCGCGCCGCTAGTATTATTGACGAGGCCGGGGCTCCTCCGCGCTGCCGTGCGCTGTGACGCTCGGCCTCGAATGTGACCGTACGCGTCGCTTCTGGTAGATTGGCGCGTGCGTGGGGCCTTTAGCTCAGTTGGCTAGAGCGTCTGGTTTACACCCAGAAGGTCATCGGTTCGAGCCCGGTAGGGCCCACAAAACGGCAGGGGCCGGAAGCGAAAGCTTCCGGCCCCTAGGTGTAGATCCTGACTTGTAGGAGCACCGGTTGCTCTGTATGAACTTCACGTCGGGCAAGGAGGCCTGGCGAACTTAGCGCACATATCCCGCAGATCAGCAGAGAATAATCTGAGCTTGACAGTTACTGATAACGGGTTGATCATGGTACTAATGTTCACAGGTCTTTGTCCATGAACGACTTGAACACACACAATTTTTAGAGGAGCTACACCGAGATGGTGGATACTAACACTGAGCTTGTCGAAGAAAGAGATAGTTCTAGTGCTGATGGCATGCCGCAGGAACCCGCCCTTCCGCCTTCGCTTCTATCAAATAGTCGCGATCGGTTTGTGAACCTCTTCTACGAACCAAAATGTATTGAAATCAATAAAAAAACTAATCTGTATCTACATGTGTTACGTATCGATGGTGGAGAGTTTGCCGTTGCGAGCCTATTTAAAGAACTGAGAAATATTAGCCTGACTTATGTGCTATCACGTCGGAAATTGCAAAATGTACTGGCTGATCCGAGTCGCATGGTCGAGTTTGTGTCGGATGTGCAGGCCAAATTTAAATCACCTGATCCTAAAGCTGGAGAAGGTGGGGAGTTGCTGCTATATAGCTTTCTCGAAAGTCATTTGGGGGCACCGAAAATACTATCAAAGATGGAACTTAAGACGTCGTATGAACATTACGTTCATGGTTCTGATGGAGTGCATCTACTAGAGATTGCACAAAATGAATACCAGCTTATCTTTGGGGAGTCGAAGATGTATGCCAATGGTGATGCTGCCAGTAGAGGAAGTGTTCGCCGCGCAATCAAAGCTGCATTTAAAAGTATGGGTGAGATACGAAAAGAGAACTTTGATTCGGATAGTTGGCTGATTGAATCAGAGCTTCTAAAAGAGTCTGTTGATGCTGTTGATGTTGAGTTACTGAAGCGGATTCTACTGCCGTCGGCAGCGAGTCCCGTACCGTTGCGTAAGTCCAATGCATTTGGTGTGTTCATTGGATATGAATTGGACGTTACGAAATATCCATTTGAAGAGTTCACCAATTCTCAAATTGAAGACTACTTGAAAAGCCTTGCGTATGAGGAAATTGAACGTGAAGTGAGAACAGTTCGTGAAGAGATTGTATGCCGTGGCCTTGGTGGCTACCAGTTTCATATGTACGCGCTACCCTTCCTAAAACATAATGTCGACGGGAAGATTGTGGGGATCGAAGATATTCGTCTTGATCTCGCTTCGGCCCTTAGTAATAAACCAGCTTGAGATCAAGGATAGCTAATGAGTGAAACTGTTGCTGATCACCTAAGTGACGTGATTGTCGGCCGCGTAGAATTCCGGGACGAATATAGAGACCTCGAGTATATCATTGCTGAAAAGTTCTTATCCAATACAACGAGTCGGCTTTTAAACGATGAAACAGTTGAGAATCTTCTGCGATATGCAGATGTATTGTCTCACGCGTCCACTGCGGAATATAGGCAATTAGCATACGCAATTGTCGCCCTGTTGATGGAATATGAAGCAGAAGTTGGCTTGACCTCCGGCCTTGCGGTAAAGGTGCGCACGATTGCCGAAGCAGTGATGCTCGAAGTAGGTAACTTCCCTGGCCTTCAAATGCTCATTGCGTCTGGGCGGGAGATGTATGCTCTTCCTCCAACACGTGGCATTCTCGGTATTGCCAAACGAGTTTTGCAATCCACAAACAGGAAGGATGGAACACTTACAGATGTCCAATATGGGATTGTGGAAATGATGCGGGGGCAGGATTATTTTAGCTTTTCAGGTCCGACCTCACTCGGTAAATCGTATATAATTAAAGATACTATATATGATATTGCTAGGAAAAGTGTGCTAAACGACCGATGTGTCGTCGTGCTTGTTCCTACCAAAGCGCTTATAGCGCAAACGGCTTCCGGCTTGCGAGCGGCGCTGCGTGATATTGAAGAGATAAATGTCGTGACGCACCCGTCACTGCCAAGTTATCTTCGAAAGAGGTTTTGTCGAACTGTATTTGTCTTTACGCCCGAGCGCCTCATAAGGTATCTATCGAATCCAGTCCGTGAAGTTGCCTATCTCATTGTTGACGAAGCTCAGAAAGTCGTTGCGGAAGGAGATTCGCGAAGCTCACTGTATTATCACTCCATCGTTGAAACTACACGGCGATTTGCTACTAAATTGTTATTTGCATCACCAGGTATTGCGAATCCAGAGCTGTTTTTGACACTATTTGGGAAATCGAATCATGGTGCTTTGGCGGTAAAAGAAAGATCGGTCTTACAGAATCGTTACTTCATTGATTTGGTTTCGCGTCGGCAGTATTATGTCTCCGGGTTGAATTCTATTTCGTCTTCAAAATCGATGTTGAAGTGTCTTGAAAACATTTCTCCTGAAAGTGATCTAGTTGAATTGATCCTCAAGCTTAGTCGGACACATAAGGCGATCATTTACGTTAATTCGTCAAAAGAATCTGTTGACTTTGCGTTACAGGTTTCTGCGCGCTGTCAGCAGGTTGATGACATGAGCGTTAATGAGTTAATCAAATTCGTGCATGAATATGTTCATAAAGACTATTATTTGGCGCACGCGTTGCGTCATGGCGTCGCTTTCCATCATGGAAAGATGCCTCTTGAGATTCGAGATCGTATAGAAAAGGCATTCGCTGATCCTAATAGCCCGATTCGATTTATTGTCTGTACATCAACGCTTCTTGAAGGGGTGAACCTGCCTGCTAAGAGTATCTTTGTGCTTAGTGACAGACATGGCCGAAAGTCGTTTTCGCCAAAGCAGAAAGAAGCAAAAGCCGCTGCCAAACTTGATTTTGAAAACCTTGTTGGTCGTGCTGGTCGGCTCAGCTATGACTTTGTTGGCAATGTGATTTGCATTCGTGCAAGGCCTAATAGCTGGAGTGAAGAGCCTGCCGATCTGATAGCTGCTGGTGAACCGCAAGTGGCAAGGAGCTTCCTTGTCGACCCCCCAAAGCGGCTGCGAAAAGCTTACACGGATATTGCCCACGTCCTCGCTGGAGAGAAATTGCCCAGTGGTCGTTCAGAAGCTGAACGAAGAAATGCAGAGCAGTTCGCGACTATTTTGACTCTTCATGAACTCGACAACCAAGAGTCACCGCTTCGAAGCCACTTTCTTCAGAGGGTGAAAAATGGAAGACAGGTGCTTGAGTCTGCAGTTTCAAGACTAAGTGTTCCAACTGATGTGCTTCGTCGGTCGCCAACTATCCGAGCTGAACATCAGAATCAAGTTTGGCTCTCCCTTAAATGTGATATTCCAGAAGTTCTCGTTCAATGGGGAGCGAATATTGTGGATTTTGATACATTGTACGTTGCGCTTCATCGATTGAGTGTTTTGTACGATTGGCGCACCACGGAGGTCTCCGGTCCTGATGCGCTTATGTCAAACGTTCGCGATGAAAGTAGCTGGGAGCGCCGCCTGAAATATTGGACATTGCTAATGCGTGGCTGGGTCCGCGGTGATCCTCTTAGTCGTGTGATCGCGGAGGCCATTCAACATCAGGTGAATGTTGGATATATCGTAGTCCCCGATTACTCAGATGGTGTTACTTTTAAAAAAGAGATTTTTGATGCATCCAATGTCAGGCAGGTTAACTTCGTCATAGATGAAGTGATGAAGGATCTTGAAACTGGCTTACGCTTTCGTATTCTCCGCTATTTGCAAAACTACTACGACTTAAGTCTCTCTGTGCTGGGGACCGAGTGTACGGGAATTAATCTTGCTTTAGCCGTTGAATATGGAACTATCGACGCGCGTGCTATCGAACTTCAAGATCTCGGCTTTGGTCGATCTGTGTCGCTTGAGTTGCTCAATAATTATAGTGATGCATTCCAGTTTGAAGAGGATCGGGATCTTCGTTCGTTTGATTACAATACGGTTTTGGAAAGTGCGACGCTATCAAAAGAAGCTAAGGACGAGATTAGGAGCATCGTTAAAATAGAATGAAACGCTGAGTTCCAGAGGATATCATCTCTTGAGCTGGTGTGGAATGTATCTGGCTTCTCGCATCTGAGGGCGTAGGTCTCGTGGGCGGGGTTGGGCGTGTCGTGGCCGGGTAGGGGTCGATGTCTTCCGTTGATGGATTGCCACACCGTCTATCTGAAAGACCTCGACATGCCCAATACTATCTTTGATCGCCCTGATCTGAGGGCTCTTCAGAGTTGAGTGTGGGTGGAGGCGTCTAGGCCTCCTGCGATGAGGAGCATTCGGAGTTGGTAGTTGGTGGGGTAGCGGTAGCCTCTGGCGGTGCGTCTGCCCAGCTCGATAATGTCCGTTGATGGCTTCTGTGGGGCCGTTGCTGGCTCCGTCGGTATCGAAGTAGGCGTCGAGTGCGTCCTTCCACTTGCGTAGGGTCCGGCCCAGGCGAGCGATTTCGGGGATGGGACAGGCTGGTAGGCGCTGGATGAGGTGTGCGGCCAGGTGTCGGCCTTGGGCGGGTGTGTCTTGGTGGAAGACGTCTCGCACTTGCCCGGTGAAGGTAGGCGACTTCAACACTGATATGCGCCTCATCTGCCACGAAGGCCTCACGGAGGCGTTCCTTTTGGCGTGGGGTGAGCCTGTGGCGCGAGGCGCGCAAAAGAAGCCGGATTTGATAGAGGGGATCACCCTTGCGCCCGCGGTGACCGGTCGTGTCTTGCTGGACGCGGCGACGCACCTCATCGAGAGCGTCGCCAGCGAGCTTGACGATGTGAAAGGCATCGAGCACGCTGGTGGCGTCTTGGAGCTGGTCATCAATGGCGTTCTTATATCCCTGGAAGGGATCCAGCGTCGCGATTCGCACCCCCGCACGGAAGTCTTCTCCGCGCTCTTCTAGCCAGTTCTTGTACACGGTGCCAGACCTTCCTGGGACCAGGTCCACTCAAGCGGGCCGTGGGGTGATCCTCCCCGCGTGTCAGGTCCACGATGCCGGTGAGCTCACGGGGCCCTCGTCGGCGTCGGTCCTGGTGATGCCACACATGCTCGTCAACCCCCAGCACCCGCACCCCTGCGAAACGGGCGGGGTCATCAGATGCGGCTTGCAGACACGGCTTGATATGGGACCACACGGTATTCCACGTGGTTGCCAGTTGTCGGGCCAATCCTGCGATGGTGGTTCCTTCGAAGCGCGACTGTCGGATCGCCCAGCGGATCGCCCGGGCGCTCAGACGCGCCCGGGGTGCGCACACCCGCTCGTCATGTTCCAGGAATGTCACCGTCTGGCAGGTGGTTTCGCGGCATATCCAGCGCCGTATTGTGCCATCGGATCCGCGCCGGGACCCCGGCCCAGGGCGCGTCGATCACCTCCACCACCATACGACCGTGGCCTTGTGCGATCACCCCACAACCCGGGCACCCCGCCAGCTGGTTGCACGACTCAACATCGAGCACCAGAGCATCTGGGGTGCGAGCCACGCTCATCAGATGGAAGCCCTCCAAACCGACGAGCAGATCACACCGATCACAACGATCAAGCGACGCAGAGCAGCAGCAGGTAGGGCGAGACACCACCCGAGGTCCTGTGAAGATCGCGGGGGTTGAGGTCCGTTCATCATCAAGGACCTCGACCTCTACCCGCAACCCCCGACCAACACCCGGACACCCACACTCAACTCTGAAGAGCCGTCAATACGCTACTCGCAGGCTACTCCGTCATCGTCGCGATCAAGGCCTGGTCGGTAGCCAGGTCTGCCGCGATAGATAGGCGCTGCTCCTGCTTTGCGCGCTTCTGCGCAGGAGTCGAAGTAAACTCTAGTTCGCTGTGGGGTAACGGGTGATGGGGTAGGAGTGCTTGTGGTCGGACTTATCTTAGGTGGTGTCGTCTGGCTTTTTGTTGGTGTAATGTTTTGTCGTGGAGATACTGATGTTGCTTGTTCATTCTGCTGCTTTTTGAATGATGCATAGTAATCCTCGCGAGTCCTTACCCTCAAAGTGATGCCGTTGTAAGAAACTAAACCTGGACTTGGGTCCTGCTTGATAACGATTAAATTGTCCGAATATTGTTCTTTTGGAACTGGATTCCGTGTGATATCTTCAACTTTAATGTCTCGGTAGCCGGATTTATTCATTAAGCGGATGGCTTCGGGGAGTGAGCAATCTAGTACCTTAGGAGCCTTTTTGGGGACGCATTGTGTTAAAATTAGTGTGCTGCATATGCATGCAATGATGAGCCAGGCGTACTTTTTCCAGCCTCCAGATTGGATCCAATTTTTTAGCATATCGTCACGTCCTTGTACTGAGGTTTACACCATGAGCATCAATGATTAGCGTTACCGAGTATTCTACCTTCAAGTTTCATCTTATGCATTTGATAGTTTATGACTGTGGAAGTTTCGGTCTGAAGTTGTGCACGGTGTGGGGCCGGAAGCTCTTGCTTCCGGCCCCACACCGTGCCTGTCTGCCTGTTTGTCAGCGCGCGCTTGCTGTGCCCGAACGCGCGCCAGAATTGACCGTCAGAGCGTGAGGTGCTCAGGCCTCGTGAATGCGCTCCTCAACGACGTCCTCGCCGGCGACGAGCTTGCCGGACGCCCCGGCCCCCAGCTGCTCCATGGCCAGGCGGCCCACCATCTGCTGGTTCGTCGTTGTGCGCTGCGAACGCGCACCCGACAGGAAGCTGAAGAACCAATTCACCAGCGTGCCTACCTGCGACTTGAAGCCGACGATGTAGAGCAGGTGCAGGAAACACCAGGCCACCCACGCGGTGAAGCCCGTCATCTTCGTGTTACCCATCATCACGACCGCCTTGAAGCGCGCGATCGTCGCCATCGAACCCTTGTCGAAGTAGGAGAACTCCGTGGCCTTCGGCTTACGGCCCGCCAGGCGCGCCGCCACCGTGTCGGCCGCGAAGCGCGCCGACTGGATGGCACCCTGCGCGACGCCGGGCACGCCCGGGAACGCCATCATGTCACCCAGCACGAAGATCTCGGGGTGCCCTGGCAGGGTGAGGTCCTTGTTGACGGTGACGCGGCCTGCGCGGTCCACCTCGGCGCCCGTCGCCTCGCCCAGGGCCCGGCCCAGCGGGCTCGCGGACACGCCCGCAGCCCACACCTTGCACACGGACTCGATCCGCTCCTTCTCGCCGGACTTGTACTTCAGTGTCACGCCCTCGGCGTCCACGTCGGTCACGAAGGCGTTCATCTTCATCTCGACGCCGAGCTTGGCCAGCGCCTCCTCGGTCTTATGCCCGAGCTGCTCGCCGAACGGGGGGAGAGGATGCTCGGCGCCGTCCACCAGGATGACGCGCGCCTTGGTCGGGTCAATGTTGCGGAACTCGCCCTTCAGCGTGTTTGAGGCGAGCTCGCGGATCTGTCCCGCCATCTCCACGCCCGTCGGGCCCGCGCCCACAACGACGAAGGTGAGGAGCTTGCCCACCAGAGCAGGATCGGGCTCGATCTCCGCCAGCTCAAACGCGCCGAAAATACGCGCGCGCAGCTCGAGCGCATCGTCGATGGTCTTCATGCCCGGCGCGAACACCGCGAAGTGGTCGTTGCCGAAGTAGGACTGGCCCGCGCCCGCCGCCACGATCAGCGTGTCGTATTCGGTGTGCTCATACTTGTTGTGGTTGCGCCACTTCACGACGCGCGCCTCGACGTCGATCTCCTCGACGAGAGCCTGCAAGACCGTGACGTTCTTCTGCTTCCGCAGGATCTCGCGCGTCGTGGGGGCGATGTCGCCCTCGGAGAGGATGCCCGTGGCCACCTGGTAGAGCAGGGGCTGGAACAGGTGGTGCGACGTGCGAGCCAGGATGGTGATGTCGGCGTCGACCTTCTTTAGTCGACGAGCAGCCGTCAGGCCTGCGAAACCAGAGCCGATGATGACGATGCGATGGCGGGGCATGAGACTCTCCTTCGATTAAGCAAGGCTAATCTTACCTAAATGTGACGCACATAAATTGTGATGTCGCGCGCACTTGTCTCTAGCGTTCCGACGCCGTCACAATCTCAGCAGCCGCAAGGGGATCGGGCTTGCCCGTGGGCGTCGTCGGCAGCTCGTCGACGACCGCAATCCGACGCACCTTCTCCCAGGGTGCCAGGGACTCGCTCAGGGCCTCCGACAGTGCTGCGGCGTTCATCGACGAGGCCTGGGCGCGGCCCGCGGGTGAGGGCACGATGAGCGCGGCGACGATCTGCCCCCAGCGCTCATCCGGCAGTCCCACGACGAGCGCATCCGACACGACGTCCAGTGAGCGTAGAGCCCGCTCAACGGTGGGGGGAGCGACGAGCTCCCCGGCCGTGTTGATCATGCGGTGGGCTCGTCCCACCATGTGCAGCCAGCCGTTCTCGTCGTGCGTCGCAAGGTCGCCGGTGCGCAGCCACTCCTCGCCACTCACGACGCCGGGGCCGCGCACCCAGATTTCGCCCATCTCGTCTGTGTCGGCTTCGCGCTCGTCGGTGGCCATGACGCGCAGGTCCACGTAGGGGAAAGGAACACCCAGCGATCCGGCTGGCGCCAAGCAATCGGGGGTGGCGACCGTACCCGCCCCGGAGGTCTCCGTCATGCCCCACACGTGAATGGGGGACAGGCCGACCGCGCGCATCGCCTCCGCGAGGTCCGCCGTCATCGCGTCACCGCCGATCAGGGGACGCATCCACGACGACAGGTCACCGCCTCCTCGCTCGTGTTCGTCGAGGATTGCGCGCACGATCGCGGGCACGGCGAACATCATCGTGATCCCGTATCGCTCGATCGCGTCGATGACGCCGCGCGCGTCGAAGGAGCCTGGGAAACCGAGCGTGACCAGGGTGCCACCGTGCGTCCACACGTCCATCGACGTTCCGTTGAAGCCTCCGATGTGGCTCGCGGGCGCGCACACGCCCACGACCGACGACGTCGGCGCGTAGTCGAAGCCCTCCCGGAAGTTCGTCGATCCCCACCACATGACCTCGTGAGTGAGCTCGACGGGGCGCGGTGTCCCGGTGGACCCCGACGTGAACAAAATGGCGGCGAGCTCGGTCCCGCAGCGCGCGGGAGCCTTCTCGATGGGCGCAGCGCGATCCGCCCACGCCGACAGGTCCGCAAACGACGCGACCTGCGCTCCCGCGCCGGACAGGGTAGGAGCGTGGGCTGAGGAGGCCTCGTCGAGAAAGACCCACGAGACGCCCGCCTGCTCGCACATCGAGGCGAGCGCAGCCGAGGGCATGCGCGGGGATAACGGGACTGTCACCGCGCGCAGCCACGAGGCCGCGACGAACGCGATGTAGTGCCACGGCGAGTTCGCCCCGATGACGGCGATGCGCGTCCCCTCGCCGATGCCCGCCTCCGCGAAGGCACGAGCCAGGCGAGCGACCGTGTCGGCCGCCTCGCGCACGCTCCACTCCTCGCCGGTCGCCGCGTCCACCAGGGACAGCCGACTGGGGTGGCGACGCGCCGCCGCCAAGAGCGCCCGCGCGGGCGAATAGTCGGGGGTCACGAGGCCGCGGCGGCCTTCGCGGCGGCCATCGCCGCGTGACGCTCCGAGCGCTCCTTCAGGCGAGCCAGCACCGACCCGGCCTCCTGCAGCGTCGAGCCGGAGTTCGCGATGTGTTGCAGCTGCTCGGGGATCTCAAAGCCGCGGGCACGCATACCCTTCGCCCACAGCAGGCCCGCGCGGTATGAGGAACGCACGAGGGGGCCGGCCATGACACCCGCGAAGCCCATCTCCTCGGCCTCGGCGGCCATCTCCACGAACTCCTCGGGGTGCACCCAGCGGTCGATCGGGTGGTGCAGGGGAGAGGGACGCAGGTACTGCGTGAGCGTCAGCAGGTCGCAGCCGGACTCGTGCAGGTCGCGCATCGCCGCGCTGATCTCCTCGCGCGTCTCGCCCATGCCCAGGATCAGGTTCGACTTGGTGACCATGCCGCCGTCGTGGGCACGCTTGATCATCGCGAGCGAACGGTCGTAGTTGAAGGCGGGGCGAATCTTCTTGAAGATGCGCGGCACCGTCTCCAGGTTGTGCGCGAAGACCTGCGGGCCAGCCTCCACGACCATGTCGATTGACTCTGCCTGGCCGCGGAAGTCATCAACGAGGAGCTCCACGCCCGTGCCCGGGTTGAGCTCGTGGATGAGGCGGCAGGTCTCGGCGTACAGCCATGCGGCGCCGTCGGGCAGGTCGTCTCGGGTCACGCCCGTGATCGTCACGTAGCGCAGGTCGAGGTCGCGCACGGACTCGGCGATACGACGCGGCTCGTCCTTGTCGTATTCGGTGGGGCGCCCCGTCGCAATGTCGCAGAAGTCGCAACGACGCGTGCACAGGGCACCACCGAGCAGGAAGGTCGCCTCGCGGTCCTGCCAGCACTCGTAGATGTTGGGGCACCCGGCCTCGGCGCACACCGTGTGCAGGCCCTTCGCATGCGAGAGCGAACGCATGTCCTGGTAGTTCTCACCGGCCTTCGCGGTCGTGCGAATCCACTCGGGCTTCTTCTCGATCGGCGTCTGCGAATTGCGCACCTCGATGCGCAGCAGCTTGCGGCCCTCGGGATCGGGCAGGGTACTCATAGCGTTGACCTCGTCGTGTAGGAAACAGTAGCGGGCGGGGTTGCCAGGCAGGGGGCGATGCGCTCCACCATGCGTGGGATGAGCTGGGTCGCAGCCTCGGCGACGGTTGTATGGATGCCCTCCCAGGACAGGGAGGTCACGTCCGCGTCGGTCAGGCCGCAGGGGATGATCCCCTCGAAAGCGTGGGTGGGATCGATGTCGACGTTCAGGGCGATACCGTGCAGGGTCGCGCCGCGCGCCACCTTCAGGCCGATCGCGCAGATCTTGCGGTCGCGGCGCCCCTCCTCGGTCAGCCACACGCCCGCGCGGCCCTCGACGCGGTGCACGGGCAGGTCCCAGGCCTCCCGCACGGTGTCGATCACCGAGGCCTCGACCGCGCGAATCCACTGCACGAGGTCGACGGGCTCGCGCAGGCGAACAACGGGGTAGACGACGACCTGTCCGGGGCCGTGCCACGTGGCGGAGCCCGCGCGATCGGTACGGATGACAGGGATCGTCGTGGAGGGAATATCCTCGGGCTTGGTGTGGCGGCCAGCCGTCCACGTGGGCGTAAATTGAGAAACGATGAGCGTGTCCTCGCCACCCGCGAGGAGGTCCGCGTGCAGGGAGCGCTGGAGCGCGTCAACCTGCGTATAGTCGACCAACCCCTGGTCGAGTAGGCTCAAAATCTGCACGTTGTGATCATAGTCGCGGGCAGGGTCCCTTGCTAGATGGGGGTCCGGTATGCTTAACGCATGCGATTGTCCTCTCATTCTTCTGATGCGTGCGCCGACGCCACGGGGGCCTCGTGGCGCGTGCGCGACGTGATGGCCCTCATGGAATCCTGGTATCCCGCGGCGACGGCCCAGTCGTGGGATCGCGTCGGTCTCATCGTCGGCGACCCGGACGCCCCCGTGCGCTCCCTCCTCCTGGCCCTCGATCCCACCGCCGCCATCGCGGAGCAGGCTGTGGCCGGGCCGAACGGGGACGGGCAGCCCTACGACATGGTGATCACCCACCACCCGCTGCTCCTGCGCGGCGTGTCGTTCCTGCCCGTCACGGATCCGAAGGGCGGCGTCGTGACGCGCCTCATCCGCTCGGGCGTCTCCCTCTTCAATGCGCACACGAACGCCGACGTCGCCTGCGAGGGCGTGGCCACGGCGCTCGCCGACCTGATCGGCCTGCGCGACACGGTGCCGCTCGAACCCTGCGGCGTGGACGCGGAGGGGCACGAGATCGGCCTGGGCCGCGTCGGAACGGTCAAGCCCACGACGCTCGGTGCCTTCGCCGACCACGTCGCCTCCGTCCTGCCCGCCGGACCCACCGGCCTGCTCGTGGGAGGGGACGAGGCCATGGCAGTGTCCCGGGTCGCCGTCCTGGGCGGTGCCGGAGACAGCGCGCTAGACGCGGCTCGCGCCGCGGACGTTGACGTGTATCTCACGGCCGACCTGCGTCACCACCCGGCCTCGGAACACTTGGAGGGCGGCGCACCCGCGCTCCTGTGCGGCTCCCACTGGGCCACCGAGTCCCCGTGGCTGCCCGTCCTGGCCCGTCGCATCCGGGAGGCCGCGACGTACGCCGATGTGGAAGTTCGCGTCGAAATCTCTACGATTGTCACCGAGCCATGGACCAGCTACCGAGTCACCCAGGGAGAACTAGCGTGAAAGCATCGCACACCGATCAGCTCGACCTCCTCGAGCTTCAGAAGCTCGACCAGAAGGAGTCGGCGCTGCGCCACAAGCGCGATTCTCACCCCGCGCACGCGACGGTGCGCGAGTTCGCCGTCCGCGTCGCCGACCTGCAGCGCGCCGCGATCAGCCAGAACGCCCTCATCGCCGACGTGGGCCGCGAGGTCACCCGCATCGAGGACGAAATCGCCAAGGTGACCGAACGCCGCAAGCGCCAGCAGGGCCGCATCGATAACAACCAGGTGCCCCTGCGCGACATTTCGGCCATGGAGCACGAGATCGCCCAGATGGACCGCCGCCTGGCCAAGCTCGAGGACGACCAAGTCGAGGCCGAGGAACGCATCGAGGCCGCCCGCGCCGCCCAGGAGAAGATGAAGGAAGAGGCTCAGGCCATCGCCGCCGACATCGAGCGCCTCAAGGCCGAGTTCCAGGCCGACGTCGCCGAGTCCGACGAGGAACTGCGCCGCGTCATCGCCGCTCGTCGTGAGCTCGCCGAGCGCCTTCCGCACGCCTTGCTCGAGGAGTACGAGGACGCCCGCCGCCGCAACGGTGCCCTGGCCGTCATCGAGGTTCGCGACGGCTACGGGATCGGCGTGGCCGCCGACCTCAGCCCGATGGAGCTCGAGCGCATTCGCCTGACGCCCCACGACGAGCTGTACCTGACCGAGGACACCTCCCAGATCGTCGTGCGCACGGCGGCGAACACGCCGCGCTGAGACTCAGGCGCGAACCGCGTAGACGTCCGCCAGGTAGAAGCCCTGCCTGCTCGCCGTGACCGTCACCCGAATCCGGGTGGCGGTCACGGGCTTTTCGAGAGTGACGATGCGGCGGTAGCCCACGCAGTGAACGCGAGCGATCTCCCGCTCACCGGCGCCCTCGACGCACGAGGTCACCACGGCCTCGTCGATACGCTGGCCCTGGGCGATGTCCTCCTCAAGGACAATGGCGCCGACCGCACGCGGCGCGTCAAAGCGCAGGGTCACGACGTTGGCCTCGTCCTCGCGGGACGCCTCGATGCGACGCGAGCGGAAGTCGGCGATCTTCTCGCCGAGGCGCGCCAGGACCTCGACGTCGGCGTCTGCGAGAAGGCCGTCGCGGTTCGGGGGAACGTTCAGGAGGAAGGTGGCATTGCCGCCCACCGAGCCCTTCCAGATCGAGAACAGCTCGTCGACGCTGCGCACCTGCGAATCCTCGACGTCGTGGTGGAACCAGCCCTTGCGGGTCGAGGTGTTGACCTCGGCGGGGTACCACGCCAGGGGACCGCAGTAGGCAGCCAGGGCCTCGCGCGAGCCCAGATCCTCGTCGCCGGAAGCCACCTGACGGGAAAACTCCCCGTCGTCGGCCTTCTGGGACTTCTCAGCGGTGCGCTCGGCCTCGCGCAGGGAGGCGGGCACGACGCTCCACTCGTTGGCGCGCACGGAGCCGGCCTCGTTGCCGCACCAGCGCACGTCCGGGCCGCACACGGAGATGACGGCCTCGGGTGCCAGCGCGCGAACCGTGTCGTAGATGCGCTGCCAGTCGTAGACCTGCACCTTGCCGTTGGGGCCCTCGCCGCACGCGCCGTCCAGCCACACGGAGAAGACCGGGCCGTAGTGGGTGAGCAGCTCGACGAGCTGGTTGATGTAGAAGTCGTTGTAGGCCTCGCCCTGCCCATAGGTCGGCTCCGTCATGTCCCAGGGGGACAGGTACACGCCGAACTTGAGGCCGTGGCGCGCGGCCGCGTCGGAGACCTCGCGCACGAGGTCGCCGCGCCCGCCCTTCCACGGCGAGGATTCCACCGAGTGCTTCGTGTAGGCCGATGGCCACAGGCAAAACCCGTCGTGGTGCTTGCACGTGAGGATGACGCCGGTCATGCCGGCGCTGACGAGAGCGCGCATCCACTGGTCCACGTCCACGTCGGCGGGGTTGAAGAGGGCCGGGTCCTCGTGGCCCTCGCCCCATTCGCGATCCGTCATCGTGTTCATGCCGAAGTGGATGAACGCGTACATCTCCATTATCTGCCACTGGAGCTGACGGTGGGTGGGCCGAATGTTGGCCAGGTAGTCCTCGTTGATCATCGCGACGTTATCTCCGCTTCGTGGCCGTAATCGGCCGGGCCTGCGCCCTGCAGGTTCCTGACAAAGGATAGCCCAGCGGTTAATTGGTCACCATCGTGACGGCGCGCGTCGTTCCACCGTGCTTCGTCTTCTTTTCGGGGCCGAATTCGACGTCGATGACGCGGTGCTCGGCCCCGCGAGCATCCTGCAAGGTCACCGCGTGGGCAGCGTCGGTGAGTGCCTGCTCGCATTCGGCCGTCTCGCCCGCGGCGTATCCTCCCGACGCCAAGAGCGTGCCCGTCACCGCGCCGCGCCAGCGCTTGGCATCGTGGGAAATCACCGAGCGCTTACCGTCGGCCTCGCGCACGACGCGCAGCTCCCACACGCGTGCCCACGGCGCCTTGCAGGCCGCCCGGTAGGGGCCCGAGCGGGCATCAATGACGACCTGTCCTGACGCCTCCTCGCGCAGGGCCTCGTCCAGGCGCGGCGCCCACCACGTGGACAGGACGCCGAAACCGGGCAGTGACACGCCCATGGCCAGGCGGTGATCGGGAATGAGATCGGCGGGGGAGAGGACACCGAAGAGCCCTGAGAACACCGACACGGACGTCGCGCCCGGGCACTGCCAGGCACCCGGTGCCACGGCCTCGATGGCCTCAAAGAGCACGCCCGTAAACAGGGACGAGGCCGGGGCGCAGGGAGCGCTCGCGAGAACCTCGTTGACGGACAGGTCGATGCGCGCCCCAACCTTGAGCGTGGCCGCCGCCTGCGGGCCCGAGCCCAGGGCGACCAGCGCGTCCGCGACCGCGCGACGAGCCGCGGTCAGGGATGGGCGGGACAGGGACTCCAGAGACAGGGCAGGTCCGCGCTCGGGCGCGTTCTTCCCCTCCGACGGGGGCAACCAGATCAGCATGACGACACCCTATCGCGCCGAAGCCGCCAGGCGCGCTAGAATCGGTGCGGATCTGCCGGCCGGGCGGCCGCGCGCGGAAACGCTCGAGGAACGTCCGGGCTCCACAGGGCAGGGTGATGGCTAACAGCCACCCGGGGTAACCCGCGGGACAGTGCCACAGAAAACAAACCACCGGCGCGCACGCGTCGGTAAGGGTGAAAAGGTGAGGTAAGAGCTCACCAGCGGCGCGGGTGACCGCGTCGGCTAGGTAAACCCCACCCGGAGCAAGACCGAGCAGCAGGCAGGGCGGCCCGCCTCATGCCTGCGGGTAGGTTGCTGGAGGCCGTCGGTAACGACGGTCCTAGATAGATGGTCGCCACCGCGCTTTTTCCGGTAACGGAGCGCGGGGACAGAACCCGGCGTATAGGCCGACAGATCCAACAGAAGGACCCCGACGCGCGTCGGGGTCCTTCTGTCGTTGATGCTGCCGGGCCGCTCGGCCGAGCGAATCAGGCGCTCTGCTTGGCCGCGTAGTAGGCGGCGCCCACGATGCCCGCCGTATTCAGCAGCTTCGCCGGGATCATCGGGGTCTTCAGGTTCAGCAGCGGCATGAACTTCTCGTGGTTCTCAGACACGCCGCCACCCACGACGAAGAGGTCGGGGTTGAGCAGGAACTCCACGTGGCCGTAGTAGCGCTGGAGGCGCTGCGCCCACTGCTCCCAGTCCAGGCCCTGCAGGGTCTTCTGGCCCGAGGACGCGTTCTTTTCGGCGTCGGTGCCGTCGATCTCCAGGTGGCCCAGCTCCGTGTTGGTCAGCAGCGTGCCGTTGACGATGATCGCCGAGCCGATGCCCGTGCCCTGCGTGGTAAAGACGATGACGCCGTCGCGACCCTTCGCCGCGCCGTAGGCGACCTCGGCGATGCCCGCGGCGTCCGCGTCGTTGAGGGCAACGACCGCGCGACCCAGGTAACGCTCCATCAGAGCATCCACATCGACGTTGACCCACGACTGGTCCAGGTTGGCCATGTAGGGGATCACGCCGTTAAAGACGGGGGCGGGGAAAGTGACGCCGATTGGCACGCCGACCTTCACGTCGAGCTGGTCGACGACGTCGCGGCAGACCTTCGCCACGGCGTCGGGCGTGGCCGGCTTGGGGGTGGGGATACGAACCTGATCGCCGATGTACTCGCCGGTCTCAAGATCCACCAGCGCGCCCTTCACGCCGGATCCGCCGATGTCGATGCCGCAAGCGACCTGAACCATGACCCCTCCTCGGGAAATGTGTGTCCTGTTGTGTGCGCGGGCGCTTAGTGTCCCACGTCTCCTCATTGTAACGGACGTCGCCTCGCGGTGAACAACGCGTTTACCACATGAGCGAAGCCCGCCTCCGATTATGAAAAAAGGAGGCGGGCTGAGGGTCATTCTGGGACTTAAGGCAGGGTCAGGATCTCCGCCCCGTCCTCGGTGACCACGATCGTGTGCTCGAACTGCGCGGTGCGCGAGCGGTCGGCCGTGACGATCGTCCAATCGTCGTCCCAGCGCTCCCACTCGACGGTGCCCAGCGTCAGCATCGGCTCGATCGTGAAGACCATGCCCGGCTCCATGACCGTGTCGTAGGCGGGGGCCGCGTCGTAGTGGGGAACGATCAGGCCCGAGTGGAATGCCTCGCCGACGCCGTGGCCCGTGTAATCGCGCACGACCCCGTAGTTGAATCGCTTCGCGTAGGCCTCGATGACGCGTCCGATCACGTTGATTTCGCGGCCGGGGCCCACGGCCTTGATGCCGCGCATCATCGCGTTCTTCGTGCGCTCGATGAGCAGGTGCGATTCCTCGTCGACGGTGCCCACCTCGAACATGGCGCAGGTGTCGCCGTGGACGCCGTCCTTGTACGCGGTGATGTCGATGTTGATGATGTCGCCGTCTTCGAGCGGGCGGTCGTCGGGGATGC
>ERZ773057.336-NODE-336-length-20174-cov-8.147771_pt1 | contig 20174 bp, 21 predicted proteins | sample MGYA00580629_ERZ773057 | MGnify/ENA primary metagenome ERZ773057 (study PRJEB29015, sample SAMEA2738143) | human oral metagenome | biome: human oral; feature: human-associated habitat; material: saliva | place: China | collected 2163 ...
GGATCTTTTCGCGTCCTTCTTCTTCGCTGTGTTGAGCGGCGTGAAGAACGCAGTGATTCATGTGGTCTTCAAGGAGTCCCAATGCGACGGAGTCCAGTGCGGACTGCACTGCAGAAATTTGAGTGAGGACATCAATGCAGTAGGTGTCCTCTGCAACCATGCGTTGCAGCCCCCTTAGCTGGCCTTCAATTCTGCGAAGGCGCTTGAGGTAGTGCTCGGTTTCTTCGGTATATCCGTGAGTCATTGTGTTCCTCCTTGCGCTTTGAAATATACCCCCGGGGGGTATATGTGTCAATAGGAAATAAAGATGGGGAAACTCTCGTTGAATCAATCCGTACGCAGATGCACGTCAGGGGGCTTAGGCTTGCACCAAGGGAAGGAGAGGTAATGAGACGACAACACCACCGCTCGTATTACGCACGGCGTCGTGTGCCGGGCTCTTTTACTTCCCTCTACCTGCGTGCGAAAGTGATCCCGCTTGCACCCAAACTGCTCTCCGCGCTCGCGGTCGCGGGGGCCTCGACACTGGGATTTCTTCCATCGGATATTCGCTCGCGTCTGCGGATAGAGTCAGATCGTCTGGGTGAGCAGGTATCTGAACAATCCCAATCGATCTTCTTCCGGGACCCCGGATTGGACACCCTTTTCGTACGTGTTCTCTGTGGCATCGCTGGCAGCGCCGGGAAAATCGTTCACGCAGCAGCGGCACTGGACTCTGTCATTGGATTGGATCGCACAGGCAAACTTCAACGCTTGGCGCAGGTGACGCCTCGTGATGGCTTTGAAGCTCTGATGGCGGGAATGCTCATTGCCGGTACTTCGCTGGGGCAAATGACCGGTGGAACCGCACATGCAGATAAGTATTTTGATTCTGATGGTGGCCAGGATTTTATTGAGATTCCAGGACGGCCGCATTCTCAGGTCAAGCGTCTTTGGGCGCCGCGCTCGCTCCAAGATATGGCAGCGGATATCGATGACATGTATTGGGCTGGAACCTATGGGCAGTCCATCAAAATCACGCGCGTAGGCCAGGGTGAGACACGGCGTTGGCTCGTTTCAATTCCCGGAACACAGCACTTTGATACTCCATCAACTCCCAACCCGGCAGACATGGAGGCCAATATTCGAGAGGCATTGGGAATGCCCTCCTCTATGCGTGCGGGCATTATTCTGGCACTTCACCATGCGATGAGCGAAGAAGGAGTCGATCCTGAAGGCTTTGCTACGGAGCCAGTGATGCTTGCCGGTCATTCTCAAGGCGGTCTGATTGCGGTGAATTTGGGAAGCCTATCCGCGCAGGAAACGGGAATTGATGTCCGAGCAATTCTTGCCATGGGAGCTCCCGCCAGGCGAACACGAATTCGTCCAGAAGTTGTCATGGTTGATATTGCCCATGATCAGGATGTTGTTCCATCCACTGATGGAACACCGGCTCGTGCCCCTGACCATCGGATCATGGTCGGACGAAAGCTCATTCAGCCACGACTGCGCGCCCTGTACTATGCGCATTCATCGTCGACGTACACCGAAACGGTTGGACACCTTGAGCGCCGCAGTGCCATCACTCAGTGGGATCGGGTCGGGCAAGCGGTTCGCACGCTCCAAGCGATGCTCCCACAGGGCGATGAGCCTACCCGCGTGCGCATCTATGACGTCTGGCAAGAGCTCGATGACCCAAATTCGGGGGTTTGGTCGCGGGTGAAGGGTATCCATTCTCGGCAACTCACCAGTAATGCACAAGAAGCTGATGACAATCATGATGGGGTGACGCATGGACGCGAATAGATCACTCAAGCGGATCTTGGGAATGATGAATGGGTCTGCGCTCCAGCGCATCTCTGAAGATATCCCACGGATTTCTAATCCCCTGGGCCTTGCCGCTATGGGAATCGCAACGCTCGGAGTGGGAGCTGCGCTTACGCGTCTGCGGCCAAGCGATAGGGAAGGGCGTTCTCAGCGCTTCGCTCGCATGATCGAGGCAAGGCTTCGCGCAACCCTAGAAAAGCAGGTTGCGCGGGGGGAATACGGCAATGTGAATTCAGCTCCATGGGATGTCGACCGTTGCGAAGTTCAGGTTAACGAAGGCTTTGGGAAACCAACCATGGTTTGCTTCACTGTCGTGATGACGGCTGGCACCGAAGAGCTAGCGGAAGACCTTCGTGCGTGTGCTGCGCAGGATTTACTTGCTGCAGCAGTAGAAGCAGCCTGGCGTAATCCCGAAATTGCACCGATTGTCATTGAAGGCAAGCTGCAAAGCGGTGATGAGGAAATCGCTGACATGCGAGCTTTGGGCTACTCTTCCCTGCAAGTACGCCCCGAAGAGCTCTTTGAACGCTTGGGGGCACCCGCATTTGATAGTGGCTGGAGGCCCGTCTAAAACAGCGTTACTCTGCGCTGATCCAATCGACCATATCTGGTGCATAACCCGTGTAGGTCTCAGGAGTGAGCTCCATGAGTCGCTGCTTCTGGCCTTCGGGCAAATCCAAAGAAGATACAAACTCACGCAGACGCTGGATATCAATATCGTGTCCGCGCGTCAGTTCCTTCATGCGCTCGTAGGGGTTCTCCATGCCGTCGCGTCCCTCAAGGGAGGCAAGACGCATGACCTGCTGGATGGCCTCGGAAAGAACTTCGGGATGCTGTGCCAATTCCTCAGCCATGACCTGTGAATTCAGTTCGATTCCCTCTAAACCGCGGGTCAAATTATCGATCGCAACAAGCGAGTGCCCCAAAGCCACCCCGATATTGCGCTGAGTTGAGGAATCCGTCAGATCACGCTGAAGCCTCGATGTCACCAGAGTCTGAGCAAGGGTTTCCAACAGCGAGCAGGAAATCTCAAAATTGGCCTCCGCGTTCTCAAATCGAATGGGGTTGACCTTATGCGGCATTGTCGAAGAGCCAGTCGACCCTTGCGCACCAAGCTTTTGGTGGAAATAACCCAAAGAAATGTAGGTCCAGCAATCAGTTGAAAGATTGTGAGCGATGCGTCCGAAGCGCGAAATATCGCTGTAGAGCTCACTTTGCCAGTCATGAGACTCGATCTGAGTCGTCAGCGGGTTCCAGGTCAGACCGAGGCGCTCTACAAAATCCTTCGTAAGAAGCGGCCAGGGGACCTGGGGTAGAGCAACGCGGTGAGCAGCCCAAGTTCCAGTGGCTCCGTTCATCTTGCCCAAGTATTCCGCGTCTTCAATTCGTGACAGCTGGCGAGAGAGGCGATAGGCGAAAACTGCCAATTCCTTACCCATAGTGACCGGAGTTGCCGGCTGACCGTGGGTGCGCGCAAGCATGGGAACAGCCGTGCCATTTTGAGCCAATTCAAGAAGTCGCGAGTACAGCGCCTGTGCACGAGGCAACCACACTTGGCGAACGGCAGCTTGAACATTGAGCGCATAGGAGAGGTTATTGATGTCCTCTGAGGTCGCAAAAATGTGGACCAGTGGACGAAGCGAGGGAAGTACGGTGTCAGGTCCAAGAACATCGCGAGCTGCCTCGAGGCGATGATCAATGTAGTACTCGACTGCCTTCACATCGTGGCGGGTCTCGGCTTCAATCTGGGCAAGTTCGGCAATGGAATCCGCGTTGAAATTCTGAGGAAGTGCACGCAGGTAGTCCAATTCGGCATCAGAAATTTCGGGTGCGTGAGCGATGATGCCCCGTCGCAGCAACTCAATCATCCACTCAATCTCGACAAAAATTCGGGTTCGATTGAGTGCAGCTTCAGAAAGGTACTGAGTCAGTTCCTGGGTTTGAGGGCGGTAGCGACCGTCCAGTGGAGACAGCGCCTGGTCAGTTTCTGCTAGGTCTGCGTATCCCATTTCGGGCGAAAACATGGATCCTTGCTGCGAAGTCATGTCTTAATCATCTCAGACCGAGGCCGCGCTGCCACGGGACCACGTTTTGAAACCTTGTATTCACACACAGTCGTGACGGGTTATCGGTGTTTTCCACAGAAATTCTGATGCGTCTGAAGCGAGAAGAGCGTCTTCATACTCTGACACGTATGTGGATGTTCACGGTATGTCAGTCGCTTCAGGTAATAGCAGACAATTGTGCGGATATTGCCGCAACAATGAATGAATTTTCTCTGTCGTCATGGACTGGAAACGGAAGTGAAGCTGCGCGCGCGGAAATTGAGCAAATTGCAAAGGCATCGAATTCTTGGTCCGCACTCGCATCGCAGCTGAAAGAACTCGCACAACTGGAAATGGCAAGTCTGGAGGGACAGTCATGAGCGATGAATCTGTGTCGTGGATGCTTGTCTCTTCTTCACAGACGAGCATCGATACTGAAGCACTGGTGGATGATGTCCTCTCAATGAGGAAAATCAAAGATGCCTGTGATGAGCAGCTGGATATGCTCGCTGGAATGATCCAAGACTTGAGGATTCACAAGTGCGGGGAGGCGGCCGACCACTTTTACTCACTTGGTGCGCACCTCAGTGAGCGGATGGATAGTTGCGCGAAAAAGCTTGCCTATGTTGCGCGGATCCACTCAGGTGCCGAGGCCGATGTGCGAGCCTACCAGCGCACCTGCGCTCGCTTAGACGGCGGGTTGGGAGTGAATATCTGGGGCGGCGGCTTAGTGCTCTCGCAAAAGATTGGCGGTTTTGGAAAGTACCTGAATCCAAACCTTCCCTTTCTCATGGCTCCTGTTGGATTGGTTCATGGAGGGGCGATTATTGCAGCCCACGGCTATTCCTTCGTTCATCAACCAAAAGATGCGGAGCTTGGTATCAGGACCCAGTATGACGTTGGCGAAGTGGCCAGAATGCTTAGCGGCACGAATTCACATGAGAACGCAGAAGTGACGCGCGATGCCGCTGCCCAAGCATCAACTTTCTACGCGGCCATGGGGTGGTTAATGTTTGGCCGACACAGTGGGGTGCGGGTCTCAGCCCAGACACTTCCAACCACTCCGGGCGGAGGGACTCCGTTGAGTACTCGGGTATTGGAAGGTGTTGCTGATGGCGGAAAAGTACGCACATACTGTGGGGCTTTCGGAGTTGCCCTCTATGCGGCGCATAGCGTTATTGACTATCCCAAACACGCACCGACAGTCCAGCAGGCAGCCTCGGGAGTCACGCAAGGGGGGAGTGGAGCTGCCTCTCATGTGAGCACTCCACTTCAGGCCTCGGCAGCCCTTGAGAGGATTGGAGAACTGCGCTCAAGTGCGGATGAAGGCCAGATCGAGATCCTTCAGCATGTCACTACGGATGAACAGGGTCAGGAACGCCGTTCGTGGTCCGTCATGATTCGAGGAACGCAGAAATGGGGACCCGGTGAGGATAATCCCCAGGACATGCTGACGAACCTTCAAGCTGTTGGTCAATCTGATTCAGATCAGCTTCGTGCGGTGAAGGCGGCTATGGATATGGCGGGAATTCGCAGTGATGAACCCGTTGAGTTCATCGGGCATTCACAAGGAGGAATCATCGCTGCTCAGCTTGCCTCCGAAAGCGATATTCGCGCGCGCTACAGCGTGGCCTCGGTTCTGACAGCGGGATCTCCCGTCGCCGGTTTCCACCCAGATCCTGGTGTTCCCATGCTCAATATGGAAAATACACGCGATATCGTTCCTGCCCTTGATGGCGCGGCAAATATGAATCGGGGAAACGCGCTCACCTTGCATTTTGATAGCGAACACTTGGATGTGAAGCAGGGCAGTGACAATCCCATTGCCGCGCACGACATTGAAACCTATACGCAGGCAATCCGCGAATGCGAGCAGGTGAATCCGCAACAGAACCCCAATATTGGGGAAGTAATTCGCTGGGAAGAACAAAGAAGAACTCGGCTAGGTATCACCGATAGGACGCAGACGCGCTCCTATATCTTTGATACCCGCCGAGTGACGTGATGTGTGTGAGCGAGGAAAGGATCAGTCCCTCTTGGATGCCCCAGTCAAGCTTCCAAACAGCGAAGAGACAACAGCGGTGATGATCGCACCGATAATTGCCGCGCCAATCCCAGAGACAGAGAAAGGAAGACCCAAAGAGTCGGCAACTCCGCTTGCCACCATGAAACCGATGCCGTTAGTTACCAGAGCAAAGAGCCCGAAAGTGAGGATGTACAGGGGGAAGGCAAGGATTGAAACCAAGGGGCGCACGATCGAATTCACGATGGTGAAGACCAAGGCGATCAGGCCCAGCATGATGACTGTTTCAGTCAGGGTCGTGCCCTGTGTAATGACGATTCCAGGAACAAGTTTGGCTGAGACCCACAGCCCCAGGCCGGTTCCGATAAGACGCAGAATAAAGTTCATGCGCTTAATTATTACCTATCACTGAGTAAAGAACTATGCGACGATCGCGATAACTGCGCTAAACATCAAGGCGCAGGCCAGATATTCGCCAATCCCAATGACCGCGGGGCGAAGCTTGATGCGTGATGAATTTTGTAATGCGGGAACAACGATCGCTCGCATAGAAAGCACGGTAAAAGCGATCAAAGACCAGAGAGGAATCACGTGGGTCACAACGCCAACAAGGCCAGCCACTAGTGTCGCTAGGTGCCAGGCGATACAGACGGCGAACATGCGTGTGTCCCCGGCACCTCGGATCAACGATCGTACGTAGAGAGTAGCGCCCAGCATGTATGCCGCAATTGCGGCAGCCGCACACCAGAGTTTGAGTGGTGAGTAGTCTTCAGCAACAACCCACACTGACAGTGGATAGGTGCATGAACTGGCCAGAACGCTGGCGAGGTGTGAGGGTAGTGAGCGTCGGCGTTTTCTCCACGCTTCGAATGTCGCAATTGCACAGAAGATTGTCACGGGGATCAGGATTCGCGCAACAGGACGCGGGTGAAGAATGATGACCGGAATCCCGCATGCGGCTGCGATTGCTGCCCAGGTCGCCATCGCCGGTAGGTAGGTTTTTCGACGTTGAGGTGCAGCCGCCATGTACAGGGTGAGTGCGTGATAGCTGCAGTAGGCCGCTGTCCATGCGGCAAGTAAAAGGAACTGAATGGGCTGAGGTTTCAGGGTGCAGATTCCGACAGCGATGGGAAGAGCAGTCATTACCCACGCGCCATGCTCGTTTGAAAGCCATCCTCGGCGAATAAGTGAGCGTATCCGTGATCCTCGTTGATTCATGGGCAACAGTGTAGTGCCCCTATTCACTAAGGCAAACCTAAGAAAATTGCGAATTCTGTGCCGGCGCTCACCAACATCCCATTCATTGAGACATACTTTTTCTGAAGTCGGACAACAGCGCAATAGTTATAGGTATGTCAACAAACGATACACGCGAAGAACATGCTCCGTCCTCGGTTGCTTCAAAGCCCGAGCTTTCTCAAGAAGATCGTTCCGCCCGCATTGCGGTTACCGTATTCCCGCTCATTATTATTGTGGCATTCGCTCTGGGTCTGATTTTCCCGACCCATGCAGCAAAGCTTGGCTCGGGTGTGAACATCGGCCTGGGCATCATCATGTTCGGCATGGGCCTGACCCTGACCCTTCCTGACTTCGCACTTGTCGTGAAGCGCCCCCTACCCGTCATTGTCGGTGTTATCGCGCAGTACGTCATTATGCCTGGAGTTGCTTTCCTCCTCACCAAGGCGCTCAACGTCGATCCGGCAATCGCAGCCGGCGTCATCTTGGTCGGGTGCGCCCCGGGTGGAACCGCCTCGAATGTCATCTCTTACTTGGCTAAGGGTGACGTTGCACTTTCGGTGACCATGACATCGATTTCCACTCTGCTTGCACCCTTCATGACCCCCCTTCTCACCAAGTGGCTCGCCGGTCAGTACATGCCTGTTGATGCAAAGAAGATGGCAATCTCGATTGTTCAGATCGTTCTGATCCCCGTCATCGCAGGCCTTATCGTCCGTATGATTGCTGGCCGTTACGTTGAAAAGATCCTCCCGGCTCTTCCCTGGATCTCCGTTCTTGGCATCTCCTACGTGCTGGCAGCAGTCGTTGGTAAGTCCGCCGACACGATCATGAAATCCGCGCTCATCGTCTTCATCGCGGTCATCCTCCACAACCTGCTGGGTTACTTCTTCGGATACTTCGCAGGACGTCTCTCGGGCGGCGATTACCGTGCAGCTCGTACGACCGCAATTGAAGTTGGTATGCAGAACTCGGCTTTGGCAGCCGGTTTGGCAACGAAGTACTTCAGCCCCGTGGCCGCGCTTCCTGGCGCTGTCTTCTCGGTCTGGCACAACCTTTCCGGTGCACTATTGGCCATGCTCTTCCGCCGCTTTGGAAAGCAGGGCTGAACGAGCACTGAAGGGATATACCCGACAGCATCACAGTTTTGCTTTCACGTCGGAATAGTAGCGACCTGAAACTTGTGGGGCGACGCAGCGGATATCGCATGCGTCGCCCCACCTGTATGTCATGCAAGCTGGAGTCAGGCTTGGCATCCACCAGAATTTTCGGATGCCCAGTAGTGCCGGAATACCAAAGCCGTTCCTAGTTGTGGTTCCCCGAACGAGGTGTGTGTGCGCCTTCCGTGAAGGCGTTAATAGTCACCTGCGGATCAAGCGGATGGCCGGCGCGAGTCTCTGCACGTAGGTGCGAAACGACGGCCTCGAGACTGCCGCATGCATCGGCAACCGCCTTTTGACGCTGATAACCCACACCAATGCTGCGCATCGTTGAAATGAAATCCAACTCTTCTGCGCAATCAAGGTCCTCAGCAACAGGGCGCAGCTTTTCAATTGTTTCATCCAGCAGCTCGTCGATGTGACGCTCATTGCCGTGGATGTCTTCGATCAAAATGGCATCCATTCCGTAACGCGCCGCACGCCACTTGTTTTCAGCCAAGAACCACGGTGAGGTGGTTGGAAGCTCTTCGCCTCGATCAAGAGCACGTGAACCGTATTCAACCAAGCAGTGAATAAGTGCGGCAATCGCTCCAATTTCAGCCGCGTTGCTGGAAGAATCGCAGACGCGCACTTCCAGCGTGCCAAGTCTGGGCGAGGGGCGAATATCCCAACGAATCTCATCAAAATTCGAAATGATACCGGTGTGCATCATGTCGCGAGTGTAATGTTCCAATTCCTCCCAGCGGGTAAACAGCTGAGGGACACCCGCAGTGGGAAGCTGCTGGAAAACCATCGCGCGATTGTCGCAGTAGCCCGTGTCCGTTCCCGCCCAATAGGGTGACGAGGCCGTCAGCGCTTGGATTCGTCCGAGCTGAGTCGAGAGGAAAGCAAGAAGAGGAAGAACTTTGGCGCGATCCTCAATCCCAACGTGAACATGCGTGCCAAAAATCAGCATTTGGCGGCCCCAGAACTGGGTGCGATTGACCAATTCGGCATAGCGTTTCGAATCTGAAACTCGCTGGTGTGCAGGGTTGGCAAATGGGTGAGATCCAGCGCTTGTGAGGTCGACGCGAAGTGCCGATGTGATTGGCTCAAGCATCTCTAAGCCCTCATTGAGATCAGCAATGGCGTCGCGGACACGAGTCTGTTTGCGAGAAACTAATTCCACTGTATTGCGCAGCATTTCACCGTGAACAAGCGTATTTCCCGGATATTGCGCGCAGACTTGAGTGATGATTGCCTGCGCACATTGGCGGAGGTCCTCAGAGTCGATATCGATGAGCTGGAGTTCCCACTCAACACCGAGTGTTGAACGTTCAGATTGTGCGAACGAGATGGCCATAGCTCCCCTTGCTCAAGCTTGTTGGTAGCGGTGGATAAAGGATGCCAATAGGTCGTGTGCGGGTTGAGTATTCGCAGCGTCGCAGCGCGCAACTACCGCGGGTTTCTCTTCTGCAGGATAGTAGGTGTCACCATAGGTCTCAATGCGTAGGTGCATGCCATCTCGCGTAATTTCTGGGTGAAATTGCGTGCCGTAGATGTTCTTTCCCCAGCGGAGGATCTGGACGTGGCAGCGAGTTCCGGTCGCCAGAAGTTCGGCTCCCTGAGGAATAGATCCAATTGCGTCGGCGTGACCGGTGTAGGCGTGGAATTGCGGCGGAAGCTGACCGGTCAGGGGGTCGGCAATTCCGGCCTCGGTCAAGGAAATTTCAGGTGCCTGAAGATCTTCAGAGAAGCCCTCAACGATGGGTGCTCCCGAGGCTCGAGCCAGGGATTGCAAGCCAAAACAGATGCCGAAAGTTGGGAAATCGCGCTCCAGAAGGATGGAGGTCAAGGCATCGATGCGTTCTTCAACTCGAAGGTGCTCGGGGGTTTTCTGCTCATGAGGGTGTTCGAAACCGAAAGGAGAGCCGGTAATGATGACACCCGAATACTGATCCAAATCGATATCACTGGCCGGGTGCGGCGAAGCGGCATCAACCAAAGGAAGTGGATGTAGATCACTGTCACTGAGCTGACCGATTGCCTTCATCGACGCCAGTTCATCTCGAGCAAGAATGCCGTCTGGTCGGCACACCGCCACCAGGAAGGGTCGAGAAGAAGCGGGTCGAGAAGCGTTCATAAGGTCACGCTATCAGCCGTTTCAAACAGATGCGCGCGACGGTGCGGGAGATGGGATTGTGTAACGGGTAGAAAAAACCCGCAGCACCAAACAATGCTGCGGGAATCACGTCGGGGTGGCGGGATTTGAACCCACGGCCTCTTCGTCCCGAACGAAGCGCGCTACCAAGCTGCGCCACACCCCGTGACCGTTTGAGTATAGCCGTCCAAAGCCGGTGCGCAAAATTTTGTACGCGAAGGTCTGGAGTCGTGCCCGTTTCCAGTGTTCAGTCGTGAATTGTCAGGATCGAGGCCTCGGGGCGGGTGGCGATACGCACCCGAGCGTAAGGGGAGGTACCTAAGCCCGCGGAGACGTGCAGCCATGCATTCTCGCTGGCACTGGTCTCCCATACGTGCAATCCCTTGCCAAACTCGCGGGGAAGATCGCAATTGGTTACCAGGGAGGTCACACCAGGGAGCCCAATCTGACCACCGTGAGTGTGGCCTGCAAGGATCACTTCTGCACCCAAGTGGGTCATTGAGTCGAGCACGCGCGTGTAGGGCGCATGGGTCACACCCATGCGAATTGCTCCAGAGGATAGCCAACTTTGCGATAGCCCAGTGATGGAGTCGCGGTTAATGTGCGGGTCATCGACACCCAGCAGAGCAAGAGGAGCAGGTGTGTAGCTGAACTCGTCGACGTCGGTTGTGGTCTCCGTCTGGTAAGGCTCCACAAGTGCCGAAGAATTCGATAAATCCGCCCAGCCCATCGTGCGCAGGTGCGCAGCAAGTTCGGTCCACGGCAGGTCTACCGAGCGCTCGACCTTTCCTGATTCACGAGGCCGAAGGTAGCGAGTCCAGCTCTTGGGTTTCGGCGAGTAGTAGTCGTTTGAACCAAAAACAAAAGCTCCAGGGAAATCAGAGAAAATTTCGTGTGCCTGGATCACCATTTCCAGCGCATCAGGACTGCCGAAGTTATCTCCGGTAGAGATCACGTAGTCGAATTGCTCGGTATCGCGAATCTCTTGCAGGAAATCGAGAAGAAATTCTTGGCCTGCGAAAAGGTGTAGATCAGAGAAATGGAGGACCTTCGCCATTCGGTGATGACTGCGCAACATGGGTGTTGACAGTGCTGAAAGCGGGACATCGTAGTGGCGAAGGACAGGTCGACGCCGCTCGACACTTCCCCAGGCAAGAGCCGCGGTACCACCCAGAGCAAGGGCGGCTGCGCCGCGGAATGCGTGCTTGACGAGTCGATGTGAAGTCATTTCTTACTCATCCCCATCGTCATCATCATCGTTGTCTCCGGGTTGTTGCTGGCCCTGCGGATTTTGTTGCGGGGCAGGAGCTGCACTGGGAGTAGGAGCTTGAGTTTGGCGAGGTGCGGCCTGAGGGGTTCCGATATTCGCATTGGGCATGGGCTGGTTGGGTGTCCCCTCCAGAGCTGTGCTCATATATGGCGCCCAAATGTTTTGACCAACGAAGGTTTCACCGAAGATTCGCGAGTAGTAGCGTCCGTTAATGCGAACGTTTTGAACCGGGGTCGTCGAGGCGTTGCCGTGACCAACCCACGTCGCGGTGGTGAGCTCGGCGGTCGATCCGGTCAGCCACGTGTTTGCTGAGTAGTCGGTTGTACCAGACTTAGCGGCGAATTGGCGACCGCCCGACAAGCGCGTAGCCGTGTAGTACTGGCTTGCCGACTTCGTCAGGGTTGTTGCAACCTTTTGGGCGACCTGCGAATCGATGACCTGCTTGCAGTTCGCAGAACCTTCCTTAAGAACGTTCTCTTGGCGGTCAGTGACCTTGGCGATCGAGTAGGGTTGGCACATCTTGCCGTCATTGACGAAGGTTGCGAAAGCGCGTGCCATGTTCAGCGGTGAAGCAGAACTGGAGCCCAAGATGTTACCGGGCACAGCCAAGATTGGTTCGCCGTTTCCGTCATCAATGCCCATATCGGCCGCGACTTGGAAGATATTGCAGAAGTTGAGCTTGGACGCCATGTTGACGAAGGAGTGGTTCACCGAAATACCGGTTGCGCCGATGACATTGAAAGCACCGTCTTTGCCCGCCAAGTCGACAACGTGCCAGCTTTCAGTGTGGACGGGCTCGCCATCACACTTGAAGGAGCCATTGGGGAAGTTCGTTCGCCCATCGATGGTTTCATAGCCCGAGCGACCTTCCTTATACCATTCGGCCAAGACAAAGACCTTGAAGGTTGATCCGACCTGGAAGGAACCATCAGCCGCGTAGTTCGACATGGTTTCGTCTTCACCCACGCCGTAAACAGTATTTTGGGTCATTGCGACAACTTCACCCGTTTGGGGGACTAAGGAAACCAAAGCGTCATCCAAACCGGAGGCATCGTCGGAAGGAATGGTCTTCGTTAAGGCTTCGTAGGCAGCATGCTGCTTCTTCGGATCCAAAGTCGTTCGGATGGTCAGTCCACCGGTCTTAAGAAGACGCTCACGCTCAATGGAGGTCTTGCCGAATGCGCTATCGGCAAGGAACTGGCGCACTGCATAGGAGCAGAAGTAGGCATTTTCATCGCCAGCACCCGAACATCCCTCACGAATCTGAGTGGGGTGAAGCATGTCGGTAACGTTCACGGCCTTTGCTTCGGCTTCTTCGGCCTCTGTAATGACGCCCTGGTCGGCCATGACGGAAAGGACGGTATTACGGCGTTCTTGCGCGGCCTCGGGATGCTGAAGGGGGTTGTACTGAACAGGGGACTGGACGAGGCCAGCTAGGAGCGCGGCTTCACCGATCGTCAGCTCGTTGGCGGACTTGGAGAAATAGAGCCGAGAGGCAGCCTCAACACCGTAAGTGATGGGACCGAAAGGCGCGATATTCAAGTAGCCGGTAAGGATCTGGTCCTTATCCATTTGCTTCTCAACAGCAAGCGCGTACTTGATTTCGCGAAGTTTACGTTCGGTGGTTTGCTCAGTTGCGGCCTCGACCTGGTCGGCATCGCCTTCCATGTAACCCTTCTCGGCCAAGGCATTACGAACGTATTGCTGGGTAATGGTCGATGCGCCCTGCTTCCCGCCGTCATCACCGAGGTTATTGACCATTGCACGGGCAATACCCGTGGGGTCGACACCGTGGTGTTCGAAGAAGCGTCGGTCTTCAATGGCGACGATTGCTTTCTTCATGATGGGCGCGATTTTGTCCGAGGGGATGACAATGCGCTGCTTGTCGTAGAAACGGGCAATTACTTGACCGTTCGTATCGAGCATGGTGGACTCGGTCGCGGGAGTGACAACCTGGATGTCGGTGGGGATCTCGTCGAAGATCTCCATCCCTGCTTTTGCCGTGATTGCACCGGTTCCGACGGCCGGTACCAAGACGCCAGCGCTGACCACACCGACAAGTGTTGATGCTGCCAAGAATGACAGCAAGAGCGCCACCAGCTGTGCGGGTCGAACAAAGCGTGTATGCGACTGAGCCATAGGTACAGGATACGTGTAGAAGCCTCGGAAAGAGAGAGGAAGAGGTGGATTAGGTCAACGTTTGGCGTCTTTGCCACATTACGGACCGAAGTCGTCCTAATTTCCCTTATGAAAACTTCATGTGTATTCTCTGAGGAAGAGGTCAATGTTGACCACATGGAGAGGGTGGAGTTTCACATGATTGATGACCACGGTTGGGTTGAATATGCCCTGTGTGCCGAAGATGAACCCGACTCCCTGTTTGTGCAGGGCGCAGCTCAGCGTCAAGTTCGTATGCGCTGCATGGAATGCCCCGTGCGCCTTGAGTGCCTTGCAGATGCCTTGCAGTCACAGATGTCCTACGGCGTGTGGGGCGGTCTTACCGAACGCGAACGCCGCGTGATTTTGCGCGTGTATCCAGAGAGGACTGACTGGAGTGAGTGGCTCATGCATTCTCGAGATCCTCTGGCAGTTGAGTTGCGCAAACCGCGGGTTCCCCAAAGCTTGTCGATGAAACATCTTCGTACAAATGCCAAGGCACTACGAGAGGCATCACTTTCTGTTGCTGCACGTGGCTAATCGCCGCCAGTGCCGTAGGATGGCGCTATGACTACATGGGAATATGCAACAATTCCGCTTCTAACCCACGCAACGAAGGCAATCCTCGATCAGTGGGGAGCCGATGGCTGGGAGCTCGTCCAAGTTGTTCCAGGACCGACTGGTTCAGATAGCTTGGTCGCGTATCTGAAGCGTCCGAAGGAAGACTGATACTGCGGATATTTCTTCGCAATAAACTATCGGGGCCGAGCAGGTGATAAACCTGCTCGGCCCCAAAGGCATTGAGCTAAAGATTAGCGAGCGCGGCGCGCTAGACGATCGACGTCAAGCAGTGTGACCGCACGGCCTTCCAGACGGATCCAACCGCGCGAAACGAAATCTGCCAAGGACTTGTTGACAGTTTCACGCGAAGCGCCGACCAGCTGGGCCAGTTCTTCCTGAGTGAGGTCGTGAGGAACGTGGATGCCCTTATCGGTTGCCGTACCGAAACGATCTGCAAGATCAAGCAGTGCCTTAGCAACGCGGCCGGGGACGTCGGAGAAGACCAGATCGGAAAGTGATTCATTCGTACGACGCAGGCGCTGTGCCAGTGCGCGGAGCATGTGCTTGGCCAGAGTCGGATTCGCTTCGACGATCTCCATGAGGTCGCTGTGCAGCAGGTGCAGCAAGGTCGCGGGAGATACGGCGGTTGCGGTGGTCGAGCGCGGGCCCGGATCAAAGAGCGTCAGTTCACCGAGAATTTCGCCGGGTCCAAGGACTGCAAGCAGGGATTCGCGGCCGTCATTCGAGGTGTGGCCCAGCTTCACTTTGCCTTCGGTCACGATGTACAGACGGTCACCAAGATCGCCTTCTTCGAAGAGGGTTTCGCCGCGTCGCAGTGTTGTCTGACCCATCTTCTGCTGCAGCGATGCCTGTTGCGCCTCATCGAGTCCACTGAAGAGCGGGACTTGGTTGATGAAGTTTGCATCTCCATACATAAAGCCGGAACTCCGTTCTATTCGCGAGCGCCGCTAGCATGCGCCGCCGACTACTGAGCTGTCCTAATCATGTAAGACGGCAGCCCAGCACAAAAGAGCCACCGTGTGATAGTCGTAACTATTATGCACGGTGAACGGTCTAAATCACATATTTGCACACAGTTTGCGCAAATTCGTTTCTTTAGAGTTGACTCTCCGCTGCAAAGTGAGCGGATTCTTTGATGAAAGGAAGGATTGCCTGGATCAGAGCCTGAGGGTTTTCTTCCTGTGGGAAATGGCCGCATTCGCCAATTGCGCGCATGGTGAATTCGCCGCTGGTCGCTTGGACATCATCAGCAAAATCAACGTGCGACCATAAACCGTCGTCGCGCGCCTGAATCGAAAGCACGGGTACCGTCACGCTCCGTGTCAGAACATTCTTGGAGCTAAATGAGGGCCTAAACGTTGCCCGCAGTGACTCCCATGCGGATCGAACCGCGATGTGTCGGGATAGAGCCTCGCGGTAGACTTGCGCATTCTCTAGCATGTCCTCGCGGTTAAAAGGTGCCGCCCACTGAGAGATTGAACGGTCGATCCATGCTGAGCGTGCCGCGAAGAAGGCTACGCGAGGACGGCGCGATAGCAGGGTTGAGAACCAGCGGCCTCGGCCTCGGGAAGAAAGCCCACGCAGGAAGTGCAGACCCAGCGGATGAGGGGCACAAACCGGCACAATCGCCTGCAAGCCCGCAGGTTTAAGCGCGCCGAGCATCCACGCGACCACGCCCCCCATGCCGTTGCCGACAACCGTGTAGGAAGAAATCCCCAGTGCCGAGGCTACGCCAGCGACGTCCGTCGCCAGCTGGGTGAGTTCGACTTCTCCCGGAGCAAGATCGGAGGTGCCAAAGCCTCGAAGATCCATTGCAATGGTGCGGATACCGGCCTGCGTGAAGGCGGGAATAACCTCTCGCCACGTCCACCAAGTCATCGGGAACGAGTGAAGGAGGATAACGGCGAAAGAGGCATCCTCGGGTCCCGCGTCGGCGATATGGAAGGATGCTCCCGAGGCTGAGATCCTACGGTGAACCCAGGGCCCGGGAGCCTCCAATACCGCGCGAGAAACCTCGGGTTTCACCGCAGACCAGCTGCCTTTTCAGCGCGACGACGTGCGCGGGCGGTGAAGTGTGCGCCCGCGGGATTGACGCGCTCTACTTGCTCGCGCATCGCCTCTTCATTGCGTCCGCGGCGACGAACCGAATGCGAAAGGGATGCGATGCCAAGCAGTGCAATTCCAAGGAAGAGTAGGCGGCCGGAGTATCCGGATGCTTGGAGATGGTGTGCAAGGTTAGCGCCCAAGGCACCGGAATTCTGCAGGAAGTGCAGAACGGAAACCGTGTGTGCAGAGGTAAACCCGGGGGCGAAAACCCAGGGGAGGCCGGCTGCGAAGAAGCAGAGGCCGCCGATCCATGCGCCCAGTGAGGAACGCTTGAATGCTTCAAATAGTGCAATAACTGCGACGAAAGCGATGACGACTTCGGTGAGAGCAAGCCAGTTGATCACGCCGGTTGCTGCAGGGTTGCCCTCGGGAAGTGTCATGCGAGCGCCGGCATCGGCAATGAGGTACCACGTGATGGGTAGAGCAAAGATGCCCAAAGCCAATGAGCTCCAGTGAGCGGCTGCGCGAGAGGGCATTTCAGGAACGACGGTTGCGCCCTCAAAAAGGGCATCGTCGAGGCTCTCGGGGGTCTCTTGAGGAACGGTACGTTCGCCGCTATCTTCACGAGGCTTCCACGAAGCTTCGGTCGTTGCGCTTTCCGCTGCCGGAGCAATGAATGCGCGCCTACGAACCTGGGTGCTTTCAACCTCGTCCTCGGGTTCCTCGGCGGTTTCGGGCTGAGCAGGTGTGCGGCGCGAGAGGGCGTCGGGAACCTCGGTCACCGAAGGAGAGTCCTCAGGCTCTTCTTCCGCCGCTTCGGAAGCAGCCGGGATCGTTGTGGTGTGTGCGGAGTCGGGAGCTTCCTCAGATTCTTCGGGGGATGCATCCTTGGGCTCTGCGTTGTCCTCAGTAGTTTCCTCAGTAGTTTCCTCAGTCTTTTCCGAGGCCGGCTCAGCGTCGACGTCGTCGTGGGAGGTGTGCTCAGACTCAGCCACGGTATTCTCATCGTGCGCTAAGTCGTGGCTATCGCCCTGAGAGGTTTCTTCGCTCGAAGATTCGTCTGAAGAGGATTCCTCGGCCTGCGCATCCTGCTGTTCCTGGACTGACTCGGGCTTGGCCTCGGAATGCTCAGACGTCGAACGCTGTGCAAGAGCATCGTCCACGGATGTTGGGGTGACACCCATGTGGACGGGTTCAACCTGACTGGTTTCGGTGACTGACGCGCCACCGACGATGTCTTCGGCTGCAGATGCCTCACCGGGAAGGGTGACTTCTTCACCGGTCAGTGGTGTTTCCTCACTGGTATGGGGGTGATCGGTTTCTTCCGTCACCTTGTCAACGTCTTCCTTGTGTTCCTGATCAGACATGGGACCTCCTCTTCTCGTGCTGACGATAACGAGAAAACGAATATTTTTGGGGATTACCCGCCGAGAAGCGCTGGATTATGCGACTTAGTTGGAGCTTGATGCGTCGTTGGGGGCGTAGCGACGAGCCCAGTAAATTCCCAAGGTCGAGGCCGCAAGGATCATTCCGTAGGCGGAAATAGTCGATGCGGACATCAAAATCTGGGTCCACATTGACTTTCCGGGGGTCACGACAGCACCGGAGAGGCTTGTTCCAACGGGAATCAGAAGGAAGGCGGGGATGATGTAGGTCCAAGCGACGACCTGAGGGCCGATCATTGACCAGCGCGAAACCAGCGCGATCATTCCCAAGATGACGGCAACTGCGATGCCCTCCGATGTATGCATGGGGGTCTGTGCAATAACGTCGTGCAGTCCGCTGGAAGCCATTGGAAGCGAATCGGCAGGAGCGCAGCGAACGAGGAGTACGACGCCAATAACTCCCAGTGGAAGTGAAGCCACTGCGACTGCGATTCGCTCACCCCGGTGGCGCTGAAAGGACATCAGCTGATCGGAATCCTGGCTGTTTTCGCGCGCTCGGTGAGTCAGAGCCAAAGCAACTCCGCCACCAAAAAGGATCGCAGTTACGCATAAGGGGTAGAGATTCCAGGTTTGTGCGGCGGAAATGTCATTGGTTGAAAGGTTTGAGGCCACAAGGAAGTGGACTCGAAGGTAACCAAAGGTCTGTAAGAAACCAATAACAAGTTCCCAAGCGGCAGCAATGAACATACCAATGGAATTGCGCTCACAGTTGATAGAAATCATGGCCAGAAGAATGGCCGAAAAAGCCATGCCGATCATGCCCTCGACCGAGGCCAAGGGAACACCAATCGCAGCTCGCGCCTGAAGATCCGCGAGCGACATTCCCATGAGGATCAGGGCAAGGGGCGCAAAGATGACAGCGAAGATCGCTGGACGCAGGACAGCGCCGACCGGGAGGGACAATCTGGACATATATCAAGTATGCCGGTACTAGCTGGGAATTGAGCGGTGTGCCCAATAGCCGATGCCTATTCCTCCTGCCAAAGCGACGGGAATCATCGCGCGGGCAAGGCGGGTGCGCTTACGGCCCCGGATTCGCACTGTTCGTGTAAAGGAAAGCGTCGGCCATTCGCGCTCGCGAGCAAGCGCCGCAAGCGCTCGATCAGGGTTCACTGCCCTGGGGTTCCCCACTAATTCGAGCATCGGCAGGTCAGAGATGGAATCGCTGTACGCAAAGGATTCATTCAAGTCCCAACCGCGTTCGCGGGCCAAAGCTGCGCAGGCCTCGGCTTTTCCTTCTCCGTGATTGAAGTGGGTAATGGTTCCGTCGGCTAAGCCATCCTGGCCCTGCCCGACAATCGTGGATAACGCGTCGGGGATCGAAAGCAGGTGCGCGATGGGGCGAACGATCTCTAGCGGTGAGGCAGATGCGATGACAACGTGGTGCCCCAGAAGTCGGTGGTGATCGATCAGTGCCAGTGCTTCCCTGTAACACAGGGGCGCGATTGTTGAATTTGTGACGTTATTGACGATTTTTTCAACGTACTGTGGGTCCCAGCCGCGAGTGAGTTCACCCAAGGCATGCATCATCGACCGCATTCGTTCATCGTCAGCGCCCGTGAAGAGGTAGGGAAGTTGGACGAGGGTTGCCCGCAGGGAATCCCAGCGGCTCATGACTCCCGCGTGAACCAGCGGGCTGCTCAGTGCCATTGCCGAGGCCGTGGCCAAGATGGTCTTGTCAAGATCGAAAAAGGCCGCGATACGGGTATCACCTTCCGGGTGCTGATTAGCGCCGGGCAGGGCAGGTTTGAGAATTTCTGTGTTGTTATTGAGGATAGTCATCGTTGACACCTTGGTTTGATGCGGAAACAGCAGTGTTATCCACAGGGGCGGGATTAGCTCTAGTTTTCCACAGATTTTGCGGTCGCGGTGGTATTCCGTGGAAAGAAAATTCACGCTCGTACCATGAAGAGCGAAGGCTACGTTGCATTTTGGGAACTTTCGCAAGGTGCTGAGCAATCATTGCGTGCGGTCTGTGCTTTGTTGGGGATTAATACTCGCCAGTGCCATCCAGAAGAATGTGAGCGTACGGAATTCCGCGTTGAGGAAGTGATCTGCGCTGTCCTTGGTAGGAGCGAAGATCGACGTGGATGGGAACACCGTGGAATCCACGTGTTGGTTATCGGAGATACGCTGCGTCTTCCAGGTTGTGAGAAGGCGATCGGGCAGCTCATCCTTGCAGACCATGCGCGCTGGCAGAATACGGTATCGCCGCATTCTTCCCACCTTTGCGTGGGAATCGCAGGTTGGAGCGGGGGAGTAGG
>ERZ773057.338-NODE-338-length-20115-cov-65.730010_pt1 | contig 20115 bp, 12 predicted proteins | sample MGYA00580629_ERZ773057 | MGnify/ENA primary metagenome ERZ773057 (study PRJEB29015, sample SAMEA2738143) | human oral metagenome | biome: human oral; feature: human-associated habitat; material: saliva | place: China | collected 2163 ...
GGTGTTGTTATCGCTTGTCATCGTTGATTCTGCTTTCTCGCATGGAGGTCAGATGTCGGTTGGGACGGTGACCGGAACCCACGTCGGACGCTCGGGCTCCGGTAGGAGAATCGGGGCATCCCATTTCTCCGAAGGCTTTTGCCGGTCCGCGTACGCATGGCCGTGCTCGGCGTCGTACTGTCTCTTCATGGCGTCGAGGCCGTGTCCCCGGTTGATGTCGTTGAAGTGTGCCCAGTCGTCGCGGGACGCCTTGACTTCAATTTGTTTTCCATAGGCCTCGGGGAGCGAAGCATACTTCTGCAGGTTTGTGAGGGGATCGGTGGAGAAGTGGTAGTTTTCGACGCGTGCGCGTGCATTGACAGGGTTGGTGTCGAAGCCGTTCATCTTTGCTGCGTAAGTCGCAGTAACCATACTCGTGAAGCTCACGCCTGCGGCGTTGAAGGTCGTCGCCTTCGCCCCCGTAGCGATCGACCCCACCGCAGCTAGTTCGCCGCCCAGGGAGTGCCCGGTGAGGGAGAAATTGCCGTCGGTGACGCCGTTGGCCATCAGGCGCTGTTTGACGGTCGTCGCCGCGAGTATCGCCTGATGGACCTGATCCGAGGTTGCGACCGCCCCGAACACGTCGTTGAGAACATCGCCCGTGTGCCCGAAATCGGTCCCCTCGTAGGACAGGACGTAGCGCCCGTTGTCGTCCCGGAAAAGCGTCGCGTGGAAGCCGGTCTTCTTGTCCTCGAGGATCTTTGGGTCGATGCCGAGACTGCGCAGCTCCGCGGGGCTCACCTCGTGCCAGCCGGGAGGCTCCTTCCAGTCCCCGCGGGGGTGGGGCCTGCCCGCGAGGTCCATCTTGTCCCGGATGAGGCCCTCCCTGCCCGGGCGCGTGTTGACGGTCTCCGTCGTCTCCCCGTTGTCGCCGTAATGGACATTTGCCGGACCCTTGAAGCGTTCTGCAACGTCCAGAGCAGTATTGTAAATCGTCATGGCGAGTCTCTGTGCTTTCGCTACCAACCAAATACAGCTCGCAACCATTGCGATGCCGGAAAGGATGGTAAGCAGAGCAGGGAAAGCTGCCGTAATGAGGGCTGCCAGCGCAATCCCGAGGAGTACAGCCAAGGATAATACCGCAACGATACAAAGGACTATCGCGAGGACCTTAACAACCTCCGCGATCACCTTAACAATCTCGGCGATCACCTTTTTGAGAACCTTCGTTACCCACTTGGTGATATCAGCGAGAACTTGACCAACCTTGTTGATGAACTGAGAGATCTTGTCCAGCCAGTTGTCTTTGGTGGCAGCCATTGCCGTGTCGATCTTGCTGATGGCGCGGCCGGCTGCCTCATCCACCTCTTGGGCGATCTGAGCGATTTCCGTCGATGCGTCGGTCGCCGCCTTCGCAGCCCGACGTTCGTTGCTCATCGCCTGCTGGACTGCGTTTTGTGCGTTCTGGACGTTGACGGAGGGGGCGTGGGAACTCTGCAGCTGCTGGAGACGCTTCTTCGTTGCGCTCACCGTGCGCTGTGCGTCGTTGCGCTGCCGGTTGGCGCTCTCCTCCCGGGCAGAGGCCGCGTCGGCGCGCTTGTGGCAGTCGGCGAGCACCGCCTGGTATTCGCGCAGAGCTAGGCCCGTGTTCTTGTATCGGCCGTGTGCCGCCTCCAGGCTCTTCTCGGCGTTTTGTACCTCCTTCTGCGTGGCCGCGACGGCCTTCGACTTCGACGTCGTTACGAACTTATTGAGGTCGTCGATTGCGGATTGGATGCTGTTCGCGGAGGTGATCAGCCCCTCGACCTTGGTTTTGAGGGCGGTGGGATTACCCGGAAGAGTGCTCATTTCTGCTTCCTCCTTAGCGCCTCTGCGAGCTTTCCGTCGAGGTCTTCAAATGTGTCAGCGATGGCGTCGAAGGTTTTCGCCAAGGCCTCCAGGTGATCGCGGAAACGGCCCCGGGTGGTGTCCCAGTTGTTGCCGAACTCGTTGACTTTCCCCGCGAGCCTTTCGTGGCCGACAACAGAGGCGATGTCCAAGGCGTCGATTTTGACGTCGTTCAGGAGAGCGGCGGTTGCGCGAAGGGACTTAGACCGGTTGCGCAACTCGCTGATATCGACTTGCAGGTCCGGCATGGGCGTTTCCTTTCTTCAGAGGACCTGGGGCGCGGACGTGTCCTCCCGCGCCCCAGGCGGTGATGACCTTACTTACCGGCTGCTCGTGCCAGTTCCTCGTCGGTCTGCTGGAGAGCTTGCGCGGCCTTGTTCAGGTAGTCGGCCATGCCGTCGATTCCCCGAACCGTGCGGGTCGCACCCTGGGTGAACTCCTGGTAGGAGGAGTCGAAGGCGCCCGAGGCGCGCGACGTGGTGAATCCGTTCTGGACGAGTTGCTGGACGAGTGAGCGCAGCTCGTTGAGCTTGGACTCAAGATCCTGCTGGCCGTTGCGCAGGCGAGTTGCTGCGGACTGCATCTGGTCGTAGGTGACATTCAGGTTTGCCATTGTGTTCCTCCGTTGAGAATTGGATACCCGGGGTGGGTATCGCGGATCTGGTGTGTTCGAGCCGACGGTTCCCACGTCGGATGGGTGATTAGCCCGTAATCTCAAACTATCATTCGGTCTTGTCACTGACGATGGGGACTAGTCCCCATCGGGTTTTGTCATACTCGGGGCACCTGCACTTTCCACTGTTTGCCGGACTGAACAAAGTAGCCGCGACCCGGCACGGCCTCGGCCCCGAAGATGCCGGGGACGGGAACTCCGACGGCGTTCTCGCCCTCACCGGGCGAGGGGCACAGGACGATCCCTGTCCGTCCGCTGCGCACACCGGACGCCAGCGATCCGCCGAATGACCACCCGGAGACGTCGGCCTCGGCCACGACCAAATGACCATTGGCCTTCGCTGAGGCGATGGCGTCCTGCAACTGTTGGTCACACGCGGAGAAAGAGAACTCTCCGATACCTTCAACAAAGAGGACGACTCCCGGCGTGGTCTCCGGAGCTTCTTCCTCGAACAGGTGACCGTGCTTGGCAAGCATGGACGCGATCTTGTCTGCTCCCTGCGCGGTCTCCGTCCACAGCGGTTCCCTCGCCACCAGGGATCGGCGTGCACATGCGTGCAGCATGACCGCATTCGGGAAAGCACTGTGGACGCTGCGTGCCAGCCACCGGACGGTGTTGGTCCTGCCAGACTGAGCGGGGCCGGTGATCGCGAAGGTACCCCCAGGGCGCAGCGGCATCGGGGCAAGCGAACCCGCCTCGACCCCGATGACGGGGCGTCCATCGACAACGCGATCGACCTCGCGCTCCGGTATATCGAGCGGCAGGGAACGGATCGGTGTCGGGCGGGTGCGTCGGCGCATAAACGAGGCGCCTGCCAGTGATTCGATCTCCCTAGCCTGGTCGTAGTCCGTGACGTTCCTGCCGAGGATCGGCAGCTGCAAGAGGTTGGGGTTACCCACCTGCATGGCGCGTCCTGGAGCGCTCGACGCGCTCAGAACATCGCGCGGAAGATTGAAATAGAGGTATGCGTCCTCGTCGGTGAGACGCAGAACCACCTTGCGTTGGAACGACGCGGCGATCGAGTTCGGGATGGCCTGCGGCCGGTCCGCCGACACCGCGAAGTGAACGCCGACTTCGCGCCCGTCCGACAGAATCTGCTGGAAACGGCTCCAGATCTTCGCATGTCGGCCGACGAGCTGGTAGGTCTCTGCGAACGTGGCGATCCCATCGATGAGCACGAGGTATCGGGGCTCGTCCTGCTTACCCGAGAGTTCCCGGTAGGAGGTCAGGTGGCTGGCGTTGACGGCCTTGTAGGAGACAGAACGCTCGTCGACGATGCTACCGAGGAAGTCGATGAGCTTAGCAATCCTCTCTTCGTCGTCGCCCTGGATAACGTTGCCGACGCTGGGGAGCTTCTTCAGCATGTCGAGGCCTCCGCCGGCAAAGTCGAGGGCGTAGACGTTGACGGGACCTGAGCTGGGGGTGATGCCTGCAGCGATCGCGAGCGATCGCAGCGCGGTCGTCTTTCCGGAACCGGAGGCGCCGTAGAAGGCGATGTGTCCGTCCGTGTCGGGTCGGAAATACTCCACTTCCTGCGACTGGTCCTCGGGATCGTCCAGGACCCCGAGGACGATCTTGGCGTCGGAACGCTGGGGTAGAAGCGAGAGGTCGTAGATCGGTGCGAGTTCGGGCAGCCACGGCTTGCGAGGCGCCTGGATGTTCGCTTTAGCCGACGCTGCGCAGATAGTACCGACAACTCGGGTGATGTCGGTAGGGATCTCCTCGCGAGGCTTGGGCGGCTCGGGCGTCTTCCACTTCTGCGGCAGGCCGAAGCCCAGCGCCTCGATGTCAACCTGCGTCGTCTTGAGTCCCTCGGCCGTGCGGGCCCCCGGGTAGGCCGACTGGAACACCGAGATTCTGCCGGGGCCTGTCTTTGCCGCAGCACGGCCGGGCGTGTTCTGCGGGAAGTGGGCGGCCATGGCATCCCCGAGGACATCCTGGGAATCATCGGTGTCAGCCATGCGCAGGGCGACGCGCAGGTTCGTGTTCGCACGAAGGTTGTCCTTGATGACGCCCGCAGGGCGCTGGGTCGCCAGGATGAGGTGCAGGCCGAGGGAACGTCCTCGTTGGGCGACGTCGACGACGCCGTCGATGAACTCGGGAACCTCGTTCACGAGCGCCGCGAACTCGTCGACGACAATGACGAGCGATGGGGGGCAGTCGGGATCGCCGGACTTCTCGAGGGTGACGAGGTCTTTTGCTCGTTTTTTGTTGAGAAGGCGCTCGCGGTAGTGCAGCTCCGCTCGTAGTGAGGTCAGGGCGCGGCGCACCAGGTAGGGCGACAAGTCGGTGACCAGGCCGACGGTGTGCGGCAGATCCGTGCACTGCTCGAAGGCGGAACCACCCTTGTAGTCGACGAACAGGAATGTCAGCCTATCGGGTGACACCGATTGGGCCATGCCGAGGACCCACGCCTGCAAGAACTCGGACTTGCCGGCACCCGTCGTGCCGCCGACCAGCGCGTGCGGTCCGTGCAAGCGTAGGTCCAGCTGCATGGGCTCGCTCGCCCCCTGGCCGACGATGGCTGACAGGGGAACGGCCGGAATCTTGCGATGGGGGTGCCCCGGTGTGCGGTCGATGATCGAGTGCGAGGCCCTCCACCGTTCGATGATGGCGTTGGGATCGTCCGCCAGTTCCTGGCCAGTCAGATCCACGTAGGAAATGGAGCCTGGCAGATCCGAGTCATCGTCGACGGGGACTCCCGCGTCGAAAAGAGGGGAGAGTGACCGGCCCAGGGCAGCCAACTCCTCGTCCGAGACGCGGTCCACGCTCACGTCCTCAAGCGCGCGCGACGCGCGTACGTCACCGATGGAAGCCTGCCTGCCGTCGAATGCGATGAACGATCGGCACGCCGCAGGCAATTCGGAGAACGAAGGGGCCATCCACACAAAGTAGATACCTCGATCAGGGCCCAACTCGGCAAGACGGTTCAGGCGAGCGCGGTCCACCAGCACGTCGTCCACGAAAACGACCACCGCGGGAATCGGATTAGGGAACTTCTTCGACGTATCCTGCGCAGAGGCCTCGCTAGAGGAGGCGGAAGCAACCTCGGGGCCGCGGTCGGAGACCTCGCTGGGGTCGCCCTGAGTGCGGGCTTCGAGCAGGCCTTCGAGCGAAGAGAGCAGGACCTTCGCGGAGGCCGAGTCGGAGGCAAGGTGGACGCCGGCACCGAAGGGGGAGTGCGGGGAGGAGCAGTGAGGGAGCCACTTCATCCACTCCCATCCCTGCACGTGATCGGTGGAGGTCATGCAGGTGACGATGACTTCAGCAGGCGAGTACTGTGCCGCCAGCTGGGCTGCGATCGCCCCGCGCGCCTGCCTGAGGACGTCGCTCGGGCCGCACAAGCCCAGGCCTCCGGACGAGCGGATGTCGGCAACGAGTGGAACATTCGTGACCCGCGAGTACTCAACGGCGAGCGCGCGCACCTTGGCGACTGCCTCCGGAAGACCCGTGCGCTGATCCGCCCCTTCGATGGTGACCGTCGCGGTGTCCGTCCCTTGCCCCAGGCGGAACTTCAGGAACTCCGGGTGCTCGGGCCTGCGTATCCACAACGAGCCGTCGCGACGCAGCGCCCCCTCGATGGTCTGCTTGATCGGAGGGAACTGAGCGTGGCGGGACTCCACATCCTCGCGTCGACTGTCATCCAGGTCCTGGTGGGTGACCTTCAGAGCATCTTCAAACTGCGTCATTGCTTCGGTGAACTCGCTTGTCGACTGTCGACGTTGGTCCCACCACGAGCCGATCATGATGATCGGACTCAGGATGATGAACACCAAGCTCGTCAGCTGTCGGGTCAGGAGGAACATGGATGCGCCCATGATCAGGGGGGCCACGAGGCCGATGAACGGGAAACGCGAGGGTTTGGGGCGGGTTGGTGCATCGGGGAGCTTGATCGTTCGGGGGATCGCGTGTGGGATGACCTGAGGCGACCTGATGAATGCGATGTCCGTGGACTCGCCAGTCGATTCGGGCATCTTTGTCTGGACCAGTTGGATCTGAGTGTCTCCAAGGAGGACCACGTCACCGGGTGTCACCGTGGCCTGCTGCACGCGCTGGTTGCCAACGAGGACACCGTTGGCTGAGTTGAGGTCGTGAATTTCAATGCTTGAGCCGACGGTGATGCGAGCATGTTCCTTCGACACTCGACGGTCGTTGAGCATGATCGTGCACGAGGGAGATCGGCCCACGGTTGTGCCGCCGAAATACAGGGGGACGCACATGCCCTTGTCATTTCCGTCCAGGACGCGTAGCTCGCCCGCCACGCCTCCCGTTGGAGTCGCGTCTTTCGCCGAGGCGATGTCGACAAGTGAACCCGAGTTGAGTCCTGTCTCAGTCACGTATGCCGTTGACGGCAGGACTGAGGTGATTCTTCCGTCCACGGGATCGAGAACCCTGAGCGTCAGCGAATCGGGTGCAGCCAGGGTAGCGGCGCTCTGTCGCGGACCCGAGGAAGCCAGAGCGGCAGCAACATCTCCGACCGTCGCCGTTGCATCGGTGGTGACCAGCAGGTCGATATCCTCGCGGGTACGCCCGCGCAGTGTCAGTTTGATCTTCATCGCCGGTCCTTTCCGGTGAGTGCATCGGGTGTGCTGTTGCGTCGTTTCTCATCGTCGAGCAGATACAGGTCGCTGCTGGAGACCAGCCGCGCCGCGACCGCGTATTCGACCAGCCTGACGCGCCTGTGTGTCGCCAAGGACCCCGGCCTGCCCCGCATGCCGGGCACGCCCATCCGGTCGAGCTTGTCGGCGACGTTGTCGAGCTTTCGGTTGAAGCGGGTGATCGGCCACCCCAGCCGCGCAGCAGCCTCGGCATTGCGCGGGATATCGGTCGCGCCGGAACCTGCTTGCGTCAGCCAGGGTTCGCACAGCGCCAGGATCAGCAGGTACTGCGACGGCGTGAAACGTGCTTCCCCGACCGTGGCCTCGCCGGTGTCGGCGGTGGGGGCGGAGTAGCTGCGGAATGTCGTCCCGCGCACGGTGATGGAGAACTCGTAGGTCGTGGGCCCGGCGGCGAACACGACGACGGCCGACTCGAAGACCAGGGGGATGCGCGCCCCGGGCCCGACCCGAGCCTGCATGGACCCCGAGGCGTCGGCGACGGTGACCGCGATCCGCGACCCAATGTTGTCCAGCCACCACAGGCCGTCGTGGCAGCTGATCCGCACAAGCCTGCGGTGCAGGTAGGGGTTGTCGTCAATGCACAGGTCGGCCTCGCGGCCAATGAGGAACTCCTGATCGGCGCGAACCTCGTAGATTTCGCCGCAGTAGTCGATGACCGCGGCTACGTCCTCGGTGGACTCCGGTTGGATACTCGCCGTGCTCATGGCGTCTCCACACATTCGATGGCCTCGTTCGAGGAGCGCCCGTCCGAGTTGCGCACGGCGACCGACAGGCAGGTGCGCCCCGGTACAACCGGAACGGTGACCGTCGTCTCCTTCGTCTGGCGCACAGGGTGGTCCTCCTTGGGGTCCTCGACGTGGTAGAGGTACGTCGTCCCGGTGCCGACCGCGTCCCACGTGAAGGTGACCCCCTCAGGGGTGACCGTGCCCGCCAGACCGGTAATCGACGCGTTCGCGTTGGCCGAGGGCAGCCCGTCGAGTGGAGGCGCATCAGGCGAGGACTGGGCCGGAGCCACCGTGCTTCCTTCGCCGCGCAGCACCGTCCACACGCCGAAGGCGACGCCGCTCACGAGGAGAAGTACGAGCAGGAACCCAGCCACGACCGAGCCGAAGCCCCTGGAGGGAGCCTCCTCGGCCTCGTCCGTCTCAGAGGCCCGAGACGCGTCCTCACGCGTGGACACCGCGTTCGCGGGACCGCTCTGCGGCGCGCTTGCCGGAGCCGGGGCCGGGTCCACCTTCGCCAGGACGGCGACCGTGCGGTCATCCTCCTCATCAGGGACGGACGAGGCCGGGGCGTGGGAGGAGAACACGGCGATGGGCGCCGCGCAGGTCTCGTCCCCGTCCTCGTCCTCAAAGGTCCCGGCAGGGGCCTCTACCCCCATGGCTTCGAAGGGCGTGGGGGTCAGGCGCAGCGAAGATTGCACGTTTTGAAGCGCGAGGGCGAACTCCCGCGCCGACTGGTAGCGCCGCTTGGGGTCCTTGGACATCGCAATCGCGAGGATGCGCTCGAGCTCCGCGGGCACGTCGCTGCGGCCGATGGCGGGCACCGGGGAGCGCAGCACGCGGTTGAGTACGGAGAGCTCGCGGTTGTCTCCCCCGGGAATCTCGAAGGGGGAGTGGCCTGTGAGGATACCGTGCACGGTGGCGGCCAGGGAATAGACGTCGATGGTCGGACCGAAGGGACCCGTGCCGTCCTGTTGCTCCGGCGGTGCCCACGCCACGGAGAAACCGCCCGGGGATTCCTCGCCCGTTCCCGTTTGCGCGGCGATGCCGAAGTCAGTGAGGACGGGGTGCCCAAACTGGGTGAACAGGATGTTCATGGGCTTGACGTCGCGGTGGATGATCCCGCGCTGGTGGAGCGTCTCCACTGCGCCCGCGATGCGCACGCCGACGTCAAGCGCCTGGGACACGGGGATGCGGTGTTCTTTGGAACGCTGGCCCAGGTGCGGGGGCGGGCAGTACTCCATGACCAGGTAGTGGCGGCCGTCGTCCGCAATTCCCCCCGTGTAGAAGGACACGATGGACGGGTGGTTGGCGACCTGAGCCATCAGGTTCACTTCGGCGTCAAAGGCCGCCGAGGCCCGGGCGTTGGAATCCGGACGCAGGACCTTGACCGCCACGTCGCGTTGGGGCATCTGCTGGCGGAACAGGTAGACGTCGGCGAAACCGCCCGTGCCGAGGTGGCGGACGAACGTTGCGCCCGGAATTGCCGGGGGATCGAGTGGTTGTCGCATTACGCCTCCATTCGGAATGAGATGTTCTCGCCGAGCTCGACGACGTCCCCCGGCTTGAGGACCATGGCCACAGACCCGTCCAGGCGGACGGGGGCCTGTCCGGGGCGCATCAGCAGAGTGCCGTTTTGGGAGCCGAGGTCGTGGAGCCGCACGTCCCAGTCGTCGATCCGCAGCTCGCAGTGACTGCGAGATATCTTCTTGCCGGGACTCGGGACGATGACCAGCCGAGCGGGGGCGCGACCAGCGCTCGGGGTCGAGCGGGGACGTCGCCCGATAATGATGTCCTGATCGAGCGCGACCTCTTCCCCCGTCGACAGGACGATCCGTCCCAGGTCGGGGCGCGGGACGGTGACGGAGCTGCTGCTCAGCGGAGACGAACAGATTCGACACGACGAGGCGTGGGTCGGGTTCGGGTGCCCCTTCTCGCACAGGACCGCCAGGACCTGCGGACCGACCGCGGCTGACGTCGCCTGCACGCAGGACGTGTCCTGCGCGGGCTCCGTGCCAATCTGTCGCGCGTACTCGCGCAGCTCACGGGCGCGCTCCGGGAGCATCGTCTGTCCGTCGTGATCGCCCTCGCTCTGCGTCGCCGCAAGCCGTTGATAGGCGGCGCTGGGCGCGGCTTCCTGCGCTCGCGGAGCGCCTGAGGAGAGTCCGGGGACAGAGTCGATGAAGAAGCTTCCCGGGGGCGGGTCGAATCGGGGCTCGGGTTCTGCTGCCGAGACCGGCGGACCCGAAACCGCCTGACCGGGGACGGGTGGGACCGGATCATCGATGGCGGGCTCCGGTGCCTCCCGGTGCTCTGTCTCAGGCGGGGAGGCGAACGACGGGGGCACGGGAACCGGGTCGTCGTCGATGACATCGGAGTTTTGAACCTGCCTGACGGCCGCTTGCTCGACGGAATACTCCGGACGCTCGGCACCGTAGAGGTATTCGAAGCGGGAACGCACGCCATCCTCCGCTTCCACCTCGAGGGGTTCGTCCGCCGCATCGTCAGCTGTCGCTTCGAGGGGTGGCTTGTCGTCGTCGGGGTCTTCGGCCTCGTCCACGGGGTCGGGCTCGGGTGTCTCGTCCTCGCGCTCGTACCAGGGGATTTGCGTCTCTTCTCCCGAGGCCCCTGAGTCCGATGGCTCGTCGTCGGCAGGAACGGGGGCGGGGGCAGTCGGCTGGGCGATCACAGGTTCTGCCGCCGCGTCCTCCGGCTCGGATTCCTCCTCCTCGTCGGACGGAGAGACAAACTGCGCGAAGAAGGCCGCAGCGGGGGAATCGTTGTCCTCGGCAGACAAGGAAGCATCGTCGGCCTCACCCGCAGGCTCGTCAGACCCGGACGAGGCCCCCGCAAGCCAGGAGAGATCGGCGGAGGAACCCTCGCCGTCGGCAGGCGCGTCGCCCGAATCTGCTGGGGCGGGATCAGGCGGCAACGGCTCCTCGGGAGTCGCTTGCACGCCCGCAGAGGGAACGGGTGCGCCGAGAGCCGGGGAGGCCTCGTCCGAAGCGACGACGGCGCTCGCGGAGGAAGCGGGCCCGGAGGAAGCGGGGGAGGCCTCGTCCGAGGCCACGGACTCGACGGGGGAATCGGCGGGCGCGCCGCACGCTACCTCTCCGACCGTACCCGACGCGAGCGTGGCCACGGGCAGGACGGCGCTGAGCGCCTGCCACTGGGCGGCCTCGGGCATGGGACCATCCACCGGCGTGGCGATCCGCCAGCCGGAATGCGTGCGGAAGCGGTGCTCAGACCACGTGATGACGCTGCCCCCGCTCACGGACGTCGGCCCCTCCGGCCCGTCGACGACGACCTCGAAAGCTCCGCGGACAGCGATGTGTGCTTCGCCCGACTCGTCGATGAGTGCGACGAAACTCGGCAGCGCGGTCAGGTTGGCGGCGAAGGCGGAGGTCAGCTCCTGGAGGAGGACAGCCAGGTCCGCGCCCTCCAGCATGAGCTCCCAGAATCGCTGGGCGAGCGCCTCATTGCCGGGCTCGAGGACGACAATCCCGCGCTCGGTCACCGCTGCGGGATAGCCACCCGGCGTCCACGTGCGTTTACGCATGCTGTTCCTCCACTCGCGTTGCATCCGCCAGTTGCTGCTTCTCCATCGGGTGCGAGTCCGCGTCTCCGGCAGAGTTGACGGTCACGTCGTTATCGACGGTTTCGTCGCCGGTACTCGACTGCCCCCACTCGGGCTCGGCCTCGAGGACATCCGCGATGACGACGGTGATGTTGTCCTTACCGCCAGCACCCAGCGCCTGTGCGATCAACTCGTCGGCTGCCTGCTCGCGGTCCTTGACGTGGCGCACGATCATCTCGATGAGCGCGTCCGTCACCTCTCCCGACAGCCCGTCGGAGCAGATCACCCACCGGTCGCCGCGATGCACGGGGACCATGAAGATATCGGCGGTGACATGACGGGTGGATCCGGCTCCCAGCGCCCGGGTGATGATGTTTCGGTGGGGCAGGGCGCGGGCCTCGACGTCGGTCACGTAGCCCGCGTCAATGAGTTCTTGAACCTCGGAATGATCGACAGAGATCTGCTCGAAACTCCCTTCGGAGAGCAGGTAGGTCCGCGAGTCTCCGATGTTGAACACGGCGGCGCAGGGCTTACCCCGGTACTCCTGGAATGCGATGCCCGTCAGGGTTGAACCCGGTGCCCGCGAGCCCGTTCCCAGATCCGCGACTGCCAACGCCGCGCGGGATACCGCGGTCGAGAGTAGGGCGGGGGTGGTGAACTCGCCCGGAGCCAACGAGTCACACATGGTGTCGACGACGACCCGAGAGGCGACGTCGCCCGCGTCGTTTCCTCCCATTCCGTCCGCCACGAAGTAGGTGGGGAAGGAAGCCCCCCACGAGTCCTCGTTGTGCGTGCGGCGGCGTCCCACATCCGTGCGGGCAGCGTGCGCGACGACGACCCGAGAACCCCCGGGGCCGACCGCTTCGACACACTCGTTACCCATTGATGACCACGCTCCGCTGCCCGTACCGGACGGTGTCTCCGGGCGCTGCGACGACGGGGGAACCGGGCACGACAGGTGTCTCCTGGCCGTCGGCGCGCACGACGACCGTGCCGCCGGTGGAGTGCAGGTCCTCGACGAGAACCCCCTCACGCGTCGCCGTGAGCACGACGTGAGTCTTCGATACCGTCCGATCCGGGTCATCGACGGGCACGAGGGAGGCAGTGGGGCGCGAGGCCGGGGCGACCGGGTTGCGCCCGAGCACGATCGAGCCGCCGAATGGATAGTCCACGCCCGTGTCGAAGGTGACCCGAGCCGTGTCGTAGCGCACCCCGAGCTGCGTGCGGTCATCGTCGTCATCCTCGTGGTGGGAGGAGGTCGACGCGCTCCCCGAATACGAGGACGAGGGCGGGGTGAAGGACAAAGGAGGCTCGGACACCGCGGGGGCTGGCGTGCTGACACCTGTGCCGGAAGTCGACCAAGGCGTTGCCCCGATGTAGTCGGAGGAAGGCGTGGGTGCGCTCGCCGCGGGCGAAGGAACGGAGGGCGCTGCCGGGCTCGGATCGGGGATCGCACTTCCCCACGGCACGTGCACCGTCTCCGTTTCCTTTTCGGGCACTGTCGGGACAGGCGGCAGCGAAGCGGCGGCCGAGGACGTGGCGTTCCACGGGTGGACGACCGGCTCGGGCTCCTCCTCGGGCTCGGGGGCGGGGGTCTTGTAGGTGTCGCGTCCCGCTTTCGTGTTGATCGGGACGATGCCCAGCGTGCGGTCGAACCACGTCCGGTTCATCTCGTCCATGCTGGCGAAGCAGATGATGATGGAACCGACACCGAAGGTCAGCGTACCGATGACGCTTTGCAGGAGGAGCTTTCCCAGGCCCGCCCACCCGGCGGGAGCCCCCGAGTCATAGCGGACCCAACGCACGCCGGTCAAGGCCATGAGAGGACTCGCACCGGTGCGCACAAGCTTGAGGATCACGAAGGCGAGCCATGCGAAAGCCATCACGCCCGTAATAACGTTCAGCGTATTGAACGCGTCCAGTGACATCCTGTAGATGAACAGCAAGTAGAAGGGCGCGAAGGTCAGCAACACATCGAGCGTGCCATAGATGATCGTGGCGAGAATACGCCACGCCAGTCGGCGCCCGAGGCTGACCGCGACCGTCCCCGCCAGGTGCGGAGGAACCTGAACGGGATACTTGCCCGGAACGATCATTTCATACATTGTCCGTGCCTTTCAGGGGTGTGGTCTCGTCGGTGGCCGCGGGTGTTGTCTTCTTCGCGCGCCACTGGGCGAGCAGCTCGATGAGGGAATCGACGCGCACGCGCAGAGGAACCCGGCGCATCCGCAGGGAACGCGTCGACAGGAACGCCCAGTAGCGCCGATACCAGGGTGTCTTCCCCGAAATCACTGCCACGACCTCGTCCCTGATCTCCCAGGAACGCTCCGCGCCCCCACCCTGAGCGCCCGCGTCGGAGAACACGACGGCGTCGAGCGAACGGGCCATGGACACCAGCTCGGTGCACTGCTCGTCCCACCGGTGGAAACCGGTATCTGCGGGGATCTCGGCGCGGCGATCCTCCAGCCGCGCGTCGATGGCGCGCGCTTGCGTCAGGCGTGTCGCCCCCACGGGCACGCGCAGTCCGGTGTCCGTCGCGTAGTCGACGACGTCCTCCCATGCGCCCGCGGCGCGTTCTTCATCGGACCCCTGGGTGCGCCTGCGGCGCCGGCGCAGCGCCTTGAAGAGGAGCAGACCCCAGATCGGGGAGAGCACCAGGACGCCGAGGGCCGTCCAGCCCAGGATCGCCAGGAGGATACCGATCCACGCAGGCCAGCCTTCCTCGTTGTCGTCCGAGTCGTCGAAGGTGTCCGGCGGAAGCTCCGCCGGGTCCTGCGGCGGGTCCGGCGGCTGGAGGACCTGAGGCTTCGGATCGGGCTTGGGCTTGGGGACCTCCGTTTGGGGCACCTGGTCGCGTGGGGGAGTCGGGTCGAAGGCGACCCATCCAGCGCCCTCGAAGGGGACCTCGACCCACAGGTGCGTGTCCTTGCCCGTCATCGTCACCGGTCCCGAGGCCGGGGTCTCCGGGTGGAATCCCATGACGATCCGGGAGGGGATCTGTAGCGAGCGCAGCATGAGGAGCATCGCGACCGCGTACTGGTCGTCGTCGCCGATGAGCTGGTCGGCGCTCAGGAAGTCCTCGATGCGCGAGGTGCGGTGGCCCGGCAGGGAGAGCTGGTCGGAGCCGTCGGAGTAGAAGCCCTCGTCGTGGAGCGTGCGCTGAATGGCGCGGACCTGCGCGATGCCCGGCGCGGCGTCGCCGATCATCTCCGTGGCGGCGTCGGTGACCTCGGAGGGGACTCCCTCGTCGGCTGTTGACGTCGTGCGCGAGAACGCTCGGCCTTCAAGCTCCTCGTCGCTCCACTGACGCGTCACCACGCCGGTGACCCGGTAGGAGTCTCCCTGCGCGAGTCGCACGGTGGACAGCGCAGTCTCGAGGCGGTCGTGGAAGTAAAGCGCGTCAGCGAGCTGGTTGGCCCGATCGGAGGTGTACTCCAGGGAGCGCGCCCCGTCGACGGTGGGAACCCAGTTCCCCGAGTAACCCTCGATGTGAACGGTCACGTTCGAGGCCTGGGCGTCGGCGGGCGCGGGAGTCTCGTAGAAGGAGGTTCCGACGTGGCGGAATCCAGACCCGTTGGCGTTCGTGGCGATCTGGATGACCGTCCCGTCGTAGTAGTCGAGGGTCGCGAGGCGGAGCCTGCCTCCCTCGGGCAGCCCGTCGACCGTCAGGAGCTCTGTGTCCTTGTCGGTCGTGTTCAGGAAGCGGAACTGCGTGGCCGGTGAGTGGTATTCCTGGAGGTTGAGCGGCGGCTCGACGTAGTCGCGCGCGACCGTGCGGTGCGAATCCGTGACGACGACGCGCGTGAGGGGGACGGCGACCGCGAGGGCCAGGGCGATCAGCGTGACCGCGCCGAGGCCTCGGCGCACGGCGGGGTTGGCAGCACGCTCGTGGAACTCGACGACCCCGCGCCCGCCCTCGCGGCGCGTGCGTCCGGCCACGTGCGCGGACCAGACGACGCCCACGATCACGGTGAACAGGCCGATCGGCAGGGCGAGGGGGGCTTGATGGGAGCTCCAGATAATGCCGAGGAGGCCCAGGATGCCGACGGGAGCAAGCGCCCACGCCGGTCGCTTGGTGCGCAGCACGATGGTGAGCGCGACGAAGGAAGTGACCAGGGCGCTCAGGAAGGGCATGATCGCCGGCCCGACGAAGATTCCGGCGGGCGGTTGAACGGTCAGCAGATCCTTCCACGAGGTGATCGTGCCGATGACTAGCATCTGGATCGTTCGCTGCGTGGGCAGGACGTGGTAGGCGGTCGTTGTGGGCAGGGCGAGGGGGCCACCGGCTAGCAGGTAGGCGGCGGCCAAGGCCAGCGTCGATCCAATCGTCCTGACGCGAAGCGCGGCGGTGAGCGCGGCGACCAGGACGCCCACGACGAGGCCTCCCAGAGCTGCGACGTACCCGGTGGTTCCGCCAAAGACGGGGCCGTGGATAAGGGCCACTGCGGCGAGCAGCGAGACTACCGCGAGGGCGTCGATGCCGCGCCGGAGCGCGGAGGCGGCCAGGGGAGAAGGGTTCGTCGTCATCCGAGGGCCTTCCACATTCCGATGGCGAAGTCATCCAGGGTGGGCGCGACGACGACCGGCGTGTTGCCGAGAGTACGCAGCTCGAAGTCGGCGTCCATGTCGATGCGCACGCCGGTGATCACCATGTCGAGGGGGAGGCGCGTGAGGGCCGCGTGCAGGTCCGCCAGGGGGGTGCGCGATCCAGAGATGACGACGGCGGTCGAGGCCTGGGAGGCCTCGGTCCCAGCGCGCTGGGTCAGTGCGCTGATGCGTTCTGCGCCCAGGACGCGCTCGACCCCGGAGAGGGAGTCCATCGCGTGCATCGGAGTGGGGGTCTTGAGGTGACCGACCTGGGTGTGCACCGAGACCTCCTTCGCATCGACGAGGGCCGCGCGCGCCATGGAGGCCGCCGCGGAGACGCCGATCTCGAACTCCTCGTCGCTGGCCCACGCGTCGGTGTCCAGGTCGAGGACGATGAGCAGGTGGGATCGGCGCGTTTCCTCAAATTGGCGGACCATGAGCTTGCCGACGCGCGCCGTGGAACGCCAGTGGATGGCGCGCCGGTCGTCGCCGGGGACGTATTCGCGCAGGGCGTGGAAGGACACGTCAGCGGAGGACAGGTCCTGCGTGGTCGCTCCTTCGATGTCGCGGATGAAACCGACCGTCGAGGCGTTCATGGCGACCGTTCGCGGGTGGATGTAGAGCTCGGTGGCATCGGACCATGTCTGGACGCGGCGGACCAGGCCGAGGCCGTCGCCGCGGATCGTGGAGGCAGGGCCCACGGCCACGACGCCTCGCCGCGTCGTCGCGATTGCGAAGACCTCCTCGTGGTTCTCGTCCCGTCCCAGCGCCGGGCATAGGAACGAGTTCGCGCCCGCGCCGACGCGCAGCTCGACCATGGTGGCGCGCAGGCGCCGAGCCGTGGGGTTGGAGACTGTCAGCGCGCCGAGGGCTTTCTCGCCGACCGTCACGCGCGTGTTGGCGAGCCGCAGCGCGACGGCGTGCCCTGCCCGGCCCAGGGACCACAGGAGGGAGAGGGCCACCAGGGTCAGGCACGTGAAGCCCAGGACCGCGGCCTCGACCCACGAGAACAGGACGCCCGCCAGGGAGGCTCCCGCCCCGATGATCGCCGTTCCCCAGCCGAGCACAGTCAGGGACGACAGCAGTCGCAGGAACGAGCCGAGGCCCGGGACCCGCCGCGCCGCAGCGATGCAGGTCCGCCAGGAGGAGACGACCGTCGCCGACGCGCGCGCGAGAGCGACGCGCGCACGTGTGACGGCGTCGAGGCGCTCGCGCAGGTGGCGCTTGTCGGCGACGGAACGCGGTGCCACGATCCTCAGCCCTTCATGACCGGGGCGGCGACCGCTCCCAGCGCACGCTCGATGACGCCCTCGCGCGTGGCCCCGCCGAACTCGGCGTCGGGGTCCAAGACGAGCCTGTGAGCCCACACGCGCACTGCCAGGGCTTGCACGTCGTCGGGGATCACGAAGTTACGGCCCTGGGCGATAGCCCACACGCGGGCGGCGCGCATCATGGCGATGGCTCCACGCGTCGAGACGCCGATACGGACCTCGGAGTCGGCGCGGCTCGCCTCGCACAGGTCCTGCACGTAGGCGGCGATCGATCGGTCGACGTAGTTGTTGGCCGCCAGGTCCGCCATGTCGGCGACCGCCTTTGTGGAGATCACGGGGGACAGGGTGCGGGTGCGGTCGGGTGCGGCGGAGCCGAGGATGACGTCAATGCCGGCCTCTCGGCCCGGGTAGCCAATTGAGGTCTTCATGAGGAATCGGTCCAGCTGAGCCTCGGGCAGGCGGTAGGTGCCGGCCTGCTCGACGGGGTTCTGCGTGGCGATCACCATGAAGGGGCGTCCCGTCTCGCGGCGCACGCCGTCGACGGTCACCTGGGCCTCTTCCATGACCTCCAGGAGGGCCGACTGGGTCTTGGGCGAGGCGCGGTTGATCTCATCGGCCAGGACGATCGAGGCGAAGATAGGGCCCTTGTGGAAGTCCCACGACCCCGTGCGCTGGTCGTAGATGGTCACGCCCGTGATGTCGGAGGGCAGCAGGTCGGGCGTGAACTGGATACGCGAATGCGTCCCGTGGACGGTGGCCGCGATGGCACGCGCCAGCGCCGTCTTGCCTGTTCCCGGTGCGTCCTCGAGGAGCAGGTGTCCCTCGGCGAACATGCAGGTCAGCGCCAGGCGGATGACCTCTTCCTTGCCCAGGAGGGCCTGGCCGACGTTGTCCGTGATCCTCGTGAAGGAGTCGGCGAACCAGTGGGCGTTATCTGCGGTGACTTCCATTGTTGTCCTTTGTTGTGCTGTGGGTTGTCTGGTGCTGTGATGAGGGCGTTACTGTTGGCGGCATTGGAACCAGGTGTAGTTACTATGCGGACCCTGGACGAGGTATTCCTCAACGGAACCACCCCAGTTCCATTCGGTGACGCCCCGGAAGTAACCGTTTCCGTCGACCTGCCGTGCCATCCACGTGGGCTTACCGGCGAATGTTCCTTCACACCTGACGGCTACATTCGGCGGCCATCCCGACAGCTCGACTCCCTGCTTGTAGAAGGGGCCGCCTCCGCATGGACCGTTGACGCACTTTCCTGGCTCTCCCTGGTAGCCGCTGGAGTTGCGTGCGTAGACGGGGGCCGTGGCTTTGGCGCATGGTTGACCGGACTCGCGTGTTCCCTTTTCGCTCGAGGTCTGGACGGCCTTGATGCACAGCTGCGCGCTATTGCCTTCGCCGGGGTTGAACTCGCGGTGTCCCTCACGGGTCAGCTCAATGGTCTTATTCTCAGCTCCCGTGAGGACCAGGCTTGCGCTCCTGCCGCCGTTGTCTGCATTGCTCCAGGAACAATTGACCCACCCGGGTCCGCCGGGCCGACACTCTACGGATGGTTCCGCGGGGGGACCGAAGGAACTCACGGTGCCGCCGGTGACCACAGCTTCGGATGTTTTATCGGTGCCGCTCTTGCGGACGGTCACCTTGACTTGGAGCGTTGCGTCGACACCATCCGTGAGCGCCGGGCTGGTGACGGTGTGATCGCCATCCCTGGTCAGGGAGTCCCAGTGGGCCCAGTTGTCGGTCGTCCACTGGTAGTCGACGACGTCGCTCTTGCTCCATCCGTTGTCCGGCTGGAACTCGATTTTGAACGCGATCTCCTTCGAGTTACCCGTGGCCTTCAGTGACTTGATCGTGGGGGCGTTGACTTCGTCGACGGCCCACACGGTGGTCGTCGCCGCGGGCGAGGTGTGCGCGTCGGGATCCTTTGTATCGTTGACGGCTTTGACGCTGATGGAGACCTGCTGCTCGGAGTGCTTGAGCTTAATTGATGTGGAGGTGGACGGAGCATCGACCTTAACCGTGTCGGCGCCGGTCGCGCTGACCGTGTACTGCTCGATGTTGCGACCGTTCGTATCGGACGGTTTGTTCCACGTGACCTGCGCGATGCCATTCGAGAAGGTGGCGCTGACGCCCGTCGGGGCTTCCGGCGCGCCGTAGGGCGTCACGCCCTGGGAGTAGAGCGACCACTCGGACGTGTAGTTCTTATTGCGAGCCCTGACCCGAACCTTGTACTCCTTGCCATTCTCCAGGCCGGAGATCGTCAGGGACGTCTCGTTTGCGCCGGGCGGTGGTACTACTACATCGGCCGGCGAGAGCTCCAGGTCGTAGCCTTCCAGGTCGGAACCGGTGTTGACCGGAGCTGCCCACGACACGGTGATGGACCTGTCGCCGGGCTTCACGGTGGGCGCTCCGGGGGTTTCGGGCTTGGCGTCGATGAGGACGCTCGTCTTGTTGGAGGGATCGGATTCCCCGACCTCGTTCGTCGCGGTAACCGAGAAGGTGTGCTCGGTGCCGTTCGTGCGCCCGTCGAAGAGGCACTCGGCGACAGCGCCGCAGGACTTGGAGTCGCCCTGCGTGTGGTCGGTGACGGTGAAGGAGGTGATGGGGGAGCCGCCAGTGGTGCCCGTGCGCCACGACACCAGGGCCGTGCCCGCGCTGTTGGAGACCGCGCTCGCCCCCGTGGGCGCGCCGGGCTTATCCAGGACGGTCGCCGTGATCGTTCCCTGGACCTCGCGCTCGACGTCCTTGGTCGCGTCCTGCACGCGGTAGGTCACGGTGAAGGAGCCGTTGAAGCCGGCGTCGGCCT
>ERZ773057.341-NODE-341-length-20034-cov-4.427749_pt1 | contig 20034 bp, 15 predicted proteins | sample MGYA00580629_ERZ773057 | MGnify/ENA primary metagenome ERZ773057 (study PRJEB29015, sample SAMEA2738143) | human oral metagenome | biome: human oral; feature: human-associated habitat; material: saliva | place: China | collected 2163 ...
CTCGCTCACGCTGTCCGCTTTGCCCGCACCTAGCGTGCCATCCGGCTACCGAGTCCATCGGTAGCCCATCCTGCGCCCGTGATCAACCTGCAACATCGCTCTTGTCCTCACCATCTGCCGTCGTGCAGACGGCAGGATGTACGGCCGGCGCTGAAGCATCAGCGGGCGTGGACATCAACGGTTTCGGATCCACCAGTCCCAGCAAACTGCCCCCCGCCGTCGTGCCGGCTCCCTGACCCACAGTGCCGCCCGACGACAGGTTGGGCACCGCACCTGCCGACGCCTGCCCCAGACCCCAGCGAACCGGCCCCTTCTCCGGCATGAAATAGGAAGGATCATGCCGCTGCGGCGCAGGTCCCGTATTGCTCTGCACCGGTGTGCGTTGGGGTACCGGACGCAGCGTGCCGGCGCCCAGCGTGCTCCCCTGGCCCATGGGCACATTCGACTTCACGGCAGCCATCAGCAGGGGCGAGCGCCGTGCGGGCGACATCATCCGCGTCGTGGCCACCACCTTCACCGGAATGCGTCCCTGCAGGTAGTACAGGCAGTTGCCGCTTCCAGCTCCCCCCTGGGCCACCAGGCCCGTCAGTGAATCACAGCCGTGCAGCGTGCGCATCGCCTTCAGGAACAGGGTGGACACCCCCGGTACCCGCAACGGCACCCCATAAGTCACCTCCAGCCGCAGCATGTTGGCATCGGCCAGCGTCTGACCGGAACTGCGCCCGATCGGCTCATTCCCACGATAGCCCGACGCGCCACTGGCCGGCATCGTCTTCTCGCGCCGGTTATCCAGGTTGTCGTTCGGAATCTCGTCCTGACCGGCAATCTTCTCACCGAACGGATCCAGCGCCGGCCCCGCCCAGTCCGAAAAACTCTCCAGCGTCGGAGACAGCTGCTTCACCTCGATCCACTGGGCCGCACGCCCGCCCGTCACATGCAGCCGCGCCTGCTGCTCCTTCAGCATCTTCTCGGCCATGCTGCCTGCCCCATACAGCCATGGCACCAGACCGCTGGCCAGCCCCTTCAGGATCGCCTCCTCGCCCGCATGCTCGGCCGCGCCTGCCCGTGCCGCCTCCTGCAGCGCATAACCCACCGACTGGCGCGCATGAAAGACCAGCACCATCTGCACGACGGCCATGCCGACCAGCAGCAGCGCCGGCACGGCCACCACCAGCTCCACCATCGACACGCCACGCTGCCGATGTCCCTGCCACCTTCCATCCCGAATATGGGAAACGGCGGAAGACACTGATACTGCCATGAGGGAATCGTTCATGATGATTTCACGCAGGGTTCCGACGAGGCACGTGCACCGCTGGCGCCTCATCCAGATACTCGATCACCGGCCTTTTAGCAGCAGCCTTGCCGGAACCTTGTCCCACCATGCCTTCCAGCACTTCTGCACCGACCGCAATGGGCGCTGCCGGATCAGTGGGCGGGAGCAAAACGGACGCAGACGGCTCCACGACGCCTGGCTGCACCGGATAGCCGATCAGCATCGCGGGCGGCGACGAATTCTTCGGCCGGTACACATCCCTTTCCACCTTCTGCATCGGCATCTGCCCAACAGGATCGCTCGATACCTTCCCGTGGCGAGTGAGCTGTGCTGCCCGATTCTCCCGAACCGTTCGTGCATCCATATCCGTGGACAGGGCATCTGGGCCCGCTGCGTTCACAGCCCGAGAAAAGGCAGGGTCACCAGAAACACCAGAAGCACCGGGAATGCTGGAAGGAACGCCAGGACTGGCCGGAACACCCCCCAGCATCTGCTGGATCCGATCCACCTGGGCCAGCACACTGTCCACCAGCAGGGCTTCAGCCTGCTCGGTCAGGCCTGCCGCTTCTCGCACGGCCGGACTCTGCTGCAGCAAAGCAATATGGTCCAGCGATGCCTGCGTCTGAGCCACCGACAGCGTCAGCAGGTTGACCATGCCCTTCAGGCGCAACGCCTGCTGCTGCACGTCCGGCTCGGGATCACGACCCGAACTTCCCTTCGGCGCAGCTGCACGGACATCCCTGTAGGATCCACGCTCCGCGCTCCTGGGACCCGACACCGACACACCGTCTGACATGAGCGTTCCCGATTGGGCCGGATCATCCGCCAGAAGATGACGGTAAGCATCCAGCGCTGCGCCAGCCGAGCCTGCACGCTGGTGGATGTTGCCAACCCGCAGCCAGGCCGCATTCCGATACTGTGGCGCCAGTTCGATCAGCGACGAAAAGATGCGCAGCGCCTCGACATCCTCGCCTTTGCGGTAATGCTGCTCCGCTTCATCGTAGAGCTGCTGCAGCATCTGTGCCGACAGCCCGTTCCGGTTCAACGCCATGCGCGGGCATGACAGCGACGCCTCCGTACCCGCGGCATGCGGCACCACCCGCCTGGCATCCACACCAGCCGGCGAACTGAAAGATGAAATGCACCGGGAGCCATCCCCCCACGACTGAGCTGCCTGGGCAGGAGGCATGAGCAGCATGGCAGCACCACACACCAGTGATGACAGCATCAGCCCCCTTGCTCCGAACACAGCCCCTTCCCTGCGGTGCATAACGGCTAAGCCGAAAGGTTCAACACTTTCAGATCGAATCTTCATGACATGCTCTGAACGATTGACTTCACCACGTGGTTTTACTTCGCCGCCCTGAACGCGCCACCCTTCGGACTGAAGATGTCTTCATCCGGTACCAGTTGCAGCCGCGTTCCCGGACGGATATCCAGCCGGGAGGCCTCACCCTCCCGAAGCTCCAGCACCGCACAGGCACGACGGCAGATCCGCATCCCGAAGCGCGGAAGACGACAGCAGCGCAACACCTTCTGATCACGGTCCAGGAACACGATGTCCAGCGCATGCGCCATGCCAACCCCATGGACGGCATTCGTCTTGGGAAAGAACATGCCGGCGCCGTGCCGCGGTTCCGGATGCGCAATCAGCCCGCGCGCCCGCTGCCACCAGGTACGTGCATGGTGCACGCGGATGCGCACGCGATCCGTGTCGAATTCGGCATGGGCGTTCATCAGAATAGGCCTCCTTCCATAATCCGGATGGCGATCGGGAAGAACACGATGATGAAGGTGCACGGAAATATGCAGATCATCAGCGGAAACAACATCTTGACCGGCGCCTTCAGCGCCATGGCCTCGGCCTGCATGAAGCGTTCGTTGCGTCGCTGATCGGCCTGGGCACGCAGGATCGGTCCCAGGCTGGAGCCCTGCTTCTCGGCCGTCAGAATGGCGGCCACCCAGTTGGAAATGGCCGGAATGCGCAACCGTTCGGCCAGTGCCCGCAACGATTCAGCCCGGGTTCGGCCCGCGCGGATGTCACGAAGCACGCGACGCAACTCTTCGGACATCGGTCCGGTTGGCCCCTTGTCCACCGCATGCTGCAACGCGCCCGTCATGTTGGAGCCCGCCTCGATGGCCAGCGTGATGATGTCCAGGTAGAAAGGCAGCGCCTTGGCGATCTGCCGCGTGCGGCGTGCCCCCAGGTCACGCAGCCAGCTCATCGGCAGAAAGGCACCCACCACGAGGGCCAACACACACCACGGCAGGCTGGGCAGCCCATGCGGCAACCACGCCAGCACCAGAAGCGCCAGGGCCAGCAGCGCGCCCAGCACCTGGCCGGCCACGAACTGCTCCGGCGTCAGCGCAAACTCCAGCCCACCACGGCGCAACTGCTCTTGCAGTCGCCTTCGCATCGTCGGCGACACCAGCGGCGTCACCCAGAACGTCGTCGCATGTCCCAGCCAGCCCAGCAGCGCCCAGTAGCGGGGCGGATCATCCTGATACTCGTTCTTCTGCTGCTTCGGAACCTCGGCCGCAGCACGTGATCCCGCCAGCATGAAGAGCCATATGCACAACACCAAGGCCCCGACAGCCACGAAAGGCAGCGCCGATGAAATCCAGCCATTCATGATCTTCCCTCACTCAGATATCGATGGCCATGATGCGGCGGATGAAGAGCAGCCCCACGATTTCCAGCACGGCCACCACGCTGCACACGATCCAGCCCTGCCAGCTGTGCAGCAGCGGCGCCATGGCTGTGGGCTCGATGGCAAACAGCGCAGCCCCCACGCCCAGGGGCAGCAGCACCATCACCCAGCCCTGCATCCGACCCTGCGCGGTCAGCGCCATGATCTTGTCCTCCAGCGCCATCTTCTTGCGGATGGTGTCGGCCAGCCGTTCCAGCGTCTCGGCCAGGTTGCCGCCGCTTTCATTGGCAATGCGTACGGCGGCCCCGAACAGCCGCAGGTCATCACAGCCCATCCGGCGTTCCAGATTCAGCAGCGCATCATCCAGCGTCACCCCCAGCCGCAGCTCCCGCAGCATCAGCTCGAACTCCTGACCACCGGGCGCAGGCAGCTCGCTGGCCATCTGCCGCAGCGCCAGCGTCATGCTGGCACCCGCGCGCACGGCGCCGGCAATCAGCATCATGGCGTCGGGCAGTTGCCGGGCAAACAGCTTGCGCCGCTGTGCCCCCAGGTGACGGATGAGCAGGCTGGGCAGCGCCCCCAAGGCGACAATGGCTGCCACCACCAGGAAGAGCGAGCCCGTCAGCAGCCAGATGAGGCCGCAGGCCAGCGCGCACAGCAGCAGGTTGGCGCGAAACAGCCGGTCCACGTCGACAAACAGCAGCAGGTCCTTCATGCCGTGTCCAACGCGACCGCTGAAATGCCGTCGATAGCCCTCGCCGGCCTTCACGGCACCCGGCATCAGCACCAGCACCGCTATCACCACTGCCACACCCAGCGACAGTGCCGCCACCCAGAACCATCCATCGAATCCGGTCGAAGCATTCATCATTGCGTGCCCCTTGCGTCTGGCCGCTCACGCGGTCACCGCGTCGTCCTCGAAGATGCTGAAATCCACCGCCACCCCACGATCACGCAGCGCCTCATAGAACGAAGGCACCTCGTCACAGGCCCGGAAACGCCCCTGCACACGGCTGTTCTTCAGCCCGGTCTGCTCATAACGGAAAATCTCGTGGCTCTGGATCTTGCCGCTTTCCACACCGCACACTTCGGTGATCGACGTGATGCGGCGCGAGCCGTCCGGAAAGCGTGCCTGGTGGATGATCAGGTCCACGGCACTGGCAATCTGCTCGCGCAGCGCCGCCAGCGGCAGCTCCACGCCAGCCATCAGCATCAGCACCTCCAGCCGCGACAGCACGTCGCGCGGCGTGTTGGCGTGAACCGTCGTCATCGAGCCCTCGTGACCGGTGTTCATCGCCTGCAGCATGTCCAGCGCCTCGCCGCCCCGGCATTCACCCACGATGATGCGATCGGGCCGCATGCGCAGCGCGTTCTTGACCAGATCCCGGATGGTGATGGCCCCGCGCCCCTCGGCATTGGGGGGCCGCGATTCCAGCGACACCAGGTGCGGGTGATTCAGCTTCAGCTCGGCCGCATCCTCGATGGTGATCAGCCGCTCACCCACCGGAATCAGGTTCGACAACACGTTCAGCAGTGTGGTCTTGCCCGAGCCCGTGCCGCCCGAGACGATGATGCTCTTGTGCTGCTCCACACAGATGCGCAGGAATTCCATCATCGCCGGCGAGGCGCTCTGGTTGGCCACCAGCGTATCGGGCGTCATCACCGTGCGGTTGAAGCGCCGGATGGTGATGGTGGGCCCTTTCAGCGCCACCGGCGGAATGATGGCGTTGACCCGCGAACCATCGGGCAGACGCGCATCCACCAGCGGCGAGGACTCATCGATGCGCCGGCCCAGCGGCGCCACGATGCGCTCGATCACGTTGCGGATGGCATCATCGTCCGAGAACGCCAGTGGCACCTGCTGCAGCTTTCCCTTGCGCTCCACGAAGATGTCGGTGGCACTGTTGACCATGATCTCGCTGATCAGCGGATCGGTCATCAGTCGTTCCAGCGGCCCCAGGCCCACGGCCTCATCCACACTGTCCTGCACCAGCATGTCGCGGTCGATGTCGGGCGGCAGGTTCTGCATGCCAGCCACGATCCGCTCCACCGCCGAACGCACCTCGGCCTTCACCTCGTCGGCCGAGAACTGGGTGAGGTTGCTGCGTCGCAGATCGATCACCTCCAGCAGCTGCCGTTGCACCAGGCGCCGCCAGCCCAACGCCTTGCCCTGTTCCTGCGCGGCCCTGGCATAGTCGGCCAGACGGGCCTGGTCGATGCTGTCGTCGGCACCGCGCGAGCTGGCATCGGCAGCAGCGCCCATGGACACGACCTTGCCGCCGTCCCTGACGCCAGCACCGCCAGGGGCTTTGCCCTTTTGATCAGCGCCACCTGCTCCGCGTCTGATGGCGTCGGGGCGCTCACCGGAATCGTAGTGCTCACCCAAATCTCTGGGTTCCCCCGGATCGCGGCGATCACCAGCCACATGGCCGCCCACAGAGCCGGAGCCGGAGCCGGAGCCGGAGCCACAGGCATGGTCATGCCCCTCCAGGCCGCCATCAGCACGGCAACCTTCTCCTGCCGTCGGCATTGCGTCATTCACCGGCGTGGCCAAGGTTCTTCCTGAGATGCCCTGCCCCGACTGACCATCACCGTGATCAGAAGCCCCCTCGTCATCCGATCGACGGCTCACCGCATTCCGAAGCAATACCGCAGCCCCGGTCGCGGCATGATCCCCTTCGGGTGCAATCTTCGGCGCTGCGGGTGCCTCCCTCCCTTCGACATCCGTCTCCAGCCCGTCATCATCCAGCAGCGCCGAGCGCCCCGATGCAGGCAGCCGCAACCCGCTGCCCTGCACGCGCAGCCGATAGCCAGCCACCACGATCTCGTCCCGTTCGGACAGCGGGCCGTACTCCACTACCCGCTCGCCGTTGACGCGGGTACCGACGATGGTGCCCAGGTCCACCAGCTTCACACCACGGCCAATGCGTTGAAGCTCGGCGTGTACGCGCGCCACGCGCCAGCCGCCCAGCTGCACCTCGGCCTCCTTGCCCCGGCCGATACGGCACGGCAGGCCTGCCACCGGAACGGTGCGGCTTTCCCTGCCCTCTTCCTCGATCACGATTTCCAGCATGTCCGTCACCTGACATTGAAAGGCTTTCATTGCACCGCAAGCGGCTTCCATCGTCGCGGCATCCTTGCCGCCTGCCATCGACCGGCCTAGTCCATCCCGGCGACCATGGCGGATGGGCGCTGCGACGCCCAGGCTCAATCCAGCATGTCGAACTGCTTCTTGAGCGCATCGGCCCGCTGCTGCAGGGCCTGAACACGAGGATCCACGGCGGGCGCCGAACCCTGCTCACTGAGCCGTGGCGTGATCAGCACCACCATCTCGGATTCACGCTGGCGGAAACGCTTGGAGCGGAACAGATGGCCCAGGATGGGCAGGTCACCCAGGCCCGGAATCTTGGTGATGGCGCCCGACATCTCGTTGCGCACCATGCCGGCAATCACCAGCGTCTCGCCCGGGCGCAGGTTCACATCGGTGTTGGAACTTTGCTTGCGCAGGCCCGGCACGCCCATGACCGTCACCTCATCGTCGATGGACGAGACCTCGGTATGCAGGCTGGCCGAAATAACGCCCTGGGCATTGACCACCGGCTCCACCTCGAAGCGCACCCCATACTCCTTGAAATCGACGTTGGCCGCACCGTTGGCGCTCAGCACCGGAATGGGCAGCTCACCGCCTGCCACGAAACGCGCCTTTCCGCCCGAGCGGGTGGAAAGACGTGGCTCGGCCAGCACCGCCGCATCACCGTTCTGCACCATCAGGTCGATCATGCTGCTGAGCGAAGAGACCATCGATGCGCTGGTGGCAAAGGGATGAATGCGTGGCGCAACAGCAAAGCCTCGCGTGGCCGCAGCGCCCCCTTCCGGCAGGAACGCCCCGCTGCGCTTGAAGTCACCGATGACGCCGAAGCTGGGGCCTGACACCGCCCAATCCCCGGCGCCCCCGCCCTGCCAGCGCACGCCCAGCTGCTTGAGCGCATTGCGGCCGATCTCGATCATCTTCACTTCCAGGTTGATCATCTGCTCATAGCCGCGACGGCTGACCAGACTGATGACCTGCGGGTAGCGCTTGACCAGCTCGGCCGCACGCCAGGCACCTTCCTCGGTGGGGTTCTGACCTTCCAGCAGGATCCGGTCGCCCAGCGCCCGGGCACGCACCCCGCTGTTCTCGCCCAGCAGCAGGTTCATGTCCTGCGCCAGCCGCACGCTGTTCGACTCCGTCACCAGGATCTGATACTTGCGAATACCGCCCCCCTTGAGCCACAGGTGCAGCGTCGTCTCGCCCGGTGCTTCCGGAATCAGGAGGAGCTGCCGGTCATCCAGCCAGTTGGCCTGCAACACGCGCCCCGAGCCCAGTGCAATGCGCAGAACCTGGCCCACTTCCATCAGATGCCCCTGCCCCAAGGACAGGGTGATTGTTTCGATCGCGTCCGTGGACGTCATCGTGGACGACGGACGCAGAACGGATGCCGCAGCGCCCACCTCATTCATGCGGGTGGTCATTCGAGTGGACGTACTTGCGGGCGCACTTGTGGACGTGCGCATCACGTCGGGCGTCGCGGCAGCAGGCCTGGGCGCTGCCGGCATGATCACGCCTCGGGCAGACGCAATCTCCTGTCGGTTTGCGCGGGAGACGCCTCCCGCTGGGTTCATCTCCTTTCGCAGCTGCTGCTGTCGCTCGGCAGCAGCCAGCAGCGCGGCACGTCGGTCAACCACCAGCCGGGCACTTGCCGTCGTAGATTGCATATCAGGCTGGATATACGGTGCTGCATCCTGTTGCGTGCCATTTTGCGCATCCCGCCGGACAGCCACACGCATGGACGGCACACGTTCTGCCGATGCCGATGCCAGGGTTGGGGTTGGCTTCGATGCCGATGCCGATGCCGATGCCGATGCCGATGCCGCTATGGATTCTGCTTTGGATGCCGATGCCAACGTGGATCTCGATTCCGTGACGCGGGCCAGCAGGGCCTCCAGAGGATCTTCCTGCTGCGTGTCCTTCACAGCTCCTGTAGCTACGGGAACGACACTTCCGGACTTCACCTGCTTCGGGGCTCCATTGCTTGCTGAAGCCACCGGTACGCCCTGCGCGAGGACCGACTGCATCGACAGCGCCCCCAGCAGCGCCACGCAGATCGTCTTGGGCCAGAAGGATCGGGAAGAGAACGGATCAGCCTTCACGGTGCGGTGTTCCTGCAGCGACGGTTCAAACGAGGATGGAATATGAGAGAACATGGCGTGCTCTGCTTTCACGAGAATTCGGAATGAGGGATCAGCGATTCGTCAACGAATTGCCGGATTCCTCGGCCTGCACTTGCGCCTGCATCTGAGCCTGGGTCAGCGTCTGAGCCTGTGCCTGAACAGCCATCGTCGGCGTGACAGGCTTGGCAGCCCCGGGCTGCAGGCTGTAGGCCGGCATCCGTCCGATCATCGGCTGGCCCATGCCCCCCACGATCATCTGCGGGCGACGATCCTGCCGTGCCACCACCTTGCGAGGCGCCACCGCCGGACGTGCCGGTTGTGGGAACAGGCTGCGCAGGTCCACGGCCGCAGCATCCATCGGCATGCCGTCGTCAGGGTTGCGCAGCACGGCCGTCAGCCGGCCGGCACGCTGCGCCACGATCAGACGTTGCGCCTGGCTGGGCGTCACTTCCACCGTCACCGACGAGAAGCTTCGATCATCGCCGTTGTCGTTTGCGCCAGGACGCACCTGGCGGCCCGTAGCCATCACCAGCAGGTTCTGCAACAGCGGCACGGTGGCGTCGTGCTCGGCTTCACCATGTCCGCTGGCCGAAGGGGGTCGTGCCGTCAGCAGCAGGTCGATGCGGTCCCCCGGCTGCAGCATGCCGGAGATGGAATTGATCTCGTCGACGGAGATGGTCAGTGCGCGGATGCCCGGCTTGACGCGCGACGAGAACACGAGCTGCTCGGCGGATGACACGGCGGCCGTCGAGAGCATCTCGCCAGGACGCATGGGCAGCAGCAGACGCTGGCCCACTAGGGCATCAAACTGTTCCGGCGTCACCACCGAGCTGGACACGTATTCGGCCGGTACGGAGCGGATGGCCATGGTTTCGCCGCTCACGATCTCGCCCTTGTCGAGCGTGGCATTGGCCACCACCACATCGACCATCTGCTGGGCCACGGGCGCCAGGCGCTCGCGCTCGGCCTGGACCTGTTCATTCACGTAGCGTGAGCCGGCATAGATCGCCACGCCACCACACAGCATGGCGGCTGACATCAGCAGCAGGTTTCGATGACGTTCGAGGATCCGGATGACGACGGGATTCATGGCAGTGACATGGCGTAGGAAAAGTGGGAATAGTTCTGCTGAATGGCGACCAGAATCTTCTTCATCGCGCTGGGTTCCCCATGAAAGAGGACCAGACACAGCGCAAGTCCGATCAGCAGATACTCGATGGAGGCCTGGCCGCGCTGTGAAAGCCGCCGTCGCCGGCCGATGTCGACATGGTGCGCGGGTTCGTCTCCTGTGCCCATGTCACAATGAAGCCCCTGCAAACCTGGCCTAGTCCGGGCGGCGATTTCTGACGGACAGGCGGCCAGATGGATGATCCGATGCGTGACTTTCATCACCGCCTCCAGTGCATCACGGCAAACTGCCGGTTGCCTTGCTTGGATACGGCCAGCACCACTTCCTCGCCCTGTCGGCCGTAGATGGTGGCCTGGGCATCCTTGCCACCGCCCTCACGCGAATCGCTGATGAGCTGATAGCCCTGCTTCTGCAGCTTGCGACCGATCCAGTTGTCCAGGCGCACCACGCTGTCGTCCGTACTGGCCACGAAGGTGCTGGTGCGGTGTCCGCCATCCACGTGCGAAATGGCGGGCATCGGCCGTGCCGTGGCCGGCAGCAGCCCCTTGAACCAGCGCTCATCCTCGGCCAGCGCTGCCTCGGCCTTCTGGTCAGGCTTCCAGCGAATGCGCCGCCCCTCGATGCCCGGACCGCTGCGCTTCATCTCCACCGTCTCGATGACATCGCCATCCATATGCGTCATGACCTGCCAGCCATCACGCTGGCTGCGCATCGGTGGCAGATCCGGACTCGCCCAGTCCTCCTCCAGACGGCGCATGGCGTCTTCCACCGAACCGCTGTCCCGAAACTGGCTGATGCTGACACGACCACCGGGCAGCAGGCTGTCGGTCATCAGCATCTGCTCATGCGGCTGAAAGCGCGGCGCAGCCTGGGCAGGCATCGACACCATGCCAATGCCTGCCAGCAGCATGGCAGCCAGCATCGATCTTGCAGGATTGAACTTGTGCATGCTCATGGACGTGTCTCCGTGTTCGGTGGCGGGAGGCGGTCCTCCGGAACAATCTCCACATCCACCTGGTGGTAGTTGAACTTATTGCCGTTGCTTTCCTTGAAGATCTTGCTTGGCGAGCGGATGAGGTGAACCAGGGGTTGATGAACCAGCTCGATGAACCGCTCGGGATCGCCGTTGGGCAAGCTGTTCACCATGTCCGTCGGCAGAACATGGGCGACATCGTTGGTGGCCTTGATCAGCTCCCGGCCGGATGGCAGGCGTCGCCCCTTGTCCAGACGGGACGCCAGGCTGCTGGCTTCCGATCCCTTGGCACTGGACGCATTCCAGGCATCGGCCAATATCCCCAGGCGGCTGTCGAAGGTCAGCATCGGGTCATGGTTCAGGTTCAGCTTGCCCCACAACCACGTATCCATCGGAGCACGACTCTGGACCTGCGCGGAGAACAACCCGCCACGAGCCGCCAGCCCGAACCGGCCGGGGCCGGACACATCGGACGCAGCACTCAGGAACGCTTCAACCCGCCGCTGTCCCTTGAACGCATCGAAATTCTCGTGATCGATCCGGAGCGCCACATCCTTGTAGCTCTGCAACAGCGCATTGCCTTTCCGGTCCACCCAGAAACGGTTCCGCTCCTGTTCCAGCTGATCATCCGCCGGGGTTTCATCCGATCGCAGGCCAAGCAACGTCTTGCTGAAATGGCGCCGACGGATCTGATCGGCAATGTCATCCGCTGCCTGGCCGTTTCGACAGGCCTCGAAGCGGACCGAACACTCGAAGGCTGCGGTGCGCGATGCCGACACCGTGGCCTGTCGCATGTCCTGATACTTGGCCAGCAGCGGTACCGCCACAAAGAACGGCAGCATCACGAAGGAAATCACGACCATGGTTTCCGCCAGTGCCTGGCCACGTTGGCCGCGCCCTGAAAGGTGCTCCTTGAGGACCATGTTCATCTCCCGAGCGTTCCCAGGGCGCCCGCCATGGCCCGCTCCTGCGCATCCACGCCCACCAGGCGAACCTGCCAGTAGGGGCTGTACATGCTGGCGTACTCCACCCGTTCATTTCCGCCCGGCGGGCGGCGGAAGTACACCTGAGCGGACGACATGGCAACCATGGCCGCATCTCTGCGGAAGTCTGCAAACGCGTCCTTCAGCTTGAGACGCCCTGCCCCCAGACCGGTCTGATCGGCCGTGTTGATCGTGTTCTTCTTCTGAATCACGCCAATCACCGTCACCTTGTCGGTGGGGAAACGGCTGTTCTCCCGCATGGCCTTGCTGTTCTCATCCAGATCCCTGACCGCAGGAAGGCCCAGATAGGCTCTTGCCGACCAGAACCCGGATCGGTCGATCAGCCGATAGGCGCGCCCGTTATCATGCTTCTGGCTGCTGGCCTGCCCATTCAGGCGATCCATGGACTGCTTGGGATCCTTGGCAATCTCGACGCCACTCCAGGCCAGAGGCATGGCTTCCCGCGTCCTTCTCTTGTGCCGCCATCTTCTATGATGGATGGACAACGTGTCATAGGACTGCCACCGATCCATGGCGGTGGTATCGTGATCCCGGATCATTTCCGTCTGACCGCGCCAGACCAGCCAGTCTGTTGTCCCCGGTATCCAGACCTTCAGTCCCCGATTCACCGAATACTCATCCAGCGATCGCTGGACGAGATCCTTGAGCCGGCTCCGATCCTCATCACCATGATTCCGGGTCATCTGATCACCCAGCGTTCCACGGATCAGATAGCCATGAAAGTGCTCGTCCGTCTTCTTCATCACCTCATTGGTGAGCTGGTTCAGCACATAGCCATTGGTCGTCCCCCATATCACATCCTGGCTGACGGCCAATGCATGGATGTAGGCACTTCGTCCGGCCACTTCCACGGCGCTCATGATCCGAAGTGCCTTGTTCAGGTTGGTGACGACCCGTTCAACAGCGCGCAGATAGGCATTCAGGGGCGGGATGACTCTGGACACGGTTTCCAGGTTCTTGACGGCCTGCGTGATGAAGCCCGCGTATGAAACCAATGTCGCCGTCTGCGCAATGGCCACTTCGTTGAAGATGATGGCGCGGTTGCTGTAGGCGTAGTAGTTGAAGGCACGGGCCCGCCAGAGGCCGGCACTGTAGGCAGCGGCATCCGTCGCGTTGACCAGGCGCATGCGGGCGGTGGTCACCTGTCCGGTGGAAAACTGATAGAAAGTCAGCACCGCCACGATGACCAGCAGGAACATGCCGAAGATCAGCGCCTGGCCAGACTGTCGCGCAGCAGGTCGTCGGCCAGATCGACGGGATGAAAAGGCCCGGGTGCGTGAGCAGCCGGGCCGGATCGTGTGTCGCATCACATCATGCTCCAGACGAGTTGACGGACAATGCGGAGTCGATGGTCACAAGGGGGCGGCTTCGATGAGTGCCAGGTGTCTGCCCTGCCCGATGCAGCCCCGACCCTTGTCGGAGCTGCATCGGAAGCCTGGAAGGACCGGATGACCGAAGCCGCGCTCCCTGCCATCAGTGGTTGTTGCTGTTGTAGTTGTTGAGCGTGGCCTTGGCCTTGGCGGCATTGACCGCCTTGTCGCTGGCGCTCTTGGCCTCCTTGATGCCTTTGTCCGCATTCTCGCCAGCCAGCTCCAGCGCAATGCCGGCAGTGGCGCCACGTACTGACTGGCCCAGGAAGGAATAGACGCCGATGGCGGCCACACCCACCAGTGCAACGATGACGATGTATTCCGTCATGCCCTGACCCAGCGATTTGCGGCGGGCAACGGTACGGGTGGCGGTGCGGGGGGTGCTGACTGCTTGTGCCATTTGGAAGCTCCGTGTGGCTTGTTGAAGGAGGCTCCATCTTGGCGGATCAAGGCCTTTCCGACGATCGGCATCGCGGATGGCCCGGCCTAGTCCGACAGGTGTCCGTGGGGACTGAAATGCGCGGCCCATCGGTATCCGACAGCTGTGATCGATTTCCTGAAGTGGCGCATGCTCTCTGGGAAAACGCCTTCACCTTCTCCAGAACCCGGGAGAAATAAGCACAGACAAAAGGCAGATTTCCTTGCCTGGCCATGCGGGCACCCGTCCCGATGGCTCGGTCGATTGGCCGATCAGAATCGCCGTTCATCAGGGCGTTCCAGGTGCTCTGCACCGGCGGTGGCCTGGCATGTTGCCCGCCATGCCCTGTCGGGCGTGGCTCCTTTGTGCATGAGGGAGGTAGCGATGTGCCAGAATGGGCTTCTCCCCTTGACCCGTCGCCCCTGGGGTGATCCGCCATGTCTCGCCCCCCTGATCATGCCGTCGACGAAACCGCCAACGGACCGTCTGGCCGGCCTTCTGGCTCCCTGCCGATGACGGCCGAACAGATCGCTTCCCAGCTACGCTGCCCACAAGGCGAGCTGGGCAAGGAATTCGGACGGGTGATGAACCTGCGCAATCTGTCGATGATCCTGGGAGCGTTGGTACAGCTGGATCTGCAGGCGGGCAACCGGGTGCTGGAGCTGGGAGCTGGCGATGGCGGGCTGCTGGGGTATCTGCTGTCACGGGCGCCCGAGCTTCAGTACATCGGGCTCGACATCTCGGAGACGATGGTGGCGCAAGCTCAGGCCTTCAATGCACCCTTCATCCAGGCCGGCCTGGCCGATCATGTGCTTTATGACGGCACACGGCTGCCGCTGGCAGATGCGTCGTTCGACCGGGCGCTGGCGGTGAACACGGTGTATTTCTGGGCAGACATGCCGGCAATGCTGGCAGAGCTTGCACGGGTGCTGAAACCGGGCGGCCGGCTTTGTCTGACGTTTGCCGAAAAGGCCTTCATGCAGCGGCTGCCGTTTGCCGCGCACGGCTTTGCGTTGTGGGATGCCACCGACATCGAGCAACAGGTGGGCGCCCTGCCCCTGCAGCGGGTGGCGCGTGTGCAGGAAGAGGATCTGGCTGTCAGCAAGGACGGGCGGCTGGTGAAGCGGCCCTATGTGCATCTGGTGATGGAGAGGGCATGACGGAAGGAGCCTGATGCGGGGAAGCGGGTTGCAGACCAGAAGCTGAAAACGGGCCGGGTGACGCTGATTGCGTCATCCCGGCCCGCCTGATGGGCGGTGCCCCTGCTCAGGCACCGTCAGCTTCCCGGCTGAATGGCAGATGCCTGGATCAGCCCTTGGACTTGTCGAAGAACTGTTCGTCTTCGGTGGAGCCCTTCAGCGCCGTGGTGGAGCTTTCAGCACCCTCGATGGCGGTGGTCACGGCATCGAAGTAGCCGGTACCGACCTCACGCTGGTGCTTGACGGCCGTGAAGCCCTTGTCAGCGGCGGCGAACTCGGCCTGCTGCAGCTCAACGAAGGCCGACATGTTTTCACGTGCATAGCCGTAGGCCAAGTTGAACATCGAGTAGTTGAGGGCGTGGAAGCCGGCCAGCGTGATGAACTGGAACTTGTAGCCCATGGCACCCAGTTCACGTTGGAACTTGGCGATGGTGGCGTCGTCCAGGTTCTTCTTCCAGTTGAAGCTGGGCGAGCAGTTGTAGGCCAGCAGCTTGCCGGGGAACTGCTTGTGGATGGCCTCGGCAAAGTTGCGGGCATACTCCAGGTCCGGCTTGCCGGTCTCGCACCACACCAGGTCAGCATACGGCGCGTAGGCCAGACCCCGCGAGATGGCCTGGTGCAGGCCCGGCTTGGTGCGGAAGAAGCCTTCGACGGTACGCTCGCCGGTCAGGAAGGGCTTGTCGTTGTCGTCCACGTCGGAGGTGACCAGGTCGGCTGCCTCGGCGTCGGTACGGGCCACCAGCACGGTGGGCACGCCGCACACGTCAGCCGCCAGACGGGCTGCGATGAGCTTGGCCACGGCTTCACGGGTGGGCACAAGCACCTTGCCGCCCATGTGACCGCATTTCTTGACGGAGGCAAGCTGGTCCTCGAAGTGGACACCGGCAGCGCCGGCATCGATCATGGCCTTCATCAGTTCGAAGGCGTTGAGCACGCCACCGAAGCCTGCCTCGGCATCCGCCACGATGGGGGCGAAGTAGTCGACGTAGCCGGCATCGCCCGGGTTCTTGCCCTCGGACCACTGGATCTGGTCAGCGCGGGTGAGCGTGTTGTTGATGCGGCGGACCACCTGCGGCACCGAGTTGGCCGGATAGAGCGACTGGTCGGGGTACATCTCGCCCGCACCGTTGGCGTCGCCCGCCACCTGCCAGCCCGACAGGTAGATGGCCTTCAGGCCGGCCTTGACCTGCTGCATGGCCTGGTTGCCGGTCAGCGCGCCCAGGGCGTTGATGAAGGGCTCTTCGTTGAGCAGCTTCCAGAGCTTTTCGGCCCCACGGGTGGCCAGCGTGTGCTGGGCCTGCAGCGAACCGCGCAGCCGCACCACGGTGTCTGCGCTATAGCCACGACGAACACCGCGCCACCGTGGGCTCTCCGACCATTCTTTCTGTAGGGCCTGAGCTTGCTGTTCGCGTGAAGTCATGATGCTTGTCTCCTGTTGTGACGATGAAAGCCGTGGGTCTGGCGGGAGAGGCTCAGCTGGCCTGTCCGTCGATCCGTCATGTGTCCATGATAGGCCTTCATTGCTGCAGGGCAACTAGGGAAAGCCCCCAAAACAGGGCAAGAAAAATTCCCTTCAAAAACAATCAACTAAAGAAATATTTTTGTATTGCGACAAGAATATTTTGTAATAAGAAATCTCGACGCTGCTTTGCAAACAACCGGCATTTCATATTGCGGAACATGCTTCACCCTTCTGAAAACCAGGGCTTTTGCCGATCTATTGCCGATCTATTGCCGATCTATTGCCGATCTATTTCCGCTCGTACGACAGCGCCGCCGTGCCGGCATGACGGTGCTGCCTCCGATGCTCAGGCGCCACGCAGGGCGCGCAACGGCGGGGTATCCAGCAGGCGCCAGATGTTCCAGCCCCCTGCCAGCACGATGAACAGCATGCTGGCCAGGATGCTGCCCGAAAGCAGCCAGAGGCTGGGCTGGTAGGCAAAGTCGAAGACCTCCCGGGCCAGCAGCCAGCCCAGCAGCGTGGCACCGGCGGCCCCCATCAGCCCGGCCAGCAGGCCGGTCAGGGACAGTTCCAGCAGCTGCACGAGGCCCAGCTGCCGGCGTGATGCGCCCAGCGCACGCATCAAGGCGATCTCGGCCACCCGTTCGTCGCGCACGCTGCCCATGGCGGCGTAGAGCACCACACAGCCCGCGGCCAGCGTGAACAGGAACAGGAACTGCACGGCCTGCACGACCTGGCCGATCATCGTCTGGATCTGCGCCGTGATGGCGCCCGTATCGACAATGGTGAGGTTGGGCATGGCACGGGTCAGCTGTCGCACCAGCCCTTCCCTGCCCGGCGGCAGATGGAACGAGGTGATCAGGCTCTGCGGCTGTGAGGCCAGCGCCGCGGGCGAGCCGATCATGAAGAAGTTGACCTGCATCGAATCCCACTTCAGCTCCCGGCTGCCCACCAGGGTCATTTCCACGGGCTGGCCGGCCACATCGAAGCGCAGGTGGTCACCCAGCTTCAGGCCCAGGGTGTTCATGATGCCGACCTCGGCCGAGACCTCGGCGGCCTGGGGATGGATCCAGCGGCCGGCAGCCAGCCGATTGTGGCCCGGCATCCGGTCGGTGTAGGAGAGATTGAATTCGCGGTCAACGAGGCGCTGGGCCCGATCATCCGGATAGTCCTGCGGGCGGACGGGACGGTCGTTGATGGCCACCAGGCGCCCCCGCACCATCGGGTAGAGCAGCACCTCGCCCAGGCCGGCCTCGGCCAGCATCCGGCGGACGTCCGCCTGCTGATCGGGCTGGATGTTGATGACGAAGCGGTTGGGGGCATCGGGTGGCGCAGCCTGCTGCCAGGCGGCCAGCAGGTCATTGCGGACGACGGTGAGCAGCAGCAGCGCCATCAGGCCGATGGTGAGGGCCACGATCTGCACGGCCGTCATGGACAGTCGCCGGGACCAGCCCGTCAGCGCCAGGCGCAGCACCAGCGCCCAGCCGCCACGGGTCCGTTTCGGGCGCAGACGTGCGGCCAGCCAGACTCCGCACATGGCCAGCAGCACGAAGGCCAGGCCCGCGACGACAAAGCCGCCCAGGGCCAGCAGCGACAGACGGGCCTCACCCACCAGCCAGAACAGCAGCAGGCCAAAGGCCCCCAGCGCAACGGCCAGCACCAGCCAGACGGACAAGCCGGGAGCGCCCAGGTCACGGCGCAACACGCGCAGCGGCGTGACGCCGGCCAGTCGCAGGACAGGAACGGCGGCAAAGCCCAGCACCAGCACCACGGCCACCAGCAGGGCCTGCAGCGCCGGCCAGGCCGAAGCTGCAGGCAGCGAGGTCTCCAGCATCACGCGAGCCACGCCGGTGAGCGCATGGTGAGCCACCCAGCCCAGGATGACGCCCAGGGCGCCCCCGGCCAATGCCAGCCAGAGCATCTCCAGCATCAGGGTCCGGGCCAGCACGCGCTGGGTCAGCCCCATGGCCTTCAGGATGGCAAAGCCATCCAGGTGGCGCTCGGCAAAACGACGTGCACCCAGGCCGATGGCCACGGCGGCGATCAGGGCCGACAGCAGTGAGACCAGCGCCAGGAACTGGCGCGCGCGTGCGAGCGTGTTCTGGATCTCGGGGCGACCTGCTTCCAGATTCTCCAGATGCTGACCTGCGCCCAGGCGGGGCTGCAGCCAGTCCTGGAATTCTGAAACGGCCTGCGCCTCCCCGGCCACCAGCAGACCATGGCTGATACGACTGCCGGGACGGACCAGGCCAGTGGCTGGCAGATCGTCGATCGACAGCATCAGTCGTGGCGCGAAGTTGACAAACGAAGCGCCGCGACTGGGCTCCATCAGGATGAAGCGCTCGACGGTGAAGGGAGCATTGCCCAGGGTCAACGTGTCTCCAAGCTTCAGACCCAGCGCCTGCGCCAGGGATTCGTCCACGAAGACGGAACCGGCCGACGGACCATGCTGGATGGTCTGCGATGTGCGTGCCTGTAGATCACCAGGCGCGGCCGTTTCGTTGGCCGACGAAGGACCTCGGGCGGGTGCCTGCTGCGAATCCGCCAGTCTGCCTGGGGACGCTCCGTCATCGGTCCCGGACACGCCAGCGGACGGACCGGCTTCGTCGGCCGTGACGGTCAGTTCACCCCGCAGCGGGTAGTCATGGCTGACGGCGAGCACCGAAGCCAGCTGCGTGAGGGGAAGTGCCTCGTCCTCGTCTTCTGCATCCGCAGCCGGCGTGGAAGACTCGGCCATGGCCATGCTGGGAAACGAGGCGGTATGCGCCACCCGAAGCCCCAGTGCCCGTGCCTTCCGGGTCCAATCCTCAGGAATGGGCCGGTCGGCACGAAGCACCAGATCCCCACCCAGCAGGTGCAGGGCCTGTTCGTTCAGTGCACGATCCAACCGATCAACAAAGAATCCGACAGTGGTCACGGCGGCGACTGCCACCAGCAGGGCCACCAGCAGCAGATTCAGCTCACGGGCCAGCAGGTCGCGCCACAGCAGCAGGAAGGACAGGCGCAGGGCAGAGGCACGCGAGGCAGTCGGTGACATGGTCGGAGAAGGAAGCAAGGAAACGAAGCCGGCGAAGCGCGTACTCAGCCGCCCGCAGCAGGTGCGTCGGGCACCGGGGTATCCACCGGTGTGGCCTTCAGGCCCTTGTCCACCGCAGCCAGCACGTCAGCCGTGGCCGGGATGACACCGACGCCCCCGAAGCTGGCACAGAAGCTGTCGCCCGACACAGCGCACTGCACCGCGTCGAAGTCGGCAAAGATGCCGATCGTGGGACGCCCCAGCGCACCGGCCAGATGCGTGAAGCCCGTATCGAGGCCAACGACGATGCGGGCCATGCGGATGA
>ERZ773057.344-NODE-344-length-19988-cov-40.385592_pt1 | contig 19988 bp, 14 predicted proteins | sample MGYA00580629_ERZ773057 | MGnify/ENA primary metagenome ERZ773057 (study PRJEB29015, sample SAMEA2738143) | human oral metagenome | biome: human oral; feature: human-associated habitat; material: saliva | place: China | collected 2163 ...
GTTTTCAGCCATGAGGCGATCCATGATGTTTTCCCCGCCCACGCGGGGATGAGCCCTGGCAGGCAAAACGAATGAGCTGATTGGCGTCGTTTTCCCCGCCCACGCGGGGATGAGCCCGTAGGCAACCGATTCAGCTTCGGTTTCCCAAAGTTTTCCCCGCCCACGCGGGGATGAGCCTGAGGTCGCTATCTCCACGGCTCCAGTCTTTGAGTTTTCCCCGCCCACGCGGGGATGAGCCCGCCGTGTCGGCGCCAGCCTGAATTGCGGCCTCGTTTTCCCCGCCCACGCGGGGATGAGCCGTCGTGGTGTGAAAGCAGCTTCTATAGCCGGGCGTTTTCCCCGCCCACGCGGGGATGAGCCTTAGAATGGCTAGCGGGGGTCCTGAAGGCATCCGTTTTCCCCGCCCACGCGGGGATGAGCCCCGCCCGTAGTCATCCAGGCCCGCGACGCCCGCGTTTTCCCCGCCCACGCGGGGATGAGCCGGTCGGCGGCTCGTTCGACAACGAGGCACAGCAGTTTTCCCCGCCCACGCGGGGATGAGCCGCTCTTGGTAGGTGTCCCGCTTCGCGCTGATTGGTTTTCCCCGCCCACGCGGGGATGAGCCGGTTACACACGCAACTAGTGTTGTGTAGGAATAGTTTTCCCCGCCCACGCGGGGATGAGCCGGACCTCGCGGGAGGCGCGGGGCACGAGTACCAGTTTTCCCCGCCCACGCGGGGATGAGCCCGAGCACCACACGAAAGGACACCCCAATGCTCAGTTTTCCCCGCCCACGCGGGGATGAGCCGGTGTTGGTGCTCACGCGCCGGCCTCTAATTATGTTTTCCCCGCCCACGCGGGGATGAGCCCCGGATATTGAAGGTGGTTTGTGGGAGAACTACGTTTTCCCCGCCCACGCGGGGATGAGCCCGACGCCAAGAGGGAGGACTCATGATCTTGAACGTTTTCCCCGCCCACGCGGGGATGAGTCCGACAAGCCGAACCAGCAGAAACCACGACATGCGTTTTCCCCGCCCACGCGGGGATGAGCCGGCCCGGGCGGGTTGTTTACGACTCGACGGTGTGTTTTCCCCGCCCACGCGGGGATGAGCCCCTGTCAAACTCGATTGTACGGACGCCATGCACGTTTTCCCCGCCCGCGCGGGGATGAGCCCTTTCTTAGGTGTACCTAAGAAGTGATTTGAATGTTTTCCCCGCCCACGCGGGGATGAGCCGCTGGGGATCAAACACCGGTCCCTGTGATACACGTATTCCCCGCAACCGTGGGGTTCTCTACCATGGACCCGCCGCGTGTGCCCGTCAGAACAAATCAGGATGAGCTGTCCGCTCGAGTAGTGCCCCGCATAGGTGGGTAAGTGCTCTCGTCGGCCGATTGCTCGCTGTGGGTGCAGTCACCGTGTGATCCGTCGAAAAGCCCTTCTATTTCTCACACGATTGTCATGGAGGCGCTACGAGACCGTTCCTCATGCGATCGACCCGAGGCCTCCCTCGGCTCTCCAGGATCAGGGAAAATGGCTCCGACGCCGGGTGGCGGGTCCTCATCCTGCGCGTCCCGCCCGCACGAAGAAGCTCCAACCTCGCGCACTTTCACGTATGAGGCCGGGGCTCGGTCGCGTGGAACAGGTACCGCCGCTGTCAGGCCAGCCGCTGGTAAGACGCAGCCGCGATCGGGATTCGAAGCGTATGGCCGCTATTCGCAGGCCACACCGTCCTTGTCGCGGTCCAGAGCAGGCCGGTAGCCTGGGTCGCCAACGTGCAGTGGCGCCACTCCGGCTTCCCGTGCTTCCGTGCAGTTACTGTAATAGGCGCGCTCCGGTTGCTTCTTCGGCGCGGGTGTCTGGGGGGTTGGTCCATCGACTGCCTGTTCCGCCGCTGGAGGCTCCTCGCTCGTCGGCTCCTCCGAGATCGGCTCGGGTTCGGGCGTCACTTCAGGCTCGGACGTTACGGAAGGCGCGTCGCTGGGTGTCGATTCTGGCGACGCAATGGTGCTTTCAGTGACGGTCAGCGTGATCGTCGTCGAGGTCGGAACGTCAGAACCAACACTGTCCTGCTTGGTGACCTTATAGCCGTCCTCATAGTGTGATTCCAGAATTGTCATTCCGTGGTCGTCGACCACCGCGTGGTTTCGGTATCCGGAATTCTCCAGCTTCTGGATAGCATCAGGCAGGGCCATGTTGACGACGTTTGGTACCGGCAGGTCGCATGCGCTCACCGTGCACGCCACGAGAAGGAAGCCAACGATCGTGGCCGCGAAGCGTCTCAAGAGTAGCCAGCACTTCCCAAGCAACATAGACGCCCCTCCTTAAGGACGAAACGATATGCGCACCAACACGTACGCTTGTTCGGTATCCTACAGGAGAGGCATGCGTTTTCAGTAAGTGTACGCGGGTGTCGATGCTTGCGAGGCGCCCTGCCCGGTATGGGAGTCTATGGTAGACGCCTCGCTTGCCCGGGCAGTCGCCGGTGGCTGCGGCGCGGCAGGTGGGCTATAGAACATAACGTGTTGGTCGGGGTTTGGACCCAAGCGTCGTCGGGGGAGGCGTCGGCGGCGAGGAGTCGGCGGGGGAGGGGCCGGTGGCGCTGGCGTGCCCGTGCCGCCGATGGGGGTTGGCCGTGACGTGCGCTTGCGTCGTCCGTCATTGTGCTTGCGTGCTTGCGCCGCCGATGGGAGCCATCCCATTGGGAGGATTGCACCTGTTAGGGAGGATTGCACGTGATCGGTTGGGGTTGAATCTTCCTGATCGGGTGTTTCGCCTCATCGGCAACAAGCCTCACTGCGGAGCTGGCCGCCCGTGCCCCGCCCCCGTTTCTGCAGGCGACGCCGTTCGGACATTAGCGGCGCCCCGCCGGGCAGTCCTGCACCAGTGAGGGAGCATGACACCAGGGGTAATGGTGGGGGTTTTGCAGCATTAGAAGCCTCCCTTCGGCGTGTCGCCGGCGTGTCGCGCCTCTAATGGTGCAATTCCCCCCGCTTGGTGGCGATGTCACCGGCAGGCAAGTCACGCACGGGTCCCCGTGTAGCGCAACTCCCCCCGTTTACTGTCGGTGAGGACGCGGTTCGGGGCAGCGCCGCCCACAGTGCAAACCACCTCGGCGACAAACGCCGACAACGGGGTGTCGTGGGCAAGGTGCTCTGCGACTTGGACGCAACGGCGCCTGGCCTGGTGCGTCGCTCGCACATGAACCGCCGACAATGCGCGTTAACCCCGTGACACGCACGCAAACCCCTAGATATGCGCGTGGGCGTCGCCCACACGCATACCACCGGACCCACGCGCGAAGTGTCGGACCCGCGCGCGCGGCGAGGAACGCAGGCAGCTAGCACACGCTCGGAGCAGTTTCGCATGCAATTCGATTGAATGAATTTTCAACAGCGTCCGCAAACGTTGCAATTCCAACAATATGGAAACGCGGTGCGACACAGTGTCGGGGGAATTGCATGCGACATTCACGGATAACTCACCCAACAGGAGTCATGCACTACCACGCGTAGCACCGCCGGTAGCGCCGCCACTGGCACAGCCGGTAGCGCCGCCGCTCGCGCTGCAGCCGGTAGCGCAGCCACTGGCACAGCCGGTAGCGCCGCCGCTCGCGCTGCAGCCGGTAGCGCAGCCACTGGCACAGCCGGTAGCACCGCCGGTAGCGCAGCCACTGGCGCAGCCGGTGGCGCGCCGGTGGCCTGGCACGGTAGATACCGTCGCCGCAAACGACCTGCCCACGCCCCACCGTGACAAATCAAGGGACCACGCACGTGCCCACGATGAAACAACCACCTCAAACACCGACTTTCCCACACCAGCAAGCCGACAAGTCACCATAAATCCAACGCGTTTTGTCCTATAATCCCCGTTTTGTCCTTTAACCCGTCCTTTAACCCTATAATTTCGGTCTCCTACAGGAGGGACTCGCTTGTTCGGTAAGTGCGCGCGCGGGTGCTGATGCTTGCGAGGTGCCCTGCCTGGCATTGGCGCATGCGGTAGGCGTCTTGCGCGCCGGGGTGGTCGCCGGTGACCGCGGCGGCTTATAGGCCAAAACGTGTTGGTTTCGGTTTAGTAGGTTTCGTGCCAGGTTCCGCTGTGGTGGAAGTCGGTCCAGTTAACTGCGGTTCCCCACCTGTCGATCTCGGCTTGCGCTTGGGCGCGGTGGCTGGCCTTGTCGAATTGGTCAATGATCTGTTGGTCGGTGAGCGTGGTTTTAAGGATGTGTGCTGGGGTGGCAGGGAACTCGGTGTGCAGGTAGCACCACCACAACACGGTCTTGACCTGGTGATTAAGACTCATGCCACGGTGGGCTCGTAGCACGCAGCGTAGTTGGGTATTAATCCCGCCCTCGATCAGGTTCGACGTCCTGGCAATGGGGTCACCTTCAAGGTCAAGGGCGGGATCGAGGTAGGTAAACAGCGTGCCTTGTTTGACCAGCGTGTTGAGGGAGTTCTTGGCCTGGATCAGCCGGGCATGGGTGGCAACCCAACGTCCGTCTGGTAGCCGGGTGCGCTGGGCTAGGAATTCCTTGTAGGTGGTGTTCCAGGTGGCGAGTTTGCTCATCCATGCCACTGCCTGGTCAAAGGTAGTGACCTCGAGCAAGGCCTGAGCAAGACTGTAGAGATCAACACCTGCCTGAGTGCGTGGCCGGGTGGTGGTCTTACGCTTGACCGCGCTATAGGCGTGAAAGACACAGCGTTGGATCCGGGTGGTAGGCCAGGTGGTCTTCACCGCGCTGGCGATGCCTTGCCCACCATCGCACACGACAACATCTGGGGGCGCGATCCTAGACATCAGTGCTTGCCAGGCGCGGGTGGTCTCACCCTTGGCCACGTACCAGCCAAGCACATGGGTCTTGGTGCAGGCAATAAGAACCACCAGCTTGTGGGACAGGTAGATTCCGTCAACAAAGACCACATGGTGAACCTCGTCAACCAATGGAGAAACTGGCCATAGATGCCAAAATGGTTCGTTACGCCGTCGTATGGTGCGTCCCTTGGGCCCGTAATCGGCCAGGGTGTATTTACCGGTGACGAAGTCTAAAAACGCACTGAAATGCCGGGCACGGGTATCGTTACGCCGAGACTGGCTTGCCCTACACGCAAGACAGCGGAACCTTGGCCTACCTGCTCGAGTTGAGCCCCATTTTTGCGTCGTGCCACCACAGATTTTGCATCGAGGATTTCCCATCCCCCAATCCAAGCCGATTCAAACCCCGACCTTACCGCGGAATATCAATCAAAAACCGGGATAAAACCAACACGACCTGGCCAACCAAGAACTCAAGTCACAACGAGTCCAACCCCCACCTTTCGGCTTTGTAGCAACGAAAGACAGCCCAAAAACCAACACAACCTGACCTATAAGCCCCCGCGGCAGAGCAAGAGGATAAAACAAAATCCCCAAAGCGAATGCTTCGGGGATTGCTGGTGGCTCCGACCGGCGTCGATCCGGTGACCTTTCGATTTTCAGTCGAACGCTCTACCAACTGAGCTACAGAGCCAAGACCTGAACCGATTAGGTCTGGTCGGCGACCCCGACGGGACTTGAACCCGCGACCTCCGCCGTGACAGGGCGGCGCGCTAACCAACTGCGCTACGGGGCCTTACAATAGGTAAGACCTATTAAATTATGCCGTTCACAACTGCGACCGGCTGGTACCCCCAACGGGATTCGAACCCGTGTCGCCGCCGTGAAAGGGCGGTGTCCTAGGCCGCTAGACGATGGGGGCCTACGTGGCCGTCGAACTGGCGTCCGAAGACGGGAGATAGTTTAGGCAGAATCAGCGCAGCACGTCAAAACGAAAATGGGTGACCCCGCACACGTTACCAAAAAATGTTGCGCTTGTGCGGAATTCACAGGATTTCATCAGCAAGGCGACCTACCCTTGAAGCATGACTATGACACCTACACTCGGTGCCCTCGCCCAAGCCTCGGGCGCGCTCATGCGCGCCGCCGCAGACTCCCAGTCCGGCGCTGAGGCGGCTGTGGCTACCACCATCGACCTCACTCTCCTGATCCTCGGCCCTGTCATCGGTGCCTTCCTGGGGGTTGTCGTGTCGGTCGTCTTCAACGTCCTCGCGCGCAGGGCGTTTGTCAAGGCCGCCACCGCCTCGTCAATCCTGGCGCGCGTGCGCCGCTCCGCCCACTTCACTTTCGCCACGTGGGGCGCGTGGATTGGGCTGGGCATCGCGCTCGTGAACCCGCACCTGTCTGAGTGGAACGGCTCCTCTGTTACGACATTCCTCATGCACGTTCTCCTCATTGCAGGACTCGCGTGCCTGACCTGGATGGCCTACGCGGCTGCCTGGGTCTTTGAGGACGCGGCGAGAGCTCGTCAAGAATCCGACAAGGGGCGCTCGCGTCGCTTCGAAACCCAGGCGCAGGTTTTGCGCCGCTTCACGCAGGGAGTCGTCGTCGTTATCGGCGCGGTCGCTATCGTCGGCACGTTCGAGGCCGCGCGCCAAGCAATGACCACCGTCCTTGCCTCAGCTGGCGTCCTCTCGGTCATCGCCGGTCTTGCCGCCCAGCAAACGCTCGGCAACGTCTTCGCTGGCTTGCAGTTGGCGTTCACCGACGCTATCCGCGTTGGCGACGTGGTCGTCGCGGGCGACAAGCAGGAAACCGGTTCCGTTGAGGAAATCACGCTCTCATACGTGGTCGTGCGCATCTGGGACGAGCGCCGACTTATCATCCCCTGCCGCTACTTCACTCAGACGCCTTTCGAGAACTGGACGCGTCGCGCCGCCGCACAGCTGGGCACCGTCGAACTGAAACTCGACTGGTCCGCGCCCATGACGCTTATCCGCACCAAGGTCGAGAAGCTCCTCACGTCCACCGACTTGTGGGATGGGCGCACGTGGGCAGTGCAGATCACCGACTCTGACGAGTTCACTGTGACCGTGCGCGTGCTCGTGTCCGCGAATAACTCCGCTAACCTCTCGGACCTGCGCGCCTACCTGCGTGAGCAACTCATCGCTTGGATCGTCGCCGAAGAACCCTGGGCGCGTCCCGTTCAGCACATCGAACCGCGCCAAACCGTCACCGTCGAGCAGGATATGAGCCGCGAACGCATCGCTCGCCTGGCCTCCGAACTCGCCGGAATCTCCGGCGCGAACGAGGCCGTGGCCGCGACCGGTCGCTCCACCTCCCACGCCGGTGGTGCGGCGCGCGCCTACGCGGATTCCGCAGTGGGTGGCACTGCTTCACCGACCGGTGAGTCGGAGGCCGAGGGTGCGCGCGAGCGCCCCAAGGACGCCGCTCACGCCGCCCGCATGGTGGCGGCCCGCCGCAAGGCGAAGCGTGCCCGCCGCCGCGCGTTGGCTGACCGTCAACGTGAACTCGCCGAAGGGGGTTCGTCGTCTCCGGACGAAACGCAGGTCATCTCCAAGTCTGCGCTGCGCAAGATCATCGAGGCCGCCGGTAACACGGACCCCCAGCTCACCCAGACCATGACGGCCACGTCCATCGGTCGCGGCGAGCGGCTCTTCTCCGGCTCCGCTGAAGCTGACGAGCGAGCCGCCGCACTTGCGGGTCCCGGCGAAGAGGCCTACGCCGAACGTGAAGCCGACTCTCAGCGTGCGAAAGACCGCCGGGAGGGACGTCGTCGCTCGAGCGAGGCCATAGACCCCGAGACGAGCGCGGCCCTGGCCGCCGTCGGCGTTGAACCCGTCGGACCTACGGACAGTGGCACTGGCAACGCTGAACCCACGCAGACGCAAAACGCTGCGCCCGCCGACACCTCGGCTGCCCAGGTGACCCGCCCTTTTGACGGAGCCGCCCCTGCCGCAACGGCCGAGGCTACGACAGGGAGCAAAGCCACTGACGCGGTCACTGGAAATAGCCAGGCGGTCGCAGGTGTGATGAGCGGCATGCCTGCCTTGGGTGCTGGAACCGCTGCCACCGAGGCCGCACACGAGCCGGAAACCGACGTGCCGGCGCCTCCCGCAGCCGACGATGCGAATCCCACCGGACCTGTCGATGCCGCTGACACGACACCAGGTGTGCGTGCTGACATCCCCGCGCCCGCGGAAGCGGTCGAAGCAGCGGAGGCGGCCACGGCCTCGTCCGACGCTGAGAAACAGCGTGAGGATGTCCTCGCACCGGATCACGAAAGCCTCCGCGCGTCGGATCCTGAGAACGAGGATGAGCAGGCCACGACACCCATCCCCGCGCGTGAAACATCCGTGAAACGTCCGGTGCAGGTGCCGCCGCCCGCGCGCACCGGTCGCCCGGTCATCACCGACGTGGTGGCGGCGCTCGCCCCTGCACTCGTGCCTCCGCCCGAGCCTTCCCCCGAGGAAATGGCCGCATCACAGGAGGAAGTCCCCGACGAGCCTGTGATCCACCCCGACTGGTACGCCGTCGCCGAGGAGGCTCGATTGGAGGAGGAGACTCGTCCTGCTCCAGCGAAGAAGACTCCGCGCGTGTCGATCATGGACTTCTTCCCGGCGGTTGCTCCCACCGGCGCCGAAGCCGACATGCTGCGTGCCGTCACGGGCCAGATTCCAGCCGTCGCAAGTGCCGCGAGCGACGAGGGAGCAGCGGAAACAACGGACGAGGCTGTTGTTGACGATGAGCCTGTGACCTCGGACGAGGCCGTTGCCGACGATGAGCCTGTGACCTCGGGCGAGGCTGTTGTTGACGATGAGCCTGTGACCTCGGACGAGGCTGTTGCCGACGATGAGCCTGTGACCTCGGGCGAGGCTGTTGTTGACGATGAGCCTGTGACCTCGGACGAGGCCGTTGTCGGCGATGAGCCGGCGACCTCGGGCGAACCGGAGGGGACGGACGAGGCCGTTGCTGACGACGAGCCGGAGGACTCGGACGAGGCCGTTGCTGACGATGAGCCTGTGACCTCGGATGAGGCCGTTGCTGACGATGAGCCGGTGACCTCGGACGAGGCCGTTGCCGACGATGAGCCGGAGGGCGCCGCCGCGGGTCAGGACACTGAAGCGACCGCCGTCATGACTCCCGTTGAGGTCGCCCAGGCGGGCGCTCTCGATACGGAGGCCACGCAGGTGCTTCCCACTGTCGAGGAACAGCCCGCGCTCGACGAAACGCTCGTGATGCCGACCCTGAGCGCCACCCCCGACGCCCAGGCAACAGCAACGGAGGCAGCCGACGAAGTCGAACCCGCCAAGGCTCCCGCCAATAAGAAGACCGCCAAGAAATCCCCCGCGAAAAAGGCAACCAGCAAGAAGAACCAGCCTGCGAAAAAGGGAACGAAGAAAGCGGCTGCGGGCGCGAAGAAGGGTGCACCCGAGGAGAAGACGGACGACAAGCCCGCCCAATCCGACGCCGACAAGGCTGAGAAGGCACCCGCCAAGAAAGCACCCGCCAAGAAGAGCGCCGCCAAGAAAGCACCCGCTAAGAAGAGCGCCGCAAAAAAGGCCGCATCCAAGAAGACGACAGCAAAGAAAACGCCGGCTGCTAAGCCCGCCGAGCAGTCCACCGCCGAGCAGTGAGAGTCCCGCGAGGACACCACCGCCTCGTAACCGGTACGGCGATGCGCGCCCGCGCCGCCCGCCCGCGCCAACACTGCGCGCCCGCGGGCGGCGCGCGACAATGGACGCATGAACGCAACCGACCCCGCCGCCCGCACCGACGCCGAATGGAAGAAACTCCTGAGCCCCATGCGCTACCACGTGCTGCGTGAGGCGGGCACGGAGCGCCCCTTCACCGGTGAACTCCTGAACGAGGCGCGCGTCGGCACCTACTCGTGCGCGGCCTGCGGATCCGCTCTCTTCGACTCCGACGCGAAGTTCGACTCATCCTGCGGGTGGCCCTCCTTCTTCCAGGCCCACGACGGGGCGACCACCGAGCACGTCGACACCAGTCACGGCATGACCCGTACCGAGGTGCGCTGTGCGACCTGCGGCTCACACCTGGGTCATGTCTTCGCCGACGCCCCCGGCCAGCCCACCGGCATGCGTTACTGCATGAACTCGGCGGCCCTGACCTTCGCGCCCGCCCAGTGAAAGCACACTCCCGGCGCCCCGGCGTCACCACTGTCGCCGACAGTGTCCCGCCTCAACTCTTCCTCGTCGGCTCTGGACTCATCCAGTACGTTGGCGCGGCGCTCGCGGTCGTCGCTTTCGCCTCGGTCGAACCCGCCTCCGTTGCGTGGTGGCGCGTCCTCACAGGCGCGGTGGTTCTCCTCGCGTGGAAGCGCCCGTGGCGCGGCGGCCTCACAGTCTCGGACCTGGCGATCTCCGCGCTCTTCGGGATCATCATCCTCACGATGAACTCGTCGTTCTACGAGGCTATCGCGCGCATTCCCCTGGGCACAGCCGTCTCCATCGAGTTTGTTGGCCCTGTCGCCGTCGCCGTCGTTCGAGGCCGCGGCTGGCGACCGCGCGTCGCCGCGGTCCTCGCGTTCGCAGGCGTAGCCAGCATTGGAGGACTCGCTCTCGACCTGTCGCGCTCGAGCGTGCGCGTCGGCGTCGCCTGGATCCTCCTCGCGGCCCTCGCCTGGTCCGCCTATATTGTGGTGGGTCAGCGGGCGTCGACCACGCGCGACGGGGTCACGAACTTAGCGTTGGGATGCGCTTGGGGTTCTCTTTTCTTTGCGCCCTTCCTGGGGCCGGGGGCGATGGCGGCCACGGCCTCGTGGAAGCTGATCGCAATCGTCATTGGTGTGGGCCTGCTGTCAACTGCGATTCCTTACACGTTTGAGGCCCTCGCGATGCGTCGCCTGGCGGCGCCGACGTTCGCGCTGTTCGCCGCGATCCTGCCTGCGACATCCGCCTTGGTCGGCGCGGTTATGCTGCGCCAGATTCCCGGCGTCTTTGAGTTGATCGGCCTGGTCCTGGTGTCGGCTGCAGTGTGGTTAGCCTCGCGAGCGTGATCCGCGCATCGAGCGGGCCGGGCCGCGCGATCCCAACGGCACTATCCCAACCGATAGTCGCGGCCGGGGAATGAAAGCTGGTGCCCTCTGGTGAATTCATCGCGATGAGGCGCGCTTTCTGGATAGGTTGTGACGATCTGGATAGGTTGTGACGATCTGGATAGGTTAATAACCTATCCGGATGTGCGTTACCTATCCGGATGTGTGCGAAGGGGTATGTGCTCGACGTGGCGGCCTTGGTTCCCGCGCGTTGTTGGGGTTGGCCGTGCTGCTGGTGTGTTGCAGGCCGTGCCCGGCCGGAGTTGTGCTGATGGCCGCGGGCCTATGACGTTCTGGATAGGTTGTGACGATCCGGATAGGTTAATAACCTATCCGGATGTGCGTTACCTATCCGGATGTGCGTTACCTATCCGGATGTGCGTTACTTATCCGGATGTGTGCGAAGGGGTATGTGCTCGACGTGGCGGCCTTGGTTCCCGCGCGTTGTTGGGGTTGGCCGTGCTGCTGGTGTGTTGCAGGCCGTGCCCGGCCGGAGTTGTGCTGATGGCCGCGGGCCTATGACGTTCTGGATAGGTTGTGACGATCTGGATAGGAAATGACGATCTGGATAGGTTGTGACGATCTGGATAGGTTAATAACCTATCCGGATGCGTGTTACCTATCCGGATGTGCGTTACCTATCCGGATGTGCGGGGCTGCCAGGGCGCGGTGATCCTATTTCCGACGCGCCGGTGGCCCCTCAGTCGAGGCTGAGCTGGCGCGGCGTGTGAGAGCCGCCGCGGGCGATCACCCAGAACGCGAACCACGCGCCCGCGGAGCCGACGATCATGACGAGTACCATCGGCACGGCGCTGTCGCCGCCCGAGGTCGCTAGGGGAGCGGCGATGCCGTTGGCCAGGGACTGGAAGACGCCCATGACGGACGAGGCTGTGCCCGCCTGCTCGCGCGCCTCGCTCATGGCCTGCGCGCCCGAATTACCGAAAATGAACGCGTTCGCCGTCATAATGAGCGCGAAGCCCACGCACGTCGGAATGAGCGGCAGGTCGAGGAGGAACGTTGAGACCGCCAGCGTCACCACGCCCGTCGCGGCGATCGTCAGGCCCGTAATGATGAGCGAGCGCGGCGTGAAATGCGAGATCAGGCGCACGTTGACCACCGCGAAGCCGGTCGACAGCAGAGCGTTGAACGCGAACACCCACGCGAAAGCCATGGGGGACAGGCCCAGCGGTCCCTGGAGGACGTAGGTGGCGTTCGAGATGTAGCCGAACATGCAGAAGCTCGAGAAGGCGTTGACCAGCATGAAGCCCACGAAGGGGCGGATGCGCACGACCTGGACGAGGCCGGAGAAGAACCGGGGGATGCCACCGGGGTGGCGGCGATCCTCGGGCAGGGACTCGGGCACGACGAACCACGCGAGGGCCGCCATGAGCAGCGTGAAGGCGGCGAGCGCCCAGAAGATGACCCTCCACGTCGCGTGCGTGATGATGAACGCGCCGAGGACCGGGGCGAGCATCGGCGCGAAGCCGACGATCGCCTGGATGAGGCTCATTGCGCGCGCCAGCGTCTTGCCGTGTGCGACGTCGACGAGGATCGCGCGTGCCACCGAGGAGGCGACGCCGCCGCCGAGGCCCTGGAAGACTCGACCGATGAGGAAGACCCAGATGGTGGGCGTCAGCACGCAGATAATGGATCCGATCAGGGCGATGATGCCGCCGGCGACGATGGGGCGGCGACGCCCGATCTGGTCGGAGATTGCTCCGCCCAGGACCTGCCCGGACGCGTAGCCAACGAAGAAGGTGGTGAGCGTGAACCCGAGCATTGTCGAGTTCGTCGCCAGGTCTGCCGTGATCTGCGGGAACGCGGCCGAGTACATGTCCGTGGCCATCGGGGGCACAGCGTTTTGTACGGCCAGCGTGATCAGCAGGGCAACGGTGAGTGCTCCGCCGACGATGCCGTCGTGGGAGGGGGTGGAGTTCTTCGTCATGATGTGATTATGCGCCAGACGAGGCGCAAAATAGACGACTTGGTTGAATATTTGACGCATCTCGCAAGCCGACAGGCGATGACGTGCACACATGAGCTCCGGTGACGCGCACGCCCTTCGGTTCACGCCCCTAGGTTCATGCCTCCTCGGTGCTTGCTTCCAGCGCGTCCGCTCGTTCCTCCAGCGCGCTCGCCGCCGCTTCGATCTCCTCGCGCGTCGGGCACGAGGCTGGCCCGACGACTGTCGTGGACAGTGCGCCCGCGCAGTTGGCGAGCAGGAGCGCCCTCTCCAGGGGGATTCCCTGGGCGAGCGAGGCCGCCAGCACCCCGGAGTGCGCGTCGCCCGCGCCGTTTGTGTCGATCGCGTCGACGCGAGGCGTTGGGACGTGGGTCGCTTCCTTGTCGAAGGCGCCCGACGCCCTCGCGGAAGGCCCAGCGAAGTAAGCGCCCTCGGCTCCCTGGCGCACTACGACGGGGCGGTGAAGCAACTCGAACATGGTGGAGGCCGCCCCGCGAGGCTCCCTGCACTGGTCGCGGACGCCACGATCGTCAATCCACCGATCGTGGATCTCGCGAGCCTCCCTGTGGTTCATCGAAACGATGACGTCGCGCGTCGGCAAGCCGTCCGGGATCCCGATGACTGGGGAGACGTCCAGAACCACGCGCACGCCCTCGGGCAGGGCGCGCAGCGCAGCCTGAGCGGCTTCCCTGTTCGCGGGGTGGTCCATGAGGTAACCGTCGACGTAGAGGACGTCACGAGGAGTCATGGTTCGCACGAAATTTGCCCACGCGTTTGCGGGTGCCATCGTCTCGGCGCCCTTTGTGGAGATGAAGGTGCGCTCGCCCGTGCGGTCCGTGAACGCGATGCAGAACCCGTTGTCGATGCCCGCGACGCGCGGTCCGGCGTCCGCGATCCCCTCGCGCGCCAGAGCCGCTTGAATGAGCGAGGAGTAGGGGCCCTCGCCGATCGGGCTGAGGGAGACGGCCTCGGCCCCCATGCGTCGCGCCGCCACGAGGGCGTTGAAGCCCCCGCCCACGTGCATCCCCTCGTCGACGGCCCACACGTCGCCGCCAGGCCCCGGAAGGGCGTCGCCGCGCACGGCAAGGTCCACGAGGATCTGCCCCATGAGGACGACGCGGCCCGCCGGCGCGCTCGGCTCGGGGCACGAGGCCACGGTCGGGTTCGCGCCCGGCGTGCTCTTATCCTGATCCTCCGAAGCCGTCGGGGCGCTCGCATCGCAGCGGTCACCGGTCGTCGCCACGTCATCCGTACCCGACATGCTTAACGACTTGTCGCGCAGTGCCAGCAGGTCTGTGGCCACGGAACGCAGGTTGAGACGGGACACATCCTCGACCTGGACGAGGTCTTCCTCGTTGAAAGCCTCGACCCCGAGTGAAGCACCCAGGATTGCCCCCGCGATCGCGCCGATCGTGTCGGTGTCGCCGCCCAGGTTAGCGGCGTCCAGCAGGGCGCGCGGGGAGGGGTCGCGCGCGAGGAGCGCGAAGGCCATGGGGATAGCCTGCGCTGAAGCTATGGACGTTCCCACCTGCTCGACGAGGCGCTCCAGGGACGATGAGGCCGGGGTGGACGCCAGCTGCAAGGCCCGCCGCGTGGCGGCAGCGACGTCAGGCTCTGGACTCCACGCGCCGCGCGCGGGAAGGGACTCGACATAGGTCACGGCTCGCCGTAACAGGGCTGTCATGTCCGCGGCGGAGGTCCCCGGCCGGTCGATCCCCAGGGACACGGCAGCGGCGACGAGCGCCGCTGAGCGGAAACCCTGACGCGTCGCGTGCGTGACCTGGCAGGATGACCAGACGGCCTCCGCGAAGATGTCCGGATTGGCCGTCGAGACCGCGATGCCGATCGGCGTCACCCGCATCGCTGCTCCGTTTGTTGTTCCCTCCCCGCCCACTTGCAGCGGGTCCTCCCCCGCGCGCACACGCTCCAACGCTGCCTTCGTCGACGGCCCCAGCAGATCGAGCGACCCGCGCTGAATCATCGAGTCCTCCCATGCCAACAAAGTGTGGGCAAACTCACTAGCATTCAGGCGCGCGTGACCCGACGAGGAGCCATGGCCTCGTACCAGGAGAGAAGCAATCAGCAACGCCTGCTCCGTGTCATCGGTGACCGACCCCGCCGACATCCCCGGCGCGTACGGCTGACTTTCATCCGCATCCACGAGGCCCGTGATACGCCCGTACATCGAGCGGATCTGCGCCGGAGACAACGCCTGCGTCGGCATTCCCAGCGCATCCCCTAGCGCCAACCCACCCAAAGCACCGTACGCGCGCGACAAACGAGGATCCATGATCGCCTCCCAACGCGGGCCATCACCCACATAACACAAACGCCCCGGCGGACCCCGAGGCGAACAGTAGGCCCAGGGGGACTCGAACCCCCAACCTACGGATTAAAAGTCCGCTGCTCTACCATTGAGCTATAGGCCCATGCCCCCATTGTAGAAGGAAGCGGTCCCTATGGCCCAATCGAACACCCCACGCCGCCCAGCCATGCTCGACGCCGCGCGGGCAGAGACGATCGTCGGCGACGAAGACCCCGCCTCCCTCGCCGCCGTCGCACACACCGCCGCGTGGGCACTCATGGGAATCAGCGACGACACCTTCAACGACGAGGACGTGGCGCGCCTGCGGGAGACCGTGCGCGCTCGCGGCATCGACACCATCGCCCACGTCTGGTCGCGCAGCCCCGAATTCACGCTCCCCGGCGCGCTGTGGCGCCTCTACCTGCTCCACGAGTGGTACCACCGCGATCCGCACCTGGTCGAAGCCCGCTATGCCGACGGCTCACGCGCGCCCATCATCCAGGGCCTCGAAGCCCCCGTTGCGCTGCGGCCCCTGCACCTCATCATGGACGAGGTCGATGCCCTGCTGCGCGGCGACCTCACCGATGACGACCTTGAAGACGTGCTCGCCCAGGCATCGCGCGCCATGCGCGTCCTCGCCGCCGGTGAAGCCGGGGCCCTATGGATCGAAGATCCCACAGACCCGCTCGCCCACCGAGTCACCTTGCGACACAGTGCACTCCTAGCCACCGCAGACGAACTCGACACCGCCGCACACGAAGCTTCCGTCGGCACCCTCGACTAAGCCGCCGATCCCCGCCCGCCACAATCACGCCTGACGAGCCGCGACCTGGTCACGGTGACGCGCCCACCAGGGCAAGCGCGGCGCGAGGCGACTACCCTGGTCCCTATGCGTCCGATGCCAGCCCCACGCCCCCAGCGACTCGTTCGCTCCGCGGGCGCGCTCGTCTGGCGTTTCGCCGACCACGCGCGCGTCGCCGTCCCCGGAGAAAACATCGACCCCGCCGACATCGAAGTCCTCATGGTCCACCGCCCCCGCTACCACGACTGGTCCTGGCCCAAAGGCAAAACAGAAAACGGTGAACCCCTGGTCGCTGCCGCCGTGCGCGAAGTCGAAGAAGAAACCGGCTACCTCATCACCCTGGGAGCGCCCCTGACAACCCAGCGCTACCGCCTGGGAGGCGGACACACTAAGGAAGTGCACTACTGGGTGGGCACGCCCCTGCCCGCCGGTGAGGTCTCCGCGCGCCTGCGCGCCCCCGTCGCCCGCGCGCCTCGCACCGAAATCGACCAGACCACCTGGGCGACCCCCGACGAGGCCGCTGACATGCTCACGCGTCGAGGTGACCGTCGGCTCCTCGCCGACCTCGTCGCCCGCGCGATCGAAGGCCGCCTTATCACCTCCACGATTATCGTGTTACGACCCGGACCCGCCGACGCGCCTGAGGATACCTCCGCTTCCGCACCCACGCAGCGGACCACGCACGACGTACCCACACCCCCCAAGTCTCGTCTCGCGCCGACCCCCGCGATCGTCGCGTCAGCTGCGGCGCGCAGGGCAGCGCAGGTGCAGCGGGCCTCGTCCCGAAAGGCCGAGACTGCCGTCCGTCCCATCGATCCACCCCTCGGACGATTCGGTGTGCGCCAGGCCTTCGACCTCATTGACTTGTTCAGCGCTTTCGGCGTCAATGCCGCCTTTGCGTCCCCGTCCGCCCGCGCCCGCCAGGCCCTCGCGCCGTGGGCGAGCGTCGGAGGGGACTCAGTGACGCTCGTGGCGGCCCTCGACACCTCGTCCGAGGCCACGGGGCTCATTGACGCGCAGGCCCGAGCCGGTCGAGTGCGTGCCTTCGCGGCGCAACGCCTCGCCGAGTCCTCCGGCACGACCCTGCTGTCCGCGACGGGAAGCGCGCGCGACCTCATCATCGAGGAACTGCGAGCCTACGGGTCGAGCGCCGTCACGGGAGGCGACGCACCCTCCCTTAAGCACGGCCAAATCCTGGTTGCTCACGTGGAACGCGGAGCCGACGGTCCCGTTGTCGCTGCCTTTGAGACACACGGCGTGACCACCAAGAACCCCGCAGCTCAGCCGCGTAAGACCGCCAAGAAACACTGACGCGGCCCGGCGAAAGCCGGGCCGCCTCAGTGCGCACAGGCGCCGGTCACATGTTGGAGTCCTTCACCGATCGGGTGAGCTTACTGTCATTCTTGGCGAACGCATAGCATTCGACGGTGTGGTCGCCGTTCGTCCAGGTTTCTTGCGTCGGGACGTACCACGAGTAGTCCACGGTGGAGTCCGCGACAGGCTTGCCAACGTAGTATTCGAAGATGAGTCCGCAGATTTCGTCGCTCTCGTCGTCAAATTCGTCATCAGACGGGAACGCGTCACCCGAGAAATCAAAGATGTGGAAGTACTCCGCGTCGTGAGGCTGGTTGCAATCGACGATGGTGACGTCACTGGTATCGTCGGATGCGTACTGGAAACATTCTCCGACCCTGGGCGGTACGTAGTCGTTCGTCGTTGCGGAAGACGTGGGCGTAGGAGTGCGAGTAGGAGAGGTATCCGAGGGCTTGCGGGCACCGGACAATGACACCGAGCAGGCGGACAAACCCAGGCTCAGGATGGCGACCGTTGCGCCGAGGGTAAGCACAGGGCGCGCCATGATGGACGTGAATGAGTTTTCAGACATGATTCTCCTTAGGGCTGCGATGCCTCGGCAAGTAGGACGCAAACGCGGCGCGAGGCCCGTTTGCTTGCCGCATCGCAGCGCCAACTATATAACAACGCCGACCGTGCGCGGCCCGGGGTATCACCAACGCCAGCGGGATATTCGCACCAATACTGACAGATTGATAAAGAGTGTGGTGTACCTCCCACGTGCAGTCGGATAGTCAAGGAAACGCCGACCTAATAATGGTGGCGGCCCGGCGAAAGCCGGGCCGCCACCAGCGCGCACAGGCGCCGGTCACATGTTGGAGTCCTTCACAGATCGAGACAGCGTCGTCGAGTCACCCGGCAGCGCAACGCAGACGATGTCGCGGTCGCCCTTGGCCCAGGTCTGCTCGGTCGGGTACATGGCAGTCACCTCGAGGGACGATTCGGAGTAGGACTTGCCGACGTAGCTCTTGAAGTTGTCGAAGCAGGCATCCTCCATCATCTGGTCCATCTCGTCCTCGTCAGGCAGCGTGGCGTCGGTGATCTTCTCAATGTAGTAGACCTCGCCGGTGTGCTCCTTCGAGCAGTCCCTGAGCTCAACGTCGTAGACGGTCGAGCCATCCGGGACCTGGATGCACTGACCGACTTTCAAGTTGGTGCTGTGGGTGCGGTTCGTGATCGCGGACAGAACAGAACAGCCGGACAGGCCGAGGCTCAAGATGGCAGCTGAAGCGCCGAGAACGAGCGCGGGACGCATAGCGTGGGACATGATGCTCCTAAATGAGATGGGATGACGGACGTCAGATTGACCGCCACATTGGGGAGAAGGAAACCGAACGGAACCTGTCGCCTGGAACACTATAACAACCATCGTGCCACTCGGTAAAGAACGCGGGTGGTGTCCGCCTGATCAAGCGGACACCACCCAGGGGCGAACGTGAGACAGCGGCTACAGTCCCGACTTCTTAACAGTTGCCTTCAGCGAGGAGTGATCCAGCGGGCGGGCCAGGCACACGATCGCCCGGTCCGAATGCGCCCACGAATCCTTCGTCGGGATCATCCACGTGGCATCGAGGCTGGACGACAGGTAGCTGGACCCCACGTAGTCCTCGAAGTTAGCGATGCACACCGACTCGGCCTGCTTGTTCAGCTCAACCTCGCCGGGGAAATCCCCGTCATCGGCGGAGGTCACGTAGAAGACCTCGGCGTCGTGCTCTCGGGTGCAGCCGGTCGTCTCAACCGTGGTCGCGGTCTCGCCCTCAGGAAGGACAATGCACTGGCCGACCCGCATATGCATGACGGACGAATCCGAGCATGCGGCGAGCGGGACGAGAAGCGCGAGGGCCGCGACCAGGCCGACGAGGCGACGAGAAGCCACTAGTGGACCCCCAGCGGCAGCGCCACGAGCAGATACACGATGGCCGACACGAGCGCCGCTGCCGGCAACGTCAGGAACCACGCGATAACGATGTTTCCTGCAACGCCCCAGCGCACGGCAGAGAAGCGTTTCGTGCAGCCCACGCCCATGATCGCCGTGGAGACGACCTGCGTCGTGGAAATGGGAGCATGGACGACGTAGGAGCACAGGTACAGGATCGAGGAAGACACGGCCTCGGCTGTGAAAGCGCGCGCCGGATCCAGGTCGATGATCTTTCGTCCGATCGTGCGCATGATGCGCCCGCCGCCCGCCATGGTGCCCAGAGAAATCGCCAGAGCGCCCGAGATTTTCACCCAGAGAGGCACGTTCATTTCGTGGGTGATCGGATCGATAATGTTGTGGTGCTCACCGTAACCGCCCGCCATCAGCGCCATGATGATGATGCCCATCGTCTTCTGCGCGTCTTGGATGCCGTGGCCCAGGGCCATCGCAGCCGAGGAGATGCGCTGCGCGGCGCGGAAGCGACGCATCGTGCGGTGATACTGCGCCTTGCGCAGCAGCCACAGGACAACCTTCATGGCGATGTAGCCGATGATGAAGCCGATGATGGGCGAGGCAAACATCGGGATGATGACGTGATCCACGATGCCGTCCCAGAACACCGTGGTGCCGCTAAGCAGGCCTGCGCCGACCATGCCGCCGATGAGGGCGTGCGAGGAGGACGACGGGAGTCCGAACCACCAGGTGATCAGGTTCCAGATGCACGCGCCCAGCAGGGCGGCCAGGATGATGACCAGGCCCTTTTGCTGCATGTCGGGCG
>ERZ773057.357-NODE-357-length-19839-cov-5.053427_pt1 | contig 19839 bp, 16 predicted proteins | sample MGYA00580629_ERZ773057 | MGnify/ENA primary metagenome ERZ773057 (study PRJEB29015, sample SAMEA2738143) | human oral metagenome | biome: human oral; feature: human-associated habitat; material: saliva | place: China | collected 2163 ...
TCGTACGGCACGAGCTTTGCCATGGGCTTGCCAGCCTTGGCAATGATGACGACATCTCCCTTGCCGACATCCTCCAGCAAACGGGACAGATGCGTCTTGGCTTCGTGAACGTTGACCTGCATCATCGTGGGTCCTTGTCGGCTCTGACCTGGTCAAGTCTACTTGACTAAACCAGACCCGACAAGAACAACCCACGGATGGTCTCCGGCCACGGTCAACCCAGTCGATGTGCCATCAGGGGCCAGATCCCTAATGCCGGGTTCCCCCGGCCGCCATCTGATCTCATTCCAGAGGAACCGGACCCCGGGAATGCCTCGTGGATCCGGGGCCTGATTCAGCCCAGCGCCTGCAGTCGCGCGATTTCCTTGCGGATGTGCTTGATGGCGGGCGTGACGATGGCGACGAAGTGCGATTCGCGCACGCGACGCTGCGGCGCGGACTTCATCAGGTAGCCGCGCGCGCCCTGGTGCAGCAGTGCAGCCTGGGCGGCACGCAGCGACAGTTCGGCGGCCTCGCCACGCACCTTCAGCACGTCGACGAAGAACGCGTTGCTGGTCTCGAACGGCGTGGCGGCCAGCTTCTGCACGCGGGCCACGATGGCGTCCAGTTCGGCCTGCAGGGCGTCGGGCTGATCGTCAAGGAAGCGGTTGACGTGGCCCAGTGAGGCCTCGACTTCACGCATGGAGTCGATGGCCCCCTGGATGACGCCCCAGCCAATGCCGCATTGCAGCAGCACGAAGGCAGCCCGGATGCTGGCCAGATAGGGACGCGCCGGCCAGGCAACGATATTGCGTGCCGGCACGCGATGGCCCGAGAAGCCCAGACCCAGCGTGGCCGTGCCTTCCATGCCCGAGAAGGTGGGGCACGGCGACAGCGAGATGCCGTCGTCCTGGCAGTTGGCCAGGAACATCAGTTCACGCGGGCCGTTATCGGTCTGGACTTCGGCCATCGCGCAGAAATGGTGGTCGGGCCCCAGATTGCTCACCCAGGGCAGCATGCCGTCGACGATGAAGCCATCGCCATCGGGCCGAGCCTTCAACCGGTTTTCCTCGATGCCGGTGATGCTCTTCATGGCGTTGGAGAGTCCGGTGCCGCCCATGGCCTCGCCGGTCACGAGCTCCAGCAGCGTGTCCTGCAGCGCCTCCACATGGGGCGAGCGCTCCAGGTACAGCGCGCAGGCAATCTGGCACCACATCAGGAAGCCGGTGGAGCCGCAGACCTTCGAGACCTCGGCAATGGCCTGGATGGCACCGGCATAGCTGGCACCGCCCGGTAGGGCCGCCAGCTGGGCACGGAAAGCCCCGGCTTCACCCAGCTGCTGCATGATCTCCTTCGGATACAGCCCCCGGTCGATGTCATCGACGATGGCAGCCAGCGGACCCTGTGCGATTTCCCGCACGGCCTCCAGCATCTCGGCATCATCGGGACGGTCGATTTCCTCGGCCAGCGATGAAAGGTGTTCGACGGTTTCCTGTTCCAGAACAGCAGCGGACATGGGGACTCCCAGAAAGAGACGACGGCGCAGCCGGCGGACGGCAGCGCCTGGGCAAAAGGACTGCGAAAGGGCCGATGGCGTGACGGATGCCGTCACGCCACGGCAGAGCTGCATCGGCACCCGGACCGCTCAGGATCCGGGGCCTTCCCGGCCGTTTGACGATTCGACGAGACGGACGGAGGCAGCGGCCGATCAGGCCAGTTCGATGCTGAAGGGCACCGGGTTGCGGATGGTGTTGGCCACCGGCGAGTAGAAGTTGGCGTGCTGGACGATGTCATTGAGCTCTTCGCGGGTGGCGTCGCCCTCGATGACCACCTTCACGCGCACTTCCTGAAAGCCCATCTCGGCCGGCTGCTTCTCGGCGCCGCCCGCACCCCAGGCTGCCGGGTTGCCGATGTCGCCTTCGAGGAAGAGTTCCAGCTTGCTGAGCTTGACCTGGCGCAGCGTGGCCACGGCCGTGATGCCCACGCCCAGGCAGCCACCCAGGGCGGACAGCACGATCTCGCCCGGGGCGGGCGCGGTGTTCTGGCCGAACAGGTGCAGCGGCTCGTCCACCACCACGGCGGCGTGGTCACCCACGTAGCTGAGCGAGCGGTATTGGCCTTCCATGACGGTGTGGACCTTGTTGGTGCCACGGGCGTTGGGGTTGTTGCGGCCCTTCTCGGCAAAGGCCAGCAGGCCGTCGCGGTCGATGGGGCGCAGGTAGGTCTTGACGGTTTCGGTCATGTTTTTCTCCCGGAGATTCGTTCAGTTGTTCAGGACTGCAATGGCCGCGATTCTGGCACCTGACTTCATCGGGAGATGGATATGGATATGCGCGAAATGAATATGTGGGGTGTCAGGGGCCTCGACCATCCGGCCCGGCAGGACAACGCAGCTTCTCAAGCGCCTGTGCCCCTGGCCGCCCGGGCTGCCGCCCGCGAAGTGGGGTTTGTCCCGTGAAAAAACGTGAATTGCGGTAGATTCAATGACATGGACGCTTCTCCTCCACCACACCGGAAAGGGACATCATGAAGATCACCAGCTTTGGCGAAGTACTGTGGGACAACCTGCCCAGCGGCAAGAAGCTGGGTGGCGCACCGCTCAATGTCCTGGTTCGCCTGCGGGCCCTGGGTGCCGACTGCGCCATCATCAGCAGTCGCGGAGCGGACGCGGACGGTGACGAGATCCAGCGGCAGATCGAGGAGAAGAATGTCTCGACAGCGCTGCTGCAGACCTGCCCGGACCAGCCCACCAGCCTGGTGGAAGTGGCCATCAACAAGTGCGGTGTGGCCACCTATGACATCGTGTACCCATGCGCCTGGGACCGGATCACGCTTCGGGACGAGGCGCTGGCGCGGGTGGCCGAGTCGGATGCCTTCGTGTTCGGCAGTCTGTGCACGCGGGATCCGGTGACGCGCCAGACGCTGGAGACGATCCTGGACCGCACGGCAGGCACGGACACGTTCAAGGTGTTCGACGTGAACCTGCGCGAGCCGCACTATACGCACGAGCGGGTGCTGAGCCTGATGAAGCGGGCGGACATGGCCAAGCTCAACGACGACGAGCTGTACGAGCTGGCGGTGGCTTTCGGCTCGAAGCACCGCTCGATCGACCAGAACGTGCGCTTCCTGGCGCGGCTGGCGGGTCTGGAGCGGATGTGCGTGACGCTGGGGCCGCACGGCGCGCTGTATTTTGCCGACGACGAGATGCACTTCCACACGGGCTTCCGGGTGGAGGTGGCCGATACGGTGGGCTCGGGCGACAGCTTCCTGGCTGGCCTGATCTACAAGCTGCTCAACGGCGCCTCGCCGGACGAGGCGCTGGACTTTGCCTGTGCGCTGGGTGCCATGGTGGCGACCCACATCGGGCCGACACCGACGATCGAGACCGAGGAGATCGAGCGCTTCCGCCACCCGGTCTGAGCGATCACGGGGCACACCCGCCTGCGTCCGGCCGGAGGCGCAGGCAGGGAATGGGAAGGCGTCACCCGGGTAGGTTCACCACCCTGCGGATCTTGCGCTGCGCTGGCCTTGGAGACATGCCGGCGGCATGGCATGGCAGACCGTCAGGAGCACGGTTGATTCGTGTCAACATGGCGGCTGCCATGCGCGTTGAGTGAGAAGAATTCACGGACCGATGGTTCATCGTCGGACATGTTTGGCCTGGCATAGGCCGCTTTCTTCTTTCCCGCATGAGCGCCCCCCACAAGACCCGCGCCGGTACGGTCGGGCAATCCCGTTCATGGCGTCGCTGGCTGGCGATGGTCACGGTACTGCTCCTGCTGGCCGCGGGCGGCTGGTGGTGGTGGCGTCCGCCACCGGTGACGCCCCCCACGGCCCGGGTGACCCGGGCGGACATCCAGCTGCTGATCACGGCCACGGGCACGGTGGAGCCGCGCCGTTACGTGGATGTGGGTGCGCAGGTCTCGGGTCAGGTCAAGCGCATCCACGTGCAGGTGGGTGACGATGTGAAGCGCGGCCAGCTGCTGATGGAGATCGATCCGGACGTGCAGCAGGCCGTGGTGGAAGGTGCCCGTGCGTCGCTGGCGTCGCTTCAGGCGCAAGAGGTGGAGCAACGTATCCAGATGCGGCTGGCCAGCCAGCAGCTCAAGCGGCGGCGGCGCCTGCTGAAGCAGGATGCGGCCACCCGCGAGGACCTGGAGAATGCGGAGGCGGGGCTGGAGATGGCACAGGCCCGCATCGCCAGCCTGCAGGCGAAGATGCAGGAAACACGTGCCACGCTGCGCGCCGAGGAGACCCGCCTTTCGTACACGCGCATCTATGCACCGATGGACGGCACGATCATCGCGCTGGATGCCCGCGAAGGCCAGACGCTGAATGCCACCTACCAGACGCCCCGAATGATGCGCATCGCCGACCTGGCGACCATGACGGTCCGTACCCGGGTATCCGAAGCCGACGTGCAGGGCGTGACGGCGGGAATGCCGGTGTGGTTCAGCCCGCTGGTGGCGCAGCTGGGTCACGAGGAGCCTCCCCGGCGCTGGCATGGCAAGGTGCGGCAGGTGCTGCCGGCGCCGGATCTACCGCCCGGCAGCAGCCAGGGTGATGGCGGCCAGGACGGCAGTGCATCGGCCACGACACCCACGGTGGTCAACTACACGGCCCTCTTCGACGTGGACAACGCCGACGGGGTGCTGCGACCACAGATGACGGCTCAGGTGTCCTTCGTGGCACGTTCGGCGCCGGGCGTGCTGGCGGTGCCGATGGCAGCACTGGAACGACAGCCGGATGCCCCACCGGGCACCTATCGCGCCCAGCTGCGCCTTGCCGACGGCAGCGCCCTGCAGCGCACGGTGCGCATCGGCGTGACCGATCTGGTGCTGGGCGAGGTACTGGAAGGGCTGGACGAGGGAGATGAGGTGCTGCTGAACGTCGCAACCGAGGCATCCCCGGACGCGCCAGGCATCGTCGTCGACCCCGGCCCTGGCATGGTCATGCCAGGCGTCTGAGCGGGTGGCCAGGATACCGGGACACGGCACGAGCCACGAAGGCGGGACATGGCGGACATGGGAAAGGGGGCGAGGCAGTCCCGGATGCTCCGGTGCGTGGGAGGCAGGACATGAAAGGCGGGACGTGGGAAGGGAGGCGGCCATGGCGGCACCGGTGCTGATCGAGCTGCGTGAGGTGCGCAAGCGTTTCGGGGGGCGTGACGGGGTGCCGGAGGTGGAGATCCTGCACGGCATCGACCTTCGGATCCGCGCAGGCGAGTACGTGGCCATCGTCGGCGCGTCGGGCTCGGGCAAGACGACGCTGATGAACATCCTGGGCTGCCTGGACCGGCCCAGCAGCGGCGAGTACCTGTTCCAGGGCGAGGCGGTCTCGGGGCTGGACGACGATGCGCTGGCCGCGCTGCGGCGCGAGGTGTTCGGCTTCGTCTTCCAGGGCTACCACCTGATCGGCACATCCTCGGCACTGGACAACGTGGCGATGCCGGCCCGCTATGCGGGGGTGGGCGAGCAGGCGCGGCACAAGCGCGCGGCCGCCCTTCTCTCACGACTGGGCCTGGTGGACCGTTTGCAGTACCTGCCCCACCAGCTCTCGGGCGGCCAGCAGCAGCGGGTGTCGATTGCCCGGGCACTGGTCAACGGCGGGCAGGTGATCCTGGCCGACGAGCCGACCGGAGCGCTGGATTCGACAAGCGGCGAGCAGGTGATGCAGCAGCTGGACGAACTGGCAGCTGCCGGCCACACGCTGATCCTGATCACCCACGATCCGGCCGTGGCGGCCCGGGCACGGCGCATCATCTCGATGGCTGACGGCCGGATCGTGAGGGATGTGACGGCGCCCGTCGACGGGAAGGTGCATCCGCTGCCGGAAACCGGCCGGGCTGTGGCCAACGACAGCCTGCCGGTCCGGCATGCCGATGCGTCGGTCCAACATGCCGATGCGCCGGTACGCAAGGACGGCGCGCCGTGCGCCGAGGCACCGGCAGAGGTGCCGGCAGACGCACCGACAGAAGCCCCTGCCGACCTGCCCCCGCTGCGCGGGCGCGGTCGAGAACCTGCGCCAGCTGGGCATCCTGCGCAAGACCTGCCCGTGCTGCGCGGACGGGGCCGGCTGCCGCTGCTGGCGGATCTGCCGGAGATCCTGCGCTCGGCCTGGCGGGTGATGCGGCTGAACCGGCTGCGCACCGGACTCACGCTGCTGGGCATCATCATCGGCGTGGCGTCGGTCATCGTGATGCTGGCCGTGGGCCAGGGCTCGCAGGAGAAGGTTCTGGCCGAGATGCAGACCTTCGGGCTGCGCACGATCTACATCTTCCGGGAATGGCTGTCCGATACCCAGCAGGCCCGGCCGCTGTCGATGGCCGATGTGGCGGCCGTGCAGCAGGTGCCGAACGTGGAGCAGGCTTCGCCTGTCATCGACCAGAACGGCATCATCGTGCGTCATGGCAACCGGACGCTGCGCACCAATCTGAGCGCCACCACCCGGCACTTCGCGCGGGCACTGAACTGGCCGGTCAGCCAAGGCACGCTGCTGGAGACGGAAGACGAGCACGATCTGCGCAAGGTGGTGCTGCTGGGCGAGCGGGTGCGCGAGGCGCTGTTCGGCGCCCACGGCCAGGCAGTGGGCCAGGAGATTCTGGTGGGCAACGTGCCGTTCCGGGTGATTGGGGTAATGGCGCCCAAACCTGCCCCCTTCCCGGAGGATGATGTCAACAACCAGGTGATCGTGCCGGTGGGCGCAGCGGCGGTGCGGCTGGTCGGCAGCATGGAACTGAGCCGCATCAACGTGGTCATCCGCGACATGCGGCATGCCGCCGAGACCGAAGCCGCCATCGTGAAGACGCTGACGGCCCGCCATGGCCGCAAGGACTTCAACATCCTGAACCAGGCGCAGGCAGTGCAGCAGCTGGCGCAGGCCAACCGGACGCTGACGCTGATGCTGGGGCTGATCGCCGCGATCTCGCTGCTGGTGGGCGGCATCGGCGTGATGAACGTGATGCTGATGACGGTGCGCGAGCGCACCGGCGAGATCGGCATCCGCATCGCCACCGGCGCCCGGCAGGCCGACATCCTGCGTCAGTTCCTGGTGGAAGCGATGCTGCTGACAGGCCTCGGCGGCACGGTGGGTGTGAGCGGCGGGCTGCTGGTCGGCCTGGGACTGAAGGCGCTGGGCATCCCGATGACCTTCTCGCCGCTGGCTGCCGCCATGGCCTTCGGCTGTGCCGTGGCCACGGGTGTGATCTTCGGGTTCATGCCAGCGCGCCAGGCGGCCCGACTGGACCCGGTGCGGGCACTGGCAGGGGAATGATCAGAACAGTCCCACCACCTTGCCGTCCGGACCGATGTCGATGCGCTGGGCGGAGGGAACCTTGGGCAGGCCGGGCATGGTCATCAGGTCACCGCAGATCATGACGATGAAGCCGGCCCCGGCCGACAGACGCACTTCGCGCACGTTGACGACGTGACCGCTGGGTGCGCCCAGCACCGTGGGATCGGTGGAGAAACTGGCGGCCGTCTTGGCCACGCAGACAGGGTAATGGCCGTAGCCCTGGGCCTGCCAGTCCTCGATCTGGCGGCGCACCTTGGCGGGCGCGCTGATGTCGGCCGCACCGTAGATGCGGGTGGCGATGGTCCGGAGCTTGTCCCAGAGAGGCATGTCATCCGGATAGAGAGGATTCGGGGCCGTGCGGGCTGCCGATGCGCCCTTGCCCTGCTCGGCCAGTCGTACCACTTCGTGGGCCAGCGCCTCGGCGCCGGCACTGCCTTTGGCCCAGTGTTCGGCCAGCACCACGTCCACGCCACGGGCCCGCATGGCACGGCGGATGAGATCCAGCTCGGCCTCGGTATCGGCATCGAAGCGGTTGATGGCCACGACAGCGGGCAGGCCGAAGCGGCCGGTGATGTTGTCGACGTGGCGTTCGAGGTTGGCCATGCCCTTTTCCAGGGCGGCCAGGTTCTCGGTGCCCAGTTCCTTCACGGGAACGCCGCCGTTGTACTTGAGGGCACGCACGGTGGCGACGATGACGCAGGCATCGGGCCAGAGGACGGCCTTGCGGCACTTGATGTCGAGGAACTTCTCGGCGCCCAGGTCGGCGCCGAAGCCGGCTTCGGTGACGACGTAGTCGGCCAGCTTCAGGCCCGCGCGGGTGGCGATGACCGAGCTGCAGCCGTGGGCGATGTTGGCAAAGGGTCCGCCATGCAGCAGCGCCGGGTTGTTTTCCAGGGTCTGCACCAGGTTGGGCTTGATGGCGTCGCGCAACAGCACGGCCATGGCGCCGTGGACCTGCAGCTGCCGTGCACGCAGAGGCTGGCCCTGGCGGTCCAGGCCGAAGACGATCTCGCCCAGCCGCTCGCGCAGGTCCATCAGCGACGTGGCCAGGCAGAAGATGGCCATGACCTCGCTGGCCACCACGATGTCGAAGCCGTCCTCACGCGGCTGGCCGTTCACGTGGCCGCCCAGGCCCACGATGGTGCTGCGCAGGGCCCGGTCGTTCATGTCCATCACCCGCTTCCAGTGGATGCGGGTGGGATCGATGTCCAGTTCGTTGCCGTGGTGGATGTGGTTGTCGATGGCGGCCGCCAGCAGGTTGTGGGCCTGGCCGATGGCAGCGAAGTCGCCGGTGAAGTGGAGGTTGATGTCCTCCATGGGCACGACCTGGGCGTGACCGCCGCCCGCCGCGCCGCCCTTGATGCCGAAGACCGGCCCCATGGACGGTTCGCGCAGGCAGATCATCGTCTTTCGGCCGATGCGGTTGAGGGCATCCCCCAGACCGACCGTGAGGGTGGTCTTGCCTTCGCCGGCCGGCGTGGGGCTGATGGCGGTGACCAGCACCAGTCGGCTGTCCTTCCTTTCGGGCTGGCTGTCGAGCCAGTCCAGCGAGACCTTGGCCTTGTAGTGGCCGTAAGGCTCCAGGGCGTCATCGGGGATGCCGGCCCTGGCGGCAATGTGGCCGATGCGCTCCAAGTGGGCGTTCTGAGCGATCTCGATGTCGGTGGGCATGGTGTTGTCTCGTTCCTGGGAAGCGCAGAGGGGCAATGGCCAGCCCTGGGACAGGGCGGACTGGCATGCCGTGGACGGCGTTCAGGATCGTACCAGCTCGGACGCAAAAAAGCCCGGAAGGCAGTCACGCCGTCCGGGCTGGTATCTGGCGGAGACGGTGGGATTCGAACCCACGGTTCGCTTTTTGAGCAAACACTCCCTTAGCAGGGGAGCACCTTCGGCCTCTCGGTCACGTCTCCGGGGAAGGTTCCCGGGCACCGGCCACTGGCTGGCGCCCTTCACTTCCGGCGAAAGCCGCCAAGCGACTTTCGTAAAGATGAAATGATGGCAGAGAAAAGGAAATTTTTCAAGCGCTTGGGGAAAAAACCGCGCGCCTGAACAACGCCTTTCGCTGTTGTGTTCAGACCACCTTCTCTTCGACCGCCTCGCCTTCCAGGCCAAAGGCCGCGTGCAGGGCGCGCACCGCCAGCTCCAGGTACTTGTCCTCGATGACGACGGAGGTCTTGATCTCGCTGGTGGAGATCATGCGGATGTTGATGCCTTCCTTGGCCAGGCACTCGAACATGCGGGCGGCGATACCGGCATGGCTCTTCATGCCCAGGCCCACGATGGAAACCTTGGCGATGAGCGGGTCACCATTGACCTCACCGCCGCCCAGACCGGGCACCACTTCGGTTTCCAGCACCTTCATGGTGCGCTTGAAGTCGTTCTGGTTGACGGTGAAGGAAAAGTCGGTGGTGCCGTTGACCGCCTGGTTCTGCACGATCATGTCGACATCGATGTTGGCGGCCGCCACCGGCCCCAGGATGCGGGAGGCAATGCCCGGCACGTCCGGCACCTTGGTCAGGGTGATCTTGGCTTCGTCGCGCTGGAAGGCGATTCCGGAGATGACGGCTTGCTCCATGTTGGTTCCATCCATTTCTTCTTCAAAGGTGATCAGCGTGCCCGATTTCATTTCCTCGTCGAGCGGGATGTCGGGCGATGTGAGGCTGGAGAGCACCCGGGTCTTGACCTTGTACTTGCCCGCAAACTCGACCGAACGGGTCTGCAGGACCTTGCTGCCCAGGCTGGCCATCTCGAGCATCTCCTCGAAGGTGATGCGATCAAGCCGGCGGGCTTCGGAGACGATGCGCGGGTCGGTGGTGTAGACGCCGTCGACATCGGTGTAGATCAGGCATTCATCGGCCGTGATGGCGGCTGCCACAGCCACGGCCGAGGTGTCGGAACCTCCGCGGCCCAGCGTGGTGATGTGGCCTTCGCGGTTGATGCCCTGGAAGCCGGTGATGATGACCACCCGCCCCTGCGCGAGGTTCTCGCGGATGCGCCGGTCGTCGATGGATTCGATGCGGGCCTTGGTGTAGGCGTCATCGGTGACGATGGGCACCTGCCAGCCGGTGAAGCTGATGGCATCGACACCCTGGCTCTTGAGGGCCATGGCCAGCAGGGCCACGGAAGCCTGTTCGCCAGTGGAGGCGAGCATGTCAAGCTCGCGCCGGTCGGGCTCGGCCTGGATGGCCTTGGCCAGGTCGATGAGGCGATTGGTCTCGCCCGCCATGGCCGAAGGAACGACCACCATCTGGTGGCCGGCACGATGCCATTTGGCAACCCGCCGGGCCACGTTCTGGATGCGTTCGACCGACCCCATCGAGGTACCGCCGTATTTGTGAACGATGAGCGCCATTGATGTGAGGATCCCGCTTGATGGAGGAAGACGGTGCAAGGACCGTGCTTCCGGGATTCGTGAAGGAACGAAGATGCTGCGCCTGGCTGGCGTTTCCCGTCGTGCAGGCGCCAGACGACCCTTGTGAGTCCCGTCTGGCGTGCCCCGGGTGCGACCTTCTCTATGGGGCAATGATTATAAGTTGCCAAAATGCACAGCGGGGGTGTGCAGTCGGTTATTTCTGATGTAAACGAGTCTCATAGGCAAAACTGACAACCACGGGCAGATCTTGCCCCGCTTCCGTGCAAACGTCTGCGGGCAGATGCGGCGATGCCCTGAAGCGGTGCAACAGGAAGCTGCGCGAGCAGAGACCGCCGCAGGCGCCACCTGCAGCGGGGATTTGCCCTCTACAGCCAGGGCTGCAAGGCTGCAGCCGGCTGCCAGGAAAGCTGCACGCGGGGACCGGCACTGTCGCGGGCCACGTGGGCATCGGGCGGCATGTCGGCCAGCAGTCCGAACGGCGCCGCGTGAATGGGCTGACCGTCCGCGCGGATCACCGGCAGACAGGCGCGCAGGCAGGCGGGAATGCCGCGCGCCTGCATCAGCTTCTTCCAGCTGCGACTGGGCGAGGATGGGGACAGGCGCAGGCGTTCGCCCCCCCGGCCCTGATCGATGAGGATCTCGGTGCGGCTGAGCCAATCGGCATCCACCGTATCCGGCGCGTTCGTGAGCATGGCCAGCTCGGGCCCGGCCTGTTCGATGTAGAGCCGGCCTGCGGGCAGATCGACGAAGGTCTCGCCCTTCCAGCGCAGCAGCAGCGGTGTGATGGGCGGCACCTCGGGCAGGACACCGATGCGGTCGCGGTAGCGCAGCAGGGTGATGCCGTCGTGGCGAACGAGGGTCTGGCTGGCTGCGGCCAGCAGCAACTGACGTTCGATCTCGAAAAGCTTGAGGCGCGACGGCATGCGGCAGCCCAGCCGCCCCAGCCACCAGCGCAGCGCCTCGGCCCGGCGCATGCTGTCCAGGCCCATCATGGCCGACCGGGAGAGCATGGGCCAGTCGGCTGCCGCGGTGTGCGACGCCAGATGCACGGTGCAGGCCGCCACGTCGGCCTCGGCCTGACCCAGCAGACGATCAGCCGCCTGTTGCAGCAGGCCGATGGAGGCCAGCTCATCGGGCAGCGAGAGCGCATCGTCACGCAGACGCCGATCCAGAAAGCGACGCACCCGGTTGCGGGCCAGACGCGTGTCCTGGTTGGACGGGTCTTCCACCCACTGGATGCCGCGTACCTGCGCCCACTCGGCCAGCTGCTGGCGCGACAGCCCCAGGAAGGGACGCAGCACGCGCATCCCGGCGGGTGCGTGGGGCATGGGAGAGGATTCGCGCATGCCGGCCAGGCCCAGCAGGCCGCTGCCCCGACGGCGGCGCAGCTCGACGGTCTCCAGCTGATCATTGGCGTGATGGGCGGTCAGCACCACCCGGGCGCCGATCTCGGCCGCCATGTCGGCCAGGGCGCGGTAGCGCCCTGCCCGGGCCCAGGCTTCCAGACCCAGGGCGCCAAAACCGGCAGACACCCGAAGCCGGCGCGACAGGAACGGCAGCCCGAGCGAGGAGGCTTCGGCGGCACAGAAGGCCAGCCAGTCATCGGCGCGGGATTGCAGGCCATGGTGGACGTGGGCCACGGCAGCCCGCACCACGGGGCGCAGGGCTGCCACGGCGTGCATCAGCACCTGCGAGTCACGCCCGCCCGAACAGGCCAGCAGCAGCGTGTCGTCGGGCCCCAGGCCTGCACGCTGCAGGCACTGGCGCAAGGCATCCACGGGCGTGTCGTCGGTCATCGTCAGGTCAGTGGATCCGGCGGATCATGCCCGGGCGCGGTGCGGCCGGGCATGGCAGGCAGTCTGCCCGATGGCGGGTCAGGCCGTGACTTCCTTGAACTTGCCGTAGGCGGCAATGCGGCTCTGGCGCTGGCGCACCAGGTCGGCACGGCGCATGCCGGAGAGCTGGCGCAGGGCCTCGGCAATGGCCGGGCGCAGCTTGGTCACCATGGCGTTCATGTCGCGGTGGGCACCGCCAATCGGCTCGTCGATGATCTCGTCGATGAGCCCCAGGGCCTTCAGGCGCGGGGCCGTGATGCCCATGATCTCGGCTGCCTCGGAGGCCTTGTCGGCGCTCTTCCAGAGAATGGCGGCGCAGCCCTCGGGCGAGATGACGGAGTAGACGCTGTACTGCAGCATCATCAGGATGTCGGACACGCCCAGTGCCAGCGCACCGCCCGAGCCGCCTTCGCCAATGACGATGCTGATGATGGGCACTTCGAGGGCCGCCATTTCCAGCAGGTTGCGGCCGATGGCCTCGGACTGGCCCCGCTCTTCAGCTCCCATGCCGGGGAAGGCTCCCGGGGTGTCGATGAGGGTGATGATGGGCAGGCCGAACTTCTCGGCCAGCTTCATCAGGCGCAGCGCCTTGCGATAGCCCTCGGGACGCGGCATGCCGAAGTTGCGGTGCGTGCGCTCCTTGGCGTCACGCCCCTTCTGGTGGCCGATGACGACGACGCTGCGGCCGTCGAAACGGGCCACGCCCCCCACGATGGCGGGATCGTCGGCAAAGGCGCGATCACCGTGCAGCTCATGGAAGTCGGTCATCAGCGCATGGATGTAGTCCAGCGTGTAGGGGCGCTGCGGATGCCGGGCCACCATGGCCGTCTGCCAGGGCGTGAGCTTGTCGTAGAGATCCTTCAGCTTGGAATCGCACTTCGAGCGCAGCCGGTCGATCTCCTCGGCGATATCGACGGCCGATTCTCCCTGCACGTAGCGCAGCTGCTCGATCTTGCTCTCGAGTTCGGCAACGGGTTGTTCAAAATCCAGATAGGTTGTCTTCATAGATGTCGGTGCGACCTTCAACGCCGCCAGGTGGTGCCGGCGGGACCGTCTTCAAGGGTGATGCCGGCCTCGGCCAGCTGCTGGCGGATGGCGTCGGCCTCGGCGAAGTTCCGAGCCTTGCGGGCAGCCAATCGGGCGTCGACCAATGCCTGGATCGCATTATCGTCGAGATCGCCCTCATGAGCTGCTGCGCCGCGCAATCCGTTGCGGCGCACTGCGACCGGATCCTGCCCCAGCAGCCCCAGCACGGCGGCCAGGCCGCGCAGCTGACGCTCGATGGCGGGATCACGGGTGCGGTTGAGATCGGTGGCCAGCTCGAACAGCACCGAGACGGCCACCGGGGTGTTGAAATCGTCGTCCATCGCCTCGGCAAAGCGCATGGCGCGCGGCTCGGACCAGTCGATGGCGGCCACGGCAGCCCGGGCGGCCTCACCCTCGGTGCAGATGGCAGCAGCCTGGCCTGCCCCGGCCGATGCTGCTGCGCCCTGCCCGGTCTGGCCCTCGACCTGAGCCTGCGCGGCCGGCCAGTCGGTCGAGAGCGCGTTGTAGAGACGCAGCAACGATTCGCGGGCGTCGTCGAGCCCGGCATCGGAATAATTGACCTGGCTGCGGTAGTGCGAACGGACGATGAAGAAGCGGATGACCTCGCCGTCGAACTTCTTCAGCACGTCACGGATGGTGAAGAAGTTGCCCAGCGACTTGGACATCTTCTCGCCATCGACCTGCACGAAGCCGTTGTGCAGCCAGTAGCGCACGAAGCTCTTGCCGCCCTCGGGGAAATAGGCAGCATCGCTCTGGGCAATCTCGTTCTCGTGGTGCGGGAACTGCAGGTCGGCCCCGCCGCCGTGGATGTCGAACTGCCGGCCCAGCAGCCGGGTGGACATGGCCGAGCACTCCAGGTGCCAGCCCGGGCGCCCCGCTCCGAACGGCCCCTGCCAGCAGGCCTCGGGCGGCTCCTCGGGCTTGGCAGCCTTCCAGAGCACGAAGTCGAACGGGTCTTCCTTGCCGGCGGCCACGGCCACGCGCTCGCCGGCGCGCAGATCGTCGAGCGACTTGCCGCCCAGACGGCCGTAGCCGGCAAAGCGCCGGACCCGAAAGAGCGTATCGCCGTCGCCACTGCGGTAGGCGTAGCCGTTCTTTTCAAGCAGGCTCACCAGATCCAGCATCTGCGGCACGTATTGGGTGGCACGCGGCTCCAGGTCCGGGCGCTGGATGCCGAGCGCGGCCTCGTCCTCGTGCATGGCGGCGATGAAGCGGCCGGTGAGGCTGGAGAGCGTCTCGCCGTTCTCGACAGCACGACGGATGATCTTGTCGTCGATGTCGGTGATGTTGCGCACGTAGGTGACCTGGTAGCCACGCGCGCGCAGCCAGCGCTGCACCACGTCGAAGGCCACCAGCATCCGCGCATGGCCGATATGGCAGTAGTCATAGACCGTCATGCCACAGACATACAGCCCCACCCGCCCCGCTTCGAGGGGCTGGAAGTCTTCCTTGCGACGGGTCAGGGAGTTGTAGAGCTTGAGCGTCCGGGCCATGGAGGGTCGACGGTAGGGAACAGAAAAGGGATGAAAAGGGCGGGCACGACAGACGAGAGCACCGGGAACACGCGGCTCCAGACCCGAGCCGGGCCCGGGAAAGCCTGTGGCCACCGCACCTGTGGCGCACACCCCAAGCGCCGGCCGGGCTGCAAGGACAAATGCACATGCCGCCCGCTGCACGCTCTAGAATGCCGCACTAAACTCAGAGTGTAACCGACAGTCGTGGATCGCCCCCGCACTGCAACGGTATTCCAGGGCGCATGACATCACGTGCATGCCTGTGCCCCCTGGCCTGCCCCTGTCCTTTGCACCCCTTCCGTCTCATCCGTTCGTCGCCCATGCCCACCGTTTCCTCCCTGCCCGCCTCCCTGATGCGAATGGCACTGCTGCCGGCGCTGATTCTGGCCACCACCCAGGCTGGCGCTGCCGACAGCGCATCGACCGAACGGCTGGACAGCGCCATCATGTCCTCGCACGGTGCCCTGGTCGAGACAACGGCCGACGAAGCGACGGCCGGCACGCAGGACAGCAGCCAGGGGGATGCCGCGTCCGCCCAGGCCTCGCGCGCCTCAACAAGCAGTACAGGCAATGACAGTGCGGATGCGAGCCTGGCCGATCCCCTGCCGATCAATCGCGGAGGCCAGCCCGCCGATGCCCGTGCCGAGCTGGAGAACCAGCGCCGGCAGGCGCAGGCGGCCCTGAACCGGCGCGATCCGGCCCGGGCGCTGGCCATGGCCAATGCGGCCCTGCAGGAGGCGCCGGGTGATGCCCGGCTGCGCTTCCTGAAAGGGCTGGCGCTCTTTCAGCTCAAGCGGATGGCCGATGCCGAGCACGAGTTCAACGGGCTGATCAAGGAGTTTCCCGAGCTGCCCGAGCCTTACAACAACCTGGCCGTGGTCCGGGCGGCCCAGGGCAACCTGGAAGGCGCCCGCGATGCCCTGGAAGCTGCCATCCGCTCCGTCCCGGACTACGCGGTGGCCTATCAGAACCTGGGCGATCTGTACCTGCAGCTGGCGGCGCAACGCTGGCGCCATGCCCAGAAGCTGGCCCCCAGCCCCGTGCGCGCCACCCGGCTGAAGGCGCTGGAGACGCTGCTCGAACCGTCCACCGACCGTTCTTCGGGCGAGGCTTCCCGTTCCGTCACACGGCCGGCAGAATCGGCCGTCAAGCGTGCCCCGGCGGGCGAGTCCACGACAACCCGCAGGTCTTCGCCAACAGAATGATCCGTCCCGCGCCGGGCTGGGCCACACGATCCCGTGGCCCATCCGGACGGACGTCCACATCGCCGGCTGCCCCGGGCCTGATGCCCGGACCCGGCCTTCATGACAAACCGTTTTTCACAGGAGCAACACCCTCATGATCCGTTTCACCCGTCCCCACTCCCTGCTGTCGCCCGTTCTGGCCCTGCTCACCGGCGCCCTGCTGATGTCGGGCCCGTCCGATGGCGCCGCCGCCGAAGCTGCACCGAAGGTGCGGATGAAAACCTCGCTGGGTGAGATGGTGATCGAGCTGTACCCGGAAAAGGCCCCCAAGACCGTCGAGAACTTCCTGAAGTACGTCGACGACGGCTTCTACAAGGACACGATCTTCCACCGCGTCATCGGCAACTTCATGATCCAGGGCGGCGGTTTCGACGCAAAGATGCAGCAGAAGCCCACCCGCAGCCCGATCCCGCTGGAGTCGCGCAACGGCCTGAAGAACGACCGCGGCACCATCGCCATGGCCCGCACCAGCGTGCCTGACTCCGCCACCGCCCAGTTCTTCATCAACACCGTCAACAACAACGGCCTGAACTACCCGCAGCCGGACGGCAACGGCTATGCCGTGTTCGGCAAGGTGATCGAGGGCATGGAGACCGTGGACAAGATCGCCCAGGTGCAGACCACCCGCGCCGGCATGCACGCCGACGTGCCGCGTGAGCCGGTGATCATCGAATCGGTCGAGCGGGTCAAGTAAGCCGTGTCCGGCGCCGCCCTGCCCAGCCTGCCCGATCCCGACCGGGTGCTGTTCGCCTCGGACATGCACCTGGACGACCGCCATCCGGCACTGGTCGAGCGCTTCCTGACCGAGCTGGCCGCACGCCTGCAGGCCACGCCGGCATCGGGCAGCACGCTCTTCCTGCTGGGGGATCTCTTCGAGTACTGGATCGGCGACGATGCCGTGGGGCCGGCCGCGCAGCGGCTGGCAGCACTGCTGCACGGCTTCACCGGCCAGGGCGGCCAGGTCTTCCTGATGCACGGCAATCGGGATTTCCTGATCGATTCACCGCTGCCCGGCCAGCCCGGGCACCCCACCTACAGCCAGCGCTGCGGCGCCACGCTGCTCGCCGATCCCACCGTGGTGGAGATCGCGGGTCAGCGGGTGCTGCTCTCGCATGGCGATCCGCTGTGCACCGACGACGTGCCCTACCAGCAATGGCGTGCCCAGTGCCGCCAGCCGGCCTGGCAGGCTGCGCTGCTGGCGCGCAGCGTGCCCGAGCGCATTGCGCTGGCACAATCGCTGCGCCAGCAGAGTGCCCAGCAGCAACAGAGCGCGGCCGTGCTGGCCGACGTGAACCGCGATGCCGTGAATGCGGCCATGGGTGCCCACGACTGCCCGGTCCTGGTGCATGGCCACACCCATCGCCCCGCCCTGCATCGCTGGTCGCATCCGGGTGGTCAACGTACCCGCTGGGTGCTGAGCGACTGGACCGAAGGCGACGCCTCAACCCCGCCGCGCGGTCATGTCATGTCCTTCGCCGAAGGCATGGCGCTGCCCGTCGCCGCAGACTGAGCGCCCTTCGTCCGCCGATCGATGTCGCGGCAGATGCCGCGCAGCAGATCCACCTCGGCCGCTGTCAGCGACGTGCGGCCAAACAGATGCCGCAGCCGCGCCATCAGCCGCCGCGGCCGGGCCGGATCGAGCGTGCCCAGTGCCGCCAGGCTGCTCTCGACATGCCGAACCAGCCCTTCCACGGCCCCCAGATCAGCCAGTCTTTCACTTGGCCGGACGCCCCGGTTGCCATCGTGGCGCACGCCAGTCCCCAGACTTGCCTCATCTCCACGGCCGCGCACATCCGTCGGCTGCCCCGCCAAGGTACGGGGCGGTTCTCCGCTGTGTGCCCCAGTCGGCGTGGCATCCCCACTGGCCCGAGCATGCCCCGCCTCCCGCTCCAGCACCGCCTGCCGCAGCGAGAACGCCACGATCTGCACCGCCTGCGCCAGGTTCAGCGAACTGTAGTCAGCATCGGCCGGAATGGTGAGCCAGCGCTGGCAGCGTGCCATCTCGGCCGTGCCCAGCCCGGTACGCTCGGTACCAAAGACAAAGGCCACCCGCTGCACCTGTCCGGCCGACAGCATGCCCAGCACCTCGGCACACAGCGGCCCCGGAAAGGCGGGCGGGGGGCCAAATTCCCGCCCTTCGGCACTGACCGCCACCGCCAGCTGGCAGTCGGCCAGTGCCGCGTCCAGACTGGGACGGCTGCCCACCTGGGCCAGCCGCGCCTCCGCACCAGCGGCCAGAGCCAGCGCTCCTGCATCTTCACGGAACGCAGCGTCACGGGGTGCTGCCACCACCAGATCCGGGATGCCCATGGTGGTGAGCGCCCGCACGGCCGATCCGATATTGGCCGACAGGCTAGGCGAAACCAGCACGAACCGGCAGGCATCCAGCAGGTGTTGGCTGAATGCATCCAGTTTGCGGTGAGTTTCTGAACGCTCGGTCATTTGTTGATGTAGAATCCCGGAATTATTCTTCTGAAGAGTCACCATGCATCCGATGCTCAATGTCGCCGTGCGTGCCGCACGGCAGGCTGGCCGACTGATCAACCGCGCCAGTGTCGACATCGAAACGGTGCAGATCACCCGCAAGGACCGCAACGACTTCGTCACCGAGGTGGATCGTGCTTCCGAAGCCGCCATCATCGAGACGCTGCTTGCGGCCTACCCAGACCACGCAATCTTAGCGGAGGAATCCGGCTTCAAGCCCGGCCGGTCCACCCCGGCCGACACCCCGCTGAAGGACGTGGAGCACGTCTGGATCATCGATCCGCTGGACGGCACCACCAACTTCATTCATGGTCTGCCCCATTACTGCATCTCCATCGCCCTGATGGAGCGCGGCGTGATCACCCAGGCACTGATCTTCGATCCCAACCGCAACGAGCTGTTCACGGCCACCCGTGGCCGGGGCGCCTTCCTCAACGACCGCCGCATCCGCGCCAGCAAGCGCTTCCGTCTGGAGGATTCGCTGCTGGGCACGGGCTTCCCCTTCCGTCGTCACCAGGACGAGGACGCCTACCTGACGGTGCTGCGTCCGCTGGTCGACAAGGGCGCCATCATGCGCCGCTCGGGCTCGGCCGCGCTGGATCTGGCCTATGTGGCCACCGGCCGCTTCGACGCCTTCTTCGAACTGGGGCTCAAGCCCTGGGACGTGGCTGCCGGCAGCCTGCTGGTCACTGAAGCCGGCGGTCTGGTGGGCGACTTCGACGGCGAGGCGAACTATCTGGATGGTGGCCAGATGCTGGCCGGCAACCCGAAGCTCTTCTCGATCCTGGTGCCGCTGCTGCAGCCGGTGCTGGGCAGTGGCGTGCAGCCTGCGGCCCCGGCCGCGACCGATGCCGCACCCGCTCCGCGTCGCCAGCTGCGTGCCCGCTCCAGGGCCGCTGCCCCTGAGCGCGGTGCCGCCGAGGACGACAGGCACTGAGCCTGTCCGCGAGGCGATTCGTGGCATGCTAGAATCGTGCCGTCGGCCGTCTGCCGCATTTTCAGTACCCGGCGCCCCGTCATTCGGGGCGCTTTCCCGGATCCGTGATCCGGCCTTGCGGGCCCGGATGGCT
>ERZ773057.362-NODE-362-length-19701-cov-10.100835_pt1 | contig 19701 bp, 15 predicted proteins | sample MGYA00580629_ERZ773057 | MGnify/ENA primary metagenome ERZ773057 (study PRJEB29015, sample SAMEA2738143) | human oral metagenome | biome: human oral; feature: human-associated habitat; material: saliva | place: China | collected 2163 ...
GATACGGCAGAAAGCGCGCGATATCCGCTTTTCCTGCTGTAATATCAAACGTTTGACGTTCTTTGCGATATGTCACTTTCGCAGAAATCGGCGCGTCTTCCACCACCGCACTGCCCTCAATCGCCATGAGGGGCGCATCTTTGAAATCGACACTTCCCTTGACCGATTCGACATCGAGGTCTTTTCCCATCGCATGAACATACACCGTGCCGTCGGTTAGCTCGACCGTACCGTGAAAACTTGCGCCTTTAGACTCTCCCATGTCGATATCCGAAGTATTCCACGAGCCGTCCTCACGCTGAACAAGGTTCGCCTCAACACCCGCGATGCGAACGGTATCGACTGCATCCGCACCCTTCTTGAATGCCGCAAGGATACCAAAATGAATCTCTGCTTCATCCGCATGTACGATGAGATCGCCTTCCTTATCATAGAGCGCAACGTCCTCCACCTTCACAGTCTCGGAGGAATCCACGGATATCTTTCCGACTTTCACAGGAATGCCGAGCGTCTTTTCCGCGATATCTTCCGCCTGTTCACTGACAACAGCCTTAAAGGTATCCGTCCGCACGAAAAGAAAAAGGGAAAGCACGGCAAAAAAGATGCAGGTGAAAAGAACCACCACGATTGCCACAGCTTTTTTATGATTCTTCAGCATCCTTGCCATAGCTTCAAAAACATGTTTTATCTGCCATGCCTGCATCTCTTCACCTCGCTCTTCCTATGTCTTTACACGCAAAACATCCCCATGCGGCGAATGCTTTACAGCTTGTTTTCATAATACCTGTACGTCCTAGATTCGTCAAGCATTCTGAAAAAAATAATAAAAGGTTCCCTTCGGATTCTATCATAAATGTTACAGTAGAGCCCTTTTCATATCTGTCTTGACGAAGCTTCCTTTTCACGCGTATAATGAATATATTTAAATGTATTTATCAAAGGATGACTGTGCCAAAGACAGCATATTATCCCCGCTCTCTTTTCATTGTATCGCCTTGTCACTAGTTTATCCTTCTAAAACTATTAAAAACGGGTTATATTTATGAAGATTACACACACCAACCAAGACAAATTCTTGCAATGGCTGATCGCTGCCTGTGTCTACTTCGTCTGCAGCATCGCCTTTTACAGCGACATCGGTCAGGATATGGGCGCTGGATACTTCCTCCCGATCTTCGTCCCGATCGTCGCTGCGCTCGTCCTGCTCCCCTATGCAACGCGCGTACCGATTTTTTCCAAAGGATCGCTTCCAAATCTATTGACAGGCGTGATCTGGGCCACGACATTTTCTCTGCTCTATACATGGACCTATGGACAGAGCTGGTACATGTCAAAGATCTGTTTTGACTTCATCGTCGGCACTTCGATCTTTTTCCTCTACTCGGCACTTGAAGCAGCGCTCTTTTCCGTGCTGCGCCCGCTTGCCGTCGCCTGCATCATGGCGTTTCTAAACCTTGTCGCCGTTCTCATCCCACTGCTTCAGATCATCTATTACTGCATGGTCTGGCACTGCCTGACGCCGGCATCGCTCATGGCACTCTATCTGACAAACTGGCGCGAGAGCATCGACTTTATTGAATCAAACGTCGGACTTTTCCCAACAGTCGCCATTCTTCTTGGACTAGCCCTCTTCTTCTTTCTATGCGTGCGCGGTCACCTCGCATTTAAGCGGCGCATGGAAGGCGATTCGACAGCGGGACGCATGGCGGTACTCGCTCTCCTCGTCGTCTGCGGCATTGGATCGCTAGCCTATTATCTCCCGCAGACTTCGATCGCTGACCTATGGAACGATGTCCGCTCTTATGTCAGTCAGACACAGGAATACAGCATCGGACACGATGAACGGGTCACGGATCTCCACATCGATGCCACGCGCACGCTTGCGGCACGCGCCCCGGGAACGGTCATCTTCGTCATCGGCGAATCCGCCTCTAGAGACTATATGCAGGCGTTCACGCCGACGTACGAATTCCCCAATACCCCATGGCAAACGACACAGCGGCAGGATCCGAACTTCTTCTTCTTTGAAAACGCTTATTCCTCTTGGTCACAGACCGTCCCCGTGCTTCAGCGCGCACTGACGGAAGAAAGCCAGTACAACGACAAAGAATTTTTTGAAGCAACCTCCATCATCGACGTTGCAAAGAAAGCGGGCTATGAGACATGGTGGTTCAGCAACCAAGGCCGCTACGGCCAGTACGACAGCGCTGTCACGCTTGTCGCAAAAACCGCTGATCATGCCGTCTGGACAGACGATTCCTACAATTTCTCAGACAAATTCGACGAGACGCTGCTTCCATACCTCATGCAGCTCGATCCGACAAAGAACAACTTCGTCGTCCTCCACATCATGGGCAGCCACATCTATTACAATAACCGCTACCCATCCGCCTACAATGTCTTCCAGCCGCCCGAGGGAACTGATACGAACATCATGACGAGTGCGGCATCTTATGCCAACAGCATCCTATACACCGATCACATCCTTCAAGAGGTCTTCAACTATGCGAAAAAAAGTCTAAACCTCCAGGCGATGGTATATTTCTCCGACCACGGAGAAAACCTTGAGATCTCGCATAACCCCGACGTCTTTACCTTCGACATGGTACGCATTCCCTTCTGGATTTACCTATCGCCCGCCTACCAGCAGGCATTTCCAAAGCGCACAGAAGTCCTAAAAGAGCATCATCTGCGCTACTTCACCAACGACCTGCTCTACGATACAATGTCCGGTCTTCTTGCAGCTCCGTCGGCACATTACGATGCTTCACAGGACTTTACCAGCCGGAGCTATCGCTTCAACCGCGGCAATCTGACGACCATGCTGGGCAGTCAGCCGCTGACCGCCGACCCCAACGGCGGCCCTGAGGAATAACGGCCTAGTTACATGTATCGCACACAAAAAAAGAGGCTATCGTATCTTTCACGATAGCCTCTTTTTGATATTCTACACGGGCGAAGCTTACTAAAATTTATTTCTTTAGAAAATGTTCAGCAGTTAGTTTTTCTCTCCTGCCAAGGCTCTGCCCGCGGGTTTATTCACCGAGCTTGATGTTGGTGATGATGCGGCCGAGGCGGATGCCTGAGAAAAGATTCCATCCCCATTTGATGCTAACGGTAACTATCTTGTGAAAGTTTGAAATGCGTGCTAGATGAACGAACATCCAGGCGCACCACGCGATAAACCCCCGCATGGCAGGGTTCCAGCTTCCCTTATTGACCACAGCCTTGCCGCGGCCAATCGTAGCCATTGCACCCCGGTCGACATAATGGAAGGCTTCCGTCTTTTCACCGCGCATAAGATGCACGATATTCTTATAGGCAATAGCCGCCCCCTGCGTTGCAACTGGCGCGACGGTTGGAAGCGGACGCTCTGTACCATGGCAGAAACTCGCGCAGTCGCCGATGGCAAAGACATCGTTGCTCCCCTTGACGCGAAGGTCTTCATCCACAATGATGCGCCCCGCGCGGTCGACCTCGCCGCCGCAATCTGCGATAAAGCCCATCGCCTTGACGCCCGCCGCCCATATGACCGTCCGCGTCGGTATGACCGTGCCATCCTTCAGCTTCAAGTCATCACCGTCATAATCCACAACCTGCCGCGATAGTTCAACCTCGACGCCTTTTTCTTTTAATACTTTAACTGCATACGCCCGAAGATCCGGTGATATCATCGGCAGGATGTTCGGCGTCGCTTCGAGGAGTTTGACGCTGACCTCGCTGAAGTCAATCTTATGAAATTCCTTGCGCTGAATGTTCACCAGCTCCATAATTGCGCCCGCTTCCTCTATTCCCGTCGGGCCGCCCCCGACGATGACGAAGGTCAGCATCCGCCGGCGCATTTCTTCATCGTCCTCATTCTTTTCCGCACGCTCGAACATATGCAGCACATGGTTGCGTATGTGCAGTGCTTCCTGCAAGGTTTTCATGCCATAGGCATGTTCTTTAACGCTTTCCATGCCAAAGAAATTCGTCGTCGTCCCCGCGGCAAGCACCAGATAATCATACGATACTTCGCCGTGGTTCGTCAAAACGACCTTTCGCTCTTGATCCACCCCTTCGACATATGCCATAAAGAGCTCGACATTTTCATTGTTACGGAAGGACGCGCGAATTGGATAGGCAATCTCATCGGTCGAGAGCATCGACGTCGAAACCTGGTAGAGCAGCGGCTGAAACAGTGTAAAGTTATGACGGTCGATAAGCGTTATACGGACATCTTCCTTGGCAAGCAATTTGGCAAGCTTCATTCCGCCAAAGCCCGCACCGACGATGACAATGTGTTTCTTCTCCATGATGCATCCTCCCTATACGAAAACTTTGTGATATGATGAAAAAGGCTCTGCCGCGTACATAAAAGAAATTTATGTGAAAAATTTAACTTATTAATAAACAAAGCCCTTATCTCTGCTTAGAATTTATGATATCACTTTTTTCACTTCTTTCAAGAGGAAAAGAAAAAAGATGAAGAAACCGCCGCTTTGAAAAGCGACGGCTTTTATTAAGATAAATATTATGGAACGTGAACCCAGGCATCTAAAAAAGAGCAAAAACGCCCTCAGCGAAGAAAGACGACATTTGTCTTATTGAGGAAACCTGTCGCTGCATTTTCAACGAGGATGCGGTTGGCATCGTCCACAGAAAGAACCGGATTTGCCTGGAAGCCTTCGACGGAAATCGCCTTGACGACGAGCGGATTAGAACCTGCGCGAGCCGCACGGGAACGATCCGTCGTATAGGCAGCCATGCCGTGCGCAATGACCCAATCCGGGTCAACGTTCATGATGCCGTAGACGACTTCGCCGTACTGGTTCTTGACGCGCGGACTCATGACGGCCTTCAGACCGAGGCCTCGACAGTCGACGATGAGACCCGTATAATTCCCCACTGCCTGGCCGACGGGCGCCGGCTGCGTGCTCGTTGCAGGAACCGACTGTACCTCAGGGATCACCGTGCCCGCTTTCGTCGTCGGCGCTGGGAAGCCCACCTTTTGATGCAGCTCAGAAAAAACAGCATCTGCAACAGAGCCGATACCGTAAAGCGGTGCGCGCATGGTGACGACATAACTGCCGTCGCTTTCCGCATGTTCGCTGACAATGCGTGCGCCCTTGACCAGTGCGCTCACCTTTGTCCGAATGACGTCACTCGTCACCATTGCCTCTTCCACCGTCGTCTCGCCATCGACATTGACGCCTTGAACAGCTTCTGCGATATTGCGGTAAGCATCCAACTGCGCCGCACGACGCGCCATTGCGCGCGCCTGCCCAGCCGTGCGTGCATTTGCCGGCGCCACGCCGTATCCCTCGACCGTGATATAACCATCTTCCCAATTCGTGCTCGCTTCCGCTGCAAAAGCACTCGTCGATGCAGCCATGGCGAGTGCGAGCAGCACGGCCAAGCTGACAAAACTTCGGATTACGTTCTTCATCGAATTCCCTCCCATACCCCGCAGGGCTTTTTGAACTGTCTCACCGCTATTATCGAAAATAAAGATTAAAATTTGCCGTTGCTAAAAATTAAATATTCACTAAGATTTTTATTTCAGGGGCGTGGCAAAAAGAAAGCCGTGCTACAACTGCCTGTAGTACGGCTTTTCTATCTTCTTTTCTAAAAAGCAAACATCAGCGCGTCGAAAGGTCGCGCAGCCCAGCATTTCGCACTTCCTCCGAAACGGGCAGCGAGGCTGCATAACGGCGGATGATAACCGAGGTCGTCACGACACCTGCGAGAAGCACGATGGCTGCAAGCAGGATGACGCGATACGTACTGTTATCCGAGTCCGAATCCTCATCAAATAGCCCGCTAAGCCCCTCCTGCACGCTTGAGAGCGCAGGACCGAAAGACTGAATGGCATTATAGGTATTATACGCCGTCGCAAAGGTGTTCCACCCTGCCGTACCGATGTTCATCAGCGAGCGCTCGCGCGCCACCGCGATCCAAGACTGAATCGTGATGATGATGCCCGTCCCAATCGCCGGCACGATGATCATGAGGTAAACGAGATTGAATAGCACGCCCATGAGCTGCGGCGAAATGTACCCGACAGAGACTGCGATGTAACTGACGATGATGAGATAGACCATCGTAAAGCCGATAGCCGCCTGAATCGCTCCGCACCAGACAAGCAGCCGCAGCCAGCCGCCGATCGCCTTGCTCTCCGCCCAGACCTGCCCGGCACTGCGCGCATTATAGAAACTGATGCCAAGATTGATCAGCATGATGATAAGCATCATAAACATAAGATTCATCCCTTTCTCTTTTCATTTTTTGCTATATTTCGATTCTTGTCAAAGCATAGCAGATTTTCCTGTGAAATAGAGGGAAGCGAACATGCTGCTAGACTATTTTCTATCACCAATCGCGGCAAAGATAGTCGTGCCGCCAATCGCAGCAAGAATCGCAGCGACCAAAATCGCAAATTTAGCCAAGTTCAATGTCATAGCATCCGAAAATGCCAAGGATGCTATGAAAATCGACATGGTAAAGCCGATGCCGGCGAGCATACCAACGCCGAGCAGTTCGAGAGGCTGCGCATCGCCGGGAATATTGATACCAAAGAGTTTATGAAGGATGCAGACGGTCAGACAGATGCCGATTGGCTTACCGAGGCATAGCCCGAGGATGATGCCCCAAAGCACAGGCGATACGAGTGCATCCGCATCGACAGCAACCGTAACACCAGCATTAAAGAGCGCGAAGACCGGCATGATGAGATAACTCGACCACGGTTCCAGCCGATGCTCTAAGCGATGAAGCATCGACTGCGCTGCATCTTCTGCTGCAGGAATGGAAAAGCCTAAGATGACGCCTGCAATTGTCGGATGGATCCCCGCCGCATAAAAGGCAAGCCAGGCAAGAATCCCCAGGAGAAAGTAGGCGGGCAGGAAGCGAATGCCGAAACGATTGAGCAGAAATGCCGCAGTGAGCGCGAGAAGCCCAAGGACGAGCGCCGTCCATACAATGCCGGAACTATAGGCAAGTGCGACGACGATGATAGCACCGAGGTCATCGACGATAGCAAGCGCCGTCAGGAAAACGACAAGCCCCAGAGGCGCATTTCTCGCTGCCAGCCGCACGATACCGAGCGCAAAGGCAATGTCCGTTGCCATGGGGATGCCCCAGCCGCCGAGCGTCGAAGCACCGATGTTCACCGCCACATATAAAATGGCAGGAACGACCATACCGCCGATAGCCGCGCAGACAGGCAGAATCATGGCCGAGCGCGTCCGCAGTTCGCCGTAAAGGAACTCACGCTTAATCTCAAGCCCTACGACGAAGAAGAAAATCGCCATAAGCCCATCGTTCACCCAATGAAGGAGACCGAGCGAAAGCACATGCTCTCCGAAGCCGACAGCAAGCGGATAATGCAGTACGTGTTCATAATCTGCCCCAAGCGGCGAGTTCGCCAGTGACACAGCGACAATTGCCGCCAGCAGCAATAAAACACCGCCGGATGCCTCCCATTTGAAAAATTCAAGAAACGGCCGTGATGCCGCCGCCAATATCTGTCTCATATCCCTCTCCTCTTCATTTACCTATCTTTTTTCTAGGCTTTAATTATCAATGATTTTACAATTTATGATAAATAAACATATGCAGCCATTTTCAAAGTACAGGCTTTCCTTTGCTGTCATCAAATGTAGCAGTACATCTCGGATAATTGCTGCAGCCCCAGAATTCACCGTTTTTCCCGCGAATCTTTCTAAGGTGTCCCTCGCGGCACCGCGGACAAAGGATGCTGTCCGCCGCTGTTTTCCACTTGCCTTCCCTTTCCCTTTGCTTCATCTTCTCGAGCGGACTGGCGGAGTATTTCGGCTTACCGGCATAACTTTGCCAACTGCCGCTGCTTTTGCCATAACGCTTTGGTATATTCTCGTAGCTTCTCGCCGCTTCTTCCATCTGTGCTTCATAGCTTTCCGGAGAAAAGAGAGAGGCAAGCTCTGCTTCATCGTTTGCCGCTGGGTAATGTCCTTTAGCACCACCCGCATACACATGCAGCGAACAATGCCCAGTGCCTACACCGCTGCCTGCCATTTGTGAAGCATACTGCGTGCCGCCCGAATACGCACTCGTACTCATGCGGCGCTCGGCTTCTGCAAGGTCAGGCTTTCCGTCTTTGTCATTTGCTGTCATGCGGCATTTCGGATAATTGCTGCAGCCCCAGAAGATGCCATTTCTTCCCTTCCGCTGCCGAAGGATGCCCTGATGACACCGCGGGCAGACATTTTCGCCCAAGACCTTCATCTTGATATCCCACGCTTTCGCGCAGAGTTTCTTTGTAAAGGCAATCTGTCCCGTAAGAAAATCTTCAAGCGTACCTTCGCCATCGCTCATCGAACGGAGCTTGTCCTCCCAAATCGCAGTCGAATCCGGATAGGTCATTTCATCGGGAAGTACATCGACCAGAAGAAAGGCCGCGGACGTCGGATGAAGATACTTCTTCTTTCCTTCGGCATGTAAAAATTTCCGCTGGATGAGGTCATCGATAATCGCCGCACGGGTCGCCTCCGTACCGATGCCGTAGACATCCTTTAGCTGTTTCTTTGCCTCGGGATTCTTGACGTATTTATGAATCTCCTTCATGCCAGCGAGGAGTGTCGCCGCTGTAAAGCGGACGGGCGGTTTGGTTGTGCTGATCTTCATCGCCCCTTTTTCATACACCGCAGCATCGCCCTTCTTCATCGGAGGAAGCAGGGCGCTCGCATCGTCCGGTTTCTTTTCTGCGTCCTCTGCTTTCTTCTTCGTTTGGTACATGACGCGCCAGCCGGCATCGCGCTCCGTGCGGCCGCTCGCAGTAAATTTCTCGCCATGGTACACGACGGTAAGCTTCGTCTGATCAAAAACATGCGGCGGATAGAACTGCGCGATGTAGCTGCGCGCGATAAGAAAGTATAGATTCCGCTCCTGCGCCGTCATGGCATGAACCTTCGCGGGCACCGTTGTTGGAATGATCGCATGGTGTGCCGAAATCTTCTTGTCGTTCCATGCGCGCCCCTTCTTCTTTGCATCCGCTGCCGGCGCCCACTTAGCAAGGCTCTCATCCCCTGCCCCTGCAAGGTTCGCTAAAATCTTCGGCACGTCGGAAAACTGATTTTTCGGCAGGTATTCACAATCTGAACGCGGATATGTCGTCAGCTTTTTCTCATAGAGTTTCTGCGCCGTATCAAGGACGAGCTGCGGCGCATAGCCGAACATCTTTCCTGCGAGCACCTGAAGCGTCGAAAGCGAGAACGGAAGCGATGCCGTCTCTTCTTTCTTCGCTTTCTGATACGCCGTAATCTCCGCCGCTTTCGGCTCTTTTTCAAAGCTTTGCAGCCACTTTTCTGCCTCTGCCTTATCGACAAGGCGTCCTTCGCTGTCCAGTCCCGCTATCATATCTCTCGGTTTCCAAATTGCTTCAAACGCCCCGTTTTCGTGCTGGAATTTTCCACGAATCGTATAGTAGTCTACCGGCTTAAACTTCTCAATTTCACGCTCACGGCGGACGGCAAGGGCAAGCGTCGGCGTCTTGACACGACCAATGGGAAGGACGAGATTGTCATGCCCTGCCCGCCTTGCCGCCAGCGTATAGGCACGCGAAAGGTTCATGCCGATGAGCCAGTCCGCTCGCGCACGGGCAAGTGCCGACTGCTTGAGTGTATAAAAATCGCTGTTATTCCGCAAGTTCGCATTCGCCTTCTTGATGCTCCGTTCATCGAGTGCATTGAGCAAAATGCGCTTGACAGGCTTTTTTACCGAAAGGTAGTCGAGCACCTCATCGACCAAAAGCTGACCCTCGCGGTCTGGATCACCGCCATGGACGATTTCATCCGCCTCATTGATCAGCTTCTTCACGATGGCAAACTGCCTCGCCGCCTTCTCATCGACGATGAGCTTCCACGCACGCGGGACGATCGGAAGATCCTCCGCATGCCATTGCTTATACTTTGGATCATATTCGTCAGGCTCTGCCTGTCTGAGAATATGCCCGAACAGCCACGTCACGACACCGCCCTTTGTCACGAGGCAGCCGTCGGCACGACGCACTGGTCCCGGAAGACATTTCGCGAGCTCACGCCCCATGCTCGGTTTCTCCGCAATATACAGGCGCATGTGCCCGCCTACCTTTCTATGAAAACGAAATACAAAACTTCACGGCGCTGCGTATCTTCCATCAGAAGATGGCGCGGTAAATCACGAAGAGGATGAAGGAGAGCCATAGCACCATGGCAAGCGTCACGAGAAACAACACGATTTTAACGCGCCACGCAAGGCGTGATACCGTTTCTTCGCTCTCTTCGCGCACGCTTTGCGGCAGCAGCTTCATAGCTGCTTGAAAGAGAAGGATGTCATCCACGCCTCCCAAAAACGGTATCGTATCGGGGATGATGTCCAGAGGACTGATGAAGTAAAGGATATCCAGCAATAGCACCGCACGCACATAAATCGGTGTCTCCCGGTTAAAAAGCGCCAGTACCATAACGACGATATCACGCTGAAGCCACTGAAATAAAGAAAGAACTCTCCGCATAAAATCCTCCCCAAAAAGTGCCAAAAAACCAGATAAACATCTGTCTTCTATTCAAAAGCCATGATACCCCGAATCCTCGATTGCGTCAACATGAAAACTGCGCCGGCTCCTCTGCTATTAACAAGGCACATCTATCGGTTTGCTTTCATCGGCCAACAGACATAAAAACAAGCGGAAGCAAGGCTTTACTTCCGCTTGTTTTCTGTTCCGCTTACGCGATGGAGACGAGGGTATACCCGGCGTCTTCTATGACGGCAGCAAACGCATCCTTTGCGATATCACGGCTCATCTTGACATCTGCCGTGCCTCCTTCAAGGTCGACGCTGACCTCTGTGACGCCATCCATCTTTGCCAATGCGTCATGCACGTGCTTTTGGCAATGTGCACACATCATGCCTTCAATCGTAAGTTTCTTTTCCATGGAACTCTCCTCTTTTCTTTCCTTATATGTATCAGCTGCATCTGTCACAGCATCGGATGCCGGGACAGATGTTCGGGTTACGCGGAAGAAGTTCAAGCGCAGCGCGTTCATGACGACGCAGAAGCTCGACATGCTCATCGCAGCGGCACCGATCATGGGCGAAAGCTTTATGCCAAATGCCGGATAGAAGGCACCCGCCGCGAGCGGAATACAAATGACATTGTAAAAGAACGCCCAGAAGAGATTCTCCTTAATGTTCTTGATGACGGATTTTGACAAGCGAATCGCGTTGACCGCATCCATCAGATCGTTCCGCATGAGGACAGCATCCGCGCTCTCGATGGCGACGTCTGTCCCCGCGCCAATGGCGATACCGAGATCCGCGCGCACCAGTGCCGGCGCATCATTGACGCCGTCGCCGATCATAGCGACCTTGTGCCCTTCCTTCTGAAGCGCGGCTATGTGCTTCTCCTTGTCCTCAGGAAGAACTCCCGCAATCGCGCGGCTGATGCCAAGTTCCTTTCGAACGGCCTCCGCTGTGCGCGCATTGTCCCCCGTCAGCATGACGACAGTGATGCCGAGTTTTTCAAAGGAGCGAATTGCCGCCGCACTCGTCGCCTTCGGTCTGTCTGCCACAGCGATAATGCCGAGGATATGATCGCTTTCGGCAAAGAGAAGCGGTGTCTTCCCCTCATCGGCAAGCCTTCCCAGCTCAGCTTCTACATCTGCTGTCGGAATGTTATTTTCTTCCATCAGGCGCAAATTGCCGGCAAAATACTTCTTTTCACCGAGCTCTGCCGTAACGCCGCGGCCGAAGATTGCGCGGAAATTATCGAAAGGCTTCGGCGTTACATTTTTCTCCTTGCCATAAACCATGATAGCTTCTGCCAGCGGATGCTCCGAACCTGCCTCCAGCCCCGCAGCAAACGCAAGCAGCTCATCTTCATCCATGCCAAACGCGCGAATTTCCGTCACGCGCGGACGGCCTTCGGTAATCGTGCCTGTCTTATCCATGACGACCGTATCGACATCGTGCGCCATTTCAAGGGATTCACCCGACTTGATGAGAATGCCATTTTCTGCGCCCTTGCCTGTGCCAACCATGATGGCGACCGGCGTGGCAAGACCGAGCGCACAGGGGCAGGAGATGACGAGGATGGCGATGGCGATGGAGAAAGCAAACTCCAAGCTTGCCCCCGCAAGAAGCCAGATCACACCGACGATGACAGCAATCGAGATGACCACCGGAACAAAGACGCCCGCGATTTTATCCGCCATGCGTGCAATCGGTGCCTTCGATGCGCTCGCTTCATTGACCAGGCGAATGATCTGACTGATGGTCGAATCCTTGCCGACGCGCGTCGCACGGAACGTGATGTTTCCATTCTGGACGATGGTCGCACTTGTAACATCTGCATCCCTGCCCTTTTCGACCGGAATGCTCTCGCCCGTGATCGCCGAAGCATCGATGCTCGCCGCACCCTCTGTAATCACACCGTCCGCAGGGATGCGCTCGCCGGGGCGAACGCGGATGAGATCGCCGACCGCAAGCTGTTCGATGGGAACGGTGACTTCATCGCCGCCGCGGATGACATGTGCCGACCGCGGCGCGAGCTTCTTCAGTGATTCAAGCGCCTGACTCGTCTCGCCCTTTGCGCGCGCCTCAAGGTACTTGCCGACCGTGATGAGCGTGACAATCATGCCTGCGGACTCAAAGTACAAGTTCGTACTGTACTCCATGACGAGCGACATATCGCCATGTCCCAGCCCGTAGCCAATACGAAAGAGCGCAAACGCACCGAAGAGTGCCGATGCCATCGAGCCCATGCCGACAAGGCTGTCCATATTTGGCGCACCTTGAAAGAACGTCCTGAACCCATTGACATAATACTTGCGGTTCAGGTACATGATGGGAAGAATCAGCAAGAACTGTGAAAAGGCAAAGGCCACCGCATTTTCCGGTCCGTCTAAAATGCCTGCAATCCCTGCCGGCACAGGGCTTCCGATAGCACGGAAAAACATCCCATGCATCGAGATGAACATCGTCGGCAGCAAAAAGACGATCGAACAGATCAGACGATGCCGCATTTCCTTCATCTGCTTTTTCGCAATGTTTCCGCGCGGCTTTTCTGCCGCCGCTGTACCTGCATCATCACCGCCCTGCAGCGCTGCCCCATAGCCTGCCTTTTCCACCGCTGCTATAATCGCCGCGGGATTCGTCTGCGCCTCATCGTATTTCAGCTGCATACTATTCGTCAAGAGGTTGACCGAGACATTCTCCGACCCTACGACCTTGCCAACTGCCTTTTCGACGCGCGTGGAGCAAGCCGAACAGCTCATCCCCATCACATCGAACGATGCTTTCTTCATGAAATCACAACCTTTCGAGCACCTTTTTAGAAAAGGTCACTTCATCACTCTTTGGAGCAGTGCACAAAGCTCATCCACTGCCTCGTCGTTTCCCTCACGGATATCACTGACGACACAGCTGTGGATATGTGCGCTCAAAAGCTCTTTCGTAAAGGCGTTGAGTGCAGATTGGATCGCACTGACCTGTGTCAAAATATCGACACAGTACCGGTCGTCCTCCACCATATTCTTGACACCGCGTACCTGTCCTTCGATGCGATTCAAGCGCGCGACCATGGACTTATACTCCTTGCCTTCCTTATCGCGAACCTTATGCCGAACCGCGCAGCAGCAATCCTCTGCCATGGCTTTCTCTCCTAACCGGGGTCATACCCCTTACGAATATTTAATATATACCCCGATAGGGTATATGTCAAGAACAATTTTCAATACTGAATAAAACGCACTGACCTTACGATTTTCCCTTCTCTTCATAACGAGGCATTTGCGTGGGGCACGCATGTCCATAACATTTTACGTAGATTCAAAATGTGTGCTAAAATAAATCGTTCATCTAATTATTGAGCGTCAAGCACTCACGATACAAAGGAGGTGGCTTGTTGTGCCTAAATGGAAACCGGCACAATCCCTGGGAGGAAAAATGGAACGAGCTGAGAAAATCCTCCAGCAGTTTTATGGCTACAAAGCCTTTCGACAGGCGCAGGCGCCCGTCGTCAAGAGCTTGCTCGCTGGGCGCGACACCTGCGCCATCATGCCGACGGGTGCAGGAAAGTCCATCTGTTTTCAGATTCCTGCACTCCTCATGGACGGGCTGACGATCGTCGTCTCACCGCTCATTTCCCTCATGAAAGATCAGGTTGACGCCCTCATCGGACAGGGCATTCCCGCGACCTATATCAACAGTTCGCTTTCCCCCGACGAAGCTGACCGCCGCGCAGACAACATCCGTACCGGGCAGACAAAGCTCCTCTACCTAGCACCAGAAAAACTCGAGGGAAGCTATTTCCGTCGCACCCTTGGTCAAATGCCTATCTCCATGGTCGCCGTTGACGAAGCCCATTGCCTGAGTCAATGGGGTCACGATTTCCGCCCGAGCTACCGCGAGATTTTGCCCTTCATTCAAGGTCTTCCGCACCGCCCGATTGTCGCTGCTTTTACTGCGACAGCAACGTCCGAAGTGCGCGATGACATCATAAAGCTGCTCGGTTTACGGACCCCTGCCATACACGTCACAGGATTCGACCGTCCAAACCTTTACTTTGAAGTGCGCCGCGGCGAAGATAAGAAAAAATTCGTCGAAACCTATGTAAATCACCACGCAAAAGAGGCCGGCATCATCTACGCCGCAACGCGCAAAGATGTCGACCGACTCTACGAATACCTGAAAAAGAAAAAACTCGCCGTCGGGCGCTATCATGCGGGACTGACCGAGCCCGCGCGCACAAAAGCGCAGGACGATTTCCTTTACGACAATGTGCAGGCGATCATCGCGACAAACGCCTTCGGCATGGGCATCGACAAGAGCAATGTCCGCTATGTCATTCACTACAACATGCCGAAAAACATCGAAGCCTACTATCAAGAGGCAGGGCGTGCCGGGCGCGATGGTGAGCCAGGCACCTGTATTCTCCTCTACGCCCCACAGGACACGCAGACACAGCGCTATCTCATCGACGTCTCTACTGACGACCCCGAGCGAAAGAGTCACGGGCTAGCCAAACTTCAAAAGATGGTCGATTACTGTCACACACCCGAATGCCTCCGTCACTTCATCATTCACTACTTCGGCGGCAACGCTCCTGTTACCTGTGACAACTGCGGCAGCTGCAAGGCGGGACTTGAGCAGCGCGACATCACCCGCGATGCTCAGATAATCTTTTCCTGCGTCTATCGCATGGAGGAGCGCTTTGGCATCACCCTTGTCGCGCAGGTTCTCAAAGGCTCCGGCGATCGTCGTGTCAAAGACCTGCACCTCGACCGCCTGTCAACCTTTGGACTCATGAAGGAACGGCGGCTCTCCGACATCAAGCTCCTCATTCAGCGCTTCATAGCGACAGACTACCTCGCGCTCACCGAGACGACCTATCCTACCGTTTGTCTAAAAGCCGCCGCCCGCCCTGTACTGCTCGGCAAAGAAAAAGTTTTCCAAGCCGTCCCCGCCGAAAAAGAAGTGCCAGAGACTCCGCCGGATCTCTTTGACCACTTGCGTTCACTTAGAAAAGAGATCGCCGCAAGGGAAAACGTCCCGCCGTATCTTATCTTCTCCGACGCAACGCTGCGCGATATGTGCGCCGTCCTGCCCGAAGACCGAGCCGATATGCTCGATGTCAAAGGTGTCGGCGAGAGGAAGCTTGAAAAATACGGCGATGCCTTTCTTGCGTGCATCCATGCCTACAGATAAAGATTCTGCCGCATAAAGGAAGCGTGTTAAAAGCATCCGGAAGCCCAAAGCCGGAATTTGGCAGTGAGGAATGTTCTGCCTGCTCTTTTTTCAACGCAGATTCCATCACATCGAGCAAGGCATTTTGTTTCTGTCCGGTATACACAATATACTTCCACGGCTGTCTGTTCTTGGCGGAGGGCGCCAGTCTCGCTGCCTCGACTATCGTTTCGATATGTTGTTTACTGACGCTTTCCCCTTTAAATTTTCTTATACTTCTGCGCTCTTCAATCATATGTATTCACATTTTCTATACGCTGGAATTCTATCATGCACAAAGATACGATTGACAGAATTTATAACTCACTTTATTATAACAAAAATTTGTAACTCTCCGATATCACTGTGGTAGCCGTTTGGCATTTCATTTCCTGCCGATAGCGTAAAGCGCTTCTGCATTTGCCGTCGTAACGCGGGCGACTTCTGCAAGGCTTATGCCCTTGATTTCTGCAACTTTTTCTGCAACGTAGCGGACAAAGGCAGGCTCGTTCCGCTTGCCGCGCATGGGGACAGGCGCCATGTAGGGGGCATCGGTCTCGATGAGGATGTGCTCCAGTGGAATCGCCTTCACGACGGTGGGAAGTTTTGCGGCGTTCTTAAAGGTCAAGGGGCCATCGACGCCAAGGTACCAGCCCATCTTAACAAGCTTTTTTGCCATTTCAAGACTGCCCGCATAGCAGTGAAGAACGCCGTGATTGCCCTTTCCTTCCTTCTTCAAGATTTCAAGCATATCGCCATGGGCATCACGGTCGTGGATACAGACGGGAAGATCGAGACTTCTCGCAAGTGCAAGCTGACGGATGAAGATGCGCTTTTGAAGATCACGCTTTTCTGGGTCTTTTTCCCAGTAGTAATCAAGCCCGATCTCACCGATGGCGACGACCTTATCGTCCTTCGTCCAATCCGCCAATCGCGCGTCGTCAGCTTCCGTCATCTCATAAGCTTCTTCCGGATGTATGCCGACAGCAGCGAAACATGCCGAAAAGGCATGTGCGATCGCAACGCAGCGAGCACTGGACGCCATCGTGTCGCCCATGTTGATCAGGCGAGTGACGCCCGCCTCTTTCGCACGCGCGACAGTCTCGGCAAGGTCACTGCGAAACTTGCCGGCATTCAGATGCGTGTGACTGTCGACAAAGGTCAAATGTTCCATCGTTTTCTCACCTTCAGCGTACTTCCGTGCCGGCGGGCATGGAGACTTCAACGAGCTTCAAATCCTCGCCGTCTCCTGCGGCGAGAATCATGCCCTCGCTCTTGACACCGCGCAGTTTTGCGGGTTTTAAATTCTTGACAAGAACAACGTGCCTTCCCTTGAGCTCTTCGGGCTTATAAAAAGACGCGATGCCGGAGACCACCTGACGCTGCTCCTCGCCAATACTTAGCTGAAGCTGCAAGAGTTTATCTGCCTTTGGAACGGGCTGCGCCGAGAGAATTTCAGCCACACAGAGCTTGACCTTCATAAAGTCGTCGATGGTGATGATACCTTCGGGCAACGCCGCCTTTTTCTCAGACTTATCTTTTCTTGCCGGCTCTTTCTGTTTCACAGGCTTTTTCTCTGCTTTTCCCGGCTCTGCTTCTTCGACTTCAATGCGCGGAAAGAGCTGCTCCGGCGTGCCGACCGCAAGGTTTTCCGGCGTGCCGCCCCAAGACGCGATATCCTTGATGCGAACCTCTTTTAGGCCACCCTTTAGATTAAGCTGCTTCCATATGCGCTCTGCGGTGACGGGCATGAAGGGAGAAATCAGCACGCTGATGACGCGCAGGGATTCCGTGAGGTTATAGAGGACGTTTGCTAGAGCCTGCTTCTTTTCCGGGTCTTTGGCAAGCGCCCAGGGGCTCGTCTCGTCGATGTACTTATTCGCACGGCTGATGAAAGCCCAGACCTTCTTGATGGTCGCAGAAAGCTGCATTTCTTCCATATTCTTTTTGAAGAACGCGACCGTTTCAGCGGCATCGGCTTTGAGCGACTGATCGTATGCACTTTCGCCATGCGGCGCGCGCACGATGCCGTCTTGAAATTTCTTCGTCATCGAAAGTGTGCGGTGCAGGAGATTGCCGAGGTCGTTAGCAAGGTCCGCATTGATGCGTGCAATCAGCGCATCGCGCGAAAAATTGCCGTCCTGCCCCAGGTTGATTTCGCGGAGCAGGAAATAGCGAATGGCATCGGCGCCAAACTCATCAATAAGTCCGATCGGATCGACGACATTGCCTTTGGACTTGCTCATCTTGTCGCCATCGACGATGAGCCAGCCGTGACCGTAGACCTTTTTCGGCAGCGGAAGGTCGAGTGCCATTAGGATGCACGGCCAGATAATCGTGTGAAAGCGAACGATTTCCTTTCCGACGAGGTGAAGGTCTGCCGGCCAGTATTTGTTAAAGGTTGCTGGGTCGTCCAAAAAGCCGATCGGCGTCAGATAATTCGTCAGCGCGTCAAACCAGACGTATATGACGTGCTTTTCATCGGTCGGCACGGGGATTCCCCAGTCAAAGCTCGTGCGTGAAATGCAGAGGTCGTCCAGACCCTGCTTGATGAAATTAATCATCTCGTTGCGGCGCGAAACCGGCTGGATAAAGTCCGGATGCTCCTCGATATAGGCGAGAACCCTGTCTTGGTACTTGCTCATCTTGAAGAAATACGCTTCTTCCGAAACCTCCTGCACCGGGCGATGGCAGTCCGGACAATTGCCGTCTTCGTCAAGCTGGTGCTCTGTCCAATAGCTCTCGCACGGCGTGCAGTAAAGCCCCTTGTACTCGCCCTTGTAAATATCGCCCTTTTCGTAAATGCGGCGGAAGATTTCCTGTACGACTTTATAATGGCGCTCCTGCGTCGTGCGGATAAAGTCGTCGTTCGAGATGCCAAGTCGCTTCCAAAGATTCTGGAATCCCGCGACGATTTTGTCTGTATATTCAATCGGCTGAATGCCGGCTTCCTCCGCCTTCTGCTGAATCTTCAGCCCGTGCTCATCCGAGCCTGTCAGGAAGAAGACATCCTCATCCAAGAGGCGATGAAAGCGCGCAATGGCGTCCGCAATCGTCGTGCAGTAGGCATGACCGATGTGAAGCTTCGCGCTTGGATAATAAATCGGGGTTGTTATGTAAAATGGCTTCTTCATATTTTCCTCCTCCGCCTGCCGCAGATGAAACGACACAGCGTTCTTTCTCTAAGAGCTTTCCCCGCGCATTCTGTACGCAGGGCGGCTCTCAAGGCGCTTTCCCTTGCTCTTGCGCCAAAACGAGCTTATAAATATCGCGGCGACTGAGCCCAAGTGCCTTTGCCACAAGGCGCATAGCTTCCTTTTTGGACACGCCTGCCGCAAGATTTGCTTCATAAACTTCCATGGGCGATTTTTCATGGAACTCTGCTTCATCCGCTGTCTCATCTCTGCCGGCGACGACGAGGACAAACTCACCGCGCGGGGGCGTGTCCGCAAAGTAAGCGATGAGTTCCGGAATCGTCCCCCGGTGAAACGCCTCATAGCGCTTCGTAAGCTCGCGCCCTGCCGCCATAAGCCGAGGACCGAGCACATCGCATAAAGCGGCAAGCGTTTCTCTCAGATGATGCGGCGCTTCATAAAAGAGCAGCGTTTCTTCATGGTCTTTGATGCCCTGCAAAAGTTCCGTGCGCTTTTTCTTCTGTCTTGGCAGGAAGCCGACAAAGGAAAAGCGGCGCGTGTCAAGCCCCGAGGCGATGAGCGCAGAAAGCGCGGCATTGGCACCGGGGACAGGCGAGACGCTAAACCCTGCCGCTATCGCTCGCGCGGCTAGGTCACTGCCGGGGTCGCTGATGCCAGGAAGCCCGGCATCCGTGACGCAGGCAAGGTCATTCCCCTCCGCCATAAACGCGATGAGCTCTGCACCCTTTGCCGCCTTGTTGTGCTCGTGATAGCTCGTAAGCCGCGTATGGATCTGAACCTCCTACGACTAAAGCCGCAGGGTTCCTAGTGACAGTTCTCTAACGAA
>ERZ773057.365-NODE-365-length-19582-cov-6.080453_pt1 | contig 19582 bp, 13 predicted proteins | sample MGYA00580629_ERZ773057 | MGnify/ENA primary metagenome ERZ773057 (study PRJEB29015, sample SAMEA2738143) | human oral metagenome | biome: human oral; feature: human-associated habitat; material: saliva | place: China | collected 2163 ...
CCAGTCGGCTGTCATCGCATCCTCGGAGGACACGGGACGCAGCACGATCGGGTGACCATAGGTACGACCATCACCCTGAACGCCAACGGAGCGAACGTCAGCCAGCAGGACAACCGGGCACTGCCAGATCTCTTGGTCCAGGCCAGCAGCTGTGAGTTCCTCGCGGGCGATCAGGTCCGCAGCGCGCAGGATATCCAGGCGCTCACGCGTCACCTCGCCGATGATGCGGATGCCCAGGCCGGGGCCCGGGAAGGGCTGGCGGTTCACCAGGTAATCGGGCAGGCCCAGCTCGCGGCCAACCGCACGAACCTCGTCCTTGAAGAGGGTACGCAGGGGTTCAACCAGCTCGAAAGTCATGTCCTCGGGCAGACCGCCCACGTTGTGGTGGCTCTTAATATTCGCAGCACCCTCGCCGCCACCGGACTCGACGACGTCGGGGTACAGCGTGCCCTGGACGAGGAACTTCACCTCGCCTCCGGCAGCGCCGACCTCTTCGATGACCTGCTTCTGGGCGGCCTCGAAAGAGCGAATGAACTCACGGCCGATGATCTTGCGCTTGGTCTCAGGATCGGTGACGCCCGCCAGAGCAGACAAGAAACGCTCGGACTCGTCACAGGTAATGACGCGGATACCCATACCGCGCGCGTAGTCGTTTTCGACCTGCTCGCGTTCGCCCGCACGCAGCAGGCCGTGATCGATGAAGAAGCAGGTCAGCTGATCGCCAACAGCCTTGTGAACAAGCGCCGCGGCCACGGAGGAATCCACACCGCCGGAAAGCGCACAAATCACCTGCGCGTCGCCAACCTGCTCGCGGATCTTCGCGACCTGCTCGTCAACAATCGAACCCGGCGTCCACGTGGGTTCAATTCCCGCGCCCTTGTAGAGGAAGTTCTTCAAAGCATCCTGGCCGAACTGCGAGTGCCCAACCTCGGGGTGCCACTGCAGGCCGTAGAGGTGACGCTCGCGCGACTCGAAAGCTGCGACCGGGGTCTCTGCGGTCGATGCGGTGACGGTGAAGCCTTCGGGAGCTCCCTGGACGGCATCGCCGTGGCTCATCCACACGACCTGGCCTTCGGGAGTCCCATCGAAGAGGCAGGATTGTTCAGAAACAGATGCGTCGGTGTGCCCGTACTCGCGAGTTCCCGTGCGTCCCACGGTTCCGCCCAGTGCATGGGCCATGGTCTGGAATCCGTAGCAGATCCCCAAGACGGGCACTCCGGCTTCGAAGATCGAAGGATCAATGGAAGGAGCACCCTCTTCGTACACGGATGAAGGCCCGCCGGAAAGAATGATTGCTGCGGGTTCTTTCGCAAGCATTTCGGCGACCGGCATGGTGTGCGGGACGATTTCCGAATAGACGCTGGCTTCGCGCACGCGACGAGCAATGAGCTGGGCGTACTGCGCGCCAAAATCGACAACAAGGACGGGATGAAGATCAGCTGAAGTCACCCCACCATGCTACCTGCTTCGTAGCCTCTTCGACGAGGCCAAGCAGCGAGCACTCCCCCACACCAGGTTGGTTTAATTGCTGGGAGCGTCCTCTTCTTCCGAGGGTTGAGCCGCCGCAGCGTCATCCCTCGAGTTTTCCGCGACCTGAGCTTCGTCAGCGACGTTCTCGGCGTCTTCAGCGGGCTCCTGCGCTGGCTGAGTTTCCCCGACGGGTACGTCTTCGCTCGGCATCTCGGGGGCCAGCTCCACGGGCGCTACTTCCTCAGCTGTGGCCTCGTGATGGCGACGCTCATGGACCCGCGCTTTCCCTGCGCCCACAAGCTCACGTGCCCACTCCACGCTCACCGGGTGCGAAAGCGCCACAGTGACGAGTACACCGCAGGCGACCTCGGCAAAAAGACACAGCGCGGAAAGCGACATTCGTGGCCCCAAGAAAGCCAAGCGCCCATTTCCCAAAACCAAGGCCGAAGCCAAAGAAGTCACTAAGTAAACGGCCGCGATCACCACAGCGGCAATACCGCCTTGGTAGAGGTCATCAAGAAGTGATTCACTGCCCTTGCGCAGACGCAGGTACACACCAAGTGCTACGCCAAATACGATCAGCGCAAGGAGCACCCAGTTGCCGGGGGCACTTGCGGGGGTCGCACCAAACAGCGGGATCGCCGGGATCGGCCCAACGGGGGCAGAAGTCGGCGAATGCAAGGCGTCGCTACCAAGGTAAAAACCGGGACCGGAAAGCCAGGACAGTGCCCACACAATTGCGTTGGGAATGAACAACAGCTGCGCAAGGACGATCATGATCGAATCAACCATGGAAGTCGGCAGTAAAAGCTCGTGAATTCCACGGATCTGCGACCACGACTGGGTCACCGAAAGCAGCAGGAAAAATCCGCCATAAACCGCCAGAGCCCACGATGCGCGCCAGCCCGTACGCACCCCAATGCTGACCCACCTCGGTAGTTCAAAGCGGAGCTCAAGATTCTTTGGCGCAAGAGCGACCTCCCAGGCTGCCGCAATCAAGGGGATCATGATGGCCAGGGGAAGCGCACCCCACACACTCACGTGCGTACCAATTCCACCGGCCAAAAGCAGCGCGGTCACGGTGAAGCCGGGAATTGCCATCCATTGTGACGCAGGGGAAAAACGCCGTCCTTGCAGCAAAAGCAGCTTGGTCAGGCCAATCAGAAGCAGCACAAACAGCAGGGGCACTGCGCGATAGGAGACGTCCCCAGAGACCACTCGCGCTCCAAGCGAAGCACCCCACAGGTCAGAGGCAAAGTGGAAGGCGTCCTCCCAGGTGGTGGACACCATCCACTGGTTAGAGGACACCGCGGCGTAGGCGATCAGAGTCGGGACAACGACCAGCGCCCAACCCAGCAGAGCCGCCTCGATCCCGGACAGCATCGAGCGCGCCCACCCCTGCGGGAGGGCAACGCGGATGGTCGGGCGGGCGGAAACTGTTGTGACCGTCGTGCGCGCGGTGGGATCCTCACTCATCGAGCAGCCAGCGCCTCACGTGCCAAAATCGCAGTCTGCGAGGGGGTTCGACCAACCTTCACGCCAACCGCTTCCAGCGCATTCGCCTTTGCCGAGGCCGTGCCAGAACTTCCCGACACGATCGCACCCGCGTGACCCATGGTCTTGCCTTCGGGGGCAGTGAAGCCTGCAATGTAGGCGACGACCGGCTTGGTCATGTGCTCGGAGATCCACGCTGCGGCGCGTTCTTCGGCGTCGCCACCGATCTCACCGATCATGACAACCAGGTCGGTATCGGGGTCGTTTTCGAAAGCTTCCAAAGCATCGATATGGGTGGTCCCCACAACCGGGTCACCGCCAATACCAATGCAGGTGGTGAAGCCCAGGTCGCGCAGCTCGTACATGAGCTGGTAGGTCAAAGTACCCGACTTAGACACCAAGCCCAGTCGACCGGGCCCCGTAATATCTGCGGGGGTAATGCCGACATTGCACTGTCCGGGGCTGATGATTCCGGGGCAGTTCGGGCCGATCAGGCGGACCCCACGCTCAAGTGCATAGTCAACGAATGCAGTCGAGTCCTGAACGGGAATACCTTCGGTAATGACGACCAGGGTTTCGATTCCGGCATCAATGGCTTCGATGGCAGCGCCCTTAGCGAATGCCGGGGGCACGAAAACAACCGAAACATTCGCACCGGTTTCCTCGCGGGCCTGTGCAACGCTTCCAAACACAGGAACCTCAACGTCACCGGCAGCGCGGTTTTCAGCGCCCGGACCGTAAGGCTCAACGTGGAAGGTCACCGAAGTGCCCGCTTTGCGCGGGTTCACGCCGCCGACGATATTTGTGCCGGCTGCCAACATACGGGTCGTGTGCTTTTGGCCTTCTGAGCCGGTCATTCCCTGAACAATGACACGCGAAGTGGAATCAATAAAAATACTCATGAGTTTTCAGTCCCGTCCCGTCTCAGGCATTCGCGGCCAGTTCGGCGGCGCGGCGTGCTGCGCCATCCATTGTTTCTTCCATGTGAACCAGGGGGTGTGCGGCAGCAGCCAAGATTGCACGGCCTTCCTCAACCTTGTTGCCATCCAAGCGCACGACCAGAGGCTTAGAGGCAGCATCTCCCAAGGCTTCCAAAGCACCCACGATTCCGCGAGCGACTTGATCGCATGCGGTAATTCCGCCGAAAACATTGACGAAGACAGAGCGAACCTGATCATCACCAAGGATGACGTCCAAGCCCTTGGCCATAACCTCTGCCGAGGCACCGCCACCAATATCCAGGAAGTTCGCGGGCTTGACGCCCCACTCTTCACCGGCCAAGGCAACAACGTCCAGGGTGGACATAACCAGACCGGCACCGTTACCGATCACGCCTACTTGGCCTTCCAAGCGCACGTAGTTCAGTCCGGCTTCCTTCGCCATGGCCTCGCGCGGATCCTGCGCGGACTTATCGGCAAAGGCCGCGTGTTCGGGATGACGGAAAGCAGCATTGTTATCCAGCGACACCTTGCCATCCAGCGCCAGAACATCGCCCTGCTCGGTCAGAACCAAGGGGTTGACCTCAACCAGGGTGGCATCTTCGCCCCGGTAGGTATCCCAAAGCTTGACCAAAACGGGGGCAAGCTTCTCGATGTGTGAACGGTTGAAGCCGGCCTCGCCCAAGATCTGGGCGGCAACGTCTTCATCAATGCCCACCTTGGGGTCCAGACCAACGCGAGCCAAGGCCTCGGGGTGTTCGCGTGCCAGAGTTTCAATATCCATACCACCCTGCGCCGAGCACAGTGCTAGCTCGCGGCGCTCGGAGCGGTCCAGCAGGATCGAGAAGTAAAACTCTTCGGCGATATCCGCGCCCGCAGCGATGAGGACCGAATGGACAGTGTGTCCCTTGATATCCATGCCCAAGATTGCTTCGGCCTTTTCGCGCGCTTCCCCTGCACTGCGAGCCAGCTTCACGCCACCGGCCTTGCCTCGACCGCCGATCTTCACTTGAGCTTTGACCACCAGAAGGTCACTGTCGGCCAGCAGCTTCTGCGCTGCCTCGTAGGCCTCATCTGGGGTGCGTGCAACGATTCCCGCAAGTACGGGGACGCCGTGAGCAGCGAATAACTCCCGTGCTTGGTATTCGTAGAGATCCATTGTGTCCCTTCACTTTGTGCCCGAAGGCGCTGCCTTGCGCGGTTACCACGTGAACTGTGGCGCGCAACTTCCTTAAGCCTACCGCGACTAGATCTTTTCCATGGGGGCCATCCGCAGCAACAGGCGTTTTTCAGCCGATGCGAAGGCGACTTGCGCAATGGTGCGCTCTCCCGCTCCCTCGAGGCCGATGACCGTACCTTCACCCAAAGTTGCGTGACGGACGCGATCCCCCACGCGCACCTCCTCTGGGTTAAGCGTGTTTTTCGGAGCACTTGCGCCCGTTGGCCGCGAAACTGCAGTTCGCGCTGCGGGCGCGCCGCGTTTCCCGCCCAGGCCTCGGCCGGCAAGCGGGCCGCCATCACTGCTACCGGATCCACCACTGCGTCCGCCAAAGACGGGACCGCCATCGTCATCACGGCGAGAGTATCCGTAATCTGCGTGGTCTGAGCCATAGCCCCCAGACCTGCCCCCATAGGAAGAGCTGTAACCGGAACCCGAGTAACCGCCATAGCCACCCGAACCGTATCCGGAACCGCCGCCGTATCCACCGCGTAGGCGTTCCATCGAGGTTGAGGATCGACGAATGTCCAAGAGTTCGACGGGAATGTCATCCAAGAATCGCGAAGGAGGCATTTCCTGAGGTGCTCCCCACGCGCTTCGCACAGCCGCACGCGTCAGGTAAAGCTGCTTGCGGGCGCGAGTGATGGCGACATAGGCCAAACGGCGTTCTTCTGCCAATTCTTCGGGGTCGCCCAGCGAGCGTTGGTGCGGGAAAGTGCCATCCTCCATACCGGTCACGAAGACAACCGGGAATTCAAGGCCCTTCGCGGTGTGAACCGTCATGAGCGTGACCTGCCCGCTCCCGCTTTCTTCCTCGGGAAGTTGATCCGAGTCAGCTACCAGGGCAACGCGCTCAAGGAAGCCTGCCAAGCCGACCTCACCGCTGGTCTGCACGTAGTCCAATGCAACCGCGTGCAATTCGGCAAGGTTTTCCACTCGCGAGGCATCCTGCGGGTCTTGGGAACGTCGCAAAGTCGCAAGATATCCCGTTCGATCAAGGACTTCTTCGAGAATCTCCGCTGCGCTTGCGCCGGCTTGTTCGGCGCGTCGCATAGCTTCAATCAGTCCCCAAAAATCACCGATCGCCGAGGCCGCGCGCGGGCTCAGCCCGGCCACTCCCCCTCGTGCTTCCTCGGCCTCTTCCTTGGGAAGCTCCGCTAAGGTCAGGCCGGTTCCTTCTGCTTCTCCGAGGCCTCGGCCCTGAGAAATCCAGCAATCCCTGGCGGACGCGCCCATTGAAATCCCATAGCGATCGCTGTGGGCAATGAGGTCGGCCTCTGCCTTGGCGCCAATCCCACGACGAGGAGTGTTGATGATCCGCCGCAGCGCAACCGTGTCGTCGGGGTTTGAAATCACCTGGAGGTAGGCCAAAGCGTCTTTAATTTCCGCGCGTTCGTAGAAGCGGGTGCCCCCGACAACTCGGTAGGGAATGCCTTGGCGAACCAGCAGTTCTTCGATTGCTCGTGATTGTGAGTTCGTCCGGTAGAAGACGGCGATATCTGCCCAGCGGGTCCCGGCTGCCGACAGCTTTTCCATCTCTGAAACGATAAAACGCGCTTCGTCGCGATCCGAATCCGCTGCGTCAACCGTAATCAGCGCGCCGTCCCCCGATGCCGTCCACAGATTCTTTGCGCGGCGGCCTTCATTTCGAGCAATAACAGCGTTGGCAGCGGACAAAATGTTTTGGGTGGAACGATAGTTTTGCTCGAGCAAAATGGTCCGTGCCCCCGGAAAATCTCGCTCAAATTCTTCGATATTGCGAATCGTCGCACCACGGAAAGCATAGATTGACTGGTCTGAGTCACCGACAACCGTCAGCTGCCCCGGTTCCACCCCATCGTCCCCGGTGCCCACCAGTTCGCGGACCAGCACGTACTGTGCATGGTTCGTGTCTTGATACTCATCGACCAAGATATGGCGGAAGCGACGGTGGTAGTGCTCGGCGACCGCCGGGTTGTCTTTGAGCAGGCGTACCGTGCGCGAAATCAGGTCGTCGAAGTCCAAGGCATTGGACTGCGCAAGGCGCTTCTCATATTCTTCGTAGGCCGAAGCGACAACTCGAGAAATCGGGTCATTCGGCGCGGTATCTCGGTATTCCTGCCAGGAAATGAGCTCGTTCTTAAGATCCGAAATACGCGCGGCAACCAGCTTGGGAGTGAATCGTTTAATATCGACATCTGCTGCTTTTAGCACCATCTGAATCAGGCGCTGCGAGTCCTGCGAATCGTAGATGCTAAAAGTCGAGCGCAAACCGGCCGCACGGTATTCCGCGCGAAGTAATCGCACACAAGCCGAGTGGAAAGTCGACACCCACATCCGGCGCGCAGCTCCCCCACCGACCAGGGCCTCGACGCGCTCGCGCATCTCAGCTGCTGCCTTATTGGTGAAGGTAATCGCCAAAATCTCGCCCGCACGGGCTTGACCGGTTGCCAACAGGTACGCAATCCGATGTGTCAGAACGCGAGTCTTCCCAGAGCCCGCACCGGCCATGATGAGCAAAGGAACACCCCGATGCTCGACCGCTGCGCGTTGCTGGTCATTCAAGCCCTTGAGAAGGCTTTCAGGGTCACTGTGCTGGGTCCAACTACCGTGGCCGCTCGCCTGGCCCCATTGAGGCGATCCCTGATCCGACGTGCCAACAGAAGAAGGCACTCCCACGCCGATTTCGTTGTTCGAGGAGCTTGGGTCGTAGAGGGGAAGATCCTCCGCCTGATCGGAACCGAAATCGAGGAAAGAGCCGAGATTGGGAAGTGAGTGATCCTGATCCATTTTCAGTGCTTGTGGTAGACGCCCTTGGTTGCGTGAACGGGTTCGGCAGTGACATTCATACCGAGCTGGCGAAGAATGCCTTCATCAACGCTGCCCAGCAGAACTGACGAGTGCACATCGCAACCAGCCAGTTTCGGCAGTTGGTTCAAGGCCGCAGCTGCGCGTTCATTGGAGCGCGCAGATCCAGCCAAAGCGATCAGCACCTCATCGGTGTGCAAGCGAGGATTGCGGCTGCCCAAGTGCTCAGTCTTGAGCTTTTGAATGGGCTCAATCTGTTCGGGGGCAAGCAACTTCTCATCGTCGTCAATACCCGCAAGAAGCTTCATCGCATTGAGAAGCATTGCAGAGCAGGGCCCCAGCAAGTCTGAGGTCTTTCCAGTAACAATGCGCCCGTCGCTCAATTCCATTGCAGCTGCGGGATATCCAGTTTCACGCGCGTGCTCAAGCGCGGGAGCAACAACCGGGCGGTCCGCACTGCTCAGGTTCATCGCGGTCATCAGGCGAGCCGCACGCTCAGACTGTACGGGCGGAAGATCCTCGCGCGCTTCCAAGGCCAAAGCCTTGTACCAACGGCGAATAATTTCCTGCTTCGAGGCCTCGCGGCAGACCTCGTCATTGCTGATACAGAAGCCCGCCATGTTGACGCCCATGTCGGTGGGTGACTGGTAGGGAGAGGTCCCCATGATCTTCTCGAGCAGGCGACGAAGGACGGGGAAGGCCTCGATATCACGGTTGTAGTTAACCGTCGTTTCGCCATGAGCCTTCAAGTGGAAGTGGTCAATCATGTTGACATCATCCAAGTCAACAGTGGCCGCTTCGTAGGCGACATTGACGGGGTGATCCAAGGGAAGATTCCAGATCGGGAAGGTCTCAAACTTTGCGTATCCCGAGGTCATTCCGCGCTTGTGATCGTGGTAGAGCTGGGAGAGGCAGGTTGCGAGCTTACCTGAACCGGGGCCGGGAGCGGTAACAACAACCAGCGGACGAGTCGTGTGGACGTACTCGTTACGCCCCAAACCTTCGTCAGAAACGATGAGATCGATGTTATTGGGGTAGCCCTCGATGGGATAGTGGCGCGCGACCTTGATTCCGCGGGCTTCGAGCTTGCGCTTGAAGGCGTGTGCCTGCTCATTGGAATCACTCCAGCGCGTGATGACGACATTGCCGACATACAGCCCGTATTCGCGGAACATATCGATGTGACGGAGGACGTCATCTTCGTAGGTGATTCCCAGGTCTTCACGCATCTTGCGACGCTGGAAATCCAAGGCGTTGACGGCGACGACAATTTCGGCCTCGTCAGCAAGCTCGGCAAGCATGACAATCTTGTTATCCGGGGTGAATCCGGGAAGAACGCGAGAGGCGTGCATGTCGTCAACGAGCTTGCCGCCAAACTCCAAGTACAGGGTTCCACCGAACTGCTGGCGACGTTGCGCAATGTGTTCAGATTGAAGGGCTAGATACTGATCGCGGTCGAAACCGATTGCGTGCATGATCGCCACTCCCAAGGCATCGTGGTGCAAGGACTACTCATGGTATCGCCCCTACCCCGCATCTTTGTCCATGAAGCGCCCAGCACGCGGGTGAACTTCACCGCAAGGCACCTGAAAGACTAAATAATGTGTCTTTGCATGGCCCAGTGCGTGAGCTCATTTCGATTCGATAGCTGAAGCTTGCGCAGCACGGCAGACACGTGTGTTTCCACGGTTTTAATGGAAATAAAGAGCTCAGAAGCAACCTCTTTGTAGGGGTATCCACGCGCGATGAGACGCATGACTTCCTGCTCCCTAGCTGACAGCACATCCAATTCATCATCGTGAGCGGCAATGGGGGCGCTCGCCCCTCCGAAAGCATCCAGAACAAAACCAGCCAAACGCGGTGAAAAGGCAGCATCTCCCGCAGCAACGCGCTGGATGGCCTCGACAAGCTCAGGGGTCGAGATCGACTTGGTGACGTATCCGCGAGCGCCCGCACGAATGACCGAAACAACGTCTTCGGGGGAATCTGACACCGAGAGCGCAAGGAAGCGGAGCCCCTCAACGTCACCGCACGAGGCCGCAACCTCAGCGCCGCCGCCACCGTTTCCTCCAGGTAGGTGAACGTCTAGGAGAGCGACATCCGGCGTGAGGGCGTGGCAGGCTGCAATAGCTCCCTCAACGTCGCTCGCCTCGCCAACAATGTCAAAATCGGCGCCACTGGATTCGAGCTCAGCGCGCACGCCCGCACGTACCAGGGCATGATCATCAATGACCAGAATCCGAATTGTCATGGAATTGTCTCCTTCAGCGGGCATCGTCACTCAAGTGTATCTACAGGCATGGAGAGATGGACCTCGGTTCCACTGGCTAGATGGCGGATTTGAGCGGTTCCGCCTGCTCGTTCCATGCGGCCGAAAATCGAATTACGCACGCCGTGACGGTCCTCGGGAATCGCAGAGATGTCAAAGCCGTCTCCGCAGTCTTTCACAAAGATCTCCGTACGCTGTGGCCTGACCTCCATGTAGACGCTCACGGGCGGTCGTGCGTGGCGAATTGCATTGGACACGGCCTCGGAAGCAGCGGCGACCATAGCCAGTTCACCGGGGCCTGGGCGCATATCGGAAACCGTCACAACGCCAACCTCAACACCAAAGGTCGTCTCCAGCGTGGAAATTGCTTCACGCAGGGCCTCGGCAAGGGAATCTGCCGCTTCTTCACGCCCCGTGTACAACCACGAGCGCAACTCACGTTCCTGCCCCAAGGCCAGCGCGCGAACCGAACTCGGATTATCGGCGTTATTGCGAATCAAGGTGAGCGTCTGAAGGACGGAATCATGCAGGTGTGCGGCCATGTCAGCGCGCTCGGCTTCACGTTTTTCGCGCTCTTTCGCTCGCGTGTTCTCTTGTGAAGTTCTCACCCATAGAGGAATGATCGCAACCCCGAAAGAGAGGATCAGGGACCCACCCAAGATCGCGCCTCGAACCATGTCCCACGGTGATTGCCCGCGAAATGACGCCAGTACCAAGCCGCTGGCCACCAAGACCATTCCAGCCAGAGTAATGAGGATAAAGAGAGGGTTTTTCCATGAATGCGCGCGAGTACTTTGCGTCCACACTGCTGCGATCCCACCAAGGAAGAGGACCGCTGCGGCGATATCGCGCAGTCCCGCTACCCCTGTAAAAAGCAGGTAGGCAATTGCAAGGGCAAGGCCCACCGCACCCAATCCGACCAAAAGCATGCGCAAGTTGCGTTGGTCGTGCTCGCGCCGAACAATTTCTTCCGCCGAGGCCAGCGGAACACGTAGACGTTCGGGGGCGCTTTGGGAAGTGCCGGGATCGTCGGGAAGAGTAAGCCACAGCCACAGATACACGAAAAGCGGAACTGCGAAAGCCGGTAGAGCCGCTACAAATGCAAAGCGAATGATTCCTGCAGATACCCCGAGCATCGAGGCAATTCCCGCACAGACCCCACCAATCCAAGGCAGAGGCATATCGGTTGAAGACGCACTGGAGCGATGCAGAACACGTGTGGGTTCGTGAAGCTGCGGTGGGGTCCAGTAATACCCACGGGGCTTCTGTTCGCCCGACTGCCACACGTGCTGCTCATTGCTCACATCTGTATCTTCACACGAATCGGGACCTGAAGCGCAAGGCTAGGGAAAGAATCGGGGATTGATCAGGGCATCCCCCCATATCTTTTCGCCAGCCACACGGGCACAGTGGAATCATGAACAAAGGATTCATGAACTCGTTGCGTTACTCCGGCTTCTTCCGTGGAGAGCCTCGCGTCATCGGAGGCGTGTGCCAAGGCTTGGCACAGCGCTATGGATGGGACGTCAACTCCCTGAGGATTGCCGTCGTTATTGCCGCGCTCTTCTTCCCCGTAGTTTGCGTCCTCTACGCCTTAGCATGGGTTTTCCTTCCCGAGGCCACAGATGGCCGTATCCACGTTGACGAAATGCTCAAGGGCAATTTCGATGCTGCGATCATCGGAGCGATCCTCTTAGCGGTCTTTGGCGGTGGGACCTCAGGAATCGCGCTCGGCTTCTTTCATGCTTTCGTGTGGATTCCTCTTTTTATGATCTTCCCCATCGCGATTGTCGTGATTGCAGTCCTGCTTGCAAGGCCGAAGCAGACGGGACCCACACAGGGTCAGTACTGGAGCGCGACACCGTCGACGCAAACGTCATCCCAGGCGGCGTCATCCTCCTTTACCCCTGAATCTCCTCAAGGAGAAGAAACCATGCCAGATACAACTCCTGATTGGCGCACACAGGGAGGCCCGACATCCTCGGACTACTACACTTTCCCTCCTGCACCGCCTTCAGCGGCACAGACTGCTCACTCGCAGCCCGCTGTTCAAACCCCTCCCACGCAGACTCCACCAGTCCAGACTCCCTTCACCCCCGGTGACTCTCAGGCTCAGGCCTCGGGACAAACAATTCCGCAAAGCGCAGGAAGGCGTTTCGCACCCTTTGCCACACAGCCTGCCCTCCGTTCTCGAGTCGTCCCCCGCGCCCTAGTCTTATGCGTCTACGGCCTGGTCTTCCTTGCTCTGGCAGGAACTTTCTTCCTTCTCTACCGAAATGGATACAGCACCCCGACTCAGGTTGATCGAAGCGTACAGATCGCTTTGACTGGCGCGGCCGTCTGCCTGCTCATTGTCGGCATTGCACACCTGATCGCTGCTCTTCGCGATCGTTCCTCAGTCATGCTCACCATCTTGTCGGTACTGGGTATGTTCTTTGCGATTCCAGCGCTGCTGGGAGGCATGGCATACGCCACCACCGCTCCATTCCACTACACATCCGTGGTGGGAAACATTAATACCGATGCTGATTGGCGCTCAGACACAATTGGAAGTTCCAACGACTCCAATGTCATCAATCTAGCGCTTGACCTCTCTCATGCGCCTGATGGCCTCACCAAAGACATCACTGTTAACGCCCAGGTAATTCCCTATGCAAACATCCGCGTTCGCGACGGTCAGCCCATCCGCATCGTCACTCAGAAGCAACCCATTACCTTCGATCTGAATCTCAGTGGCGACCAAAAATGGAGGGGCTTCGACAGTAATAGTCCGACAGTTCTGACCTCTCCCAGCTGGAAGGAAGGCCAGGGGATCACTGTGTTCCTCAATGCAAACCAACTTGTCACTCTGGACATCGAAGAAACCGGGAGCTCTGTCGATCGAGATCCCTGGCCTTCTGCAACTCCTTCTCCCATGCCCAGCGTTACTCCTTCCACGGGAGCTTCTCCATCAGCCAGCCAGGGTCAGTCACCTTCGCCAAGCGCATCTTCTGAGTCACCTGCAGCCGGCCAGCATTGAAAGGAATTGTCATGATTGCAAACGATTTTGACCAGACCACTGCCCTGCCAGTCAGTGACGACGAGACACAACCACTGCCTTCCTTCACGGACGCTCCGAGTGGGGATCAAAATACCCCGATTGTTCCTCCCGCTCACGTGTGGTCAGCCGAGGACGTGAAGGAAGCTCCCTATCGAGGCGTGCGCATTGGACAGCTACTCTGGGCGTGCATCATTATCTTCACCGCTATCGCACTGATCGCCATGGCCTTCGTCAAGGCAGCAAACCTTGCGCTGGTGGCAATTGGAACCTTGGCGATCATGGGTGTACTCCTCATTATCATTGCGGGAGTCAGCACCGTCATGACGCGCAAGAAGCGCTAGCTGCGGTAGATATTGCTTTCAATTCGCTCATGCTTCTAGGTCCTGCAAGGATCTTCTCCCCAGCGCGCTCTAGCCCTTCCCGAGGCCGCGTGCCCAGAAGCGGGCGCACTCCCCCATTCGCCTTCCTCACCCCCGAAAAGTGTGTGGCCCAAGCCAAAAGGCTTGGGCCACACACTCAACAGGTAAAAGCTCAGGCTCCCGTTACATCATCGGGGCGAGACTCCGCGTAGCGTGCAAGCTCTTCTTCCACGATGGCCTCGTCAAGCTTTTGGAAGACCGGGGTCGGTTTCTCGATCGGAGTACCAACGACGATATCGTGACGCTCCCAGGTAGGAACGTTCGTGTAGTCGCCAGTAATAACCGGGTATCCGGTGCGGCCTTCAAAGTCTGCGGGAAGAACCTCGGGGTCCAGCTCCTCAACTTCCTTGATGTAAGGCATGGGAGCGATCTCGCCGCTGCCACCCATCACGCGATCCACATCGTTTGCGGCGTGAGGGAGGAAGGGAGAGAGCATGAGGTTCAAATCGGCCACGGCCTGTGCCAGCGTCCACAACACTGTCGCCAAACGCTCGCGTTCTTCGGGGGCCTTGAGCTTGAAGGGCTCAGTATCTGCAACGTACTTGTTGGCCTCGCCAACCAAACGCATTGCAGCGGCAAGAGCGGCCTTCTGGCGGTGGTGACGAATCAGGTCTCCGACCTCGTCAAAGCCCGCGGCGATCGCGTCCAGCAACGCGCGATCGATTTCTTGGAGCTCTCCCGGTGCCGGAATCTTGCCGAACTTCTTGTGGATCATCGAGGCGGTGCGATTGACCAGGTTGCCCCAGCCTGCCACCAACTCGCCGTTCGTGCGACGCACGAATTCTGCCCAGGTGAAATCTGCATCAGAGGATTCGGGACCAGCCGCAGAAATGAAGTAGCGCAGTGCATCAGCCTGGTAGCGGCTCAGCATGTCACGCACATAGATCACAATGCCGTGCGAAGAAGAGAACTTCTTGCCTTCCATGGTGAGGAACTCTGAAGAGACGACCTCAGTAGGCAGGTTGAGCACGCCAAGGTCACCGGGCTGGCCGCCCTTAGATCCCTGACCGTTGTAACCCAGCAGTTCAGCGGGCCAGATCTGCGAGTGGAAGACGATGTTGTCCTTACCCATAAAGTAGTAGGTCAGGGCCTCCGGATCATTCCACCACTGACGCCACGCTTCGGGGTCTCCCGTGCGGCGCGCCCATTCAATAGAAGCGCTCAGATAACCAATAACCGCGTCGAACCACACGTAGAGGCGCTTACCGGGCTGGTCTTCCCAACCGGGAACCGGGATGCCCCAGTCAATATCGCGTGTCATCGCACGCGGGCGAATATCCTCAAGGAAGTTCTTCGAGAACTTAATGACGTTGGGACGCCATGTGCCGGAACGATCACGATCATCCAGCCATGCTGAAAGCGCGTCAGCCAGTGCGGGAAGATCCAGGAAGTAGTGGACGGACTCCACGAATTCGGGGGTTTCGCCGTTGATTCGCGAATGAGGATTGATCAGATCTGTGGGATCAAGCTGGTTACCACAGTTATCGCACTGATCGCCGCGAGCGCCTTCTGCACCACAAATCGGACAGGTACCTTCGATGTAACGGTCGGGAAGAGTGCGTCCGGTCGAAGGCGAGATCGCCGCGCGGGTGACCTGTTCGATCATGTAACCGTTATCGCGGACGGTCCGGAACATGTCTTGAACAACGCGGTAGTGATTTCCAGCGGTCGTGCGTGTGAACAGGTCGTAGGACAGTCCCAGTTGAACGAGGTCTTCGACAATGAGCCGGTTGTTCTGGTCGGCCAGCTCGCGCGCGCTCATTCCGGCGCCATCGGCGGCAACCAGAATGGGGGTTCCGTGTTCGTCGGTTCCGGACACCATGAGCACGTCGTGCCCGGCCATTCGCATGTAGCGAGAGAAAACATCGGAGGGAACTCCGAAACCGGCAACGTGACCAATGTGGCGAGGGCCGTTGGCATAGGGCCATGCAACGGCAGACAAAATACGACTCATGGTCCCCTAGTCTAGTGCCTATTGGCGCTCCAGTCGTCCCTGCCCTATTCTCGAAGCACACGCTGCTCATACTTTGGGAGGATGTTATGCCCCGCGCGCTCATCATTGTTGATGTTCAACCTACTTTTTGCGAAGGCGGTGCTCTTCCTGTTGAAGGCGGGAATGCCTGCGCTCAGCGCGTCGCTGATTTTGCTGCCGCGCACGCAGCGGATTACGACTGCATCGTGACTTCACAAGATTGGCATATTAATCCGGGGACGCATTTCTCTGACCATCCCGACTTCGTTGACACCTGGCCTCCTCACGGAGTTGCAGGTACTGCCGAGGCCGAGCTGCACCCAGCCCTTGCTGCCCTCCACGCGGATGTCACCATCCACAAGGGCATGTACGAGGCCGCTTATTCTGCCTTTGATGGCGAAGATGTAGCAACAAAGCGTCCCCTGCTTGAGCTCCTTCGCGACAAAGGTATTGATTCGCTGGATGTTGTCGGTCTTGCTCAGTCCCACTGCGTATGCGAAACAGCGCTGGACGGCGTGAAGGACGGTTTTAAAGTGCGGGTCTTCACCGACCTCACTGAGCCCGTCAGCCCCGAGTTGGGTGAGCTCGCCGCCGCACGCATGGCCGAGGCCGGAGTTGAGTTGGTCCCCTCTCAGGCCTGATTCACGCCCGCTGCTCTGATTCGCACCCACTCCCCTAGTTTGTGCGTGCGAGTGCCGCGCGGTAGAGCTCGTTCTTGCGTAGCCCTGTGGCCTCGGCAACCTCGGCAGCGGCATCCTTCAAACGCATTCCCTCTGCTGCCAAGGCAAGCACTGCCTCGACATGGTCATCTGCATTGCCCTGCGCATGTCCGGGTGCAATCACCAGCGTGATTTCACCGAGAACTTCACCTTCTGTGGCCTCAACCAGTTCTGCGAGGCTCCCGCGGATCACCTCTTCGTAGGTTTTTGTCAGCTCTCTACACAGCGCGGCTTGGCGATCGGTACCAAAGACCTCAGCCATGAGAATCAGAGTGTCATGGACACGTTTAGGTGATTCGAAGAAGATCAGGGTGTGAGGGTCTTGCGCAAGGGCCTTCAAATAGCGCGTTGCTTCACCAGTTTTTCGGGGAAGGAAGCCCTCGAAAGCAAAGCGATCGGAGGGAAGCCCTGACAGGGCCAGTGCAGTAACGGGAGCCGAGGGTCCCGGGAGGACACTGACGTGGACGCCAGCCGCCGTGGCCTCGTGAACCAGGCGGAACCCTGGGTCGGAAACCGTCGGCATTCCCGCATCGGAAACCATGACGACGCGCGCACCTGCCCGCGCCTGCTCGACGACTGCCGAGGCCTTAGCGGACTCATTGTGATCGTGGAGGCTCATCAGCTTGGCGCTCAGACGGATTCCCATTCTCGAGGCCAAGGCGAGGAGGCGGCGCGTGTCTTCGGCAGCAATAATGTCCGCCTGCTCAAGTGCCGGGGCTAAGCGCGCGGAAACATCGCGCACGTCACCAATCGGGGTGGCCGCAAGGAGGATTGACGCGGGGGCCTGAATATAATCCTGGTCTTCACTCACGCGTTAATCGTCGCACCTTTGGGTGTGCTACTCCACTTGAGCAAGGGCCTCGGTAAACTGGTCGGGTGGACGACAAGACTCTTTCCGATTCAGATATTCCCGAAGACCCCACCTTGGGTCTGGACCAAGATTCCCCTGCTGTTGCGCCCGAGCCTCTTCCCGAGGCCGAGGAAGGCGAGCCTAGCCTTTCGACGGAGGTGAACAAGGCCTCGGCAGAGGCGAACGAGGCTCATGCCGTTCCCGAAGGAACGGGACGCGAATGGAAGCCCGTCCCCATTCCCAGGTGGGCGCGTTTCCCGATGTCTGCGCAAGCCGGCTGGGTAGCAACTCTTGTGACGACGCTTGTGGCAGCGCTCATAAGGCTTCCTGGTCTTGGAACGATTAAGACTCTGGTCTTCGATGAGACCTACTACGTGAAAGACGCCTACTCCCTGATGACTTTGGGCTATGAGGGAAGCTGGGCGAAGGATAACGACCCGATGTTTATCGCGGGTGATTACTCTGGGCTTTCGACCAATGGTGGGTACGTCGTTCACCCATCGGTCGGAAAGTGGCTGATCAGCTTGGGAATGCGCATCTTCGGAGCAACCAATCCGGTCGGCTGGCGCATCAGTGCAGCCATCGCAGGAATCATTCTTGTCTTCCTTACCGCGCGAATTGCACAGCATTTGTTCCGTTCCCCCGCTATCACAGCACTTGCGGGATTCTTTATGGCAACAGATGGCATCGCAATTGTTCTCTCGCGAACTGGGCTTTTGGATGTATTCCTGGCGATGTTTGCCGCTGCCGCATTCCTTGCCGTCCTGAAAGATCAGGAGATCTCGCATCCACGTTTGGTCGAAAAACTTTCCCAATGGAAGCCGGATCCTGATAATCCCTCTCGAATCGGCCCTCATGCGGGTGCACGCTGGTGGCTATTGGTCGCGGGTATCTTGTGTGGCCTTGCGATGTCGGTCAAATGGTCGGGGCTCTACGCACTGGCTGTCTTGGGCTTGTTTGTTGCTTTCCGCGACTGGATGACTCGCCGTCGCTTTGGGCATCCACGCGCGTTTTACGCAACTTTGATCAATGACACCTCTGTTGCATTCTTGGCCATGGTTCCGCCCGCAGTGATCACGTATATCGCCTCGTGGTTCGGCTGGTTTACGCACTGGAATGCCTACGGTCACAAAACTCACGGCTTTATTGGGGCATTCCGCGACCTGTGGGACTACCACGTAGGAATGCTGAAGTTCCACACTGGTTTAACCACTCCGCACACCTATCAGGCTCATCCCGCACAGTGGTTTGTTCAGGCGCGCCCGACCTCCTTCGCTTGGAACAAAATCGCGGACGCAAGCTGCGATAAGTCGGATTGTGTCAACGCCGTTGTCGCACTAGGGAATCCGCTTCTGTGGTGGTTCGCAGCCATTGCCTTCTTCATCGTCTTGTTCGTGACGTTGCGGGACCGCAACTGGAGAACTGGCTTTGTTGTCTGCGGATACTTAGCGATGTACTTCCCATGGTATTTGAACGCAAACCGAACGATCTTTAATTTCTACACGATTGCTTTCGTGCCGTTTGTCTGTCTGAGTGCGGCATGGGTGATTGGGCTGATGCTGGATCAAACTCGCTGCGAGGTAGATCCAGACCGCATGTATGCCTCTCAACCTCTTGAAGAGGGTGACTACCGATGGATGGGCGCTAATGTCGTGACGCGTCAAAGGTTTGCCATTGGCGCTGTGGTCATTGTTCTGCTCATTACAGCTGTCTCGATCTTCTTTATGCCCCTGTGGAGAGGGGATCTCATCTCGTACAACTTCTGGCACATTCACATGTGGTTCCCGACGTGGATCTAAAGTGAACTGCCATTCGCAGTAAGACGCATGTGCCCGCGAACATCCGTTCGCGGGCACTACTTTTACGTAGCGAAGAAAAACTGTATCGATTGCGCCGCGAAGAAACGCAGTGTACGCGCAGCATAGTGAGACATAGTGAGGCAAAGCCAAAGATTAAGTAGCTGCCGAAAGACTAAGTGGACGGGCTAAAAGTGAATTGATAATCGTCCACGGGTTCACAACCTGCAGTGCCTGAGAACCCAAATAAAAACCTCTTCATAAAAGCCTCTAACTCCGGCTAAAGCAAACGACCAAACAAACCTCACTGGCCACTCATAACTCCGCCGAGAAGAGCATCTGGAGCTTCATACGAAGAGAATAAAAGAGAGATACGAGAGCGAAGAAACTGACTCTGTGTTTGCGAGGCCGTTGCAGACTATGGCGTGGGGCGTTTCTGATTTTGCGTAGTGTTTGCCTGATGGGCGGGAGTTGTGTTCGCCCGTTAGTGGCCAGTGTGGATACAGGTGTGGAACACTGCTGTGTGTTGTGTTGTGCGCGTGGTAGCCGCGCGTGCTGTGTGTAGGTAAAAGAAGAGAGGGGGGTTTGGAACAGTGTTCCAAACCCCCC
>ERZ773057.378-NODE-378-length-19257-cov-87.749349_pt1 | contig 19257 bp, 15 predicted proteins | sample MGYA00580629_ERZ773057 | MGnify/ENA primary metagenome ERZ773057 (study PRJEB29015, sample SAMEA2738143) | human oral metagenome | biome: human oral; feature: human-associated habitat; material: saliva | place: China | collected 2163 ...
CAGGTGGGTGGCGACCAGGTCGGGTTCCTCGGCCACGAACACGGGGGCGATGGCGTCGAGGTCGTCGCGCACGGCGTCGGTCAGGGCCGAGATTTCTCCGATCTTGGCGGGCAGGATCGGCCAGGAGTCGTCGCCGCACACGGCGCACCAGGCGTCGCGGCGCTCCTGAACGCGGATGAGGGCGCGGTGCAGGTCGGGCACATGCACGCCGGGGCGCACGAGGTCCTGGGCCTGCTTGACCAGGCGCGTACGCTCAGCGCGGCTCATGGTGATGTCGTGGTCCTTGCGCCACTGCTTGGGGGCGGTCGCGATGACCATGTCGGCGGCGCTGCGCTCGAAGACGCGGGGCTTGAAGACGTCGAGGACGTCGGCGATGCCGTCGAACATGGCGAGCTGGCGGTCCCACTGGGCCAGCGTCGCGGCGGGCTTGATCCCGGCCTCGCCAGCGACGGCGGAGATGTGGACGCGCAGCTCAGGCAGGGCCTGAGCCAGCCGGTTGACGCGCACGAGAGCGTCGGAGGCCTGCTCGTCTGAGGTCAGGATCGCCGAGGACCAGGCGGAGGATGCGCCTGCGCTCAGGCGGCCGGAGTCGAGGGCTTCGCGCAGGAGAGCACGGGCGCTCTCGCCCTGGTCCGTGGCGATGTCGAAGAGGGCCTGCTCAGACAGGCGCACGCGCGTCGTTGGCGCGTCGTCACCGCTGGTGAGGTCTGTCAGGGCACGCAGCGCGTCGGCCGCGCACACGCCGAAGCGGCCGTAGGGCTCATGCAGGGCGCGGGCGTAGGAGTCCAGGGAAGAGCGCACATGGCGCAGCCTCTGACGCATCGCGTCGACGGCCTCCTGGTCGACGACGGGCGCCATGTCGTCGATCGCTTCCTTGACGCGAGCGGCCAGGGAGCGCCTCGCGTCGGAGTATCCGTCAATGTTGGCGACGACGTCGGACAGGCCCAGGTCCGCCAGGCGCGAGTAGGCGGCGATCGAGCGCGAGGGCGCGGTGGACACATGCAGGACGGAACGCCCGGTCGCGGCGGCGTCCGCGAGGATCGCGGCCACGATGGAGGCGTCGTCGCTGTGGGCGGGAACGTCGATGAGGACGGAGCGCCCCTCGGAGGCGGCTTCGACGGCATCCTGCTGGACGGGGATCAGGTCGCCGACGCCCTTCTCGGCCCAGGGGTCACGGTCGCCGGGGTTGCGCGTCAGGGGATCGCCTGTCAGGTCGCGCAGCGCGTCCTGGTCCCCGGCGAGCGCGCGGATGACCGTGGAGTCAGCCAGGGCCTCGATGTCGGAGTCGAGGCTGGCGGACAGGGGGCCCGCGGGGTGACTGAAGAGGCCGACGACCAGCTCGTCGCGTAGTTCGAAGCGCGCCAGGACGCCGCAGGCCTGGCGCAGGGCACTCATGGCCTGGGAGGAGGAGAATCCGTGGTGTCCGGTGGCCTGGGCGAGAATGTCGCGCCCGTCGATGTCGACGCCGGCGCCGCGCAGGGCGTTTTCGAGCTCGGGCGCCAGCAGCGCGCCGTGTCCGACGGCGATGAGCACGTCGTCGTCGCGCCGCACGAGGCGCACGGGGCGCAGGAGGGCGGGGGCGGTGATGATCTCGGTCCCGTGTCGCCACGACGCGGTTCCAATGGCCAGGTGGATGGGCCCGGTGCCGTGCGCGGCGGAGCGCTCCTCGGAGCGGGCGATGATCGCGCGGGCCCGGCCGAGCGCGCGTCCTAGGGCGATGGGTTCGCGAATGAGCAGGCTGAGGCGCACCGGGTGTTCGGTGAAGAGCTGGGCCAGGCCGCCGGGGTGGGCCTCGGTCAGCGACAGCGTCGGCAGGTTCTTGCTGTCGGCGGCGATGGTCTCCTCGAGTCGTGTGCGCCACGCGGTGCGCGCCTGACCGACAAGGGTGGTCGGGTGCGTCGACGTGGACGAGGCCTCGGTGACCTCGGGCTCTGGAGCGGAACGGCGCGAAAAGATACTAGGAACCACGTTTCCACCCTACGGCAGTAGCCCCTTATTGTGTGACGCGGCGCGCCCGGATGAGGTCGACCAGGGAAATGGTCACAACAGCTCCGATGATGAGGGCCATGCCGACGATGTCGGCACCCGTGTAGGAGCTTCCCATGATGAGGGCGGAAAAGCCGGTGGCAGCGATGGGTTCGACGCATCCCACGAGCGACGCGCGCACGGGTCCGATGCGGTCCACGCCCCACAGGTAGGCGGTGAAGGCGACAGCGGTGCCCAGCACGACCGTGATGACCATGGCGAGTACAACGTCGGGCGTCCAGGTGATCGAGTAGCGCCACACGCGCCCGACGAGGCCCACCCCGGCTCCGGCGATGATCAGGCCATAGCCGACGACGAGCTCGGCGCCGTAGGCTGCGATGAGGCGCGCCGGTAGGAGCGTGTAGGTCGCGAGCGTGAGGGCGGCGACGGCTCCCCAAGCGAGCGTGACGGGCGTGAGAGCGAGGGTATCCAGTGACCCATGCGTGGAGAGCAGAAAAGTGCCGGACAGGGCCAGGACGATGGCGACAACCTCGGCGGCGCGCGGCCAGCGGCGGTGGCTCAGGCACACCCAGACGACGATGAGAATGAGGCCGAGGTATTGGAGGACGGTGCCGGTCCCGGCGTTGGAGGCGCGGATGACCTCCATGTAGCTAATTTGACAGGCGGCGAGGCCGAAGAGAGCGTAGACGACGAGGGTGCGCCAGTTGCGCGCGCTCGTGACGAGCTCACGATGGGCGGGGGTGATCCCACGCGAGCGAGCCAGGGCGGAGGCGATGGTGAGCACACCGGCAGTGAACATGCGACAGAAGCTAATGAGGGTGAGCTCAATGCCATGGCCGGTCATCAGATAGTCGGCGGACACACCGGAGGCGCCCCAGCAGAGGGCGGCCACAATGGTCACAATGTACCCGACGGCATTGCGCATGAAAACCCCTCAACAGTGCCCCCGAGACGATTCGAACGTCCGACACCCGCTTTAGGAGAGCGGTGCTCTATCCCCTGAGCTACGAGGGCGTGACAAGTTGTCCGCGCCCACTGTAGCAAAGTGGGCGCGCCGTCGCCGCCTCATCCACCCCGGGAAGCGCATCCTCGCCCGGGACATTGCGCACATAGACGAGGCCGGGGTCCCTTCGCGGGGACGCCCCGGCCTCGCCAGTGGCACCTTAGCGGCGTTCCCACTCCGTGTGGACGGCGGTCGCTCCCTCGCCCAGGTGGGCGGAGGGCACGACCATCACGGGGCAGGTGGAGTGGTGGAGCACGGTCTGCGAGGTCGATCCGAGGAGGACCCCGGCCAGGCCGCCGCGCCCGCGCGTGCCGACGACGACCAGGTCGACGGCGGTGGAGAACTCGATGAGCAGCGACGCCGCGGAGCCGTCAAGAGCGTGACGTGAGACGTGCATGTCGTCGCCGTCCAGGACAGCGTCAATGGCGGCGTCCATGCCTTCGCGGACCTGGGCGAGCAGCGCCGAGTGGTCAACGCCCGTCGGGGTCCACGCCATGACGGAGGGGCCAGCGGCGATCGGCACGGCCGAGACGGCGGTCACGCGAGCGTTCCACACGCGGGCCTCGTCGATCGCGCGCTTGAGGGCGCACGAGGGCTGGTCCGTGCCGTCGATGCCCACGACGATGCGATCGACGGGCGTGAACTTCTTGCCCGAGGTGTGGCGCGGAACCACGACGACGGGGCACTTGGCGTGCGCGGGCAGGGCCGAGGAGACGGTGCCAAGGAGACGATCGGCGAAGCCTCCCCCACCGCGCGAACCGACGACGATCATGTCGACCTCGGCGGAGAAGTCGATGAGGACGCCCGCCGGGTCGCCCGGCTCCGTCGAACCGGACACGTGCGCGGCGCCGCGCTCACGGGCCAGCGCCTTGGCTTCCTCGACGACCTGTTCGGCACCGGCCTTGAGGGCCTCGTCGTCGAGAACGGCGTACCCGCCGTCGAGGGCGGCGGCAGAGTAGGAGGCCAGCGCGTAGGTGCACAGGCAATGGATGCGCGCTCCGGTGCGCGCGCCGCGATCAGCGGCCCATGTGACGGCGGCAAGGCTCTCCTTCGAGCCATCGACACCGACCAGAATGACTTCGGTAGAACTCATCATGTCCTCCTCGTGGTGGCAGTCACTTATATTGTGCCGTATTTTGACGCTGCGCGAAAGCCCAAGAGGCCGCAGACAAGACAATCGCCGCAGCCCTCGGGCTGCGGCGATTGTCAAGAGTTAACGCTGCTCAGTAGCGCACGTAGGTGGCGCCACCGCGCACCGGCGAGATCTGAGACAGGCGGCCGGGGACCGTCGCCTCAACCATCTGGCCGTTGCCGATGTAGATGGCGACGTGACCGGGGTAGGACACGATGTCGCCGGGCTGCGGGTCGGACACGATGGTGCCGCCAGCGGTCTGAGCGGAGGAGGAGTGGGGCAGGTTGATGCCAGCGGCCGCGTAGGCGTACTTGACCAGGCCCGAGCAGTCCAGGCCAGCGAGGGTCTCGCCACCGTAGACGTAGGGGATGCCGGTCAGGCCCAGGGCGACGGACACGATGTCGGAGCCAGCGGCGTTCACGGCGGCCTGGCGGGCGGAGGTGTCGGTCGAGGTGGCCTCGCCGCGGGTCTCCGAGCGCGAGGCGGCGCCTTCGGAGTTGTCGTTGGCGGCGGCGGGGGCCGCAGCGGCGGGGGCCGGCTCCGGCTCGGGGGCCGGGGGCGCCTCGGCGGTGACGGACGCGACGACGTCATCCTCGGCGGTCCACGCGATATCGGGAACCTCAACCGTGGTGACATCATCGACCGCAATGGTCGTGGTGTTCAGGTCCGCGCTCTGCGGCTCGGACTGGGGGGTGGCCGGGGCGGCGTTAGCGACACCGGCGGCAATCGCGGTCAGCGCAACACCGGCTGCCGACGCGAAGGCGATCGGGCGAGCGGCGTTCGTGGGGGCCACGCCCTCGACCACAGCGGCGGTCATGGGGCGGCGTGCCAGGCGGTGACGCGGAGCAGGCTTAGAAGTCTTCACTCGTTTTCTCCCTGTTTCCCTGCGAGGTTAGCTGTCGGGTTCGGGCGGGAGGCCCGGCTCGTCGTGCGAGCTTCACCCCAAGGCTACGAGGAGCCGGAAATGGGTTCCCCGCGTGAGACGCTGTTTCCACACCATCCGTTGTCTCACTTCGGGTGCCGGATGGGCGGTTGGTCTGATGACCGGTACTCACTATAGCCTGCACAGCTGGTCAATGTCACGTTCCGGTAACACGTCAACACCCCTCAATACCCCACCGTTATCGTTTCGTGACATTTGAGCCCCGCGATTTCGGGGAAAACTGGACCTATCACTAACTCGTCACACTTGTTCCATAATCCGAGATAGGCTCGTTTCCGTGCAAAACGAAGGCCGAGACCCGAATGGGCCCCGGCCTCGTCACACTCGCGCCTACTCGCCGCGCACGAACAGGTGAGCGGCCAGTGGCATCGCGATGGTCAGGTAACCGCGAACCTCCCCGGCCTCGTCGAGCGCGGAGACGCGCACGACGTCGCCGTGCGCCGACAAGCCCACGCGCGCGCCCGGACGCAGGCCCAGCTCATCGAAGGCGGCCAGCAACTCAGGGGCAGCCTGGATGGGCTCGCCGATGCGCGCCAGGGTCAGCGCGCCCGACTCAAACGAGCGCACCGCGAGCTCCGCGGAGTGCAGGCGCTCAGCACCACTCACGCCCGGCAGGGGGTTGCCGTAGGGATCGAGCGTGGGATCGTGAAGCAGCTCCACCAGGCGCGCCTCGACGGCGTCGCTCATGACATGCTCCCATCGGCAGGCCTCGTCGTGGACCTGTGCCCACTCCAGCCCGATGACGTCGAGCAGCAGGCGCTCGGCCAGGCGATGCTTGCGCAGTACCTCGGTCGCATGCGCGCGCCCCTCCTCGGTCAGCTCCAGACGCCGGTCCCCCATCACGTGCAGCAGCCCATCGCGCTCCATGCGCGCGACCGTCTGCGACACCGTCGGCCCGGAATGTCCCAGGCGATCCACAATGCGGGCGCGCAGGGGCGTCACCCCGTCTTCCTCGAGCTCAAGAATGGTCTTGAGATACATCTCGGTGGTGTCAATCAGGTCTGCCACGTCGTCCTCCTTCAAGGGGCACCTACGAACACCAGGATAGGGTGACCTTCCTTTTCTTGGATGGAATCGACACACTCATGCGAAAAAGTGCGCGTCGTGACGTGCGCTTTTTCACCCTAATTCGATCAATGGGCATGATGGAAATAGATCCGCGCGCAGGGATAGGCTGTGGACATGGTGGCTTTCCCCGACATTGACCCGGTCCTCCTGCCCGCCGACGGCCGCTTCGGCTGCGGCCCTTCCGTGGTGCGCATCGACCAGCTCGAAGCTCTCTTCACTCCCCTCCTCATGGGTACCTCCCACCGCGCGGCCCCCGTGCGCAGCGTCGTCGCCTCCCTCAAGGAGGGTCTGCGCACGCTCCTGAACATTCCCGACGGCTACGAGGTCGTCCTGGGCAACGGCGGCGCCTCCGCGTTTTGGGACGCGGCCTGCGCGTGCCTTATCTCCTCGCGCGCGGCCTTCGGCTCCTGGGGCGCCTTCGGAGCGAAGTTCGCCACCTCAGCCGAGCGCGCACCACACCTGGCCGCTCCCCTCATCGACGAGGCCGTGGCGGGTTCCCTGGTCACGCTAGCACCGCGCTCGGCCGCCGAGGGCGTCGACGCGTACGCCTACCCGCACAACGAAACCTCGACGGGCGTCACATCCCCCGTCTACCGTGTGGATGCGCCCGGCGCGCTGACCCTCGTGGATGCCACCTCCATCGCGGGTGCCGCGCCCGTGGACCTCACCCAGGTCGACGCCTACTACTTCTCGCTGCAAAAGGCCATCGGTTCGGACGGCGGCCTGTGGGTGGCCATCCTCTCCCCCGCCGCCATCGAGCGCGCCCGCGCTATCGAGGCCGCCCCGGGCGGACGCTGGATCCCCCAGTTCCTCTCCCTATCCGCCGCGATCGACAACTCGCGCAAGGACCAGACGCTCAACACCCCGGCCCTGGCGACCATCATCATGGCGCAGCGCCAGGTCGCGTGGCTCAACGAGCTCGGCGGAATGGAGGCCGTGAGCGCCCACTGCGCCCAGGCCTCGTCCCTCGTCTACGACTGGGCGATCGCACACCCGGCGCTCTACCCGTTCGTGGCCGAGGAGGCGTGGCGCTCGCCCGTCACGGCAACGATCGAGATCAACGCCGACGTCAAGGCCTGTGACCTGGCCGCGCACCTGCGTGCCCACGGCATCGTGGACATCGGCGCCTACCGCGGCGTGGGTGCCAACCAGCTGCGCATCGGCACCTGGCCCAGCGTGCAGATCGGAGACGTCGAGGCGCTCTTGGAGTGCATCGACTACTGCCTGGAACGCGTCCTCTGATCGCCCACCCGCGCGGGGGCGTCAGGCCGAGGTGACCGACCGGCGCGGCGCATCCACCGAGGAGTCGGCGTCCACGCCCACCCACGGGAACGAGGGCCGACGCACGACGCGCCCCTTCCAGTGGATCATCGCCCACGCGCCGCACACGAGCGCGATACCCAGGGACGCGATCCCGCCCACCAGGAGCGCCCAGCGCGCGCCGAACGTCGTCCCCACCCACCCGATAAACGGCGAGCCGATCGGCGTCGCGCCCAGGAAGACCAGGGAGTACAGGGCCATGACGCGCCCGCGCTTGTCTGGTTCCGTGCGAGTCTGAACCAGGGCGTTCGCGCTCGTGTTCATCGTGAGCATCCCAAAGCCCGTGGGGATCGACAGGAGAGCGAACCACCAATAGGACGGCGCGAGGCCCAGCGCGATCTCCGCGCTACCGTAGAAGGCGGCACCCATGAGGATCGTGCGCAGGCGCGGGGCCCGGCGCGCAGCCCCCGTTGCGCCCAGGATCGAGCCCAGTGCCATAAACGACGACAGGATGCCGAAGGACCCGGCGGCCTTGCCGAACACCGTCGTGGCCATCAGCGCGCTGGTCATCTGAAAGTTCATGCCCAGGGCGCTCACGACGAAGATGAGCGCCAAGATGATGCGAATGTCCGTGCGACTGTGCACGTAGGCGACGGATTCGGCCAGCTGGCCGCGAGCACGCGGCACGAGGGTGCGCGGGTAGAGGCGGTCGGCGCGCATGAGGGCCAGGGCAATGACGGGGGCGGCGAACATGCCGGCGTCGATGAGGAAGACCGGGCCAACGCCCCACCAGTCGATGAAGAATCCCGCCGAGGCCGGGCCGATGAGTCGCGCAGTGTGGAAGGCGGTGGCGTTCAGGGCGACAGCGTTGGCCATCTTGTCGGCTGGCACAAGCTCGCCGACGAAGGACTGGCGCGCGGGTGTGTCGATCGCGGAGATGGTCCCCGAGATGAAAGCCAGGACGTACTGGTGCCACAGCTGCCCCGTGCCCGTCAGGACGACCAAACCGATGATGAGGGAGACGAGGCCCACCCCGACCTGCGTGCATTGGAGGAGGCGCCGACCGGGGACGCGGTCCGCCAGCACCCCCGCGTGGGCGGAAAACAGGATGATGGGCATGAACTGGAGGGCGGTGACGACGCCGACCTGGGAGGCGTCGTGGTCGGTCAGGACGGTGAGCACGTACCAGTCCTGGGCGACGCGCTGAAGCCACGCGCCGGTCGACGCGATCAGGGACGCGATGAACCAGTAGCGGTAGTTGACGTAGCGCAGCGAGGCGAACGTAGCCGACATGTCTTTCCTCCTCATCCTGTGCCCCTCCACGAACGAGGCCTGGGCGAAGCGCGCGATCCTCGTTCGTACGCGTTCTTTCAGAATACGACTGCCCCGCCGCAGCGACGCTGCGACGGGGCGACAAGTACGCGATAGGTGAGCAATCAGGCGGCGCCGAGGAGGCGCTGGATCGGACCCATCAGGAAGTAGATGACGAACAGGCCGGAGACCAGCCACATGAGCGGGTGGACCTTGCGAGCCTTGCCCACGACGAGCTGGATGACCGTGTAGGTCACGAAGCCTACGCCGATGCCGACGGACACGGAGTAGCCGAAGGGCATGAAGGCCACCGTCATGAAGGCCGGGATCGCGACCTCGGGGTCCTTCCAGTCGATCTCGAGGACCTGGGTCATCATGAGGTAGCCGACGAACACGAGGGCCGTGGAGGCGGCCTCGGTCGGGACGAGCTCGACGAGGGGGGCCAGGAAGGTCGAGAGCAGGAAGAGCACGCCGGTGACCACGGAGGCCAGGCCGGTGCGAGCGCCCTCGGCGACGCCCGACGCGGACTCGACGTAGGAGGTGTTCGAGGAGACGCCGCCCACGCCGCCGGCCACGGCGGCCAGCGAGTCGATCACCAGGATCTGGCGGGTCTTGGGCGGGTTGCCGTCCTTGTCGAGGAGGTCACCCTCGGCGCCCACGGCCACCATGGTGCCCATCGTGTCGAAGAAGTCGGCGAGCATGAGGGAGAAGACCAGGAGGATGACGGAGACGACGCCGAGCTTGCCGAAGCCGCCAAAGAGGTCGACTTTGCCGAGCGTGTTGAAGATCGGAACCGCGATCGGGGAGTGCGTGAGCTCGGGGACGGTCTTACCCCAGCCGGTCGGGTTCGTCTCGGAGATGAGCTTGATGCCGGCGAAGAACTGGACGATGACCGCCATCACGGTGGAGGCGACGATCGAGATCAGCACCGCGCCCTTGACGCCTCGCACGTGGAGGATGATCATGAGGAACAGGCCGAACACGAAGACGAGGGCCGGCCACCCGTCGAGCGACCCCGAAATACCAAACTGGACGGGGGTCGCGCCCGTACGCACGATGCCCGCGTTGACCAAGCCGATGAGGGACACGAACAGGCCCAGGCCCACCGTGATGGCGGTCTTGAGGGCCGGGGGAACGGCGCGGAAGACAGCCTCACGGAAGCCGGTCAGAACCAGCAGGAAGATGAGGATACCTTCCCAGGCGATGACGCCCATGGCCTCGCCGTAGCTCAGGCCCGCGCCGCGCACCAGGGTGAAGGCGACGACGGCGTTGAGGCCGAGGCCGGCGGCGAGGGCGAGGGGGTAGTTGGCGACGACGCCCATGAGGATCGTCATGATGCCCGCGACAAGCGCGGTGCCGGCGGCGATGCCCTCGTTCGTGATCGGACCGTCTTTGGGGATGGCCTCGCCAAGAATCAACGGGTTGACGACCAGGATGTAGGCCATCGCGAAGAAGGTGACAATTCCACCGCGGATTTCGCGACCGATGGTCGAACCGCGCTTGGAAATCTGGAAGAACGAATCGAGTGACTGTGTGAAGCCGCCGCGGGACGGGGCGGTCTTTTCTTGGGTATTCACTGGTTAATCGTGCCTGGTCGCGCCCGGCGACGCAAACATACCCGCCGTGTTCCCACTTGTTGAGAAAGTACCCGGGAGTCGCCTCCCGGGTACTTCCTATCAGTTCGTGTGCCGAGGCCTCAGTCGGCTTGACGCTGCCCGCTCTCCTCAGGGGTGTCCTCGGAGTGGTGCGCACCCTGCGCCTGCTCTGCCACGGCCTCGTCGGAAGGGGACTCCTTGACAGGGTGCGGCATCGGCTCGGCGTCCAGCGCGCCCTCATTCACGCGGGAAGGACGAACCGGCCAGGCCGTCCCATTCTTGGGCACGTCCGTCTCCGAATGGGAACCGCACGTGTGATCCAGCGACACGACGGCACCGTCATCGGTCGCCCACTCGTTCGCGCACACGCCGAACATCTGGCGCATGCCGCCGCTCATCTTCACGAGGAAACCGCAGGTCGAGCAGGTGTTGCGCGCACGACGCCCCGCCTTCGGGCCGCGCTCCGACTCATACCAGCGCTTCGCAGCCTGGCTGCGCCCCTCCTCGGACAGGACGCGTGGGCGCCCCATGCCGGGTTCGCGCACGACCGGCAGGTCCGGGTCCTCGCTGGTGTCCTCGAAGCTGTGCTCCAAGCGCTCGTCGTCAGCCACGTAGGGCAGAGTGTCCTCGCGCGAAATATCCGAAGGCCGCAGGCGCTCCTCCCACGGCACCCACTCGGGGGCCAAAAGCGCGCCCTCGCGCGGGGTCATGTCGACCTCGCACACGGTGGCGACGCGCCCGCGCGGCACGCGCGCCACTGTCACCGCCCAGCACCAGCCCACGTAGCCCGCATCCGTGGAGGCGAAGTAGTGCGTACCCAGGCGATCCGACACCATCTCGAAACCCACGTGCTCACCGACAGGGCGCGGGTGCGCCACGGCCTCGGCGCCCGCGCGTGCCACGTCGAGCGCGGCCTCCAGGACGGCGTCCTTTTTCACTGCCCGCGTACGGGCCACAGTCTTAGGCATCAAATTCCTCTGCGACGGCGCGCAGCACCTTCGCGATCTTGGTCGCGTTGTCCGGGTAGGATCCGCGGCGCAGCGCGGCGCTCGAGGAGTCGAGGAGCTTGATAAGGTCCTCGACCACGGGCACCATCGCCTGCGGCTTGCGGCGCTTGGCACGGGCAACGGAAGCTGTCTCCTTCAGGAAACGCACGCTGAGCGCCTGCGGTCCCTTGCGTCCGTCGGCCACCGAATACTCCACGCGAGCACCCACCCTGGGACTGCGCACATCGGCCGGCAGCGCGGACGAGTGGAGGAAGACATCCGCCCCGTCGTCTCCCGCGATGAAGCCGAAACCGCGATCAGCGTCGAAGAACCTCACTTTACCGGTGGGCATGGTCCCCTCCTTCTCTCAATAGTCTCTCAGCCCTATGGGCTCCCCCTATCATAGGGTGCTCTCCCGCCCGGCGTCGGAGCCTTACGACTGCCTGTAGCGAACAGCACCGCTGCCCCCTCTTTCGCGTACACTGACCCTCAGCAGCACCCACGTTTCGCATAGTGCGTCACATCGCTGACCAACGCGCGCGCCGTGGTGTACGTTAGCCTGTTCACCACAATGCAGGAGGACCCCGTGTCACGAATCCGCCGCTTCAGCGTCGCCGCTATGCTCACCTCGCTCCTGATTGCGCTCGGTGCCCCCGCGTTCGCCACCTCCCCCGTTACCACGACCGGCATCGTGACCGACCCGACGGGGTGGCTGACTGACTCCGACCGCACCACCATCGAGACCGCTGCGCGCACCGCCCGTTCCAAGGGCGTCTCCGTCGATGTTGTCATCGTTGACAACTTCTCGAACATGGACGCGGCTCAGTGGTGTGAACAGACCCTGAAGAACTCGGTTGCCTCCAACGGCACCATCATCTACTACATCGGCTACGAGACACGAAAGGACGGGTCGTGCGTCAAAGGCGGATCGATTTCATCGAGCGTGCGCGCCGAGGCCCGCGCCGTCGCCGAGGCGAAACTCTCCAGCAACCCCCTGACGCCCTCCGACGCCGCAGCAGGAGCCGTCGCCTTCATTGACCACGTCGCTTCCAACAAGAATTCGACGACAAGCTCGACGGGCTCACACTCCTCGAGTTCTTCTAGCTCTTTCAGCTTATTCGGCACCGGACGTTCCTTGCTCCCCTCGATCCTGGTTGGATTCTTGCTGATCTCATACTTTGTTCGACGCAACTCGCGCCGCTCCGTTCCCACCGCCGCACAGACTCCCACCCAGCCCAGCAAGGCACCCGTCGCGAACGCGGCAGAAATGGCCACGTTGGCCAACCGACAGCTCCTGGCCGCCGACGAACAGGTGCGCAGCGCCTCCGACGAACTCGACTTCGCGCGCCTCCAATTCGGTATCGCGGCAACGGACGAGTTCTCCCGCACCCTCGAGGCCGCCAAGGCCGCCGTCTCGCGCGGCTTCGACGCCCAACAGCGGATGGAGGACGCCCACAGCGACGCGGAGAAGGCGTCCCTGGCCTCGGCCATCATGCGTGACCTCGGGACGTACATGAACCCCCTTAGCGCCATGCAGGACTCCTTCGAGCACAAGCGCTCCGAGCAGGCCAGCCTCCCGCGCCGTATCAGCGAGGCCTCCGAGCGCCTCGCCGAGCAGCGCGGCGACCTGGAGCGGGCGTCCACCGAGCTGGTCTCGATCAGCGGCATCTACCCCGCCCAGATGCTCGCTTCCCTGCAGGACAACCCCGAGCAGGCCCTGGCGCTCCTGGCAACCGCTGAAACCGCTATCGCGACTGCGAAGCGGGAGGTGGACAGCGACCGCACCCTGGCGGAGAGTTCGCTGGATACGGCCCATCGCGCGCTCATGATGGCCAAGCACCAAACCGACGCGATCTTCTCCGCCAAGTCCGACCTGGACGCGATCCGCGAACGTCTGAGCACCGCTATCGGCTCCATCTCGGCCGACATAAAGGACGTGACGAGCCTGGGCGCCGAGCCCGCCGTCTTCGACCCGCTGGTTGCCGACGCGCGCACCGCCATCGCCGAGGCCCAGGCCGCCCTCATGAACACGGGCGACCCGCTGGCTGCCCTCGAACACCTGCGCGCCTCCGAGGCCATGCTCGATTCCGCCCTCGCCCCCCTGCGCACCCAGCGCGAAAACAAACAGAAGGCACGCGCGAGCGCACAGTCCCAGATCTCCCTGGCAGAAACCGCCATCGAGCGCGCCCAGCGATACGTGCAGGGCCGACGCGGCGCCATGGACCTGAGCGTGCGCTCCACGCTCCACTCCGCCGAGCAGTCCCTCAAGGCCGCGCGCGAGAGCCTGGACGCAGACCCCGCCAAGGCCTCGACCCTGGCATCCGACGCCCGCGCCAGCGCCGATCGCGTCCTGGCCACGCCCCTGAGCGAGGCCGGTGCCCCCTGGGACAGTGGCCAATCCTCGCGCTCCACCTCGACGATGTCCTCGGTTGGCTCCTCACTCGGCGAGGCGCTCCTGTGGTCGATCCTCATGTCCAACTCCGGCTCGTCCTCCCACCACAGGAACAGGTGGGACAACGACCACGACTCGTGGAGTTCGGGTTCGAGCTGGGGCGGCTCATCGGGCGGCGGGGGCGGGATCTCCTCCGACCAGGGCAACTTCTAGTTGGCCGAGCGAGTGGCGACCATGGCCTCGTCGACTCAGCGCGGGTCGCGTACACTTGCCATGGAGCCGGGCAGCGTGACACACAATACAGCGCACTGTCGACAAATCCGAGCGTGACAGTGTATTTTAATCTGTTCACCATCAACCAGGAGGGCACCGTGACACGGATCCGACGCCTCAGCATCGCCGCTGCTGCGACAGTGGCGATGCTCCCGTGCGCCGCTCCCGCGTTCGCCGTCGAGCCCCTGAGCGCCGACGGGACCGCCACCGTCGCCACGGCCGTCGCATCCCAGGCCTTCGGCAACGCGGCCTCAGCAGCGCCCGCGGCAACCGCGACCGGATCCGCATCCACAAACCCGACCACCTCCCCCAGCACATCGTCCTCATCCTCGTCCAGCAGCTCATCCTCTTCCGGTAGCGGATTCAAGTGGGCGATGTTCGGCCTGGCGGCCGGCGTCTTCGGCTTGATCTCCTCGATCATCAAGCGCAAGCAGGACCGGGAGGACGAGGACCGAGCCACCCGAGCCACCCAGGAGAGGTGGCAGGCCGCCACGCAGGCGGCACAGTATACCGTCGAAGAGGCCAACCGCCGCTTGCTTGAGGCCGACGAGGAGGTGCAACGCGCCGACAACGAGTGCACCTACGCGAGGGCTCAGTTCGGAATTTCGGCCACCGAGCAGTTCGAGCGCCTCGTGACAGACGCGAAGGAGGCCGTCACCCGCGGTTTCGCCACGCTCGGCCGCATCCACGCGACCAACAACCCGGAGGCCAAGACGGCGCTCGCCACCGAGATCGTCACCGCCCTGGAGACGACCCTCGTGCCCCTGCGCGACGCCCAGCGCACCTTCGGTGCCAAGCGATCCCAGCAGGCCGCGCTCCCCGAGCGCATCGCGCAGGCCCGCGAACGCCTCGTCGAAGATGCGGCAGACGTGGAGCGCTCACGCGAGGAGCTGTCGAGCATCGCGAGCATCTACCCCGAAAAGACGCTCGCGTCCCTCCAATCCAACCCCGACAAGGCGGCCGCCCTCCTCGAGTCCGCCCGCACCGCCCTGGACGCCGCCGAGCTGGCCGCCGACACGGACGCCGCGCGAGCAGCCTCCTCCCTGGACACGGCAGAGCGCGCGCTCCTCATGGCTCGCCAGCTCACGGACGCCATCCTCACCGCCAAGTCCGACCTGGACGCGATCCGCGAGCGCCTGGGAGCCGCCATCGCGGCCGTCACCTCCGACCTGGCCGACGCCGAACGCCTCCAGACCGACCCCGACCTCTTCGCGCCGCTCATCGCCGACGCGCACGAGGCGATTACCGCGGCGCAGTCTGCCCTCATCACGCTCGACAGCCCGCTCGGTGCCCTCGAGCGCCTGCGCCGCGTCCAAGCCAGGCTGGACGCCACCCTCGACCCCCTGCGCCACACGGACAGGGACACTCCCCATCCTCCCTCCCACACGGGAAGGGGATGAGCACGCCCCTGGCGCGCCAGTAAGGGCCACAACAATCACGGAGGATCTCGACAATATCCTGGCGCCCCTGCGCGATGCTCGCAAGGAGTTTGCCGCACAACGCGAGAAGCGCTCATCGCTTCCCACGCAGCTTGCCGACGCTCGCGAACGTCTCGTCGAGGAGCTCGCCGATCTGGAGCGCTCGAAGGAAGAACTCTCCAGCATCGCGGGCCTCTACCCCGAGTCCATGCTCGCTTCCCTCCAGGACAATCCGCAGCGCGCGAAACAGCTGCTGGAGTCCGCTCGCGCGGCGTTGGAGACGGCCGGCGCACATCTCGACACCGATGCCACCCGCGCAGCATCCGCGCTGGATACCGCCCAGCGCGCACTAACCATGGCCAATGCGCAGACGGATGCAATCTTCTCCGCGAAGACCGATCTTGACGAGTTCCGGAAGCGGCTCACCGTTTCCATCGGATCCGTGTCCGCCGCCCTGTCGGACATAAAGCAGCTCGATTCCTCCGACGCTTTCTCTCCCCTTCTGGACGAGGCCGAGGCCGCCATCGCCAGGGGACAGCGCGCGCTGGTCAGCGACGAGGATCCCCTCGGCGCGCTCGAAAACCTTCGCGACGTGGAGCTCCGAATGGATGCGATCCTCGCTCCGCTCATTACTCAGGAAAGAAGCTAAGCGCAAGGCGAAAGATACCGCCCAGCGCCATATTCGTGACGCTGATGCCACCCTCGCCTGGGCTCGCAAGTACTGAAGGACCACGAGGGTTCGGCACTGTTCGACGTGAACAAGCTGATGAGCGAAGCCAACCAGGCAATGACCGAAGCGCGCGACCCTCGACGAAGATCCCCTAGATGAATGTGTAAGAACCTTTCGTATTGAAAACAAACAGAATGTTGAAATTCAGCTGATTTCAGGGAATTACTTTTAGGTACTTTCAATGTCAGGATTTTAAAATGGGGTAAAAGCGAGACAATAACGAATGACTCCCATTTGGTTCTAAAATCTACGATACCTAAGGAAGTTGATAGACGGATAATGGCCAAATTTAGTTTAGAAGAACCCCCAGTAAGGCACGGAATATTGTTTAGTACGTGTAACCCAGAAAGAAATAAAATGACTAGCTATAGCTAGAGTAAAAATGGTTGCAATACTCAACACTGTTATAGGATTAGAAGCGAAAAGCAAAGAGAGAATCAAGGCAGCCAGATAGATTGTCGCTTGAGCACAGTAGTAACTTCTCGGATAGCGAAGATAGTTTTTGTTATAGGGCCCATTTGCTAGGACAGCAGCTTGGAAGAGGCCAATTCCGATATAAAAGAAGCTGATTGCAACGAGAAGATTAGCCTCGGGATTCAGGAGATAACCCATCGAAACTGTCATCAACATAAGCCCGATGAAAATAGGATAGTGACTATAAATTATAAATAATCCCTTTTGATTGGATCCTTCATCAATAGCATGGTCAAATTCGCCAAAATAAAACAAGAACAGGGAAAGCATGATAACGAAATTGAGAACCGAATAAATCGAGAAATTCTCAACTGTAAAGAAGCTGACTAGCCCAATAACCATTTCTCCAAACGTAATAATGACAAGAAGGGAGACGCGCTCGATTAAATGGGGAAGATTTACCTGGAAATGCTCATCTTTAGTAATCAAGAAAATTGGCACAATAAATGTTAGCAGAATACTAGCAATAAAGACATAGACTCCAACGCGAATTGGAAAAAGGGCTGCCAGATAGACTCCTAAGCTTTGTAGACCTGTTAACCATAGAAAACCTTTAATGCTTTCCCGATCAGCATTATCGGTTGATCCTCTAAAAAACTGAACCAAATATTGAAAAAATAAGGTAAGGGTTAATGCGCCAACAGCCCAACAGGTATAATAGTACCATTGCTGCCAATTGTATCCAATCATATTGGATATAAAGAGCATAAGTCCCATGTTGATAAACATGATTACCATGTTAAATAACGAGTTTGTTCCATAGCGATTGGTATAAATGGTTTGAATCATCCAGGAATTGATGATAACCATGACAGAGATGAAGAAATCAAGTAAAGAATCCCAAGCCACAACACCGCTATGAAGAGGGTGAATTAAAGCAGTTGCTTTTGAAATTGCAAAAACAAACACTAGGTCATAAAATAGCTCTGAAAATTCCACACGTTTATGCTGAATAAGAGTTGACACCTTAAGACCTTTCTGTCGTAGAGCTGCAAGTTATCGTAACATACATTATAGAACATAGTGCAACAAATGAACTCATAGTGTTTCAATAGAGAAGTGAGATTATCGGCTCTTCATAGTTGAGGGTGTAGGTGTTGTTGGCGGGGTTGGGCGTGTCGTGACCTGGTAGGGGTCGAGGTCTTCCGATGATGGAGATTCCTACACCGTCCATCCGTATGACTTCGACATGTCCATTACTATCTTTGATCGCCCTGATTTGAGCGCGTTCACGCGCCTGGATGGCTTGGGGTTGGAGGTGACGGGTCAGCGCATTTGGCCAGACCATGCAGTATTGGCGTGCCGTATCACTGGTGAGGACCGGTGGTGTCGACGCTGCGGGTGCCAGGGCATTTCTCGTGACACGGTGGTCAGGCGCTTGGCGCACGAACCTTACGGGTGGCGTCCCACGATTGTGCATGTGAGTGTGCGCCGCTACCGGTGCCCACAGTGCGCTCACGTGTGGCGCCAAGACATGAGCCAAGCGGCCGATCCGCGCGCCAAGCTCTCGCACGTGGCGGTGCGCTGGGCACTGACGGGCATGGTTGTTCATCATGTGACAGTGGCGCGCGTCGCCCAGGCCCTCGGCGTGTCATGGAATACCGCCAACACCGCTGTCCTGACCGAAGGCCAATGCCTACTGATCAACGATCCAACACGGTTTGAAGGCGTGCGTGTCATTGGCGTGGATGAACACGTGTGGCGCCACACCCCCTACGGCGACAAATACGTCACCGTCATCTTGGATGTGACGCCCATCCGTGACCGCAGTGGTCCCTCCCGGCTCCTAGACATGATCCCGGGCCGCTCCAAGCAGGTCTTCAAAACCTGGCTGGCCTCCCAGCCTGCCACGTGGCGTGAGCGCATTGAGATCGTCGCGATGGATGGATTCACCGGGTTCAAGAGCACCGCTGCCGAAGAACTCCCCGGCGCGAGGGCGGTCATGGATCCCTTCCACGTCGTACACCTTGCCGGTGATGCTCTCGATGAGTGCCGCAGACGAATCCAGCAAGAACTTCACCATCGGCGCGGGCGTGCCACGGATCCCCTGTACAAGGCCCGCCGTATGCTCCACACCCGCTCATGCCTACTCACGCCATGTCAGCAACACCGGATCCTCGACCTGTTCGCCAGTGAGGAGCACGTCGCACTCGAGGTCACCTGGAGCGTCTACCAGAACATCATCAATGCCTACCGCGATCCCAGCAAAATCCGCGGTAAGGGGGCGTGTTCAATTGTCTGTGTATCCGTCATTTTGTTTGAAAGGATTGATGCATGATGAATGATGATGATGTTGTTGTGGCTCGCGCTAGTGGGCGTGAGACGGTGGAGGAGCTTCGCAACTCGGGGGCGTTGGATGCGTTGTTTGAGCGTCTTGATGCCGGCGAGATCGAGATGACGGGCAGCCAGGGCTTGTTGCCCGCGTTGCTCAAGGAGGCCTTGGAGCGCGGGTTGGCCGCGGAGCTGACCCAGCACCTGGGGTATGAGAAGGGCCAGACCAGCACCCAGGCGCGCTCGAACACGAGGAACGGCACGACGAAGAAGACCGTGATATCAGAGGTGGGAGCCTTCGAGATCGAGGTTCCCCGGGACCGGGCAGGCTCATTCACCCCGCGCCTGGTACGTAAAGGACAGCGGCGCCTCGATGGCTTGGATTCGATGATTATCAGCTTGTATGCCGGGGGGA